>Ga0181573_10005161_pt1 | contig 10885 bp, 8 predicted proteins | sample 101ome_25_FD_148643 | JGI IMG/M metagenome (GOLD analysis project Ga0181573, IMG submission 148643) | Coastal salt marsh microbial communities from the Groves Creek Marsh, Skidaway Island, Georgia - 101409BT metaG (spades assembly) | ecosystem: Environmental > Aquatic > Marine > Intertidal zone...
CGGCACATTGAAGAAGATGGTGTCGGCCGAGAGGGTATCCCCTGCCATGATCGAGTCGCCGATCGCAAGGGAATCGAGCGGGAGCGCGTCGGACGTGACGATCGAATCACCGATCACGGCTGAATCAGGAGGCTCCTGCCCCTCCAGCGATCCGACGGATACGGCCAGGAAGAGCGAAGCCAGCGCCGCGGCCCTGCCAAGCCCGACGCGCAACGGCGTCACCCCGCCCGTCTCCGAACCCATTCGATGAGGAGTCGGGTCGGGAAGCCGGTCCCTCCCTTACGCTGGTAGGGAAGCTTGCCGTCACCCCACGCTGTTCCCGCGATGTCCAGGTGCGCCCAAGGCGTGTCACCCACGAACTCCTTGAGGAACGCGGCGGCGGTGATCGACCCGGCGGGTCGTCCCCCGATGTTCTGCAGATCCGCATAGTTCGAGTCCAGTTGACGTCGGTACTCGTCCCACAGCGGAAGTTGCCAACAACGCTCACCCGCTGCGTCTCCCGCAACGCGGAGCTCGGTGACAAGGTCGTCATCATTGCCCAAGACCGCCGCCGCGTGGTGCCCGAGCGCGATGATCACGGACCCCGTGAGCGTCGCACAGTCGATCATGGCCGACGGCTTCATCCGAGCTCCCCATGTCAGGGCATCGGCAAGGATCAGTCGGCCCTCGGCATCCGTGTTGATCACCTCGATGGTCTTGCCGGCCAGGCTGGAGATGACGTCCCCGGGCTTGGTGGCCGTACCGGACGGCATGTTCTCCGACGACGGTACGATACCGATCACGTTCAGCGGGACACCCAGCTCCCCGATCGCCTGCATCGCAGCAATCACGGCAGCGCCGCCAGACATGTCGTACTTCATTTCTTCCATGCCCTGAGAGGGCTTGATCGAGATGCCTCCCGCGTCGAAGGTCAGTCCCTTACCGACGAGGACGAGCGGGGCATCCCCCTCTCGGCCCCCGCGATGCTCGAGGATGATGAACCGGGCCTCGACCTCCGAGCCTCGAGAGACGGAAAGCAGGGCATGCATCCCCTCCTCGCGCATGCGCTCCTCGTCAAAAACCGTGACTTCGAGTCCGACATCCTTGCCCATGCGCCGGGCTTCTTCGGCGAGGTGCGAGGGCGTGGCCACATTCCCCGGCCGATCCTGCAGAGACCGGCAGAAATTGACGGCACGCGCGATGGCGGCTCCAGCGGACACTCCGAGCGCAGAGGGTCCCGGATCACCGCCCACCACTTCGACGGCCTCGACGAGGACCGCCGGCGAGGCCTCGTCCGGCGCCTGCAGCTCCATGAACTTCCACGAGGCGATCCCGGCTCCCTCCGCCACGGACTGAGCAGCACGCTCGGGCTCGACCGCATCCAGTCCGTCCAGGGAGATGCTCAACGAACCGAGGTGCAGCCGCTCCGCCACTCGCACGGCCCTTCCCGCAAACCTTCGAATGGATTCCGCATCGACCGCATCCGCGCTCCCCAGCCCCAGCAACAGGACCCGCTGCGGCCCATCGACGCTACCGTAGAGAACAACCTCGTCAGACGCCTTGCCTGTCATGTCCCCGGCTGCGATCACCGACCGGATCGAGCCTCCCAGCGCTTCGTCGAGGGCTCGAAGGTGCACTTCATCGCCGTCGACGCCCTCGGTGAGGCCCACGGCCAGAAGCGACGTGGCATGAGCCGCGGACCAATCCTCGGAATAGCGAAGCTGCATGGAGCGTTGTCCCCCAACGTTGAGACGGCCGGTGCGTTTTCTTCACGGGCAGCCGTTTCAGGTTCCATGTCACGCCGGGCCCATCCCGACCTGACGAATCAGTCCCCGATGTCCTCACGAGTCTCGGCCACGAGGTGATCCACGACAGCCTTCAGATCACCAGTTTCATCGAAGACCGCCAATTGCCGATCGGCACTCGTGCCCTGTTCGAGAATCGTGTACGCGTATTCGACCTCTGCCCTGCTCCCCAGATCGTCGAGGACATCGTCCAGGAACCAACCGATCAACTCTTCGATGAGTTCACGAGCCGGGCGCTCTGCTTCCTTGCCCAGGTCGAGGAGGTGGCCGGACACGCCGTAGCGGACCGCGCGCCATTTGTTTTCCTCGATGAGCGAGAGAGGGTAGACCCTGAACGTCATGTTGTCTCGGCGGAGTTTCCACAACTTCGCCACGAGGGCCTGAAAAATCGCTGCAAGGCACACCGCCTCGTCGATCCTTGTGCACATGTCGCACAGACGGAATTCGAGCGTCGGATACAGATGGTGAGGGCGCAGGTCCCACCAGATCTTGGATGCATCCGGAATTGCATTGGCGCTGACGAGCGAGCGGACGATCTGCTCGTACTCGGCATGACTCTCGAAGCTGGGCGGCAGGCCGGTTCTCGGGAAATTTCGCCACTGTACGCTACGAAAGGATCTCAGCCCCGTGCTCCTTCCCATCCAGAAGGGCGAACTCGTGGACAGGGCGAGGATATGAGGAAGGAAATATCGCGAGACCTTCATCGCATCGATCAGGAATTCGGGATCCTCGATCCCGACGTGCACGTGCATTCCGAAGATCAGGTTCTTACGAGCCAGATCCTGCAGGTCCTGCTCCACCCCGAGGTAGCGCTCGAGGGGTGTGATCTGCTGTTCCATCCACGACGAGAAGGGGTGTGTCCCGGCCGCGAGCAGCGAGAGACCGTCCCTGGCAGCAAGGTCGATGACGGCCCTCCTGAGTCGAACCACTTCGGCACGAATCTCGGACGGTGTGGCGCATACGCCACTTCCGACCTCGACCACCGACTGGTGCAACTCCGGCTTGACACCCTCCACCGTCACGTGGCCATCGGAATCGAGGATCTGAGTGATGTAGGAACTCAGCTCGCGCGAATCCGGATCAACGATCTGGTACTCCTCCTCGATCCCGAGAGTCAGTGACGGCTCTTTCACGCTCAGATTCCCGCGATGATCCCGTTGAGCGTTTCACTGGGGCACATGGCCGCGGTCGTCGCTGCCTCGTCAGGGCGATAATACCCTCCCACATCCTGCCTGTTACCCTGCGCAGCGGCGAGTTCGCCGAGAATCTGATCCGACTGCTGCTCCAATGCGGCCGCCACTGGCGCAAACCGCTCGGCCAGTCCCGCGTCGGTGGTCTGAGCGGCCAGGGCCTGAGCCCAGTACAGGGTGAGATAGAACGTGCTTCCACGATTATCGAGTTCGTGGACCTTGCGTGACGGCGAACGCGCGTTGCTCAGGTACTCCGCGGTCGCCGCATCCAGGGCGTCGCCGAGCACACGTGCGCCCGGGTTGTCGAATTGCTCACCGAGGTGCTGAAGCGAGGCAGCCAACGCCATGTATTCTCCGAGCGAGTCCCAGCGGAGGTGCCCTTCCTTTTCGAACTGCTGCACGTGCTTCGGTGCAGATCCTCCTGCGCCGGTCTCGAACAATCCACCGCCGTTGAGAAGCGGGACAATCGACAGCATGCGGGCACTGGTGCCGATCTCGAGAATCGGGAAAAGGTCGGTCAGGTAATCCCGAAGAACGTTTCCAGTCACCGAAATCGTGTCCTCGCCCCGTCGAATACGCTCCAGTGAGAACGTCATCGCATCGACGGGGGCGAGGATTTCGATCTGGAGCCCCTCGGTGTCGTGCTCCGGAAGGTAAGCCTCGACCTTCTGAATCAACTCCGCATCGTGCGCCCGCTCGCGGTCGAGCCAGAACACGGCCGGGGCACCGGTCGCCCGAGCCCGGCGGACGGCGAGGCCAACCCAGTCACGAATCGGCGCATCCTTCGTCTGACATGCCCGCCAGATGTCACCCGCGTCGACCTCGTGTTGGAGCAGAATGCCGCCATCGTGCGATACCACGCGCACCGTACCAGCCGCAGCGATCTCGAACGTCTTGTCGTGCGAGCCGTACTCTTCCGCCTTCTGCGCCATCAGCCCGACGTTCGGCACGCTACCCATGGAGGACGGATCCAGCTGGCCGTGAAGCTGGCAGTCGCGCACACACGCGTCATAGATCCCGGCGTAACTCGAGTCCGGAATGACGGCCTTAGTGTCCTGAAGGACCCCCTCTGCATTCCAGAGCCGCCCGGAGTCACGAATCATCGGGGGCATCGAGGCATCGATAATGATGTCACTCGGCACATGAAGATTCGTGATTCCACGGTCGGAATCCACCATCGCAATGGCGGGGCCCCGAGCGTAGACCTTCTCGATGTCCGCTTCGATGACCGCCCGCTCTGAGTCCGGCAGCTCCGCAATCCTCGCCAGCACGTCCCCGAACCCGTTGTTCACGGACACGCCAAGCCGGTCGAACGTTTCACCGTGCTGGTTGAACACGTCCTCGAAGAAGACACGCACCGCATGTCCAAAGATGATCGGGTCCGAGACCTTCATCATCGTGGCCTTCATGTGCAGTGAGAACAGAACCCCCTTGTTTCTCGCATCCTCGACCTGAGTCCGCAGGAATTCAACGAGCGCGTTTCGGCTCATGAAGGTCGCATCGAGGACCTCGCCCTGCTGCAGCGAGATTCCATCCTTGAGGACCGTGACCGAACCTTCCGGCGTGACATGTTCGATCCGGGCGGTGGTGGCCGCCTTCAGAGTCACCGATGTCTCGTTATGGCGAAAATCACCTCGAGCCATCGTCGACACATGCGAGGCCGAATCGTCAGGCCATGCCCGCATTCGCGGAGGATTCGCGCGAGCGAAGTCCTTCACCGATCTCGGTGCCCGACGATCGGAATTACCCTGACGGAGCACCGGATTCACGGCGCTTCCTTTGACAGAGTCGTAGCGCGCCCTGATCGCATGCTCTTCCTCGGTTCCCGGCTCATCCGGGTACTCCGGCAGTGGATAGCCCTGCGACTGCAGTTCCGCGACACACGCTTTCAACTGAGGAATCGACGCACTGATGTTCGGCAGCTTGATGACATTGGCGGCCGGTGACTCGACGAGACGACCGAGTTCGGCCAGGTCGTCGGGAACACCCTGCTGATCGCCGAGCACGTCTGAGAAGACGGCAAGGATGCGCCCCGAAAGCGAGATATCTCGTGTCTCGACCGGCACGCCCGTCGCCCCGGCAAAGGCCCGGATCACCGGAAGGAACGCGTGTGTGGCGAGGTACGGTGCCTCGTCGGTCCACGTGTAAATGATGGACGGAGGTCGTGTCATGAGGCGGCCGGATGCAAGGTCAGCAGGACGCGTGCGCGAACACCTGAGCGATCAGCGTGGCACGAACGCAGCGCGACAGTATAGAACGCCTGACCGTCCTCTGCGAAGTCCTGACCGTCGCGGGCACACGGCACGCCCCGTCCCGAACCCTCGGGACATCACGATCGGTGAGAGCGACGAACGCTCCCCGGAGATACCGACTTCGCAGCCGGCTACCTCCGGGGAGCGCGGGCGGGGGCCGGACGACGATTCCGTCACCCCGATGACATCTCATGGGGTCAGAACTGAATATCCCATTGCACACGGAAGCGCCCGTCGTTCTGCTCCGAGGCCGCCGCCTGCGCTCGGAACACCGCGTATTCCGCCGTGATCTTGTTGTCGTGGTCGGCAAAGAACCAGTTCACCGCAAACGTCAGTTCTCTCCAGTCGGAGGCGTCGACCGAGTCGTCGGGACGGAATTCCGACCAGCGAAACCCGATTTCGAGAGGCTCCGGCACGCTTTCGATGAGCTCGCTCGGGAAATACCCGACCATGACGTAATTCCCCGTGAGTTCGGTTTCGGCGGACGAAGCTCGGTCGAGAATCATTTTACGATGGTACTCCTGAGCCCAGGAGAAGCCACGGTAGTGGAACGCCGTCTCGAACATCGCCTGCTGAACCTGGTAGTCGCCCCCCGAAGCGTAGCCTTCGAGCGCGCCACAGCCGCTGCCGGAGAACCTCGTGCATGGGCTGTTGTTGGTGGTCGCACCGACCGCGAGGGACAGCTGTGCCTGTTCAGAGCGGGCATTGTCACCGCTACGGAACGGCACCTGGTTGCCGAGAGGACTCCATTGGAGACGACCCATGTACATGAGGTCGTTGTCGTCGTTACGCGTCCCGCCAGCCCCCAAACCGGTGAAGGCTGACACCCAGTAATTCAGGTCCGCCGCCGTCCCTTCGGCGAGTTGGCCGTACACCGACAGACCCTGCTGGCGGTCGATCGTGAATGGACGGTTGATCAACGAGCGGTCGACCGTGAGCTGCCTCCCAGAGGAAACGACCCGCTCTCGCGTGTAGAACGCTTTCCACTGACCGACCTTGAAATTGAACCGCGGCGAGGGTTCAACCTTGACTTCGTAGTTGAGGAGTCGGGCACTCGCCACATCGAACTCCATGTAGTAGCCAAGCCACGGCTGAAACCCCTTGCCGTTCACCTTGAAGCGAGCTCGCCGAATCGCCGTGTTGGTCGTTTCCGTGTCGAAGTCCCCGAGGTCATTCGGGTCCGAGTCGTAGGGGCTGGACATGCGGAACTGAAGTCTGAACTGAAACGCCGTGCTCCAGATACCGTCGGCACTCTCGATGAAGACACCCCGGGAGCCGCGATCTGCCTGTTGAGCGAGGACCGAGGACGGGATGAGCAGAAGCGCGAGGAGGGGGAGCAGGACCCGCTGAGATTTCGACATTAGCCTTGCCAACGAATCGTGAAGAGATGACGAACTCGTAACGATCGTGGCACAAATCATCGAAACGGTGACGCTTTTGTCACAAACATGTCACGGTGACCGCCGTGCGTAACGAAATCAGTGACGCATTGATCTTTTTGTAACGGCGAGGTCAGCCGTAGCGGCCCTCGATGTAGTCGGCGGTTTCAGGCAACTTGGGTGACAGGAACAGACGGTCCGTGGGGCCGATTTCCATCATCTTGCCGAGTAGCATGAAGGCGCACTCCTCACTCGCCCTCCGAGCCTGCGCCATGTTGTGCGTGACGATCAGGATGGTGTAGGTCCCCCTCAACCCCCAGATGAGCGCTTCCAGTGCCTCCGTCGCCTTCGGGTCAAGTGCGGAGGTGGGCTCATCCATCAGCAGGACGGAAGGTTTGACCGGCAGCAGACGGGCAATACACAGCTTCTGCTGCTCCTCGAGGGAGAGCGACGTTGCTCGCTGGCTCAGTCGGTCTTTCACGTCGTCCCACAGAAGCACCTGCTGTAGCGCATCTTCCACGAGCGCATCCTCCTCCGCCCGTGACACCTTGGCTGGACCGCGGTGAATGCGATGACTGAACAGGACATTGTCCCGAATGGACAGGGGCAGCGGATTGGGACGCTGGAAGACCATCCCGACTTCCTTGCGCAAGCGCGCGAGCTCCACGTCCTCGCCGAAGATGTCCTCACCCATGACCTCGACGGCGCCCGTGGTGCGCACGTACCCCAGCCGTTCGTTCACACGGTTCACCGTCCGCAGCAGCGTCGACTTTCCACATCCGGACGGCCCGATCAGTGACGTGATCATCCCCTGCCTGACGCGAATGTTCACATCGAACAGTGCCTGAAAGGATCCATACCAGAGATTCAGGTCCCGGGTCTCGATGGCGATGTCAGCCAAATCGCCCCTCCACGTAGTCGCGGGTCCGCTGGTCCTTCACCGACCCGGTGAAGAGCTCTTCCGTGTCTGCGACTTCCACGAGCTCACTTTGCAGGAAGAACGCCGTTCGGTCAGCCAGACGACGCGCCTGCTGCACGAGGTTCGTGACAAGAACAATGGTGATCTCGTCCTTCAGCTCCTTCAGCACGTCCTCGATCCGCATCGTGGTGACCGGATCGACAGCAATGGAAAATTCGTCGAGAAGCAGAAGCTCCGGTTCCTGCGAGAGTGCTCGGGCGATTGTCAGTCGCTGCTGCTGGCCCCCGGACAGAAGGCTGCCCAGGGCATGGAGGCGGTCCTTCACCTCATCCCAGAGGGCTGCGCGCTTCAGACAACGCTCGACGATCTCGTCCAACTGGGCTTTTTTCCTGACCCCCGCCAGCCTCGGAGAGAACGCCACGTTCTCATAGATGCTCATCGGGAGACCCACCGGCAGGGGGAACACGACACCCACCTTCCGTCGCAACGCATAGACATTCCGGATCGCGGTGATGTCCTGCCCTTCGAAGAGGATCTTTCCCTCGACGGTCATATTGCTGTCGAATTCCTCCATGCGGTTGAGCGCACGAAGAAACGACGTCTTCCCACTGTTGGCGGGACCGATGATGCCGAAGATCTCATTGGGCATCACATCCAGGGAGATCCCATCGAGGGCGGTGACGCCTCCGTAGCGAACCGTCAGATCCTGAACGGACAGCTTCGGGACGCCGACTACCATTTCCGCTTGTTCCGCAAATACACCCGGAATGAGATGGACGCCGCATTCATGACGAGAACCATGGAGATCAGAATCAGGGCGACTCCGAAAGGGAGCGCTTCCGGTACGTTGGGCACCTGCGTCGAGACGACGTACAGGTGCAGAGACATGGCCATCGTCTGATCCAGCACGCCCTGCGGAAGAAACGGGAGGAACGCTGCCGCGCCCGTGAACATGATCGGGGCGGTTTCGCCCGCTGTGCGCGAGACCTCCAGGATCACACCTGTCAGGATTCCGCTGATCGAGTTCGGCAGGACGACCTTGCGGATGGTCTGCCAACGAGTGGCACCCATGTTCCAACAGGCCTCACGGAACGCATGAGGGACCGCCTGCAACGACTCACGCGTCGCAACGATGACGATCGGCAGCGTCATCACCGCGAGCGTGAGGGACGCAGCAAGAATGCTACGACCGAAGCCGAAGAAGACGACGAAGGCACCCAGGCCGAAGAGGGCATGCACGATGGACGGCACGCCGGCCAGATTGATGATCGCCAGATTGATCGATCGGGTCAGCCAGTTGTCCGGCGCATACTCCGAGAGGTAGACCGCGGCAGCGACCCCGATCGGCACGGAAGCAATCAGGGCAACCGAGACGATCCATACCGTCCCGATCAGTGCCGTGAAGATTCCTCCTGCGGTCATGCCATTCGTGGGGACCTCGGTCAGGAATCCCCACGAAAGCACGGGCGCTCCGCGCTGTATGAGAATCCCCATGATGAGGATGACCGGTACGATCAACAGGACCGTCATCAAGAGGAACAGGGTTTTCACCAACCACTCGACGCGGCGGTTCTGCTGGTCCAGCGCCGTTCGGGCAAACACGCTCATTGCCTTTTGCCCACTCCCTTCACGACGATGTCTGCCGTGAGATTGATGACGAAGGTTACGACGAACAGAAAGATCCCGAGCGTGAAGAGCACGCCGTAGTGATCTGAACCACGGGCCGTGTCACCCAACTCCGCGGCAATCGTCGCCGTCAGGGCTCGCACTGAATCGAACGGGCTGGTCGGGATGTTGATCGCGTGGCCACTGGCCATGAGCACGGCCATCGTCTCACCAAAGCCGCGTCCCACGCCGAGCAGGACGGCAGCCATCAGCCCATTCTTGGCGGCCGGCAGAACTACCTTGAAGATGACCTGCCACCGGGTCGCACCCATGGCCTCGGCGGCTTCACGGTACGAGTCGGGGACCGCCTTCAGCGCGTCCTCCGCGATCGTGGTCATGATCGGAGCCGCCATGAGGCCCAGGATCACTCCCGCATTGAGAACGCTCAGGCCCACCGGAACGTCGAAGACATCGATGATGAGGGGATTCATGATCGACATGCCGATGAAACCCCACACCACCGAGGGGATCGCCGCCAGAAGCTCCACAAGGACCTTGAGCGACTCCCGAAGACGTCCCGAGGCGAATTCCGCAATGTAGATCGCGGCACCGAGGGAGAAGGGGACCGCAACCAGCATGGCGAGGCCCGTAACACTCGCCGTGCCGGCCATCAGCGCGAGGATCCCGTAGGTCGGATTCCGCTCGGAGGTCGGGCGCCAGTTCATCGACGTGAAGAATTCCTTCAGATCGAGCGTTCCGAGTGCGAAGCCCAGCCCCTCACGCGTGACAAAGACGAAGATCCCGATGATGAAGACGATCGCCGACACCCCACCCACGAAAACGCCGACCGATACCACCCGGTCCACATACCAGTCGCGTCCGCGGGTGTTCAGGTCGTGAGCAATACCCCCGGCGACCGCCTGGGGCTGCACATCACCGGGCATCAGGCCCCCGCAGAGTCAGCATCAGGTCCCGAACTCCGAGTTTCACGCTCTTCAGCGCTTCATCCATCTGCTGCGCGGTCAGGTCTTCCGGGTGTCCCTCGGCCGAAACCGCTTCAGACCAGTCCAGGAACAACGTGCGGAACGGGAGAAGGGGGATGTGGTTGCGAGCGTCCGAATGAAGTCCGACGACGATGTGCCAATGGCGAGGCTCTTCGTGAATCGGTCGCAACATCGTGGGTCTGCGGCCCCGCATGTCGATCCCATTGCTGTCCATGAACTCGACGAGTCCGGGATCCAGCGCGTCGACGGGAGCCCAGCCGGCGCTGCCATACGATCCACTTTCCGGGAACGCCTTGGCCGCATAAGCCTCGGCCATCTGCGAGACCCCGTCATTCCGTTCGTCGAGGAACAGGATCCTGAACGACTTCGGATCTTTCGTCTCCCCGGTGACGGAAAACAGGGTCTGTTCGCATACGTTCTCTGCCTGCTCCGCGACCCGTTTCAGCAGGTTGATGATCCTGAGGAGGGCGAACACGTCCCGCAGCGGTAATTCCTTGCCCTCTCCCGCCGCGAGGAGTTCCTCGAAGACCTTCTCGAGGGTCGAGTCCGTTTGACCCGCGATCCCGTAGGTCTCGTTCGCCAGACCTTCGTCGCCTTCCTGAAAGGAGACCAGGGCCTGCCGCAGAGTGCGACGAGCCTGATGACTGATCAACTCGACGTCTCGCACGATCCGCTCGGGCGGGCGCCCGCTGAGCTGAATGATTTCTCGACCGATCGTGCTGGCGTAGTCGCCAATCCGTTCGAGCGCCACG
>Ga0181573_10005162_pt1 | contig 10884 bp, 11 predicted proteins | sample 101ome_25_FD_148643 | JGI IMG/M metagenome (GOLD analysis project Ga0181573, IMG submission 148643) | Coastal salt marsh microbial communities from the Groves Creek Marsh, Skidaway Island, Georgia - 101409BT metaG (spades assembly) | ecosystem: Environmental > Aquatic > Marine > Intertidal zone...
CCCGTATTCACGCTTCTGCTGATTTCTTGCGTTCCGCTCGAGATCGCGTCGTGGTACGCGCGCGCGCTGCATCGCGGTTTCAGTACGGGCGATGTGAAAGACGCCGGGGAGGCAGAGAAGCCGTTGGCGGGTGATGCGTTGTCCGGAATGACGGCTGTCTTTCGATCGCCGTACCTGCTCGGGATCGCGTCGTTTATCGCGCTGATGACCTTTGCGTCGACGATCCTCTATTTCGCTCAATCGGAGCTCGTGTACGAGGCGATGACGGACCGAGGAGAGCGCAGAGCGTTTCTCGCGCGCATCGATCTCGTCGTCAACACGCTCACGATTCTCCTCGAAGTCTACCTGACGGCCCGCGTCATCAAGTGGTTCGGTGTGGCGGTCACGCTTGCCGTCGTGCCGGTCGCGGTGGCAGGGGGATTCCTCGCACTCGGACTGTGGCCGACGCTCTGGACTCTGGTCGTCGTGCAGGTCCTGTACCGGGCTGGTCGGTACGGCCTCGCGAAGCCCGCCCGCGAAGTCCTCTTCACCGTCCTGCCACGAGAAGAGAAGTACAAATCGAAAGCGTTTATCGACGCTGCCGTCTATCGTGGTGGTGACCTGGTCAGTGGCTGGATCTACGCCGGGCTCGCGTTCCTCGGTCTGACCGTCGGCCCGATCGCCCTCGTCGCTCTACCCGCTGGTATCCTCTGGGCCGTCATCTCTCTCCGGGTGGGCCGGACCGGAGAGAAGCTCGCCCTTGAACTCGAGGGCGCCGGTGGCTCGTCATCAACGAAAATCGCCTGAGGAGGCTCGTATGCGTTTCCTGTTCGTCCTGGTCTTCGCCTTGGCGGCGACCGCTCCTTCGCTCGGCGCTCAGGACCTCGACGCCCCCCGACCCATTGCCGGCACGGAGACCGTCTTCATCGAGGAAATGACCTGGATGGAGGTGCGGGATGCGCTTCTGGATGGGATGACAACCGCCATCGTGGCGACGGGAGGGGTCGAGCAGAATGGGCCGTACGTGGCGTCCGGGAAGCACAATTTTGTTCTGAGCGCGACGACTCGTGCGATCGCGGAGGAACTCGGGGACGCGCTCGTGGCGCCGATCGTGAAGTTCGTGCCTGAGGGAAGCATCGATCCGCCGTCGGGGCACATGCGGTACCACGCGACGGTCTCTGTTCGGCAGGAGACATTCGAGGCGCTGCTCACGGACATCGTGATGTCGCTTGAGGCTCACGGCTTCCTGGATATCGTGCTGATCGGTGACAGCGGTGGGAACGTTCGGGGCATGCAGAACGTTGCGGACGCGCTGAACGAGGCATGGGCGGACGAGCGTTCGCGCGTGCACTTCATTCCCGAGTACTACACCGAGGACATGTACAGCTGCGACTTCCTCAAGGAGGAGCTGGGCATCTTCCAGCAGCCGGACAATTGCGTTGCAACGCGAAACGAGTATCACGACGACTATCACTATTCGTCGATCATTGCGACGACGGACCCCGAGCGAATTCGAGCACGCCAGCGGATCGATGCAGGGTTGTTCAGCATCAACGAGGTTGATCTGAACCCGCTTGAACAGACGGTAGAAAATGGTCGCCGACTTGTGGCGTACCGTGCCGAGATCACGGCGAGGGCGATCCGGGCTTCGATTGCGAGAGGTCGCGAGCCCTGAGCGCAGGATGCGGGACGTAGTCTCGATCCCGCGCTTCGGCGAGCAACTCCACCATCCATCTCGAGGGTCACGATGAAGAGAATCGACGGGGCGGTACTACCGCATCATCCCGCCGACCCTGCCAACTTCGTTGCTTCCGCCACCATGCAGCGTCTGCTCGGACGCGAAGACGGCGAGTCTGTCCGGTTGTACCGGGTCCGCTTCGACGAGGGTGCTCGCACGAACTGGCACACCCATGACGGCAGCCAGCTTCTCTTTGGTCTATCCGGGCGCTGCGTCGTGGTGGATCGGAGTGGCAATGAGCTCGTACTGGAGCCCGGTGATGTCGTCGTGATCGAAGCGGATCTGGAACATTGGCATGGCGCCGCTCCCGGATGTTCGGGAGAGCATCTCGCCATCAACGTCGGTTCGGACACGGTGTGGCTGGACTCATCAGAATGACGATCTGCACTCGTCGACGAGCCGTGCGCCGTGGCGTGAGCCTGCTGGTCGGTGGAGTGATGACTCTTGCGGCGTGCACGCCCCCCGAGGTGCCGGAGAGGGCGCCCGATACATTCACCGTGTCGTTCGCGACGAGCAGTGGGCCCTTCGAGGTCGAATTCGTGAGAGAGTGGTCACCGGCTGCGGTCGATCGTGTCTGGGCTCTTGCAGCGATGCAGTATTGGGATGGTGCCCGCATGTATCGGGTGAACGACCGCTACGTGCAGTGGGGGTACTCGGGCCAACCCGCACTCGATGCCGAATGGGTACCTCGGGGCGTACCGGACGAGCCGACCAGGTCGAGCAACGTCAGGGGTTCGGTATCCTTCGCACGGGGTGGGCCTGCATCCCGGTCCACCATTCTGTTCATCAACGTGGCCGACAACTCGAACCTCGATCGCCTTGCCTGGAATGGGGTGGTGGGCTTTCCACCGGTGGGTCGCGTCGTGTCAGGCATGGAGACAGTCGACGAATTCCATGCCGGGTACGGCGACGCTCCCATGCAGTGGGAAGATTCGATCGCGGCGCTCGGGAATGGATTCCTGGACCGGGCATACCCCCTTCTCGACTCGATTACGGGGATTTCGGTGCGGTGAAGGCGTGGGGTACGGAGCGGGCGCGGTTCTCACCAATTCTTCCAGGTGAGTTGACGTGGGGCGAATCGCCTGCGACCCTTGCCTGTCCGCTGTCCTCACTGGATCAGCGGTTTTTGTCTGCATGAGCCGAATGGCCATGCGCCCGCACGGAAAATCCGTGCAGAACACCATGTGGTCGGGAAGTCGGATCCACCGTACTCCTACGATCGCAACACTAAGGGAGCGCAAGTGATGCGTACCAGAGGCACCGTGAAGTGGTTCAATGATCAGAAGGGCTTCGGCTTCATCACGCCGGAGGATGGTTCCAAGGACTGCTTCGTGCATCACACCGCCATTCAGTCTGAGGGTTTCCGGACTCTCGCTGAGGGCGCGACGGTGGAATTCGATATCGTCCAGGGCGCAAAGGGCCCCGCGGCGGAGAACGTGACTACGGTCGCGTAACTCGAATTCGCTGATGTGGCGGGTCACCCCCCTCGGGAGGGTGGCCCGTTTTTTTCTGCCCGTGATTCAGCCCCTCTCCTCGGTCGTGTCCGGAGTTCACCATGCGCTCTTCCCGTTCACCCATCCTCTTTGCGCTGTTGACCATTGCGTCCGGCTGCCAGTCCGGTGGAGCGGGGCCAGAGCAGGCACAGGAGGTCGCAGTCCAGCACGATGACCTGATTCGGGTCACCCGTACGCTTCATGAAAAGTTGACAGCCCTGGCGGCGGAGATGCCTGTCGATGACCTCGACTGGCGTCCGATGGAGGGCGTGCGATCCGTCTCCGAGGTGTATATCCACATCGCAGCGGACAACTGGTACGTGCCGGCGCTGTTGGGCTGGGATGCGCCGCTCGAAACCGGTGTCACCAATGCCGCGGAGACGTTTCGCGCCTATCAGGCCCGGGACATGCCGGCAGAGGAGATGCTGGTGGCACTCGACGCGTCGTTCGAGTTCCTCCTGCGGGCCATGGAGGAGAGCGCCACGGAGCTGGACCGGGTGGTCGAACTCGGCAGACCTACCACGGTCGGGGCGGTCTGGGTCGAGGCTGTTGTCCACCTCCACGAGCATCTCGGCCAGAGCATCGCCTACGCTCGGGTGAACGAGGTCGTGCCACCGTGGAGTCGGTGAATCCGAATCCCTTCGCGCCGATCCTCGAGTCCCGCGGGCTGGTCGTCCTCGACGGGGGTCTCGCGACCGCATTGGAGCATGCGGGGCATCACCTCGGGGACGAGCTATGGTCCGCCCGCCTCCTCCGAGATGACCCGGGTGCGATCCAGGCGATTCATCGGCGGTATCTGGAGGCCGGGGCCGATTGCTTGACCACGGCCAGTTATCAGGCCTCGTTCCCGGGCTTCGCCTCGGCGGGGATGTCCCGACCCGAAGCCGTGGCGCTGCTGGTGCGATCCACGGAACTGGCCCGCGGTGCCGTCGGATCGCTCAGCTCGAACGCACTCGTCGCCGCCAGCGTCGGTCCGTACGCAGCGTATCTCGCGGATGGCTCGGAATACACGGGCCGTTACGACGCCACGCGCTCCGAGCTCGAGACATTTCACCGTGCGCGCTGGGAAGTCCTTGCAAGGAGCGGCCCTGACCTGATGGCGTGCGAAACGATACCGAACGGATCGGAGGTCGAGGTGCTGCTGGATATCCTTGCGGACGATCGTCGTCAGTGGGCCTGGTTCAGCTTCTGTTGTGGAGATGGCGAATCCCTGTGGGACGGCACCCCGGTCGAGCAGGTGGCCGCGGCGTGTGACGGCCGCGAGCGCGTAGCGGCTGTGGGTGTCAACTGTACCGCACCGCAGCATGTCCCGGCGCTCGTAAGCCGGATCCGCTCCGTCACGGATTTGCCGATCATCGTCTATGCCAATTCGGGAGAGCGCTACTTGGCGACGTCGAGGACCTGGCAGGGAGCGGACGAGCCGTGGCTGGCTTCGATCGACGAATCGATTCGGGCTGGCGCGACGATCCTGGGGGGGTGCTGTCGTGTCGGCCCCGATCGTATTGCCGAGTTGCGAGCGGCCGTGGACCGCGGAGATTGGTCGTCGTGAGCGCACACCTCTCCTCCGAGCAGATCGACGAACTCAGGACGGAGCTCGAGCGGCAACTCGCTCGGCTGGAAAAGAGCATGAAGGTCACGGACGAGGCGTTACGGACTGTCGAGCTCGATCAGACCGCAGTCGGGCGACTGTCTCGCATGGATTCCTTGCAGAATCAGAGCCTGTCGCGGGGGTTACGTGACCGGGAAATCGTGCGTCTGTCGCAGATTCGGGCCGCGCTGCTCCGGGTGGAGCGTGGTCGGTTCGGACGTTGTACCGAATGCGACAGTGTGATTCCCTTCGAGCGCCTGTTCGTCTTTCCAGAGGCTGCCGAGTGCGCCGACTGTGTCGTCTGATCGCCACGAACTGGACACGCTGACCCTGATGGCGGCTGCCACGGTCGCCTGGGCCCTGGCGATCGGAAGTCACCAGGTCGCGCATGGCGTGGCTGCCGCCGTGTCCGGTGCTCGCATCGACATGGTGACTGCCCTCGGGATCACGGGCAGGTGGACTGATCTTCGCACGGCGGGAACACTTCTGACCAGCGTATCCGGTACCGTGGCGAATATTCTGCTCATGGGGTGCGCGTGGCGTGTCGTACACCCTCGAGAGGCACCCGGGCTGACCGCCGTGCTGGGTTGGCTGGTGTTCACCTCGAGTGGCTGGATCGCCTCAGGTCACCTGATTCTCTCCCCGCTGCTGGGTGCGGGTGACTGGATGTCCGTGGCTGATCTGTTCGCGAACCGGGGTCCGTTTCGGGTAAGCGTCTTCGTGACCGGTCTCTTCGTCTCGGGCCTGCTCTGGAAGGCGACCCATGAGCGACTCGCGTACGTCGTAGGCGGGGGATCGTCCACGCAGCGGGTGCGGGTTGCACGTCGACTGACGCGCATCGCCGGGGTGGTGGCTGCGGTCCTCTCCGCTACGGTCGGGATGGTGACGGGCGGCTGGGGCCCGCCTGACGCGCCGATGCAGCATGCGGGCGTTCGCTTCCCGGTGTCGCTGCCCGGCGCGGTCGGGATCGGTGGCCTCACGTCTCTGGTCCTTCATGCCCTTGTGGCCCTTCCGCTTCTGCGTGCCCCGGTCATGATCAGTCAGCGGCCGGTTCGGGGCCCTCTGGTGTCCTTGCCGAGGAGCCCCGGATTGATCGGAATGGCGTTGGTGATGCTCGGGCTTCTCGTGCTGATCCTGGGGCCGGGCCTGAAGGTAGGGTAGAACGGAAGCGTTCGGTTCGGATGTGCTTGTCCGTCCCACAAACGGCCCCTACGCTGTCTGCTTCATCGAACGTGCGTTCCCGGAGATGTGGATGATGGCCAGCTTGAACCGTACCCCGACCTTTTCTCGAGCACCTGTGACCGCGCTCCTCGCGGCGGTCGCCCTCGTCGCATTTCCATGGGTCACTCAGGCGCAGAGTGTGGATGGTGGGTCGACGATCCCGTCACCGGAGGAATTCTTCGGCCACGCGATGGGGGCAGACCGTCAGCTCGCGAGGTGGGACCGACTCGTCGACTACTACCGGATGCTCGGTGAGGCGAGCGATCGGATCGTCGTGGAAGAGGTCGGCCTCTCGACGCTGGGGAATCCCTTTCTCGTCATCTACGTATCCTCGCCCGAGAACCTGGCCAATCGTGGCGAAATCCAGCGGATGAACGACGTTCTCTCCGACCCGCGGGGTCACGCTCAGGCCGACGTCGACTACGCGATTGAGAATAGCAAGGTCGTCTTCGTACAGGCCTACGCTCTACACTCGACCGAGGTCGCCGCCAGCCAGTCCGCAGCCGAGATCATGTACCAGTTTGCAACTCGGGACGATGCGGAAATGGAGCTGATCCTGGACGAGACGCTGTCGATCATCGTCCCGGGCATGAACCCGGACGGCATCAACATCGTGACCGACTGGTATGATCAGTGGGTCGGCACCGAGTACGAAGCGGTCGGGCTCCCGGAGCTCTACCACCACTACATCGGTCACGACAACAACCGTGACGCGTTCATGCAGAACACGGTCGAGTCTCAGTACGTGGCTCAGATTCTCTTCCGCGATTGGGTCCCGCAGGCCTTCATCGATCACCATCAGATGGGTGCGTACACGGCCCGCATCTACCTGCCGCCGTACGCGGAGCCCATCCGCCCGGACGGCGACCCGCTCGTGTGGCGTGAAATGGCGTGGTATGGCGCGCACATGGCGTACAAGATGGACGAGCATGAACTCGAGGGAGCGATCGGAGCCGCGATCTACTCGGGCTGGGGCCATTTCGGCTTCCATTGGATCACTCCCTTCCACAACATCGCCGGCATGCTGACGGAGTCGGCGAGTGCTCGTCTGGCAACACCGCTCTACGTGCATCCGGATCAGCTCGGTGGCTCGAGACAGCTTCCCGAGTATGAAATGCAGACGACGTTCCCCAACCCGTGGGAGGGAGGCTGGTGGCGCGTACGGGACATCGTCGATCGCCAGATCGTCGCGACGTTCTCTCCCCTGGAGATCGCTGCCTTGAACCGCGAGATGGTGCTGCGTAACGCCTACAACAAGGCGAGCAGACAGACGGCGCGGGGCGAGGAAGACGACACGCGCGCGTTCATCATTCCATTAGATCAGCACGACCCGCTGACGATGCAGAAGATGGTGAACAAGCTGCTCCTTCAGGGCATCACCATCGACCGCGCCACCCGCGAGTTCGAGCACGAAGGCAGGGTCTACGACGCGGGGAGCTACGTCGTCTCCCTGGCGCAGCCGAAGCGGGGCGTCATCCGGTGGCTGCTCGGAAAAACGTATTACCCTGACAACAGCTACACGCGGGACCGCGATGGGGACCCCATCCGGCCGTATGACATGACCACCGACAATATCTCGGAGTTCATGGGAGTGCGTGTCGACCCGGTTGGATCGCCCGTCGTCGCAGCTCTCACGCCGGTGACCCGGATGATCGACTCGAGCGGCACGGTCTCCGAGGGTTCGGCAGGGTACGTGCTCGACGGTCGACTCAACGATGCCTTCGAGGCGGTGAATCGTCTGTTTGCGGCCGGAGCCTCCGTGAGTCGGGCGAGCACGGACGGTGACGGATATCGCAGGGGTGACTTCCTCGTCGGCACGGGGGTGGATCTCGCCTTCGTGCGGGAGGTTGCAGAGGAGACCGGTGTCGACTTCATGCCGCTGGCCGGGGCTCCGGGGTCCGGCACCTATCCCCTCTCGCAGCAGCGTATCGGGCTCTTCCAGCGCTATTACGGAGGGAACATGGATGAGGGGTGGACGCGCTGGCTCCTCGAAGATTTCGAATTCCCGTACTCGACCATCATGGACGACGAGATCCTGAGGGGAGACCTGCACGAGCGCTGGGACGTCATCATCCTGCCGAATGATTCTCGCGACATGATGGTCGACGGTCGCGACGACCCTGCCGCCGCCCCGCCGGACTATCGCAGTGGTTTTGGAGCCGCCGGCGTCGCTGCGCTGGACGAGTTCGTGGAGCGTGGAGGTATGCTGGTGACCTTCTCTCAGGCCGGGGACTTCGCGCTTCAGGAGTTCGACGTCCCGGTTCGCAATCATGTGGCGGGCGTCTGGGGGAACGACTTCTGGGCACCCGGAGCGACGTTGAGAATCGATGTGGACACCACGCATCCGCTCGCCTTCGGAATGCCCGAGCGTGCGCTCGCGACGTTCCTGGCCGGGGGTCAGGTCTACGAGACGCAGTCAGGAGCGCGCAGCTCCGATGTTCACCGCCTCGCCACCTATCCGGCTCGGGACATCCTGGAGAGCGGCTGGCTCCTCGGAGAAGAAACGATCGCCGGGAAGGCCGCGATCGCGGTGGTGGACAAGGGTGAAGGCACGGTGCTCATGCTCGGGTTCCGAGCTCAGCATCGGGCCCAGACACATGGAACCTACAAGTTCTTCTTCAACGCCCTGATGCAGCAGCCTTCCTGAAGGGAGGAGGCCGGGTTGGCCGGGGGGCGGAGCACCGGCCGTCCGGCCGCCCGCGTCAACCCGGCGATTCGATCGTCGCGCGAAGGATCCGGGTGAGTTCGGGAAAATCCGCGTCGAGGTATTCGTTGCCGCGTGCAGCGGCCATCGCCTGATACGGCCCGGTCCCCCTCGGGGGACCATCGCCGTAGGCGGCGTAGAATGCATCGACGACGTCCATGCCTTCCACCACCTCACCGAAGGGCGCGAACCCCTGAGCGTCGAGTGGGCCGTTGTCCTTGAAGCTGATGAAGACCTCGGTCGTACGAGTGTGGCGCCCGCCTTTGGCGAACGCGACGCGCCCGCGGGCATTCGTCTCCCGCACAGGGTCGTCCACGAGAAACTCGGATTTCCACACCTGGTTCACGTACGGATTTCCATTCAGCCCGAACTGGGCCATGAACCCGTCCAGGACGCGGTAGATGCGCGTGTCGTCGTAGTAACCGCCGCGAACCAGACTGTAGAAGCGATCGGCACCGATGGGGGCCCAGCTTCTCTGCACGTCGATCACGACGTCGCCGATCGATGTCTCGAGTCTGACGCGAAAGCGCGCCGGTGCGGTCTGGTCGTAGTTGTCCGCCCGAAGCAGGGGGTCACGACGCAGCTCCTGATCCGGGTCCGGCTGGGCCTCCTCCGTGGCGCACGCCATGGATCCGGGACCGGCGAGGGACAGGATGACGAGGAGCAGTCGCCATGCTCGTGTTTCGGGATGCTTGCGTGAGGGGCGCATTTGGGAACTCCGGGCTCGAATCGACATCTCATCATCTGAGTCGGGGCTCGACGACGTCAAGCTTGCCTCGGTCGCCGTGACCGGGGAGCTTCCGGCCGGAATGCTCCCCTGGAGGACCCCGATGATCGATCTCCGAAGTGACACCGTAACCCGGCCAACCCCTGCCATGAGAGAGGCCATGGCCACGGCCAACGTCGGTGATGACGTATACGCCGACGACCCTACGGTGAACGAGCTCGAAGCGGTCGTCGCCGAGATGCTCGGAAAGGAGGCAGCGGTCTTCGTACCGACGGGGAGCATGTCGAACCAGATCGCGATCCGGACCCACACGGAGCCGGGGGACCTCGTCGTTCTCGAGGGACGAGCCCACATCGTTCGGAGCGAGGGCGGGGGTGGTGCGGCTTTGAGTGGGGTCACGATGCGGCCGCTCGATGGTACCCATGGGATGTTCACCCCGGACCAGGTTCGAGAAGCTCTGGGGCGGCCGCATCGGTTCAATCCCACGACGTTGCTGTCTCCCCCGACGCTGCTCTGTCTGGAGAACACGCACAACGGAGCCGGCGGAACAGTGTGGCCGCTCGATGTGCTGCAGGAGGTATGTGAAACGGGACGCGATCTGGGTCTCACGCTTCACCTCGACGGAGCGCGACTCTGGCATGCATCGGCTGCGTCGGGTGTGTCGGAGCGAGACTTCGCCGAACCCTTCGACACGGTGAACGTCTGCTTCAGCAAGGGGCTCGGAGCCCCCATCGGATCGGCTCTCGTGGGGGAGCGCCCATTCATCGATCGGGCGCGCCGCTTCAAGCAGCAGTTCGGGGGCGGCATGAGGCAGGCGGGCGTGTTGGCGGCCGCCGCCCTGCATGCTCTGGAGCACCACCGATCCGATCTCCCGATCGACGTGCACCGAGCAGAGCGGCTCGCTCGGGGCCTCGCCGCATCACCGGGCATACGAGTCGATCTCACGAGCGTCCAGTCGAATATCGTGCGCTTCGAGGTTGATATGGATGCGGGACGCTTCGCCGATCGTTGCTTCGAGAGCGGCGTGTACATGCTTCCGAATGGCGACCATGGAATGCGCGCCGTCCTGCATCGTGACCTGAGCGACGACGATGTTGATGCGGCGATTGTCGTGATGGCCGGGGTTGCTGCAAGGCACACGAACCCCGATACGGCCGGTATGCACGCCAGCGACTGACATCGTGTTCGGAGTCGCCACCTATCACGAGCCTGCTGCGTTTCTCGAGCATGCCGGTGACTGGCTCCTGAGGCGTGAGGACTGCCACAACCTCTTTCTGACCCTGTCCCATGCGCGGGCCGATTCGGGACGGGCCGAGGATGGAACGATGTGGGCTGTGGTCGAACGTGAGGGACGGGTGCTCGGATGTGCGCTTCGGTTGCCCCCGTACAAGGCGCTACTGACCGATGTACCTGCAGGGGCGCTACCGGCGCTCA
>Ga0181573_10005163_pt1 | contig 10884 bp, 10 predicted proteins | sample 101ome_25_FD_148643 | JGI IMG/M metagenome (GOLD analysis project Ga0181573, IMG submission 148643) | Coastal salt marsh microbial communities from the Groves Creek Marsh, Skidaway Island, Georgia - 101409BT metaG (spades assembly) | ecosystem: Environmental > Aquatic > Marine > Intertidal zone...
CGTCTTGATCGCCTGCGTCGTCTGCGTCGTCTGCGTCGTCTGCGTCGTCTGCGTCGTCTGCGTCGTCGCCATCATCACCGCCAACGTCGAGCCTCTCGAGGAGTTGTTGCAGTTGCCATGTACTCGGAGGGCTCTCTTCCTCCCCAGCTTCCTGCTGCAGCCGCTCCTCCGCCTCGCCGTCCACCATCATCTGACACACATGCTGACACACAGGCTAGGCTAGAACGTCACAGACAGAAAGTCTTTAGTTCAGAAATAGCGGCTGGCTCTCGTCAGAGCCGATCTCGTTGGCATCCACGTCATCATCATCAAACGACCTTGTCCTCGAGGGTCCGTATACCCTGGGGATACTCGTAGGCAAACGTCTTGGCGTTGAAGCGCACCTCCACCCGCGCCCGTTGCGCCGGGTCCTTCTCCCCGAGCGGCGCGTCGTCCAGGCTCGTGAACAACGACACCATCGGGTAGTACGTCGACTCCAGCAACCCGTCGACGAATACACGACCCTGGCTCTTTCCGTTCCAAAACAGCTCCATGTACGACCCCTTCTGTTCCCGCCGGCCCGCCAGCCAGTCCGGCCCATCCGTCATGATGTAGTCGCGCAGGTTCCCGCGGAACTGCACGATGTTTTCCTCCTTGATCTCAAAATCCCTCCCCTGATCGCCCATATGAATAACGACAGCGAAGACATCCCCCTTTTTGACCATGTTCACGTCCCTGTTGGGCACCGGCAGACTCCCCTTCTTCCCCTTGCCCAACGAGTAAAACACGCTTCCAACGGCGTGCTTCGTGTTGACCACGTTGAACCCATACCCGTCCCCGTGAATCGCCGCGACTGGCTGGTGCAGGATCCGGTCGAGTTCATGCGACTTGGTCGACCACCCCAGCCGAATCCCGAAGAAGTTATTCTCCGCCACGTCGCACGCCACCTGGACCTCGTACACATACGCCCCCCGGTGGCACCCGTGCGTGGCAATCACAGAACGGTAGCCGGCATACGACTCGACGACGATCGGTGTCTCGTCGTCGACCCGGTTCTCGTTAGGCGTAGCGTCGACGAGGGGCGAGCCCGCCAGCGGCGCCACGGCATGGGACGGCTCGGCGCCCGAGGGGGGTCTGCTCGCCGCTTCCACGAATACTTCTCGCTCTCCCTGGTCCCTGCCCCCCTCGGCCGCACCCCCACCATCAACCCGCCCACTGTCCACCCGCATCATCTCAGATTCAGACAAACCTTTGTCCTCGAGGTCGATCGTCGTCCCCCCGGCTGATTGCTCGACGCTCTTCCAGTCCTCCTCCACCTCCTCCTTCTTCACCTCTTCCTTCACCTCTTCCTTGGCGACATCCACGTACTCCTTCTGTGACACGGTCAGATTGCTGGGCAACCAGCACGTGTGGAACCGTACTGGGCCCTTGACCGGGCCGTAAATCACCCTTGCCCGCTCCCCGTCCACCGGCGGACCGATCCATTTCTCGCCCTGCACGACCGACCCGAGGGACCCTTGGCTCGAGGCGTTCACGCCCGCGGCTCCCGCAAGCCCCGTATCGAGGCTCGACGACGGCTCGCGGTAGCTCTGCACCTGGCCCCGATTCCGCTTGCCCGTGTTCTTCCCCTTGAGGGCAGCGACTCGCTTGTTTTCCAGCTGCGCAGGGGCGTGTGTATGTTCAGTGCCCCCTTTCATCCCCTGGTCGCTCTCACGGCCCCGCTTCCTGTCCTTTGGGGGCGAAATGTTGGCTGATTTGTTTCCGTGATTTGACCGATCCGAAATTTTGGCTGCCGCTCGTTCTCCTCCGTCACGTGCCTGCGCAGCTCCTGCGCCCGTCACCATGTTAATTATGGGATGGAGGAACGTGGTCGTCAGAAAGTCCTTCGAGATCAGATCAGACCCATGGTTTCTGCGGTTTTGAACTCGTCGCTCACTCGAACTCCAACATCGGCAACACGCCCCGGTAGACGACCCGAGGCCCGTCCTCGTCTCCCTCCGCCTCGTCCAAGTCGACCTGCAGCACGAGAACTCGCAGCTTGTCACTCTGCACGGCGTCCTTGACCAGCTCGTAGTACACGGGATCCCGATCTTTGCACGGCAGGAAGGCAGCGCAGTCGCCACGCTGCACGACGTAGATCATCATCGCGCAGTCCACGTCGTCCCGCTTCTCCTTCCATTCCACCAGCTCCCGACAGTGCTTTTGTGCCCGCTCGCTCTTCGTGTCCGGAAACACGGCCACCGACCCCTCCGCCTCCCTCATCGTGACGCTCTTCACTTCCGCCAACACCCTCCCTCCCTTCTCTTCGTCTATCAGCTCGAAATCAATCCGCGACGACCCGCCGAGCTTCACTTCCCGATTATACCGCGTATACTTGGGCAAATGCGCGTCCAGACGCCGAGAATCCAGCAGGGCGGCCACCATCGCGTTTGCCTTCGCGCTGTGCACGCCCACCCACGTCCCGTCCACCTTCATCCATTCGAGCGTGTGGGCATACTTCCTGTTCTTGTTGCTCGACTTGGACAGGCAGACGGGAACGGGAAGATCGTCCAGCAGGCCCGTCATCGGACCAGTGTTGGGCACGTGCACGGTCGTGACGGAATCGTCTTTCGAGCCGGTGGACGGGGTGTCCGAGCCGAGCGTGACGTCGCCCAGAAAGCGCTTGTACCGAGCGTGGAGCACCGCCGGGTGGAGCGTCGACGTGTTCTCGTACAGGTTGTCGATGACGAACGGGGCCGAGTTTCCCTCGCTCGCTTCTCCCTCGTCCGTGTTCGTGGCGAGACTTCGTCGGCGCTTGTTGCTCGGTTCACGTTCACGGGACCCCATGGCGATCGAGGGAAGAAGGGCTTCCCCAGCGCGTCTAGACAGATACCCACGACTTCTTGTAGAGCTCCAGACTTGGCGGATGATGCGATCCATACAAAACGATCGTCTGTCAGACACCGCAGCATCTGCGGCCAACTCTCTAAAAAAACTCTTCCAGTTTGAATGCAGGCGTTATTCAGGAGTTCCGCCCGATTTCATTCGATTAACCACGCTTGCTTCTTCGACTCGTGCCTGCTTAACGTAGTATCTACCTCCTCGGTTGGCCCAGATCGCGACGACATTATGGGCAACTGTTTCAGTTCGAAGTCAGACGGCGGACAGCCTTACAGCGTCTGTTTCGTTCTCGGAGGACCTGGGAGCGGGAAAGGGACGCAGTACGTGACGATCGGGCAGACCCAACCTCGCTCTCTCGCTGTGTCGCCCTCTCGCCGGCCCGCTCGCTCGTCGCCCTCACTGTCGCCGCTCGCACTGTGGCACCAGGTCCGCCAAGCTCGTGGACGAGTTTGGGGTCCAGCATCTGTCTGCAGGCGACCTCCTTCGGGCGCATATCAAGTCGGGGACTGCAGATGGCAATATGGTGGCCGAGATGATCAAGAACGGGCAGATTGTGCCGAGCGAGATCACCGTCGGGCTGCTCCAGAAGGCCATGAAAGAGAGCGGCAAGGTGCGTCGTCGGTGACAAGCGTGTCTCTTGCGCTGTCTCAAAAGTTCGCGCTCTCACGCTCTAGCGCTCTCGCGCTCTCACGTTCTCGCTCGCTCTGGCAGTCGGTCTTCCTAATCGACGGCTTCCCCCGGAACGACGAGAACCGCCAGAGGTTCGAGAGCCAGACCGGGATGATGCCGAAGATGGTTTTGTTCTTTGATTGTTCCGAGGACGTGATGACTGCACGGTACGTGGGGCGTGGCGTGATCGACGCTCGATGCTGCTGTCCTCGTCAGTCGGTCTTTAAGCCGCTCACTCACTCGCTGCTCGTTCTGGATTCTTTAGGCTGATGGGACGGAACCAAGGGCGGACGGACGATAACATCGAGACGATCAAGAAGAGGTTCAAGGTGTTCAAAGACGAGAGCATGCCGGTGGTCGCCTGGTACGAGAAGCTCGGCAAGGTGGCCAAGATCTCGGCGGATCGCGACGTCGACGACGTCTATACCGATGTCAAGGCCGCCTTCACGAAGATGATGTACTGATGACGTGATGGTATGTTATGTTTCAAACAAAATTGTTTCAATCAATTGGTGATCCTCGCATGTATCGTTCGTCGGATCGCCGCGCTGGATGTTCATTTCGTTGCCTGGCAATCTCTCAGGCCCGCACGGGGCGCTTGTTCTTCTTCTGGCTCCTGGTCACCCCCTCGGGTGCCGCCCTGCGGGTGGTTGTCTTGACGACGCTCGTGGCGGCGCTCTTGGTGCTCTTGGCGCCCTTGGCGCCCTTCGAGGCCTGGGAGGCCCTGGAGACGTTCGCATTCTTGGCATTCTTGGCATTCTTGGCATTCTTGGCACGCGTGACCTTCTTGGTGGTGGCGGTCTTCTTCACGTGCACGACGGCCTTCTTGCCGCGGGTCTTCGTCGTCTTTGCAGCGACGACCTTCTTGTTGCCCGTCCTCTTCTCGTTGGCCTCCTCCACGACGACGACCTTCTCCTCCTCCGTTGCCGCGGGCTTTGCCCTCTTTGCCTTCGCAGGCATCCTGGTGGACTGCGCGGTGGCATCGGCGGCCGAGCTCCGCTTGCGCTTGTTGTTGTTCTTCGTGTTTGTGTTCTCACGGGAGTGCGGCTGGGCGTTCTCTCCGCGAGCTTTGAGTGATGGCCGCCTCTGCCTCTTGGGGCGCTCCACGTGCACCGGCGTCGTCGTCGCCAGGCTGGACGCCGACGTCGATGCCGACGTCGACGACCTCTTCCTTTTCTGCTGAACAGGCAACGGGATCCAGAAGCAGTTCTGAACGAGCCTCTTGGCCTTGTTCGACCCGGATGTCGGGTTGAGGATCGAGTGCTCGTTCTTGTAGTGCGACAGTGCGTTCGGGAAAAGAATACCCAGGCCGGACCTCTCCAGAACCTGGTGCCCGGCGGCGAAAATCTGCAGGGTTTTCGCCATCCTGGCCGCATCGTCAATGCGCGAAAGAACAACACTTTCTGGTGTCTTGACCGCCTGAATTGAGCGCCGGGTGTGACGCGAGTGAAATTCAAGTCGAATTTTGAACCGAATTCGGTTGAAAAAATCCGGTCCAGATCTGATCGGTCCCGGCCCTGCATGCAGCAGCTTGCTGCATCCAGAGTTGTCTTATGATCAATATCGTACCTTGGTACCCTTCGTGGACGGCGTGGATGCTCGAACCGAGTAAGACGCTTCAATGATATCAAAATTGCTCTGGTCGCGCGGACCGTCCAAAGCACCAGTAGGAATCGTTTTGATGCACATGATGATTTTCAGTGATTCGCAGACGACCAAATCGTGGAAGTTCGCTTGCAAACATTTATAGTGTACAAATCACACGCATCTCTCACATGATCGAGCACTGGAGCACGACCCCGCCAGGGGCGGCAGGGTCCTCCTCCAGCTGCAACCCGTTGCCGAGTTCCAGCGGCGGACCGCCGCCGAGCACAGTGTTCAGTATCTCGGGAGGGAACGGCAGGGCGACGGGCCCTCCCGCACCGAACAGCACCTCCGGATTCAAGTTTCCGAACGGAAGCGGGAAGGGGAAGGGAATGCCCTGGTCGAGGGGCTCGTCATCCTCCTCGCTCACGCCCATGTAGGTGCGGAGCAGCGTCGCGCCTGGCGAACGAACAGCAAACGAGTGAGCGAACGAGCGAACGAGCAAGGCAAACGGCTCAAACACGTGCATTCCGTGAAGCGGTACCTCCGAGCGACGATCAACGCCGTCTCCCCGTAGTTATCGCGGATGTTCACGTCCACGTGGTGCTTCTCGACCAGGTACTTGATGGCTTCGACGTTTCCCCGATCGGCTGCGTAATGCAAAGCGCTGCCACCGTCCTTGTAGTGGCGCGCACACGGGTCGACTTTGTACATGTCCACCAAATGCTGGATCAAGCCGACGTAGCCGTGGCTCGCGGCGTTGTGAAGGCATCCAGCATGCACGTCTGCGTCATAGCGCTCGACAAGAAAGTCGATCACCTCCTTGTGGTCCGACATTGCCGCGAAGCGGCACGCCCGGGCGAGGTCGTTGGCGCCAAACTCGTCGATGAGCTGCACGATCACCTCCTCGTCCAGGGCCGAGATGCACGCGTAGCCGAGGTAAATCTCGGCCCTGCGCCGGCCCTCGAGGAACGGGGTGGTCTGCCTCAACAGCTGGCGGCCAGACTCGCTGCGGATGTGCTGCAAGACCTCCAGTCCCAGGCGCGTCTGGCGGTAAACCTGCCAGGGGACGATGGCCAACATGCCGTACTCCCGCATGATTGCCTTCTTCGAGCGCATCGCGTCGAGCCTCTTTCTGGCAGCCGGGTTCGGCTGCAGGTGCGTATGAGCCACGTCAATCACTCGCTGCTTGATCTCTCCCAGCGTCAGCTGTCGCCAGTTTGTGAGCACAAAGTCCTTCTCCTCAAACCCGTGCAGCCTCTGGAACCAGCACTCCTTCAGGTCGATGTCGGACAGCAAGCCGCCGTAGCACCGCATCTCCATGACGTGCTGGACGTCGGAAAGCTTTCGCGGATTGAAATGCGAAAGCGACTGGTCCCTGAGCAGCTTGTTGAAGATGACTTGCTCGCCGATGCTGGGCGGACGATACTCCTCGGCCACGTGCTTGGCGTCGTCTGGCGCCGACCCGTCCTGGTCGGCGGGCGCGTCGTCGTCATCCCCGTCCGCCCCGTCCACGGCACCACCATCCACGGCGCTCCTCTCGACAGGTCCACCATCGCGCTCGTCTTCCTTGCGCTTCCGCGACAGCGACTGCGAGGACCCAGCAGCCACGCCGACACCGGCGCCTTCATCCTCGGTCGACTGCCTTGCAGCCAACAACGCCGCGTCGTACGCCTCCAGGCGGGCGACGAGGTCCCCTTTGTTCCCAGAAACTATCAGGCCACGCCTGCGGAGCTTCTCCTTGAGGTCGGGCAGCTTCAAACAGCCGTATTCCGACGTCGAGTCCATCCCGCTGATTTGTTCGTGTGTTCGTTCCGGTCTCTCGTCCCACAGCCTCGGCGGACGCTCTCCGCCCCGCACCAGTTCTTCTGTTTACTATACGTGAGATTCCAAAAGACTGAACGGCATCCGACGCGCGGACAACCCTCCCACGAACCGAACTGAATTCACCGAAGTTTCGAGACGCGTTTCGTCCTCGCGCGTCTCTCAGCCCGGCTTTGGCGTACGCGTGACTCTGATACAACCACGCGTTTCGACTGCCCGACTGCCAAATGCTATCTATCTACTGTATTTGTTGTTTTCACGGCACGTCAGTCAGGACAACTCCCTCGTTGACCACTCATCGCTCGTGGCGATCCACCAAGGTCGCGACCAGCTTCCCCTCCAGCCGACGATCGCCCGCCCGCTCCAACACGATCGGCGCATCCTGTCCCCTGACCACCAACTGAACCACGTCCTTCCTCGTATGCAAGAGGTTGGCCACCACCACGTCGACATCGTACAGCCTCGCCGCTGCCCTCGCCTTGTCAATCAGGATGCTCTCGTCCGTCTCCAGCTTGAAGCTCACCATCATCGCCTCCGGCAACCAGCGATGACGCATAACCCCCAGCGCCTTTGGCGTCTTCTCCAGCGCCAGGTCGCCCGTCACCCAGTCTCGTGACTGGATCTTGTTCGTCGGGAGCCTGTCCGCTGGCACATAGAAATCGCTCACCGCCGCCGCAAGATACACCATGACCCTGCTTCCAAGCGGACGCAAGTGCTTGCTCACCAATCTCATCAGGTGCAAGTATTCAAAGACCGTCGTGAACTCAACCCGAAGAAACCGCGGCCCGTGACAGTACCGCATCACCTTGTCCACGCACCCGTGCAGGTACGTCGGATCCTCCCGCTCCTCGGAGAACAACACCTCCTGAAATTCCGACACGAACGGCTGCGCCGACCCCCCGCGGGTCAGGAACAGCACGTCGTAGCCCTCGTGCCTCTCGAGAAACTCTTCGCACGACCACGCGCCCCTCGTCCCCGAGCTGAAGTTATCGATGCTCCGAACGCAGTTCTTCTCCAGCGGCACCGTCGTCCCGCCCGACGTGATCATGACCACTCGCCGCCCCGACGTCTCCGCCCTGGCCCCGGCGAGGAAGCGCTCCAGTCGCTGCTCCAGTGCCGAGTGATCCCGACCGTCATCCGTCAGGTCGGCAAAGCTCGCCAGGAAGGCGTCCAGCTCGGCCGACTCGGCCTCGACCGACGCAGATTCGGACAGACTCATATGGATAGAACGCGCGATCGGCGTGAATCGACGCGATTCGGCGTTGAAATCGTTCTAGAACAGAACAACCCGAGATTTAAAGAGCAAGTGGTTCGTCGCAGACGCAGACACACAACGAGCTCGTCTTGAGTGCTCTGTACACGACAGTGCCCGTCGGTGGCGACGCCCGGTACCGCGACGAGGAGGCACGAATCGCACGGGCGCTGCGAATCGCGGTTTGAGTTCGAATTCTCGTTCACCACTCTGCGTCTTTTCGGGCCTCTGCAGACGTCGAGGATGGCCGGAGTCCTCGTCACAGGACTCGGGACGGCCACCCTTCGCAGGGACAGAGCGACGGTGGATTGTAGGAGAGCAGCGGTCGTCGTGACGCCAGCAAGTTGTCGGGGGATACGTGTTCGGAGAACGGAGACTGCGAGCAAGCGGCCTGTTCGGGTGCGCGACAGCGAGACGAGCGCGCGAGGGACAGACGCAGGAACGGCAGAGACGGGAACGCAAGGGACGGGAACAGCAAAGACGGGAACAGCAGACGCAAATCGGGCGGACGAGCGTGCCGTGTCCATCCCGGGCGAGGTGCTGCGGCAAGTGGTCAACGAGAAGCGGTCGGTGGACGCTAAGCAGGTTATTGCCGAGTACTTTGCGAGCTCCAATGGGATGAACGCGGTCAGCGTGACGCCGGATCAGTGTATGGATATATTTGCGGCGGCGTTGGCGGCCGGGAACTACGAGCTCGTGTCGTCCATCTATGCGTCGACGCTGAACCGGGGTGGCGGGAGCTTCTCGTCGTCGGACGAGGCGCTTGCGGCGGTGGAGTGGCCCAGGGCGTCGGTTTCGCTGTCGGCCAATCTCGTGAAGCTTCTGTGTCGGAACCTGGATACCAAGGGGGCACTGGACGTGCTGAAGATACTGAGGTCGCGGGGGGCGAGCCTAGCGGTGCAAAACGCAGAGGATCTGCAGTTTGGGTATGTGGTGGAGTGCGCGGACGGGAGCGGGCGTCCGCTTGCGCTGATGCAGCCGCACGAAGGATCCAAGATGGTGTCGGATTCGTATTCAAAGTACGAATACGAAGTTTTCTCGGGGGTGGTGGTCAAGGCCGACTCGGAGTCTCTGGTGGCGTCCCTGTCGTGGCTCAAGCTGCTCGGGGCCAAGCTCGGGCAGTCGAGCACGACGTCCGCGATGCATGTGATGACGCTCGAGTCGCCGTCGGGGCAGCAGCGGACGTTCAAGTTCGGAACGCGGCTCGCGACGGCGCCGGCCAAGGCCGGCGACCGGGTATCGATCGTCTGTGCGCCAGATCAGGGGCGGTCCTCCAGGCAGGACATTCGGTATAGCGGTATCTTGTCGCCAACGCCGCCGGGAAAGCGTCCCGGCGAGCCGCTGTCGATCACCAACCACACGATCAGCAACCTGTCGACCACGCTGAACCGGCCGTCAGAGCTGGACAATGCCAGCGGTCCCATCAATAGTTGGCTGCTGACGTCCGTCGTCGTGCTGGCGGGCGCCGACGCGGCGTCCAGTCTGATCGATCCGACGCTGCCGTTCCTGATTGCCGGGGCTGCCGGGTCGGCGGCCGCCGCGGCCGCCCTCGGGGCCAACGTAGTCCTGCCTAGCCTCAAGCGCCTCCCGGAGAAAGCGCTGGGAATCCAGGAGACGCGCCAGTCGCTCCTTCAGGAGCACGTCCGGCTCACGGGAAACATCCAGCAGGTCGTCGACGAGGCGTCTGAGGACATTCGAATGCTGGCTCGGCTCTGGCAGCTTCTCAACAAGATGAGCTCCATCGACAATAAAGACGCATACGCGACCCGCATCGAGCGCGTGGTCGAGGCCAAGGAGGCCGTCGAGGAGCGCATGGCCGCGCGCGTCGGCATCCTCAGCGAGTACACTCGCGTGTGCGCGATGGTCGAGGTGGAGGTCGAGATGGAGACGGAGATCCCGTTGGCAGAGTACCAGGACTTGAAGAACCAGATTGCACGGATGTCGGACGTGGAGTCGCTGCAAGAGGAGTGGAACGAGCGGGCCGCGGCCGCTGACGAGGTGGAGCGGCTCTTGCGCGAGTACTGATGATCAATTTTACAGAGTCATGGGAGGTAACCGTCGTCTTCTGCTCTCTCTTTCTTCCATGCCTTTGTGGTTGGTAACGTCATCGATGCCGAGAGTTGCTCGCACACCTCCAAGAGCTCCCGCTCCAACTCGACCAACGCGTGGGCCGAGACGTTGGCGCTCTCCACGCTCTCGGCCCGAAGCACGGCCAAACAGTCACAGAGCAGACCGGGACGGCCGTCTTCCGCTTCACAAATGGCCTCCAAAGCTTTCACCCGTTCAGGCCCCACGGTCGCGAGAAGCTTTTCGATCCGGTCGAGCTCGGCCTGCGGGATCGAGCCGAGCTGCGCAAACCTGTTCTTTTCCTGGCCATCCGCCGTCCTGTTCCGGAGCTCGGATCGAATGACGACGAGTTTGCACAACAGTCTCGTGTCCAACTGCGGGTCCTCCTCCAGTTGATCCAACAGCCGGCAGGCCGCGTCCAGGAGCTCGTCTGCTGATAGTGACGACGACGACGACGACGCCTCTTCGTACACCCGAGCGCGAGCCTCTCGATCAGCGGCATCCACGCAGGCCTGCAAGCGACGCACCGACTCTGGCATCTTGCGCTCCACCTGCTCCAGAATCTGCTCCTTGAGAAGGACGAGCACCTTGACGATATCGTCGTTGCTCGTCGCACCCTAGTCGGTCGT
>Ga0181573_10005168_pt1 | contig 10873 bp, 3 predicted proteins | sample 101ome_25_FD_148643 | JGI IMG/M metagenome (GOLD analysis project Ga0181573, IMG submission 148643) | Coastal salt marsh microbial communities from the Groves Creek Marsh, Skidaway Island, Georgia - 101409BT metaG (spades assembly) | ecosystem: Environmental > Aquatic > Marine > Intertidal zone...
CCTGGTGATTTCGTTCGGATCTCATCGAGCAATGATGGTTGGCGGTGGTATCCAGTAAATTCCGATCCACCTCTTGTAAGCCCACACAAATGCCCGTTCTTTTTTTGAATTCTGCGAGCTTATTCATAATTAAATGAGAGAGAGACTACTCAGGCAATAAAATGCTACAGAAGTTCAAAATATATGTACACCTCGTTTAAAAAAATTAAATTGGTCTGATCAACCGTCGTCACATCGTCACATTGATTGACCAGCGCGACACCGCCCAACACCGAGAAGCAATAGCGCACATGCCCGCGGGAAGCAATGCTTCGGCGCCAGGGCAGTGGCGAGTTCGCCCTGGATTTCGCATGCGGTGAGAGACGCTGGCGCCAGGTTACCCAACCGTTCACAGCGGCGACGTTCTGCCGACTCATGTGCACACACGCACGCTAATCTTGCTGGGCCTCACGCTCCAACTCCATCCCGCTATACCCCACCCCGCCTATGTGTTGACATTTGCTTGTGGCTTGGCACGCGCTCCGAAAGGCTCCGGCGCGAGCCGTCGGTGGCGTCGGCGCTAAGTGATGATGGCAAGGTGCAGCTCGAGGCCGGCGACCTGTTCGACGTGACCGGCAGCCACACCGTGCGCGAGCCCGAGGGCGACCAGCTATACCTCCGCGTCGTGGAGCCGGGTGGGAGCGTCCTCGGCTGGGCCTTTGGTGAGTGCCCGCACCGCAAATCAGGCGGCGCGGCGATCATTGCCGTGCGCTCACATGTAGACAAACTTTCGAGCTTTGCGGCAACCTCACGATTCATCCCCCCCCGCTGCAGTATACCACCCGTCGACACGGGCCGAAGTGTGCCAAAAGGTGACACCGCGGATCGAGAAAGTTGAGGTGCGTGCCTTGGCAGCAAAGAGGGGATAACTGCAGGACAGCTGTGTTGTAGCGCTGCACACGTGGCGCATGATGTTGATTCCCCATGACCCGCTGCGCGCCCACGCACACGATTCCCCGCCCTCAGCTGCCGTCGTCAGAAGAGCTTGCGCGCTTGCTTGAGGCCAAGGAGCCGACGCGGGGCTGGGCCAGCCACCTGAACATCGGAGAAGGCGCGCGGCCGGCGTCGATCGCAGCCGCCATCGCCGCGGACCATCGACAGGGCGCGCAAGAGCTGTCTTTGCAGGCTACCACAGGCGGCAGCACGGGCGGTGTCACGGGCGGTGCCGGGGCCGGTGCGTCGCCTCCGTCCCGGGCCGACGCGCCCCTCGGCTCCCCGCAGCGCATCGTGAAGCGCTTCAGTTGGGAAGTGAACGGAAGCGGCGGCGGCGGCGGGGATCAGCCGCTGGGGCCGACGCGGTCTCGGTCACCCGTGCTGGGCCCGAGCGGGCGCGGTGACAGGCCGTTGGACCGAATCGGCACAGGGGGCGGCTCCGGGGCCAGTGACAATGCGTCCTTGGCCGCGGGCGGAGGCACGGCATCGTTGCAGGACTCGGGCCTCGCGCCGCGGCCCAAGAGCTTGGAGAACCCGCCGGTCGCGGGGGTCGCGGGAAGCGCGCGCGGCCGACATCCAGCACCCCTTGGCTCGGGCTCCGGCGCGTCGCAGCCGAACCCCGCGCGCGACTTGTGGGCGACCCGGGCCCCGCGGCCGAGCGACAAGGCTAAGGACAAGGGCGAAGGCAAGGGCGAAGGCAAGGGCGAAGGCAAGGGCGAAGGCAAGGCCGAGGGCAAGGCCGAGGGCAAGGCCGAAGGCAAGGCCGGCCGGGCGCGGCTCGATCTGCCCACCAAGTGGAGCTGGGACATCGACCGCGAGACGCGCAACTGGGACGCGGGCAAGCGCGCGACGGGCACCAACGACCCAGGCATGGCCACGCGCCGCGCGGGTGCTAAGGCCTCGTCGCCTCACGGCAGCACCTTGGGAAGCTCAGCAGGCGGTGGCGGGGCGGCGGCGGTGGCGAAATCCCCGGCTGAGACGGGCGTCAGCTTGGCGGTGGCCAAGGCGGTGGCGGCGGCGGTGGCATCGCTGGGCCCCCCGCCAACCACAGCGCTCGCCCGCTGGCGCTGGGAAAGGGACCACGAAAAGGCCGTGGCCACCGCCACCGCCGCCGCGCACGCCGAGTTCGATAGCGCCCCAACCGGTAACACTGCGTCGCCGCTCTCGCGACCGCCCGAAACTGGCCTCTCCCTCGGTCCTTCCACCGGCCCTTCCCCCTCGGCCTTGCCGTTGGGGTCGCCCTCGGCCCCGGCGTCGCCCCTGGGGTCCCCGACGCGCGGCGATGGCCGGCAACCAGACCCGCGCCCGAAGCTTCCGGTAAACCTCCCCGCGGCGGCAACCCTCGCAAACATGCACGCCTCGAACATGGCCAGCATCTTCGCCTCGAGCCAGCGCCAGGCGATTTCGCCGGCGGGGCCCGCCCTTCTCGCCGCGACGGCCGTGTCGCCGGGTGGTGAGGGGCCTGCAGACCCATTGCCCCGCGCAGCAGTCTGCGGAGGCGGCGACGACGACGAGGAGCGGGCGGCGCTAATGGCAGAGGAGATCTTCCGCGCGGCCACGCCGGACCTTAAGCCGGACTCCAAGGTGGCGAAGGAAGCGGCGGTCCCTGCGGCGAGCGGCGGTGGCGGCGCCAACAGTAGCAGCGGCAGCAGTGGCAGCGGCGGCGATGGTGGCGGCGGCGGCGGTGGCGGCGGCGGCGGTGGCGGCGGCGGCGGTGGCGGCGGCGGCGGTACGCGCGCCTCCCCACCCCTCCCCGGCGTCACCCCGGGCTTCGACGCGGCGGGCGTGGGATCCATCTTCGGGAGCCCGCCCTCGTCGGCGCGGCGGCTTCAGTTCGTTGGCATGCTGCTCGCATCGACGGACTCGGTGCTGGGCCAGCTGCACGAAGCTGCTGACGTCGATGTGGGCTCGCCGCTCTACCGCCCCGGCGACGACAAGAGCCCGCTGCCCAACCCCGTCGTGGCGCCACCAGCACCGGCCCCGCGACCTTCGGCGGCGATCCCCTCGTCGCCCCCGGCTGCGCACCCGGTTGCGGCCCCGGTTGCGGCTCCGGTTGCACACCCGGTCGCGCAACCGGTTGCGGCGGCTTCTCCGATGGCACCGAGCAACGCCTCTCCCCCGAGCTCCTCCGTGGGCGCCTCCGCGGGAGGCGAGGCGTTGTCACTACCGGGGTTCTCGTTCCGCGAGGAGCTCGGCCGCGGAGGCTTTAGTCGCGTGCTGCGAGCCGTGCACGAGTCCGACGACGGGCTCGGGGGTAGCCTTGGGGGCAGCCTTGGGGGCACGGGACGGTCGGTCGCGGTCAAAGTGGTGTCGCGGGGTGCGCTGCGGGACCATGATGAGCTCGCGCTGGCTCGTGAGCTGCGCCTGCTGGCGGCTCTGAGGGGGCAGCACCCGGGCATCCTGCGCTTCATCGGCCACGTCCAAACACGTGAGCACTCGCAGCTTGACCGCATGGCTGGTGGACCCTTGCTCGCGGCGTTGGCTCACGACTCACTGTTCTTTACATGCTTGCCCCCTCTCTCGCGCTAACACGCACCAGCAACGCACCACTTTGTGGTGACGGAGCTGCTGCGCGGCGGCGACTTGTTCGACCGGGTCGTTGGCCGCGGGGCTTACCCACAGGCGCAGGCCGCGGCCGTGGTGCGCCAGCTGGCCAGGGCCCTCGCCTTTCTCCACGACGCAGCACGGGTGGGCAGGCGCCGCAGGCGATGCAACGCCGCAGGCGCTCAGCACGAGAGCATCGGACGCATCGCACGCAACGCACGCATCGCACGCATCGCACGCAACGCACGCAACGCTATTGTTGCGCACCTGGTTGCGCGCATCTCCGCAATTTAAACAACCGCGTGGTCCGGTCGCGCCCCCGTAGGTGGTGCACCGCGACCTCAAGCCCGAGAACGTGCTGCTCGAGACCTCCAGCGACCACGTGACGGTGCGCCTCGGCGACTTCGGCTTTGCGGCGCCCATCGACGACCTCAAGGCCGCCGCCTCCCTGCGCATCGGCACCGTCGAGTACATGGCCCCCGAGCTGCTTCCGCCCGCACCACCTACGTACGGCCCCGAGGGCGACATTTGGGCGCTGGGCGTCACGGCGTACGTACTTTTGAGCGGCCATCCGCCCTTCCGCGAGGAGCACGAGCCCGGCGGCACGCGGAGCTCCGACCCGAACAGCGCGAGCCCCAAGGTCTGTGCGGCCATTCGCTCCGGCGACCTGTCATTCGACCTGCCCAGCTGGCGCGGTGTAGGGGTCAACGCCACGGCGTGGGTGGCTTCGGCGCTCACGGTGAGCCCATCGGCGCGCCCCAGCGCGTCTGAGCTGCTGCACCACGATTGGCTCACGGGCCCCGCCGCGATGGGCAAGGGCGCGCCGCGCGGCCGATGGGAGGGCGACAATGTGCCCGGCATGGCGCGCAAGGAGGCCCTCGCTGCCGCCGTGGCGGCGGGGGCGAGCGACGGCGCGTCGGGCGGAGGCGGCGCGAAGAAAGCGAGTGGCAGTTCGCTGCAGGCGCCGAGCGTGTCGGCGCAGCAAGCTGGGTCACTGGGCGCTGACGCGGGCGGCTCGCCGCTCCTCCGGCCATCGGGCCCGTCTAGCCCCGGCGGGCGCTCCGTCTCGTCGGCCTCGTCCATGGCCTCGACGTCGTCGTCGTCGGCGTCGGCGCTGGGCAAGGTTCCTCGGGCGGCGACGCACTGGCCGCAGCGCGATGTGGTTTTCAGCCGGTCCAAGACCATCGGCCTCACGCTCGCGCCGGGCAGCCTTGTTGTGCAGTCCGTGGCGCCGGGGGCGCAGGCGGCGGCGCTCGGCCTCAGCCCCGGCGCGCTCGTCGTGGCCGTGAACGGGCTAGTGTGCTCGACCGTGACGGACATGATGAAGAACCGCGCACGCGACCCCCTCGTCCTCCGCATGACCGTGGCCGAGCCGCGCGGGCCGCCGGTAGACCTCGACTCCAGCGCGCTCCTCTCGGCATCCATCCTCGCCGACCCCGACGCCACCGCCGACGTGAGCAACTGCGGTGAACGCCCCGACGGCCCCGACGCCACGGCCGAGGTCGCCCTGACCGTTGCCACAGCGGCGCTGCAGCTGGGCCGCGACGGAAGGCGTACGCCCGAGGCGCCGGCCAAGGTGAACCGCTTCGTGGCTGAGGCGGTTCCAAAGGCGGTGCCGCCCGCGCCGCTCCCGACGCCCTCGGTGACGCCCTCGCCCCCTCCGCTGACCGTTTCGGCCGCCTCGGTGGCCCAACCGGAGGCGCCCGAGCCCCAGCGCCAAACGCCATCGCCGCCTCCGACGTCGTCGTCTTTGTCAACACCTTCGCCGCCCCCCGCGCCTGCTGCTTTGCCAAGCGAATGCGCCTCCCCCGACGACGGCAGCCCCAAGAACTGGTTCGTGGAGCTAACGGTCTTTCTGCTGACGCTGTCGCTGGACTCGTTCGATGGTCGCCGGCAGGATGCGCTGCTGTTGTCCGTCGCCGGCGCCGCGCGCGTGAAGGACCGTCGCCGTCTGCAGCTCGTGTCCATAGCGAGCGGCAGCGTTGTAGCCACAGTGCGCATTGGCGGCTTCGGCTCGGGCGACGCCGGTGCGGCGGACGCGAGCGCGGCCAAGGCACTGGTGGTGCAATCGGCGCGGCGGCTGCTCGACGAAAAGGCCTTTGGGCAGTACATCGTGACGGCCGTGACGATGGGCGAGGCAACACCGGACGAGGAGCTCAAGCAGGCGCTCAAGCAGCAGATCATGATGCAGCAGCTGTCGCCCAAGGGCAAGCTCGGAAAGAAGTCGCCCTCCTCAAAGGACCGCTCCGACGACCGCTCCCCGCCGCCGCAGGGAGGCACAAGTGGCGACGGGCGCGGCAGGAGCGGAGCCCTGTCGCCAGACGAAGTGTTCGCGGCTCGCCACGGGGCGGCGACGCTGTTCGAGGCCGCGCGGCCGCACTCGCAGTCCCCGCCCGACGCCCCCGAGCCCAGGCCGCGCGCCATCGTCGCAGCCGAGGGCTATGCGGCGGATGGCGACACGCCAAGCCCCCAGAGCGGCAGCCCTTCGCGAAACAAGATCGAGCTGCGAGCCGACCTCCTCAACTGGGAGCCTGAGCCCATACCGCCGCCGCAGCAGCCCGTCAAGCTGTTCGGCGACAAGGAGGGGGAGGACGACGAGGATGCGGACCTCGCTCGCGACCTCGCACGCAACAGGGAACGCGACGAGGCACGCGACGAGGCACGCGACAAGGCACGCGACGAGGCACGCGACGAGGCACGTGATGAGCTCCCGACTGCACCCCCGCGGCAACCGCGTGACGCATTGTCCCCAGGACTCAACGGCAGTGACTCTGGCAGCGATGACCCGAAGACCGAGGAGGAGGACGAGCCCGCGGCAGAGAAAAAATCCTTGCCCGAAGAGGCGTCGGTGCCTCAGCCTGCCAGCCTTGCGCCGCCCTCGCCGCCGCCCTCGCCGCCGCCCTTACCTCCCCAGCAACCCTCACCAAAGGTGCCCGTGCCGCTGTCGCCGCCGCCGTCGCCCAGAGCATCGCCGATGCCGTCGCCCGAACACAATGCGCCCGAACACGATATGCCTGACGCGACGACCTTGGGTGCGGGCGACGCCGACGTCGAGGCCGAGGCCGAGGACGATCACGATGCCGAGGTCGATCCCAAGGCGGATGGGTTGGGCGAGGCTAGTGTGGTCGAGGAAGTGACCGCTGGAGACGAGCCTGCCGCGCCGGGCCAGTCCAAGGCCGAGGCGGTGCAGCTGGCGGTAGGACGCGCGCTGCTGCATGTGCAGAACCTCGTGAAGGACGCGGACGAGGCCATGGCGGACGACGAGGTGGAGCTGTCCGAGGCGCGTGAGGTGGCGCTGCTGCTTTACCAGGAGGCCATCGACACGGTGCTCTCACTTCGCAGCGTCGCACCCGAGCTCTTTTTCGATGGATCAGAGCTCATGGCCCTTGCGGAGACGCTGCTGGCGCAGGCCGAGGCGCTGCCCGGGGGGGCGCCGATGGACCCGTCGCTGTCCATGGAGCTCTCGGCGGACCGTTCGGGGGACAACCTGCTCGCGAGCCCACCGCAGAGCCCAACGGGCCCGGCCACCCGGCCGGCCGAGGTGGACGAGAGCCCGACGTTCAAGAAGCCGTGGCCATCGCGCAAGGCGTCGACGGACGAGCATGAGCAATCGCATGGGGGCTTTGAGGAGGAGGAGGAGGACCCTCTGGCGGGGGAGTACGAGGTGGCAGGCGTGCCGGAGGGCGAGGACCCGAGCATGGCGTACGAGCTGCGCATGTTCTACGACCTCCATACCATACAGGAGAAGGCCAACAGTCAGGGCGAGGAGGACGACGACTGTGACGACGAGGAGGAGGAGGAGGAGGAGGAGGAGGAGGACGGCGACGAGGAGGAGGAGGAGGACGGCGACGAGGGCGGTGGCGAGGACCAGCCACGGTCGCACCCCAAGAGCGAAGGCACGACTCCGACGCGCCGCAGCCGCGAGTCGCGCGAGTTCCACCCCGACGAGCCGGGCGGCGCACGTGGGAGCTACGACTCGGACGAGTGCGTCATAAGGAGCACACTGATCGTCGTTTCACCGCGCGCTGGGGTCGAACCACGCTCTTTTTGGAGGTCTGTGCGCTATCTATGCTTGCCTGCTCTCACACACTCTCTCTCGGGCGCGCTCTCTCTCCCTGGCGTTGGATAGGTACGAGCAAATCCTTGGCCTGATTTCCCCGCGCACTCAGGGGTCCATGTTTAACCGCACCGTTAAGGCCAGCGGTGCCCCCGCCACGCCGCAGCATGCCGCTATCGCAGCAGTCGCCACCGCAGCCAATGCCGGCGCAGCGTCGGCCTATGCGGCGCCAGCGACTGAGGCCGGGGCAGAGGCCGCTGGCGGCGAGGATGGCCGCGCGGAGGAAAAGGGCAAGGTCCGGCCGCAGCTAGTGCCGAAGAAGAAGAAGAAGAAGAAGAAGGTCAAGGCTAAGGTAGAGGGCTTGGCACCGGGCGGTAGCTACGTGTCGCTCGTGGCGACCAAAGGCGCGGGTGCAGCGGTGAGCTCCGAGGACCGACTCAAGGAGCGACTGCTGGCGGGCTTCAAGGCCAGCTCGGTGTCGCTCGACGAGTCCGACGATGACATCCTTACCGGCATTGTCAACGGCATCTCGCCGCAACCTTGGCCGCGCAAGGTTGGTGGGGAAATCGAGGACCCGCTTCTGGTCCCGCTGGTGCCGTTGGGGCGCGGAAAGCGGCCACCGCCGAGTACGGGCAAGGGCAAGGGCAAGGCGCGGGGGAAGGGTGGCCGCGGGCTGCGGGCGCCCCCCGGCCCGGTCGTCGCCTCTCCTTGGCAGGACGTGGGCGATCCGTTCGACGAGGCCGTGTCGCCCCCCGTCTCGCCCGTCGTGTCATCCCTGCATAAGCCTACGAGGCTTAGTGTGGCGCAGCGGACCGTACGCTCCGACTCGCCCGACTCGCCGCAACTGGAGCACTCGCCTGTGCGCCCGCCGAGCCCACCGCAGCAGGCATCTCCGTTGCGGAGCGACCCGACCACGCCCGAGGGCGTAACCAGATCAGGCGGCTCAGCGGATGGTGCGGGCTCAGGAGAGGTCCCGAGCGTGGACTTGGCTGCGGTGGCGGCTGCGATCGAGGCGGGTGAGGCGGGGTCACTCTCGGCGGCGGTGCTGAGCGCGCACTTGGCGGAGCTGGCGCGCCTCGAGGCGGAGCACGCGTCAAAGGTCGCTGCGCTGGGGCTGCCGCCGTCGGCCATTGAGACCTTCCGCGCGGCCGCAAGCCAATCGCAGAGTCCCGTGACCGCGCCGCCGCCGCCGCCGCCGCGTCACCCCTCGCCCAAACCCCCTTCGCCCTCCTCGGCAACGCCGCCGACAGCGCACTCGGATGGCCGGGGCGTGTTCCCGAGCGCCGCTGCGGCCGCGCAAGCCGTTGCGGCGGCGGCGGCGGCCGAGGCGGCTCTGCTGCGCTCTTCCCGGGTCGCACCGGCCGTTACCCCCGCAGCTGCGGCCGACGGTGCGCCCGGCGTGCAGCCAGCCTCGCCCTCGCCCGCAGCCGGCGACGCCCCGGCGACGCCGCCAGTTGCCGGCCCGTCCAGCGAAGCCGTCTCGCCGCCCAGCAGCCCACACGGCGGCGGCGATGGAGGCGGCGGCGGCGGCGGCGGCGGCGGCGGGAGCTTAGGCGGGTCGTCGGGGCCGCGGGCGTTGCGCTTCGGCACGCTCACGCAGCCGCCGGGGTCCACCGTCTCGTCGACCCCGTCCCGGCCGCCGCCGCCGCTGCCGGCCGACAATGGCGAGGGCGAGGGCGTGAGCGTGTGCGTGGTGCTGCAGGGGAGCGACGAGACGCCCTTCGTGCACAAGTACGCGCCATCGAGGCCGCTCGCCGCCGTCGCCGAGGACTCGAGGCGCCACTTCTTCGCCAACGCCGAGGGCGAGGTCGGGGCTGTGGAGGGCGTCGGGCTGCAGCGGCTGTTTGCGTCCATGGCGCGGCGCGGGGACAAAGTCATAAACCTGGTTGGAGACCCGTCGGCATCGGCCGAGGGCGTGCGGCCGACGGTGGTCGGGGACCTGGCGGCGGTGGACGGCGACGGGTCGGCCTCGGAGGTCGAGGGCAGCGCGGCGGCGTCGCCGGACCACAAGAGCTCCCCGAGCAGCGTTAGCGGCCTCGGCGGCGGCACGGCGCCGTTCGTCTGGAGCAACTGGGAGGTGTTCGAGAACCACGACGCGTTTCCAGGGGAGCACGCGACCACAAAGCCCTTCTCGAGCGCCGAGGACGCCATGCGCCTCTGCCTCAAGCACAACTACAGTGGCTTCGTAGTGTTCGTATCGGGTGGCGCGCAGATGGCGCACTTCCGCCGGCAGCACCGCAGCGAGCTCAAGGAGAAGCGCATCCGGTCCAAGGGCGCTGTGCTGTACGTAGGCCCACCCGCCACCAAGCGCCGCCTCTCCAGCGCCGCCCTGCTCAAGATGGGCAACGGCCGCGGCACCCCTAAGGCGGCCTCTCCAGGAGCCGCGTCCCCGGGCGCCGAGCAGCCTGAGTCGGCGCAGCCCCTCCCGCCGTTGCTGAGGCTGGTGGCCGTGCTGCCGAGCGGGATGCCTCCAGGTGCGACCACGGCGGAGATCGCTAAGAAGGAGTGCCTGCGCGTGAAGCTGGACGTGGCGGAGGGCGACGACGGCGACGCTCTCGACTTAGTCAGGGCCATGGGGTTCCAAGGCAGCCCCGACCAGCGGCTGGACCAGCGGTCGCCACGCGCCGCCCAACGGTCTCGCTCCTCGGCCTTCTTCGGGGGCCGCGCCGGGACCAACGAAGCTAGCCCCACCACGGGGGGCAAGGCGCAGCGGGCAAAGCGGGTGGTGTCGTGGCGGTGGCGGTCGCTGGACGGGGAGATTGGCGTCTCCGCGCTCTTCTTCCCTACGCCGCACGCAAGCGCTAAGGGTCCGCCGCCGCAGGCCATCGTCGCGCCCTTCTTGCGTGGGCGCGAGGGCGGCGGCGAGTGGACCGTGCTGGGTGAGGGCAGCGTGGTATTCGAGTTCGACAACAGCGACGCCGCGCACCTCGGCCGCACCGTCGAATACGCCGTCGCTACGCACGACCTGCCGAGCGAACCGCTGGAGTAAATAGAGAGGGCTGTGTCTGTGGATATGTGTCAGTGGAAGCATGCGCAATGCGCCGCGTTTGAAGCACAGCAACCAGCAGCCAACCGAAAACGGGCCTGCTGCAAAGCGGCGCGAAGCTTCCAGTCAGCCTGCAGTATAGGCAACGGCATTTGGATTTAGAACCTGGATCTGCGTTCTTCAAGCTTCAAGACTCGAGTGAGCTGGTACTCCGGACTCGAATGCGCTAGTGGCTGGTGGGCTAACGGCCAACGGGCCGGCTACGAGAGCCATGTATAATATAAAAAACCACCCAGGCCCATTCCGCATATGTT
>Ga0181573_10005172_pt1 | contig 10867 bp, 4 predicted proteins | sample 101ome_25_FD_148643 | JGI IMG/M metagenome (GOLD analysis project Ga0181573, IMG submission 148643) | Coastal salt marsh microbial communities from the Groves Creek Marsh, Skidaway Island, Georgia - 101409BT metaG (spades assembly) | ecosystem: Environmental > Aquatic > Marine > Intertidal zone...
GCGCCGATCGGATCCCCGGAGCCCCGGAGCCGGCGTCGTCGTCGCCGCCGGCTGTGCGCGTCCAACCCGAACCCGCGCGGCGGCTCAGGTACGTGGTCCCGCCCAGGGATGCCGACAAGGAGAACGCCGACAAGGAAAAGGCGCCGAGGGATAAGGACGGAACGCGCGGGTCCAAGCCGAGGTCCAAGTTTGGGTCCAAGCCCGACCCGAACCAGCGGACGCTCTCGCAGGCGTTTCGCAGCGACGGCGCTATGAACGGGGGAGGCGACGGCGACACGGAGACTGGCGGAGACGGCGAAGCTCGGCGCGCGGCGGCCGCCAGGTGGACGGACCCGACACCGAGGGACGCCCGTTCACGGGCGGGGGCACCAGACGCTCGCGCGCCGGCTTCCAAGAGGGTCCGGAGGGCGAAAGCCCCGGCGGCGGCGACATCCGGAGGAAACCGCCGGAGACGACTGGAGACTTTGAGGTTCACCGACGCCGCGAAGGACACGCGCGACGCCGCCGTCCTCGCGGAGTTTGAGGCCGCGAGCGGCGAGGCCGCGGCGTGCGCCGTGGGGGTGCTCACGGTGGACGTCGTCGGCGACGCGTCGTTCGGGCACCGTTCCAACCTCCGGCCCGAGACCTACTCGTACGACAAAATTGGGGGTAAAGACGCGGGCGAGACGTCCGCGCGGCGAGCGGCGAAGGAATGGCTCGACGCGCTGCCGGCGGGGCACCCGAGGAGGGACGCGGGATGGTCGGGCGCGATCGAGCGAAGGGCGGTGGCGTTCGGGGTGGTGTTCCTCGGACGCGGGATCCGCGAGGTCGCGGGTTCGAATCCCGCCGGGGGCGCGATGTACGTGTTTCGCGTCGACGCGAGCGACGGGTGCATCGAGACGAGGGAGCAGAGCGACGCGCTGGTTCGCGCCGTGGGGTTCCACAAGCGCGCGGTTCAACCCGGTGGTCACGCGACGACGACGACGACGGACGGGGCCGGGGCCGGTGACTCGCCACCCACGACGACGGACGGCGGCGGGTGGGTGGGACCGAGGCCCGTCGTGGTGCATCACGCGCAGGCGGTGACGCGGGCGCTCGCCGAGGCGGGCGCTCGCGTCGACCCGCACGCGTTGGAGGTGATGGACACGCGGTGCATGGCGTGGCTGGCGGCGCCGGATGACGCGCACGAGGGGGGAATCGCGGCGGTGTCGTCGCGGTTTAACCACCCGGGCGACGGTTCGAACCTGGGGGACACGACGAACGCGTTTGATCGCGCGGGAGCCGGCGACGAGACGAACGACGACGTCCTCAGGGGTTTCCGCGCCGATATCCTCGCGTCCGCCTCGCTCGCGCAGCGCCTTCGCGCCACCGCGGGGCTCGACCCGAACGTGGTTCGCACCGAGGGTAAGGTGGCGGCTGCGCTGGGGCAGATGGAGCACGTCGGCTTGGGCTTCGACCCGTCGGCGGTGCGGGCGGCGGTTGGGGACTTGCGACGCAAGCTCGCGGGTATCGAGTCGTCGGCGGCGGCGTCCATGCCGGACGGCGCGCGCGTGAACCTCGGGTCCCCGCAGCAGGTCGCCGAGGCGCTGTACAACACGCTGAAGCTCCCGCCGCCCTCCAGTAACGCGCAGCAGGGCGCGAAGACGGCGCAGTTGACGACGAAGGACGACGCGCTTCGAAGCCTTCGGGACAAGCGATTACACCCGCTGCCCGGTTTGGTGTTGGAGTACCGAGCCGTGTCCAGGGCGATCGCCATGTGCAACTCGTACGCGTCGTTGGCCCGCGGAAAAAGGCTGCGATGCGACTGGAACAACACCAGGACCGCGACGGGGCGGCTCTCGTCGTCCAACCCGAACCTTCAGGCTGTCGGGAAGGACGAGACTGGCGAGTTTTCGTTGCGCCGGGCGTTTTCGGCGCCCCCCGGAAAAGTTCTGCTCGCCGCGGATTACTCGCAGATCGAACTTCGAATGCTCGCGCACCTCGCCGGCGACCGCGGGCTGGTCGCCCTGCTCCGCAGGCAGATCACCGACGGCGGGGACGTCTTCGAGAGGATATGGAACGCCGGTCGCGGCGCACCGCCCGAGACGCCCGTCGCCAAGGAGGACCGGGACCGCGCCAAGCGCACCGTCTACGGCCTCCTGTACGGCCAAGGTAAGACGGGCCTCGCGGAGAAGCTCGGATGCACCGGCGACGTCGCGCAGGGACTGATCAACGCGTTCTTCCGCGCCTTTCCCGGCGTGCGCGCCTTCGTGACGCGAACGAAGGAACGCGCGAGGGTGGAGAAAAAGGTCGTCTTGCCGTCGGGGCGACACCGGCCGCTGCCCGGTTTCGCGAGCGACGACCGACGCGAACGCGCCGAGTCCGAACGCAAGGCGGTCAACTCGCTCATACAGGGGAGCGCGTCGGACCTGATGAAGATCGCGATGTGCCGGTGGCTCGCCGCGGCGTCCCCGGTCGGATTCGAACCCGCGACGACGGAACACGCCGACGTCGCCTCGACCGCCGCGACGCTCCCCGCGCGCCTCGTCGCGCAGATACACGACGAGCTCCTGTTCGAGTGCGAGGATTCGCCCACGGCGGTGCGCGCGGCGGCGCGGGTGGTCGCCGCGTGCATGGAACGCGCGGTGCCGCAGCTCGCGGTGCCGACGCCCGCCAAGGTCAGCGTGGGGCGGACGTGGGCGGAGTTGGAGCCGCTGGGGGAGTGGCTGGCGCGGCGAAGCGGCGTCCTCGGCGGGACCCTCGGGGGAGACCCCGACTGACCACTACTGCGACGACGCGCGGGGCGCGACGGGGGCGGGGGGGAGGGGCGGAGACGAAGGGGGAGATGATGGGGAACGCACGAAACGCGCGTGACGGGACGGGGAGGCGACGGGGACGACCGCGCGGCGCCGCGGTCGAGGACTACGCGTAGCCGTGAAAAACAGACGCAAGATTCCTTCTCCTCGCCGCGCGATTCAGTTTGTGGAGGTCTCTCGCGAGCCGCGGGCAAACGTCGGGGCTTGTCGGATAATAGGGTTGATCGCGCGGCGCGCGGGCCAGACCTCGCGGCAGTGAGGAACGACGGTATCAGCCTCGTTTCGCGCGTCGACGATCTGCACGTTAGCGCACGGAGGCGGCCGCCATGGAGTCCCTGGTCCACGCGATCACGTCGCTGCCCCCCGACGCGGTAGATCGCGAGAGGCTGCTCGAGTGCCTGGGCAACGCCGAGAGGAATCGGAGGGGCGGTCGGATGCGCGAGGCGGCCAAGTGGGTCATGCAAGTGGGCGCGACGCTGCACAAGAAGGGCGGACCCGCGATGCCGTTGGCCGAGCGCGTGTTCCAGCACGCGGTGCACCTAGCCAAGCAGCTCGACGGCGAGAGCCCGTCGTCCGACCTTCACCCCGACCTGCGCGACGCGCTCATGGTGGAGCAGGAGGGAAACAATCCGGAGCTCGCGGACGCGTACACCTGGCTCGGAGCCACCGAGGCGGCGCTGGGCAAGATAACGGAGGCGGAGACCCACTACAAGGCCGCCGCGAGGGCCATCGAGGAACGCGGGGTCGTGGACCTCGGCGATAAGCTCCTGCACCAGTGCATCTTCTTCCGCAACCGCGACAATCGCGAAAAGTACGAGGCGACCATCCGCCGCTGGGAGACCGCCATCCGCGACGCGCACAAGGACGGAACCGACGGGGACGTCGCCCTGCTGACCAGCACCATCGGATGCCTCCTCGAGAAGGCCATCGGCATCGCGAAAGACCCGAACGACGGCCTCAGGCGGTCCGCGCGGCTTCGCGGGGGTCCCATCGCCAGGTGCGCCATGAGGCTCGAGGCGCACCCGCTGCGACCCAAAAACTCGTCGCCCTCCGTCGGCGACGTGTACGAGCTCACCGCGCAGACGTACGACAAGTGCGGCGACAGGAAGCTGTGCATCGCGTACCTGGGCAGGTGCGCGGGAGCCACCGCGTGCTCGCTCGGGTTCGCGGGCCTGACCCCGCTGGGCGAGAGACTGCGAGACGAGCGGGGCGACGAGGGCGTCGCGTTCACCCCGGACCTCCTCGACTTTGGCAAGAAGAAGAAGAAGGATCCGCCGTCGTCGTCCGGGACGTCCGAGGGTAACGCGGCCGCCGGGGGTAAGAAGGGGAACAAGAAGACGGGGGACTCCGCCGGGGACGAGATCGACGCCATCGTGGACGAGATCGAGGGGAAGGACGGGTCGTCGAAGAGCGCGAACGGGGGTACGGCGGAGAAAGGGGCGGCGAAAAAGGGCGGCGCGGACATCTACGACGACGATGATCGAAAGGACATCGACGAGGCGGAGGCGGACGACGAGGGGATGCCCAAGCGCGAGGCGGCGGCGCTGCAGACGCTATTCTCCATCGGCGACGGTTGGAAGATGCGCGGCGGGGTACCGGGACGGGAGGAGATCATGGAGGGCGCCGAGGCTGTGGGGACGAAGCTGTACATCCTCGGCCAGCAGCTCTTCGCGGCGGAGGCGTGGCGGGAGAGTCAGCGGCCGCTGCGCACGGCCGCGGCGCTGATCATGCACATGCCGTACCAACAGGGTGCCGCGTGCCACTACCTCGCGTGCGCGTACTTTCACGAGAACATGCGGGATAAGGGCGGAAAGGACGAGCGGCTTCGAGCCTATTCCGCGGGTGCCTTCCAGGCGGCGGCCGCGGCGAGGTTGAGCCTCGGGCCCGACGAGCCCAAGGCTGTGAAGGAGGCTGTGGGCTCGTTGCTGTTCCTCGGGAGGGTGCTGGTGGACATGAACAACTGGCGCGACGCGGAGAGGATCCACGTCCAGGCGCTCGAGATCGCGAGGCAGGCGTTGGGCGACGAGGCGAAGGAGACGAAGAACTGCCTGCAGGCGATGATGAACCTCCGCGGGAAGATGAGGCAAGTCAAGGAGGCGCTGGACAACAAGTGACCGAACCTCAGGGAACGACCAAACAGACGCGGTTAGGAGATACGCGTAAAAAACACTATTCATCGACGAATCATCAGCCTCGCGAAACAATAATCGGCCTCCCTCCCGCCTCTCACTTCTTCTCCTCCTTCAGCTCGACGTCCTCCGGGCTCAGCGCTCGTCGCTTGTTGAGGTCCGGCGCCTCCCTCTCGATTCTCAGCGGCATGTACCTGCTCGAGCTCCTGACCAGCAGAACGAACGCCAGGCACTGCAGACCGAAGGTCAGCGCCAGCTGGCACAGCACCTGCGGCGCCACGCGGATGTCCTCGAACGAGTACAGCTCCAACACGGCGGCGCCGTCGGCGAGGCACCTGCTGCCGTCGCCGTCGCACGTGAACGTCGCTTCGGGATCGCCAAACTCGTTCGCGCACAGCGCGCTAAACGCGTAATAGATGAAGTCGACGTAGGCGATCCAACCCGCGCCGAGCGGGATCGAGTCCATGTTCAGGTATATACCGCCGAACAGCGTGAACACCGTGATGCACGCCGGGCCGAACGCCAGCGCGGCGCCTATCGGAAGCCCCGTGGCCATCACCATGCCAATCGCCTGCGCCGCAAGGCACTCGCAGATGACAATCAGGAGGAAATTGATATACCGCACGGGATCCGGATTGAAGCCGACGATCCAGTACACCAAGGTGCAGAACACGAACTTGGACGACAGCTTGGGCAGCTCCGCGACGAGTTTGCTGAGGTAGTACGCGCTGGTGGCGTAGGCGCCGCTGGCCTGCTCGCGAATCACGATGTTCTTCTCCGCGGCGAAGAGGTTAATCGACGGCAGCGCGGATGAGTACGCGAGGTTCAGGCAGATGAAAAAGAGGCACCCGAGCCTGTTCTGAACCCCCTCCTGGTCGTCACCGACGCCGCGGTACAGCGCCGCGAGCAGCAACGCGTATATGATGTCGAGGAACACGGTGACGCCCACGCCCACGACGTCGCGACGCTGGCACTTGTGCGCTCGTTGCGAGAGGAGGTAAAACTGCGTGGCCCAACCGGCGCCCCCCGGCGGCTTGGCGCTCGTCGTCTCCTGCTTCTCGCCGTCGAACGCGCCCTGTTTCTTGGCCAGCGCGACGGCCTCCAGCGCCTTGGACGCGGCGGCCTCGCCGAGCCCTCGCGACGCCGCCTCCCTCGCGAAGAAATCGACCCGCGATCTCGAGTTACCCTCCCTCGACTCGGACCTGAAATCCATGCTCATCACGTCCATGAAGAAGTCCGCCGGGTTCGTCAGCGTCGGGCACTTGAACATCAGCGTCTCGAAGTACCCCACCGCGGCGGACGCGTCGCCTATGAACGCCAGCCTCCCGTCGGTCAGGAGCATGAGCTGATCGAACATGGCGAATATCGAGGAGCGCGGCTGGTGGATGGTGCAAACGACGCTCCTGCCGTTACCCGCCAAGTCTCTCAGCGCCGACATCACGTTCTGCGCCTGGAACGAGTCCAACCCCGACGTGGGCTCGTCCAGGAAGATCGCGGCCGGGTCGCGAACCATCTCGACGCCGATGTTGCACCGCTTCCGTTCGCCGCCGCTGAGTCCGCGTCGGAAGCCCCCCGGCGATCCCACCGGCGAGTCCCTCACGTTTTTCAACCCGAGCTCGGCGATGAGCCTGTCGACGCTCTCCGCCTTCTCCTTGTCCGGCGTGGATGGCGGTAAGCGCAGCCTGGCGTGGAGCATGAACGTCTCGTGCACGGTGAGGAACGCGAAGAGCAGCTCCTCCTGCATCACGTACGCGACGCGCTCGTTGAAGTCCTCGGACCTGGCTTGTCCATTCACCGTGACCTCTCCGCTGAGGATCCCACCGGCGGGGACGCGGCCAGAGAGAACGTTCAGCAGGCTGGTCTTGCCGCTGCCGGTGGGGCCCATGAGCGCCATGACGTGGTGGGGCAGGGCGGCGCCGCTCAGGCCCTTGAGGATGTCGCGCGAGGGCTTGTCCCTGCCCGCCGGGTACACGGTGTACCAGAGGTCTCGCCACGCGAGGGTGACCGTCTGCTTGTGAGTCGCGAAGCCGCCGGCGACGGTGATGGGCGCGCCCTTGGGCCCGTAGCCGTTGGCGTCGACGTCCATGGAACCGCGCGAGGTGGTGGCCTGCTCGGCCAGCCACACTCGGTGGACCTCCTCGGCGTCCATCGGGGCTTCGTCCCTCGCAGCCGCCGTCATCGCCCTCCGTCTGCGGAGTGAAAACGCTCAGGCACGTGACCCACGTGGTCAATCACCGCGTGTCGAGATTTGAAGCAACTTGATGAAAAACAGACTGGGATTCGTACAGCCGGAGGGAAATACGGGTTTGTTAACGCCATACTGCACCGAAAAATCCCGAAATCAGCTGCGCAGTCAGGCTGAATCCCTCCGGACCAATCAGAGCCTCGACTTCGCGATCTCTCTTTTTTATCGACCGTCGGATATCTGTCACAAGCCCACAGTTGAGGGAGGCCCTTCAATCGTCATCGCACACGCGTCGAGCCCACCGGGTCTTCACGTTCGGTCCGGACCTCGAGCCGCGATGCCCGCCGTCGTCCTCGCGTCCCCCCTCGGCGCCGTCTCCGCGCGCCGCGCCGTCGTTCCCAACGGCACGCGCGAGATGGCCCGAAACGCCACCGCGCTCCCCACGCGCTCCTCGCGATTGCCGCTCGCGTGCCGCGCGGAGCGCGTCTCGGGCTACTCCACCGTCGGCGTCGCCAAGGGCAGGAAGCGACGGGTCATCAAACCCCTGACCGGCAATCCCGCGCCCCCCGCGCTCGACGCCGATCTCCTCGGCGACAACGCGACCGATTGCCCCAGCGACGGGTGCTCCATCGAGACCTCCATGCCGGACGCCGACCACGACGCGCCGACGCGCGGCGCCATGTCCTCGGGATCCTCCACCGAGGAGGCGCACGAGCGCCAGCAGGCGCAGATCGAGTCTCTCAGGGCCCTGCGCGAGGTCACCGCCCCCGCCGTTCGCCGCAAGCGCCGCGTGCTCAAGCCCCTGTCCAAGAACCCCGATCCATCCGCCACGTGGGGCGTCGTGGACGTCGAGGAGGGCAACTGCCCGTCCGACGGATGCTCCATCGAGTACGCCGCCCCGGCGGACGAGTCCGCGCCGATCCGACGCCGTGGCTACCAGGCCACCAAGCACTCCAACGACGAGGCCAGGGAGAAGTGGCGCGCGCAGCTGCAAAACCTGAAGGAGCAGCGCGCGGCGGATGAGAAGAAGATCCGAACCGCGCTGGAAGCCGCCGCCGCGAACGACGACGAAACGACGACGGCGGACATGACCGAGGAGCAGAAGGCCAAGGCCAAGGCGCAGAAGGAGGCGTTCTACTTCTCCGTCGCGGGCCTCACCGCGCTCACGGGCCTCGGGTTCCTGCACCCGGAGACGGCCGAAGCCGCGATGACATCCCCGGCGGCCATCGACCCGTTTTTCCAGTTTAACCCCGTGTGCCCGGCGTCTGACGGGGTGTTCCGCGTCGGCCAACGAGCCGCGCTGGCGCTCGCGGGGGACCAGAACATCGAGAACTACCGACCTCTGATCAACGACGTGCTGATCCGCGTGCGCACCGAGCTCTGCGTCCTCGAGTCGTTCTCGCGAGAGACGGCGCTGCCGTTCATCAAGGAAAAAGGCCTCGGGTGGGTGCTCCCCGTTCACGAGACGAGCGAGACGTACCTGGCGGGCGTCGTCTTCATGGTGGGGGCGAACTTCATCCTCCTCGGATCCACCAAGGTGGTGGCCATCCTCGCCATCTACCACGACCTGTCGCTGGGTCTCCTCGCGAGGGGCGCGGGACGGTCTTGGGGCATGGCGACCCCCGAGGCGGAGGAGGAGAAGCGCGAGCGGGAGTTCAACGAGCTCATGGAGAAGCAGATGGCGGAGGTGAAGGGTCTGATGATGAACCCGCTGTTGTCGCGTGGGGACAGGGAGAAGCAGACGGCGGAGGTGAACGCGCGGTACGCGGCGATGATGGAGGACACCAAGGCGGCGGCGGACGTGCGACAAAAGGGCGACGAGACGAGCGCGCTGAGCAAGGCGAGGAAAGGCGCGGGCGCCGTGGCGGTGCCGCTGCGATTGTACGGCAAGGCGTCGGGGCTGTTTCGCCAGGGGTGCGAGGTTTTCGACACGTTCTGCAGCCGGTACTTCGTGGCGTTCACCGTGACGTACATCATCGTCAAGACGGCGCACTACGTGTTCTTCCCGACCATCCTGGACGGCGTCGGCAAGCAGATTGGCGCGTGACGGGTTTTCGCGGAGGAGTATCACCTTATTTATTTTATAACGAATTCATTCGGACACTGCTCATCAGCGCGCTACGTAAATCGTTAACCTCAAACTCGTTAACCGTGACTGGACGACATACCATTTATTTGCCGCGGACCGTTTGCTGACGAAGGGTTGACCGAATTTGGGATTTACGCCTCTCCCCGCCGGGGGCGTCGTCGGAGCCCAGAGTTGCGGCGACCCGCTCGAGGTTCCCCGTTCGCTCGCGCTCGGACCAGGCGAGACGAGTTTCCCTCCACGGCGCCGCGACGCATCGACCCCGACGCATTGAGGTACCATGGAGGTTGCCGACTCCGAGCTCAAGCCGCTGTACCAGTGGGTCGACGAGATCCCGCTGTCGCGGCCGAAGCGAAACATCGCGCGCGACTTCGCCGACGGCGTGCTCGTCGCCGAGGTCATCGCGCACTTCTACCCGCGGCTCATCGAGCTGCACAACTACAGCAGCGCCAACGCGATGACGCAGAAGATGTACAACTGGCAGACCCTGAACCAGAGGGCGCTGCGCAAGCTGGGATTCCAGATCCCGCTCCAGGACGTGCAGGACTGCTGCAACAACAAGGCGGGCGCGATCGAGCGCGTGCTGAAGCTCTGCAAGTACAAGATGGCGGAGTTCCAGAGCAAGCACGGGGTGAAGGGCCCCGGGCCGGACGCGGGCGCGAAGACCGACAAGACCTCCGCCGCAAACGCCGTCTCCCCGGGGGTGCTCAAGCCTCAGAAAACCAACGCGCAGCCCGGGGGCTACGCGCCCGCGCCCGCGCCGGTGAAGGATGGCATGGTGCCCATCGTGTTTCAGAGCGCCGAGCCGACGGAGATGACCCGCGAGGAGAAGATGAAGGCGTACGCGCGGGCTCAGGACAAGGGCATCAAGGGCTTCGCCGCGGCGGACCCGGCGACGGCGACGGGCGCGGGCGGGTTGCCCCCGAGCAACGCCGCCGCCGCCGACAACAACGCGAGGATCGTCAAACACCGCGACGGGACGATCGAGGTGGACGGCAAGACGTACCGGCCGCAGCTGCCGCCGACGCTCGAGGCGAAGATGAAGATGGAGATACCCGCGGAGGTGCTCAAACACAAGGACGCCGTCATCGCGGAGCTCAAGGAGACGAACGACATCCTGGAGACAAAGTCGCGGAAGCTGGAGCAGCTCGTCCGCCTGAAGGATGCGAAGATTCAGACGCTGCTGACCAAGCTGCAGGCGCTGACGGGGGGTAACCTGGTGGTCGCCGCGCCGCCGCCGCCGCCGAGCTCGAGCGGTGGGAGCAGCCAGCGGGGGAGTCGACCGGGGACGGGGGGCGCGCCGGACGCGGGGGCGCGACCCTTGTGACGGGGAGCCAAACCACAGTGCATGTAAGAAAACTCGAGACAAATCCAAAACAATCAATCCGTTGGGTTTGGAATCCCCCCATCGCGCGAAAAAGCTGGAAAAAAATGCAACCGACCGAAAACGCGTCCGACCTTTTTTTTTTTCGCACTGCACCCGGTAACACCCATGCGGCTGCCCTCGCGTCGCCACAACGCAGCCGCGCGTCGCCTTTCCTGGACGACGAGCGACAGTCACACGGGCACTCACCCGCGCGACTGAGACCGGAGCCGTCCGACTCACTCGGAGGCGCCACCGCGGACGCGGGCATCGCCGCGCTCGAGACGGAGCGGGCGACGAAGGTTCCCAGGGAAAAGGCGAAGGGCGCGG
>Ga0181573_10005182_pt1 | contig 10853 bp, 5 predicted proteins | sample 101ome_25_FD_148643 | JGI IMG/M metagenome (GOLD analysis project Ga0181573, IMG submission 148643) | Coastal salt marsh microbial communities from the Groves Creek Marsh, Skidaway Island, Georgia - 101409BT metaG (spades assembly) | ecosystem: Environmental > Aquatic > Marine > Intertidal zone...
TCGGTCCACTCCGCCATCTCCTGCGCGGACATGTCCTCCTTGCCGCGCATCCGCCGGAGGAGGTTTCGCACCACGATGCGCTTGTCCAGCTGCTTGAAACGGACGTTGCCGTCGTCGTCGGTGGTCAGGATGACCTCGTCGGCCGATGCGGACGGCGCCGCGTCCTCGGCGGCGGCGGCGTGCTCTTCGCCGAGTTCCTCGAGCGCGCGCTCCGCCTCGACGAGCGGATCGCGCGCGGCGTCCTCCTCGCGTCGTCGCTGTTCCTTTTGTTCCGCCGCCTGGGGATGGCCGTCTGACGAGGACGAGGATGGGGATGGGGACGAGGGCGAGGACGAGGACGAGGACGAGGACGAGGACGATATCTCGTCCGCTGCCTCGGACCGCGAGATGCCCGAGGCGGCCACGAGGCGAAGTCGCGATGCCCTCGGGGCGAGGCGGCCGGTGAAGCCCGGGGCGAAGAGGGCCGGGCGCGGCGGGCGGCGAATCCTCGTCGGTCGTTGGCGCCCCGAGACGACGAAGCTCCGGGCCGCGACGACGCTCGCCCGGGGCTGGGTTCGCATCGCGCCGCGCCCGGGGTACCACCCGGGCGACCCAAGGCGCGGCGACGAACCGGCCGTCACCGCGGCGGCCGGCATGATGGGTCGATGTGCGCACCCGAGCTCGATGTGGAGCATCCGAGCCACCTCCTCGCAACACAACAATATCTCCGCGGAAAATTCCTTTTGGCAGATCGGGGTTTGATGATCAAGGGTTCATCTCGAGGCGCGCCAAGCGCCAACGAAGCTGCCAAGCCAACTCACAACAAACACTCTTCGTCAGATCGGCCCGCGAGCGAGGGGCGCGCATGAAGCGCGGGAGACCGAGCCCCGGGGGCGCGGGCAAGTCCGGGGGCGGTACGGCGAAGAGCAAGCCCATCACGTCCTTCTTCTTCAAGGCTCCACCCAAGGCGCCCGCCGGTGGAGGAGCGTCGGCTGGTGCACCTCCCGATGATGATGCGCCCGACGCGTCACCGTCTACCGCCACCGCCGAGGCCACGCCGGCCGCCAAGCGCCGCCGCGAGGACGACGCCGCCGACGACGCGAACGCCGTCGATACCAGCGAGACGCCGGATCCCCGGACAGCCGTGAAGGCGTCCACGGATGCGGCGACTCCCCGGATGTCCGCGGAGGAGGTGCTCGAAGCCATCGGGCCTTCGGACCCCGACAGGCACGCGGCGTTCGTGGAGAAGCTGGGACGGAGGTTCATCCCGAGGGAGGGAGGGCGCGTGTACGAGCGAGCGGGCGTGGAAGCAGAGGACGGAGATCCGCGGGGCGGCGAAGGAGGAGAGGGCGACGAACGACGACGCGCGGACGAGGACGCCGACCAGGACGACGCGGATGAAGGAGGCGCGAGGAGGAGGCGGGCCGGCAAGATCGCGACGAGCAAGGCGTCGTCGAGCGTCAAGCTGACGCCGCTCGAGGAGCAGGTCAAGAAATGCAAAGCCGACCACCCCGGGGTTCTCCTGCTCATAGAGGTCGGGTACAAGTTCCACTTCTACGGCGAGGACGCGGAGATTGCGTCTAAAGTGCTGAACATATTCGCGTACCATCCGAAGGACCGGCTCTACCTCACCGCGTCCGTGCCCGTGCCCAGGCTCCACATATACGTCAGGCGGCTCGTCGACGCCGGTCACAAGGTGGGCGTGATTCGCCAGACGGAGACGGCCGCGCTGAAAGCGGCGGGGGAGACGGAGGGGGGTAAATCCGGGGTGTTCGAGCGAAGACTCGTCGGCCTCTACACCCGGAGCACGCTCGAGGCGGGAGTGGCCATCGCGTCGGAGGCTTCGACGAACGACGAGGGCGAGAGCGCGGCGGCGCAGGACGGGAGGACGTCCGCGTACCTGCTCTGCGTCGCGGAGAGACCGGGAGACGAGAACGACGACGGTTCAGATCGCGGGACGCGAATAGGCGTCGCGGCGATTGACGCGAGCACCGGCGACGTGCGACACGACGAGTTTGTCGACACCCGGATGCGACCCGGTCTGGAAGCCAGGCTCCTCCTGACCTCGCCGCAGGAGGTGCTCGTGGTTGAGCCGGTGTCGTCCGCGACGTCAAAGATGATCGACGCGATGTACGGCGGCAGCACCAGCGGCGTGAGGGTGGAGAGGGTGGCGAGGGGGAGCGGTTACGAAGACGGGGGAGCCGCGGCGGCGGTGGCGGCTGCGACGACGGAGTTCGCGGCTAGGTCGGGGGGGCGGTCCGGCGGCGGGGGGAAAACGTCGGCCGGGGGCAACGTCGGCGACGCGCTGAACTTGCCGGAGCAGACGACGCGCGCCGTCGCCGTGGCCTTCGACTGGCTGAGACAGTTCGGCCTGGATGGCATGCTCCTCCTGGCTCCCACATTCCGCCCGATGTCCGCCGCTGGCGAGATGAACCTCGCGCCCAACGTGCTCCGGCAGCTCGAGATGCTCCGATCGCGAGAGGACAAGCACCGCGGGTCCCTGTTGTGGCTCCTGGGCGACGGCACGCGAACCGCTGCGGGCGCGAGGGCGATCCGACGGTGGGTCTCGCACCCTCTGATGGATGGGGACGCCATTCGGACGCGACTGGACTCCGTCGAGGAGCTCCGAACCGAGGCCGACGCCGGGGGCGCGCTCGAGACGGTACTCGATTCCCTCGCGAAACACCACGGCGGCGCCCGAGGCGGCAAGGGCGGCGGCGGGGACGTGGAGAGGTACCTGGGACGGATCTTCCACGGCACCGCGACACCCGCGGAGCTCGTCGCCGCTCTCTCCGCCGTCGGAGGATTCGCGAAGGAAGTCTTGAGCGTCGGCGGCGACTCGTTGGGAAGGACGCGTTTGACGAGAGAGCTGCTCGCCGCCGCGTGCGATCCCGCGGTGGTTCACACGTGCGACGAGCTGCTGTCCCGCGTGGACGTCGAGGCGGCGAGCGCGGGGAGGGCGACCGCGGCGACGGTGCTGCTCCCGAACCCGGTCAAGTTTCCCGAGTTGGAACGAACGAGGGAGGCGGTGGCGGCGGCGGAGAGGGCGCTGCAGGATTTGCTCCCGGCGCTCCGCCAGAAGATAATCGACAACTCCCGAGGCGGCAAACCTCAAGGCGGCAAAGGCGGTCTGCAGCTGACCCCGAGGCTGACGTACACGTCGGTGAGGCAGGGGAGCAGCCAGGTTGAGCACCTCATCGAGCTCCCGGATACCCTCCCGGGAATTCCCACCAACTGGATCCGCGTGAGCACCAACAAGAGCAAGAAGGTGGTCAGGTACCACCCGCCCGAGGTGCTCGACGCCGCCGCGACGCTCGAGCAATCCAGGGAGCGTCACTCCGCCGCTTGCGCCGCGGCGTGGCGCGGGTTCCTCCGAGACGACGCCGCGGGCGCATTTCTGGAGCTCAGGGCGGCGGTGCGGGCGGCGGCGGGGCTCGACGCGCTCGCCTCACTCGCGTCCGTGGCTCGACTGGACGGGTACGTCAAGCCGACGATTCTGCCGGATGACCACCCGCCGACGATTCGATTCGTGGACGGGCGGCACCCCACGCTGGAGGCTGTCCTCGATCCCGGCTCCTTCGTCCCCAACTCGGTGGATTTGCGCGGCGACGCTGTTCGCGCGCTCGTCGTCACCGGTCCCAACATGGGCGGCAAGTCATGCTTCATACGTCAGGTGGCGCTGCTCGCGCTCATGGCGCAGATGGGCTCGTATGTTCCGGCCGCCGCCGCGGAGCTCACCGTGCTCGACGGCGTGTACACCCGCATGGGCGCGAGCGACAACCTCGCGATGGGATCGTCCACGTTTCTCGAGGAGATGTCCGAGTGTTCCTCCATCCTGCGCTCGGCGACGGAAAAGTCGCTCGTGGTTCTGGACGAGCTCGGGCGGGGAACCAGCACGCACGACGGCGTCGCCGTGGCGCACGCCACGCTCGATCACATCATCTCCGACTTGAAGCCCATGTGCCTGTTCGTGACGCACTATCCGGACGTGGCCAGGGATCTCGCTCGGAAACACCGAACGCACTGCGACACGCGGTACCCCAGCTACGTCGAGGTGGACGAAAACCACGAAAACTATGAGAAGGACGAAAACGGGGGTGCCGGCAGGATCGAGTTTCTGTACAGGCTCACGCCCGGCGTCGCGCACAGGTCGTACGGCTTGAACGTGGCGAGGATGGCGGGTCTTCCCGCCGACGTCGTCGCCGCCGCCGCCGCGCGGGCGAGGGAGATGGAAGAGGCGGTGGCGGCTCGGGCGATGGCCCGCGACGTCGCGAGGTTCGGGCCGGAAGAAGTGGAGAGGCGATCGCGGGAGACGGTACGCCTCGCGGAGGAGGCGGCCGCCGCGATGGACGCGGCGCTCGCCGCGGCGACGCCGGAGGAGGGAGCGGAGATCATCAGGAGGGCCCAGGCGAAGGTGCTCGCGGCGATGGACGCGATGGACGCGACGGACACGAGCTGAGTGTGTGCACGATTCGATTGATTTGACTTGCGGAAAATCTCTGATTTCAAAAGACGTTGATACAATTTCACAACCCCCGGGACTGGGCGGCGCGGGCGCGGAGGAGTTTAGTTTAAACCTTTCTCGTCAGTGCGCCGAGCTCGCGGACCCGTTACCGTGGTCGTCGCCGTGCTTGTTCGCGTGCGACCAGTGCAGCACCGCCAGCGCCCCCGCGCTCAGCAGCGCGCACGCCGCCGCGTACACCAGCTCCAGCGGCTTGTGGTAGCTCATGTGCAGCGACATCTCCAGCAGGTTCACCACCATGATCGCGACGATGATCTGGCCAACCTTGTGCTCCAGGTCGTCGATGCTGCTGATCCTGAGCCACGCCGGCTTTTGCAGGTCGCCCTGGTTGAACTTGGTCCTGGACAGGAAGAGCTCGAACGATCCGAGGCCGAACACCAGGCACACCATGCCGAGCAGGAACCTGTCCAGCGCGCCGACAGCCGCGGTGACCAGCTCCACCGGGTTGAAGTGCACCCACGCCATGACGCCCTCGAAGATGACCTCCTTGACCCCCATGGTGAACAGCAACGAGCCCAGCATGAGCGTGGCGCACACGCCGAGCAGCACGAACCCGCTCGACATGAGCAGAGACAGCCTGACGAAGAGGTACTCGGCCTGGTTGAACGCGCGGTACTTGGTCGAGATCGACGCGAGCTTGTCGCCCGCGCGGAGCTGCCGCTTTCGCTTCATCTTCTTGGCAAATTTCTTTGCGAATTTCTTCTCGTCCATGCCCGCAGCCTTGGCGGCCGCGGCGAGGTTCACGTCCGCCACGACCCACTTGCGCGGCTTCTTCGTCGGCGTCGGATCGGCTTTTCCCGTCGCGGGTGGTTCGTCGGTGGAAACACTGGACGCCGCCGCCGCCGCCTCCTCGCGACTGCCAGCTGTGACGTCGAGCGCATTCGCATTCGCCGCCTCGGGCTCCGCGTTGTTCGCGGCGGCTTCCGTGGCGACCTCTTCCACCTCATGCAGGACGTCGTCGACCTCCACGGCGCCCAATGTTTCCGTGAGCTCCTCCTCGAGCTCCCGCACCTCCTCCTCGACGGTGGCGAGTAGCTCGTCGAGTTCGGCCTCCTCGTTGTCCGCTTCGGCCTCTTCGATGATCTCCTGGACCGCAGCCCGCTGCTGCTCGAGGAGCGCCCGGGTCTCCTCGGCGAGGAGCGCCTCGTTCGCGGCGGCTCGCGCCGCGATGTCTTCCTTCTCCTTCTTCAGTCGGATCTCGGCCTCCTTGGCGAGTAGGAGCTCCTCGACGAGGCGCTTCGCCTCGGCGCGCGTCGCCTCGGGATCGGCCTCGGGCTCGAGGAAAAATCTGTCCACCTTCTCCTGCGCCTTCTCCCAGTCCTCCGTCGCGCGCGCGGCGGCGGCTTCGGGGTCGGAAGTCGACACCTTTCCGTTGGGAGAGTCCGCCGCGCGCACGTCGGCGCTCGCGTCGTCCGCGGCGGCGTCGCGCTTGCGATGCGGAACCCATCGCGCCATGCGGACCCGCCGGTCGCTCCCACCGCAGCGGTATCCACCCACGGAGGGATTCATATCCACTCGGCGGGAGCCGGTGGACGGCGCGACGCGCGCGTGACCCCTCGCGCGGGACGTGGACGCATCGCCTCGCCTCTGGTGCGCCCTGCAGGACGCGGAAGGCGCCGGGAACGACACGCGGAACGCGACCGAAGACATCCGACTCACCTGCTTCGGCGGGATGACACACGCTCGCGCTTACGGATATGACGCCAGGTCAGCCGGCGATCAACCTCCTGGGTCGGAAACGGTCACCATCGAGGGCACGGGTGGGCAACTCCCCGATTCGCGATTTGTGGCTCGAAAGGCGCAGATTTTGTGGCAGATGTGGCGCCACAGAAATCTGGCGCCAATTTCCTCTTCCGGCTCGTGTGGGTTTTTAGACTGGACCCGCACCAATTTGGACTATTTGGCAAACGCCTTTTTCGCCAAAAGGCCGCGCCACTCTGGCCACAGCGAGGCACTCATATTAGCGATACCGCCAGTCTAGCTAGTGAACGCGCGATGGACGCCGTCCGCGATGGACGCCGCACGCAGCTGTAATTGTATCAACTTTCGTCACGAATGCGCGCTTGCGTTGTGTTAAAACCATGCTGCCCTACCCTGAACCGCGGGGCCCTCTCCAAAACCAAAAATTCTTCACCCTCTCATTCAGAGTCCCGTCCGGGAACTCCCCGCTTCGACGCATCAGAAGAGGGCGTGACCCGTGAAGGCCTCCACCGCGATGAGCGAGACGATCCCCACCATCGCCGCCCGCCCGTTGAGCTGCTCCGTCTGCGCGTTGAAGATCTTCCTCGCCTCGGGTCCCCACGGGCCGCCCTTGAAGACCTCCCTCCACGTCCTCGAGTCGTCCATCGTGAACGGGTTCGCGGTGTAGCCCTCGTTGCTGCTAAACGCCGGCGCGAGCGACGCGAACGCCCACAGCTGGACCTGCGCGGCGAACGTGCCGAAGTTGGCGCCGAGCTGCTCGGTGAAGCTCTGGCCGGTGGCGATCTCCTGGACGACGGCGGTGAGAAAGCCGAGCATGGCGAGTCGGCCGTTGATCACCTCGGGCGCCCATCCCTCAAACGCGAGCACCTGCTGCGGCGTGAGCACCTTGGCCGGGGCGGACCAGGGCGGGAACATGACCTGGTCCACGCGGTGCACGGTGAGGTTGCCGATCGTTTCGTCCGCCTTGACGATGTTGGCGCCGTTCACGGTGGTTCCGACGACGTCGAGCGCGAAGCGCTCGTTCAGGGTGGGGACCTCGCCATCCCTGAGATCGGCGGAGGTGACGGTGCCGTCGACGACGTGGTAGGTGAGGATGTCCGCGAGGGACTCGAGGCCGAGGACCTCCTCCTTGGACAGCTGGAGGTCCTCGCAGACCTGAGCGAACGCGGCGTCGGTGGGCGCGAAGACGGTGAGGGGCTTGTCGCCGGTGAGCGCGCCGGTGAGCTCAGCCTTCTCGACCGCCGCGCTCAGGATGCTGAGGTCGTCGCCGAGGAGGGCAGCCTTGGCGGTGACGGGGGCGGCGGTGGACACCTGGCGGCGCAGGGTGGCGCCGCGGGCGCGGGTGGACGCCTTAGCGAAGGTGGAGACGCGGGAGGCGGTGCAGGCCATCGTCATCTGTCGGATATCTCGCGACGCGTCGGAGGTAATGGCTCGCCGCGCCGCTTCGAGGGATCGGATAGGGATAAAAAAGTTGAGGCCTCCGTCGCGGTCTGGCTCGCGGGCCAATCAGATTTCGAGGAGCACCGGCCGCACGGCAGCCATCACGACTTTTTTTTATAGTCCACCTCGTACAAATCGCCCGTGAACGTGAGGTTGAATCAGATTACATCAGAGCCCGTCCCGTGGTCCGCGACGTCGCCGCCGGCACAGCACTAAATCGGCATACATAAACAATCAATCAGCAGCACCCGCCCTTCTTCGCGGCGCCCTGGTTCACGTCCACGGTGTCTGGGAGGTAGATCTCCTCCTCCGCCTCGTTCTTCAGCGCGTTCCTCGCGATGCACGCGAACGCCTCCTCCACGTTGACGTCCTCCTTGGCGCTCGTCTCGAAGTACGGGATGTCACCGTTGCCCTTGGAGGTGCACCAGCTCTTGGCCTTCTTCTCGCTCACCACGCGGGACGCGCCGCCGTCGACGTCCACCTTGTTACCGAGCACGACAAAGGGAAAGTTATCCGGATCGTTCGGAGACGCCTGGATGAGGAACTCGTCGCGCCAGTTCTCGAGGTTCTCGAACGTCTTCGCGGTGTTGACGTCGTGCACCAGGACGCAGCAGTCCGCGCCGCGGTAGAAGGCGACGCCCAAGGACTGGAACCGCTCCTGGCCCGCGGTGTCCCAGATCTGCATGGTGACGAGTCGATCGTCAACCTGCACCTCTTTGGTGAGGAAATCGGCGCCGATCGTCGCCTTGTACTGCTTGCTGAACTTCCTGTTGACGTACTGGTTCATCAGGCTCGTCTTGCCGACGCTGCGTCGCGGGGGTCGGCGGGAGGACGGGTCAGCGGACCTGGGGCGTTGTTGCATCGAAAGAAAAATGGGCGGGAGTCCAAGGCGGGAGTCGAAGACGGAGCGTTGGTCGGTCGGCGTGCGGCGTGGTCCCGCTCCGGAGCGCGCGGGTTCGTCCGGCGGGTCCACCAGAGCTGCGGGTTTCCGTCCCAACGCGAGTCGCGCCGGGACGCGGGCGCGATCCCGAGGCCGCGCGCGGGTCCCCCACCCCCGATCGCGCGTAACACCAAATCTTGAACTCGGAGGAGAAAATAAAATGGCGCGAGGCGAGGCGCGCGCGAACGCGGCGGGATCGCGGCGGGGACGCACCCGGAGTCTCCGAGGATGATGACCTTCAGCAGGGTACGTTTGCGAGACGCCATGGCGGCGGCGCTCGTTCACCTCTGGCGCGGTCACGCGCTTCGAAGTGCCGCCCCGGGGCGGGTGACGCGACGGTCACGTGCTTTGAACACTCGGCTCGCGGTCGGTTGCGATTTTCTTCGCCCCAACTTCGCTTTCGCAGTTTCGCCCCTCTCGGCAAGGTTCCGTCGCTTCGAGCAGTCGAGCGCCCCTCCCCTCCCACTTCGATGGGCAACAAAGGCTCGAGCGAGCCTAAGCCGGCGCCGCCGAGTACCCCCGCCCCGGCGAGCCCCGTCGCTGCGCCCGCACCCGCTCCAGCCCCCGCGCGGCCCGCCCCGGCGCCCGCAAAGGCATCCCCAAAGGCCCCCGCCGCCGCCGCGAAGAAAAGCGTCGCGGTCGGAGGATCGATCGGAGCCCCGTCCCTCGAGCCCCGTCCCGTCACCGCCTTCCCGACCCCGATGGCCCCCATGAACCTCGCGTGCCGCGGCGCGGACCCCCGGGCGATGAAGGCTTTCATCGCCGCCGCCATCTCCGGCGCGGACGTCAAGTTCGTCCCCATGGCGAAGGGCGCGGAGGGCCACGGCGGCTCCCCCGTCGCGCTCGCAATCGACGAGACGACGAAAATCTCCGAGCCCAACGCGATCTCGAGGTACCTCGGCGCGTCCAAAGCCCTCGCGCCCGCGGGACCCGCGCGATGGGCCGCGGAGAGATGGTGCGAGTGGGAGGCGTGTTCCCTCGCCCCCGCCGTCGCCGTCGCGTGCGCGTCCAACGACGGCGCACCCCTCGCGGCGCTCCTCGCGAACATCCTCGAGCCGCACCTGAGCCGAGGACGTTCGGCGTTCATCGCGGGCGGCGACGCGCCGTCGCTCGCGGACGTCGTCGTCTACTCCGCGCTCTTCCCCGTCCTCGGCGAGGACGGCGCCGCGAACGTCGCGGGTCTCGACGCCCTCGACGGCACCGCGCCGCGCGTCGTCGCGTGGTTCCGAACGTGCGGCGAGACTGACGCGTTCATAACCGGCGCCGGAACGGCGAGGGCGTCGGCGACGACCGCGGCGTCGCTCTGCGCGCAGGACGGTCAGGCGGTGGTTCTAGCCGCGGCTGCCAACGCCCCGCCGAGCGATCCGAGCGGCGAGAAGTTCTGCATCACCACCGCCATCAACTACGCCAACGGAGCGCCGCACATGGGTCACGCGTACGAGGCGATATCGGCGGATTGCATCGCTCGGTATCACCGGTGCTACGGCCGCGACGTGTTGTTCCAGACGGGTTCTGACGAGCACGGGCAGAAGATCGCCGAGGCTGCGGAAACGGCGGGGTGCGCGCCCATCGAGCTGTGCGATAAGTACGTGAACGCGTTCCAGACGCTCAACGCGCGAACGAAGGTGAGCAACGACGTGTACAACAGGACGACGTCGGAGGAGCACAAGGCGGCTTGCCGGAAACTGTTCGAGATGTCAAAAGCGAACGGGGACATCTACCTGGACACCTACGAGGGATGGTACAACGTCCGCGAGGAGACGTTCGTGACGGAGACGGACGCCGCGGCCGCCAACTACCTCGACCCCGTCAGCGGCAAGCCCCTCAAGAAGATGAAGGAGGAGTCCTACTTTTTCCGCCAGTCGCGGTACCAGTCGCGGCTCATCGAGCACATCGAGAAGAACCCGACGTTCATCCAGCCCACGCGCAGGCGCAACGAGATCCTCGCGAGGCTCCGCGAGGACGAGCTCCGCGATCTGTCCGTGTCCAGGACGACGTTCGACTGGGGGATCCCGGTTCCCGACGCGCCGGGTCACGTCATGTACGTTTGGTTCGACGCGCTGACCAACTACCTCACCGGCACGGGTTGGCCGCAAAAGCCGAACGGCGACGGCATGTGGCCCGCGTCCGTTCACGTCATCGGCAAGGACATCATCTGGTTCCACTGCGTCATCTGGCCGTGCATGCTGTGGTCCGCGGGGTTGCCGCTGCCGAAAACCGTGTTTGGTCACGGTGAGTTTATTTTTTATTTTCGTATGGGCAATTATAATG
>Ga0181573_10005190_pt1 | contig 10841 bp, 2 predicted proteins | sample 101ome_25_FD_148643 | JGI IMG/M metagenome (GOLD analysis project Ga0181573, IMG submission 148643) | Coastal salt marsh microbial communities from the Groves Creek Marsh, Skidaway Island, Georgia - 101409BT metaG (spades assembly) | ecosystem: Environmental > Aquatic > Marine > Intertidal zone...
GCTATATATGCGCAGTTAGCTGCCTTAGGAAATATAACATCCGATATTGCTATTTGGAAACTCGACTAAGCCCAGATGCCCCAACCCCACAAGCACAGCGCGCTTCCCTTTACCGCCGTTCTTGTCCGCTCAGTTGGTTCGCACTATGGCAAATCGCCCTTTTCCTCTATCTCGGTGTTTGTTTTGATGTTCTTATCTCTCTTGTTTCGTTCATCCCCATGAGTTCCGCTCTGCCTCGTCCCATTTCTGGTCGGCGTCAGCATCGTGGAAAACCTGGAGGCCCAGTCCATTTCGTTGAAGTGCCGTTGTTGATGTTGCTGTCCGTTGCGTTTGGTGATTTCTTCCCCGCGTAGTCCTGGCTCCCATGCCACAAGACCGCACTGAAAAAAAAAAGAGAGAAAACTGATTTTAACGCGTTTACGCGTTCCAGGAGCTTGAGTTGGTGCTGAGGGCCGATGCCTGGGTTCCTGACGCGCACGCCGTGCCCGTCTCGCCGCAGAAGGCCGAATAGCCCATGATGTTTCGCGCAGCGACTCGGGCGTAGTAGCGGTTCCCGATGGTCAGGTTCCGCGCCGTATACGCCGTCGCCCCGATCACCTCCTGAGACCCGGCGTCGTACTCGGCCGAGCTAAAGGCGGGGTCGATGCTCCACTCCACCTTGTAGGCCGTCACCTCGGCGCCCCCGTTGGCGGCGCCTTCGGTCCCGCCCACGGGGGTGGGGCACTCGGCGGCGCCGCTCAGGGCGTCGAGGCCGCCGCACTGGATGCCGTGCTTGGGCACCCGGGGCGGGTCGAAGCGGATGTTCAGGTAGCCGTCGTGGGTCCCCGGCTGGACCTGGAGGCTCACCGGGTGGCCGGGGACCTGGAGGCTCGGCTGGAGGCTCGCCGGGTTCGCCACCCGCGGCTGGCCCCAGCCGGCGCCGTTTCGCCCCGAAACGCGCACGTAGTACGTCTTGTAGGTCGTGAGGTACTCGATGGTGTAGGCGCGGTCGGTGGAGGCGCTCACCACGGCTGAGCCCTTGTCCGGGTGGCTCGAAAGGCTCGCGAACGAGGGCGCCGTGTCCCACTCCACCTTAAAGTGCGTCACGTTGTCTCCGCCGTCCGCGACCGGGTAACCCCAGCCCACGGTAAGCATCGTGTCCGAGGTTACGCCGAGCTTGACCGAGAGCGGCGGGTTGGGCTCCACGTACGGGTGCTCAAAGGTCGGACTGGACGCCTGCGGGCGGCCGTAGCCCTGGCTGTTGTGGGCGAAGACCCGCACGAAGTAGTCCACGCCGTTAAGGAGATTGGGGATCACGCGGTAGTACGGGGCGCCCGCGCTGAGCATCACCACCGACGCGTTGCCGACGCCTACCGTGAAGCTCGGGTCGGTGGCGTACTCGATGAGGTACGAGTCCACCGCGTCGCCACCGTCGTCCGTTGGGGGATGGAAGATGACCTTGAGGCTGGACGAGTCGTAGACCTCGAGGGCGACACCCGTGGGCCGGCCGGGGACCACCATGGGCTTCTCGGGGCTGAGCGCCGTGGTGGGGCTCCCGTAGCCCTTTTGGTTGTAGGCGAAGACGCGTGCGTAGTAATACTGCCCCGTGACCAGACCGCCAACCGAGGGCACCACGAGAGAACCGCTGCACGCGCCGTGCACCACCCCCGCCTGCACCTTGGCCGTTACCACTGCCCCGTCCCCGACGCCACGGCTGATGGCCTGCCGCCCCGAGAGGCCCGTGAGGGCCGAGGTAGTGCCGTCGGCGCCCTGGCCTACCGCAGAAAGCTCGAAGTCGTCGCCGTGGTCGAGGAAGGTGACCGACCAGACGTAAGCGCCGCTGCCGAGGCTGCGGCGGCTAACGCCCACGCCTGCGGTGCTGAGGCTCTCCAGGGCCTGGATCTTGGACTGCACGCTGCCGCTGTTTGTAAGGCGCACCGATGGGCAGTAGGCGATGTTTCGGGTCCCCGAGGGGTTTGTGCAGTACACCCCGCTGTTGCTCCGCGTCGCATCCTGGAGCTCCTCGGCCGCGAGAGCCGGTGCGTCGAAGGGGATCGCATCCGTCTCCAGCTCGGCACCGCCGCGGCCCAGGCGGAGCGCAAAGTGCCCCCCCGTTAGGGTCGCGTTCCGGGCGACCGTGGTCACAGTCCAGACCGCGTAGGTGGGCTGCGTCGGGCAGTGGAACACCTCGGCGATGGGCGACTGGAAAGTGGTGGTGGGGTCGCGGTAGTCGGTGGTGGTGGCGGGGTCGAGCTCGACGCGGTAGTGGGTGACAAGCGCGCCGCCGTCTGAGAGGGGCGGCGTGTAGGTGACCATGAGCGAGTCGGCGCTGCCGGAGTTGACGCTCACGCTCACGTCCCGCGGCAGACCGGGCACCACGACGGGCGGCACCACCGGCGCGCCGTTGTTGCAGGGCCGCCGCACGCCCTGGCCGTGCTTGTTCACGGCGCTCACGGTGAGGGTGTAGGCGGTGCCCGGAGTCAGGCCCTGAACGAGGTACGACCGTGCGTCCGGGTCGAGAAGGGCCGACCCGTAGCCGACGGCCTTTTCCCCCGGGCGGCACTCTGAGCAAGTGAGAATGCCCATGTGGTCCACCTCGTTGTCGCCGTCCTGCACCGCCATGCCCGCGTCGCCGTTGGTGGAGTGAACGTACTGCGTGTCGAGGACGATGGGCGCGCGATCTCCAACGGGCGTCTCAAAGGTGACGACCCAGCGGTAACCGTTGTCGCCACCGCTCGTGTACGAGTCGTTGTGGTTCTGCCGGTGGACGCTCACGTCGCCGACCGTGGCGAGAGACTCGAGGGCCGCCTCCACGTCGCTGGCATTGGCCTCGGTCGAGAGGTATGCGCTGAAGGCCGAGCCGCCCACCGCCACGCGCCAGAAGCCCCTTACCACGCTGCCGTCGCTGCTCCCCCCAGCGGGGACCCCGCGGAGGCCCTCGCCCGTGCCGAACGAGCTGATGACCTGCACCTCCTTGGCGCCCGAGGCACGCACGCCGCTGCGCACCTCGTAGCTCGTGCTGACGCCGGTGCCCGAGAAGGAGTCCTCGACGGGCAGGATCTGGACGTCGCCGTTGTTCCTGCCGCCGTTCCCCGAGCCGTCCGGGGAATCGTCCTTGAAGGTGATGGAGTAGACGTAGCCCGTGTCGCCGTTGACGGCGTGGCGGGACACCTCCAGAGGGCCAAAGAGGAAGGTAGCGTTGCGGGCCTGGTCGTTGAGGGCCATGAGAGCGTCGCGCACGTCAGCCGCGGCAGCGTCGGGCTTGAGGCCGTTGGTCTGCTCGCCCAAGTAGCGCAGGGACCATGTCTGGGCGGGGACGTCGCGGGCGGCCCAGGACAGGCGCACCGCTTGCACCTCCTCAACAACGCTGCTCGTCTCCCACCACTCCACCAGGTAACCCGTCAGGGCAGTCCCGCCGTCACCGCTCGCGGACAGGGGCGGCTCCTCCCAGACCACGTCGATCTCGGTCGAGGGCGCGACCGCCGTGGGCGCCACCGCGGCGGCGTCCGAGGCGACTGGGGGCTGGCTCCGCTCCGTGGGCGCCACGGGGTGGTTGCCCGCGGGAGTGTCGAGGGAGTGGCCCACGGAGGAGACGGCGCGGACCCGCACGAAGTAGAAGGTGCCCGGGGTCAGCCCCCCGACCTCCATCATCAGGGGCCCGTCGTCGGCGTAGAGCACCGCGATCTCGTCGATGGCAAACACCTTGGTGAAGGCCGCCGAGGTCTGGAAGCTGAGCTCCGTGTCCACGTCCACTTCGTACGAGGTGATGTTCCGCCCGCCGTCGCGGAGGGGCGCCATGACCTGCACCTGCAGCCTGCGGCCGTCGAGTACAACGAGATCCACGGCGCGGGGTGGCTGAGGCGGCACAAAGAGGGGGGTGCCCCGGAGGATGCCCGTCCATTTCGTGTTGTCGGCTGGGTCCGTGGGCTGGCGCAGCGCAAGCGGAACCACGGTCTGCACCGGCACGTCGTTCCGCGCCGCCACGCGCACGAAGTACTCGGTCCCCGTCGTGAGCCCGGCGATGAGGAAGCTGTAAGGGCACGGGCCGGTCACCGCGGAGCCGGTCACGCTGCACACGCCGTAGCCCCCGCGAGCGTTGTTGCAGCCCGCGACCGGGTCGCTCGTCAGGTTCGCGAAGACGTGGCTCGAGTCCCACTGCACCTCAAACTCGCCCACGTCCCCGGCGGAGACGCCCGGCGGGCACCAGAAGACCTCGAGCTGGCTGCCCGAAACGACGGCGAGGCTTGCGGACTCGGGCGCCGAGGGCACGGCGTTGGGGACGATGGAGCGGTGGTCGCTGGGGGCGCTGCTGCCGCGGCCGTTGGCGGCGCTGACCCGCACAAAGTACTCGAGCCCGAGGCTAAGCCCTGCGTGACCCGAGGCGCCCGTGGCCCGGCGGGGCAGGTAGTAGCAGCCGTCGCAGTCGCCACCCCGGACATGGAGCACCGACTCCCGCGGCCAGAGGTCGTGGGCGGGGGCACCCAGCAGCGTGAGCGCGCCCATGCCGCCGCTTACGGTCTCGGAGCCCACCCCAAAGTTTACGAGGCCGGCCGCCTTGGCCGCCGCCGAGGTGGTGTCGGGCAGGCGGAGGAAGGTGACGCTCCACTCATAGCCGCCAGACCACGCGAACGCCTCCACGTTGCGGCGGTTGCGGCCCAGATGGGTGTCGCGCACTGCGCAGTCATCGGCGCGGCCCAGCGACAGGCTTGGCTGGTCGCCCGCGCCGTTGGTCCACATGTCGCGTGCGCGGAACCAGACTCCGTCGAGCAGCACCAGGTCGCACGCCTGCAGACAGATCGCAGAGCAAGCAAACAGCACAGGTGATGCCACATGGCCGAACGTATGCCGGCGTTAGGAACAAGAACTGCACGAACACACACCAAAAAAGGCTCATTAGATTGTGAGCTAAATACCTGCAGGGTGCCGTCTGTAAGGCCGCAGCTGCCACCGGCGCTCGCGTTGCCGCAGGTCACGAAGGGCGAGCCGTAGGTCAAGTCCACGAAGCCGTCGAGGGGCTCGCGGGCCGCGCTGTAAGTCCGCGTGACCCGCACCGTATCCACCGTGGAGAGGGCCTCGATGGCGTGGCGCACCTCGGTCGCCGTGGCGTGGGCTGGCAGGGCGCTCGTGACTTCGCCGCCGTAGCTCAGCTTGAAGGTGCCCGCCATGCCGCGCGAATGGTAACCGCCGATGCCGCCCTTGGCCGGAGCCTCGGTGACGATGCGCTGCACGCGGTAGAGCATGGCGGGGTCGCTGAGGCTGGTGCCGTCGAGGTTTGAGGTCCCGAAGTCGTCGGTCGTGTCCCATTCCACGGTGTAGCTCGTCACCGGGTCGCCGCAGACTCCGGCCTTGGTCGGGGTCATGGAGCAGTAGGGGGGCGCCTCGAAGCTTAGCTTGGCCTCGTTCCCAGACGCCTCGGAGCCCTTAACGAGTTCCCGGACGAGTACCGCGGCGCCCTTGCCGGTCAGCAGGTCCGCGACCGGCTTGAGCGCGGGAACGTCGCCCGGGTTGAGCACGTCGTGGAATGTCACCGTCCAGGCCCGGCCGCCTTCTGTGTCCACACCGCCCGTCGCGGTCTCGCCGTTCACCTGGCTGACGACCACGGAGCCGCACGAGTCGAGAGCCTCGAGCGCGGCCTCGATCTGGGCGGCGGTGGCGTCGTAGGCAAGGAGCTCGGTGGTGTGCCCGTCCAGGGTCAGGGCGAAGGAGCCGCGCAGCTGGTTGCCCTTCTGCACCTCGGCAATGGCGAGCGAAGCACCGGTGCCCGTGAGCGAGCTCGAGACGTCGAGGAGCGGGAGGTCGCCGAGCGCGTTCTTGAAAGTGATGGTCCAAGCGTAGCCACCACGGCCGTCCAGGGGCGTCCGGGACACCTCCACGTGGTTGCCGAGGCCATCAAGGGATGCGAGCTCGGACGCCATGTCCGCGGCGGAGACGTCGAAGGCAAAGGCCTTGGACCCGCTGAGGAGGAAGGTGCCGCCGAGAGTGTTTCCGTCGACCATGGTGGTAGCCTCGCAGCGCGCCGTGCGCTCGGGGAACACTGTGTCCACGTTGCAGGCCAGCTGCGGCACATCGCCGTCGTTGGCACCAAAGGTCAGCGTCCAGGTCAGGCCGTCCTGGTCGTCGAAGACCGACACCGCGCTGTGCATGGGCTTGTCTACTGTGGGGCTCAAGAGGTCGAGCTGCTCCTTGACCCTTGCCGCGCCCGCGCTAAAGGGGAGGTCGAAGCCCGCTGCCTGAACGCGCTCCACGTCCACGGCGTAGTAGCCCGCAACGCCGCCGCCCGCGGCCGCCACGCGGCGCGTCCGGTTCAGCAGGGGCGTCACCACGCCGTCGATCGTAGTGGCGAAGCGCGAGCAGCCGCCAAAGTCCACCGCAAGGAGGCCCGGGCGGGTGGTGGTGTCGTTCGCATCGAGGCCGCGGTAGTCGGGCCGTGGTCGCAGGGCGTTGCCGTCGAAGAAGATGGAGTAGGTGAAGCCGAAGCCATCTTCCTCGAGGCCCGCGCCGGAGCGCTCCACGAGCACCGAGTCGATGTTCTCGAGCTCCTCCAAGGCCTCCTCTACGTCAGCCGCGGTCGCGGACCACTCGATGCAGCGGCTCGCGAACGAGGCCCCGCCGAAGCTGAAGTTGAGGTGGTAGCCCCCCGTGCCGAGGGTGAGCGGTGATCCCGCCCCGACCGTCAGGCGCTGGATCTCGGTGCCCGTGCCCACACCGGAGAGGTGCTTGGTCTTCCACGAGTCGACCGGCCCACCGGCGGGGGTGGCCTTGGTGGCCACGGTGACCGAGGCGGGCCCACCAGGGCTCGTCACATCGCGCAAAGGGCAGCCGGCCGAGGTCACTTCGAGCTGCTCCACGTTGCCGAGCACGTTGTTGCCGACGAACTTAACCGTGTGCTCGTAGCCAAAGGAGGCTGCGGGGGAATGCTCGGTCCCGTCGCCGCTGCGGGTCACCACCACGCCGCCTGGGCCGATGAAGGAGGTGGCCTCGAGGGCCGCCTGCACTGCGTGCGGCGTCGCGTGCCAGGTCACGCAGGTCGTGTTCTCGACGACCTTGACGAGCCCATTGCCAGCGCCCGCGCCCGCCTCGAGGGCCGTCTGCCATGAGGAGACCGTGAAGCGGTAGGTGCCGTTGGTGACCTCGTTCCGGCTCGCGAGGGTCACCGTCTGCTGCTCGGGGAAGTGCAGGGCGAAGGAGCCGCGCACCTTGGTGCCCTCGTCGCCAACCAAGCTCACGACCTGGACCTCGGTCACGCGATCGCTGCCCGTGGTCACAACCTGGACCTCGTCTACGTGGGTCGCGCCAATAGCCACCTCCTGCACCTCGTCCACGTGAAGCGCGAGCTCCGCCGTAAGCCCGGTGGGAGGCCACGGCACGTCGGCAGGGTGCGCTACCGAGACGCCGCTCGAGGTGTTGCCGTAGCCAATGGTGTTGAGCCCGGTAGCGGCGGTGACGCGCGTCGCGAAGCTGAGCCCCGTCGGAAGGCCACCAAGGACGATCGAGGTGGGAAGGTCACCGGCGACAAGGGGCACGGCACGGTTGCTGGACCCGGGAAGCTTGCTGTTGTCCACGGCCAGGGGGGCCAGGGCGCCGAGGTTGGAGTCGAAGCGCACGCCATAGCGCAGGCCCGAGACCTTGTAGACGGCGTGTCCCACCGAGCCGTCGCCACCGGGGAAGTGCGCGGGCGGCAGGGCCTGGTGGCCGTAGGCGCCGCTCAGCGGCAGGGCCAGGGGCACCGTGGGCGCCTCCGGGCAGTCGTTGAACACGGCGGGCCCGCAGGTGTGCGTCGGCGCACGAAACCGGCCTCCCTGCGCAGAGCCCTGGGCGATGGTCTCAACGGTGACGAACTCGCCGCTGGCCTCGTCGAGGCTCGAGCACTGCACCAGGCCCGCGGGGGTGGAGCGCTCGTTGCCGGTGGTGTTGGCTACCAGCTCGGCCACGTTGGCATTGTCGAGGCTCGGCGAGTCGAAGTAGATGGACCAGACGTAGCCATTGGGCGCGTCGGCGGCGTCTAGGCCGCGGGTCACCGTTGTAGGCACGCCCACTTTGAGGAGCGCCTGCTGCACGACGTGGTCGGGCGCGTCCCAGGCCAGGCACTCGGTCTTGGCGCCGTTGAAGGAAAGCGTGAAGGTCGGGTTGGGGTTGGTCCAGGCCTGGGCACCTGAGCCGGGGCGGTGCGCTGAGTCTCCCAGGAGCACGCGCTGCACCTCGGTGCCCGGCATGCGCACGGCGTACCTTTCGCACGCAAGAGTCACAAGCAAGCAAGCATGCACGCCATGTTAGTGAAGGGTGTTTTACCATGGGGGCGGAAAAGCGGGACGATCTGGACGTGGTTGAGCGCGCGCCCATGCGCAGTTCAGTAAGATGTAAAGAACTGTGAGGGAGAAAAAAAACGTACTCCATGTTGACGAGGAAAAGCTCCTCCTGGCCGTCCGCGTCCCCGTCAAAGGCCGCGGCAAGGGTCACCTCCTTGACCGCCGCGTGCGCCTCGACGGGCGTGGTCACCGCAATGGACTGGGCGATGCGGGGCACGGGCGCCAGGGCCGAGGCCGCGTCATCGTCCCGGCCCGCAGCGTGGGTCGCGCTGTTGGGGCCGTAGGTCGGGCCGTCGCAGACCGCAATGTAGAGGAACCAGGAATCACCGACGTGCAGGGTCGCCTCTACGCTGCCATCCACAGTGACCGTTAGGTTGTGGCCAAGGTCGAGCGGCACCCCCGCGGTGTAGTTGTACTTCGTGTCGGACACCATGATCTGCTGCACCGACTTGGTGCCGTTGTCGAACTCGAACGCCCCCATGTACACGACGGTGATCATCGTGGAGTTGCCCGGGTAGTGCGTTGAGCCCTCGGTGAGGCCGAACGCCACGGCGCCGCGCTGCGCCGCCCAGCCGTCCGTGGCGGCCCCGGTTACCGCGAGCGCGTCGACCGTGGCCTTAGTGGGCTCGAAGAGGACGCCGTCGAGGCCCAAGTGCTTGAGTGCGACCAGCTGCATGTCGCCGCGCACGGCGGGGCCCGAGAAGGCGATGCGGTGCTCGTAGCCCCAGTTGGAGGAGGCATCGCCGCGGCCCGTGCGGTGGACGTCCACCTCGGGCGAGCCGGCAGTGCGGGGCAGGACCTGCTCAAAGGCCGACTGGAGCTGCTGCGCAGTGGCGTTCCAAGGGAAGCACGCAGAGCGGTGGTCCCCGGCCGGTAGGCTCCGGCCCGAGAGGGTGGGGTTGATGATGAACATTCCTGACTCATCCTTCATGTCGCGGTACTTCATGAGGAGCCAAAAGGCGCCGCCGCCTGGGTTGGCGGGCCCCCGCTCGGCGACCGCAGATTGGTCGGCGCTCAGCGCGTAGCCGTTGGACGCATCCGTGGGTAGCACCTTGAGGGTCAGAGTGCTAATCTCGCTGCTGCCGCCATTGACCACCGTCGTCAGCCGCGCGTCGCGGACCATGCCACCCTTGTGCACCTGAACGTAAACGCCGCACAGTGTCACACGCACACACACACAAGTACTGAAGAGGCGAGAAGAAGAAACACGCACACTCACGCACGCAATACAAACTCGCGACTGCGTGCTCACGGGGGAGGTTTCAGGACTGTGCAAAGAATAAACAGACAAGTGCGAGCACCGAGGCAAGATGCCAGGCAAAAACGCACCCAGTCGTCGAACTGGCTGCAGCCGTGCGTGCCTTCAGACACCACCTCGAGCGGCTCCACGTCGCCCAGCGTGGGGCCCGTGAAGAACACGTCGTAGGCCCACTGGGCAGCGCCCTCCACCACCGTGTCCACCCACAGCTCGGGGCTCCCGTAGTCCGTGATGAGGGTCACCGCCTTGCCGCTACCGCAGTTGGAGCCGCAGTAAAAGGTCTCGGAGAAGGTCAGGGCGTTGGCGCCGTTGATGGCCGCGACCGTGAACACCTCGCGAGGGTCCACGGAGCCCTCCACAAGGACCTTGTCCCCCGGCCGGAGGATGCCGCGCGCGTCCTTGGAGGGCACTGCTGTGGGCTCGCCGTTGCTGCCACTCGTGTCGAGGGTGAGGCTTAGGACATCCTCCTCGGAGGGGCGCAGGTCCTCACAGCCGCCGAGCGAGCCCACGCCCACCACCTGCAGCTCGTGCTGGGGCCCGAGCGCCGTGCTCAGGCCGCGGTAGTGCGGGCGGCCCTTGAAGCTGAAGGTGTACGCGTAGCCGTAGCCCGACGACGCCGTGCCGTCGCCCTCGCGGGTCACGTTCACGTGGTCCAGGTCCTGGTAGTCGTGGCGGCCGTCGTCGCTAAAGTCGATAAACATGCGGTTGACCGCGCCCTGCACTAGCGCCGCCGACGCGTCATAAGGCAGGCACTCGCTCACGTGCTGCACGACGTTGGCGGCGTCCCCCTCGCCCTTGCTCGAGGCGAAGGAGCGGGGAACGTCGAGGCGCAGGCGGTAGAGGCCCCGCTGGCCCGAGGCCGTGGCGGGGACCGTGGCGTTGGCGCTCACGACAAGGCGCTGCACCTCGACGGCGCCACGGCCGAACCCTTCGCGCCGCACGCGCACCGAGCCAGCCACATGTTTGGCGAGCGCCGCGGAGACCGAGCCCTGCCCCGGCGCCGCGAAGACCTTGGGCTTGAGGGTCAGGGAGATGCCCTCGCCCGCGCTGCCCGCGCCCACCGCGGTCACCAGGAAGAGGTCCTTGGCGCTGCCGGATCCGCTGTTGGCGCCCGCGATGCGAACAAAGTCACCCACGAAGATGAGGCCGTCCGTGACGCCCGCGCTAAGGTGGACCTTGCTCGACCCGAACACTTCGAGGCCGCTCGTGTTGACTGCGAGGCCGTGGCTCAGAGTGAGGTTGCGCTCCGAGAGCGCCGGCAGTGCCTGGAGCGCCGCCTCAACGTCCGCCGCCGATGC
>Ga0181573_10005191_pt1 | contig 10840 bp, 9 predicted proteins | sample 101ome_25_FD_148643 | JGI IMG/M metagenome (GOLD analysis project Ga0181573, IMG submission 148643) | Coastal salt marsh microbial communities from the Groves Creek Marsh, Skidaway Island, Georgia - 101409BT metaG (spades assembly) | ecosystem: Environmental > Aquatic > Marine > Intertidal zone...
AGATCTGTCCATGGCTCAGCGCCATGCTTCATCACAACCTTCAACTCCGGGAAGAACCAGCAAATTTCGTCAAGGTGCTCGACTTTCTGCGGCTCCATAGGAATTCGGGGTCCGGGCACCCCAACGCAGGGACAAAACGGAATATCCAAATCGATGCAGGTAACGAAGATTGGATACCATTTCTTGTCAGACAGTGACACCTGAGGGCATAGACCCGAGGGAAAGGCATTGACCGACTTGATGTCGTATTCTTCTTTGAGGCGGCGAATCTTACGAACCTCATCCATCCCGTTATTGGGATTGCAGTCATAGGACGCGAAGAAGCGGTCCGGATGCTTTTTAACCGCCTCACACTGCGTCTCGTACTGCCCTTCATCAACCCCCAGCATGGCCTTTTCAATATTGAATTCATCCATCTTCTCGAGGGTGTAGGCGATGTAATCATCGCGCTTACCAACCTTGGGAAGGTCTTTGAACATGTATTGCGCCGGCATTTGAAACATCTGACGACTCTGCTCATCCATCAATAAGGGACGAATAAAGTCGTAGAAATTCGAGGTGTCGTCATTGGGAACCGCCAACATCAAATCGATGATTGGCACATCCGTCGGCATGGGCATGAAACTATCCTTGCTAGGTTCTCAGTGCCTGTACCTTACTCACTGAATGGGATTCGCGCATCACCCGAAAGCACGAAAGCCTTGGCACTATCGCACTTTAGGGCCGGTGAACTCTTCACCCAAACCCAAAAATTCGCATTTTGCACTGCATTATGCAATTTTACCGAAGAATCCAGTTTATTTCCCCTGACCTGAACGTCAGGATATTGCAAAAGTTCGCCAATGCTTCGGCCGAACAGCCGTACTCACCTATCAAATGAACCGCTAGTTCGCGTTGAATTGGTGTTTAGATTTCAAGGAAAACACATGAACTACCTAACACATACGGTAACTGGACTAAGGAATACATTCCTTATGTCACTGGCCTTGCTCACCGGTGGGTACTGGCTTGTGTGGGAGACGCCCACCTTTGCCGAGCCCATCAGCGAGTATATTTATGCCGATTGGGACATCGAGCTTTGGTCGATTCACAACACGCAATTCGATAGATGTTACGAAGATCGACGCGATCGAGGCTTTTCGCCGTCCAAGTTGGCAACGACCTGTAAAGAACGGGTCTATGGTCACCCCCACTTTAAGGTACCCGTCGGTAAGTATGCAGAGATTTTGGCGTACGAATTTGACGACTATGGGATGTCTCGTCTCGATTTCGAGTCACAGCAGCAATCGCCTGGAGCATAGACAACAAGTCAACGGGTGACATCAAGTTATCGGTTGGTTTAGTTGAGGCTTCAACACTGATCGGCCGTCGGTTGCGACACTGAATATCGAGGTTTCCAGCGAGCCCCGCTCTTCTGGTTTGCCATTTCTTAAGTATTAGGCCGCAGCCCCATCCGAGAGTGTGGGGTAATCGCAATAACCCGCGGCACCCTCGCCGCCATAAATCGTGCGCTTATCCATTTCGTTGAAGGGACCACCGCGTTTAAAGCGCTCCACGAGATCAGGATTGGCGATGTACAGCCGTCCAAACGAGACAGCATCAACCAGGCCATTACCAATACTCGCCTCAGCTTCTTCGGCGGTGTAGCTGTCGCTACCAATTAAAGTCCCCGAGTAATGGGCTCGTGTCAAAGCCAAACTGTCGATACCCGTTGAAGCCATCCTGATGGCATGCACCCAAGCAACACCTTTCAGCTCAGCCAACTGCAGTAGTCCGGCATAAGTCACCTCCGGGTTCGCGTCGACATGGTCGTTGTAGGGGTTACCCGGTGAAATCCGTAGACCCACCCTTCCGATGCCGATAGCTGTGTCGAGCGCATCGAGCACGCGTTCAATAAAGCGCAGCCGGTTGCTTAATGAGCCGCCGTATTCATCACCTCGGTGATTACTGCCCGAGGCTAGAAACTGGCCCGGAAGATAACCTGACGCACAGTGGAGCTCGACAGCGTCAAAGCCTGCTGAAAGGCACCGCTCCGCGGCCAGCCCATAATCTGTAATCGCCTGGTCGATGTCTTCTAGCGACATGGGCTCAGGCGTGGGCATGGCCTTCATACCCCCTTCCGTAAAAATCTCGGCACGCGCAGCTATGGCCGAGGGTCCCAACAGACGAGCACCCGCTGCCTTGTTGTCAGGGTGGCCGACGCGACCGCAGTGCATCAACTGGCAGGCGATCTGCCCACCGGCCTCATGCACGGCGCGTGTCACACGTGACCATGCGGCGACATGTCGCTCGTTACATATGCCCGGCGTCCGGTTGTAACCCTTACCATCAAAGGTGGGGTGGGTCCCCTCGGTAATAATCAGACCCGCGTTAGCGCGTTGCGAGTAGTACTGCTCGTGAATCTCCGAGACACAGTCATCCGCTTGAGAAGCTCGGCTGCGGGTCATGGGCGCCATGACCACCCGGTTCTTGAGCTCGAGGTCGCCCATCGACAGGGGTGAAAGCAGTCGATCGATAGCCATAAATTAATCTCTATCGCGTGCGAATGTTGGGATCGTCAGATCCGCCACGCATGGTTTTCAAAAATTGCTCGACAGGCGCTGGCGGTGCGACCGAAGGCAAAGCGTCAGTAGGCGGTTCAGCCCAAAACTTCTGCCAACTCGGGAACAAGCTGTGGAACGCGCCCTCATAAGGGTCTCGGTCAGGCCAGCGCATTTTGGCATCGCCGTACGGCGGTTTATTCAGATCCGTGGCATACCAGTAGCAAGGTAAGCGGCGTTTGAACAACCACCGCCCGTCAATCCGCTGATAGTGATCCCAGTAAATCATCTGCATGATGACCCACTCGCAGCCACCGTCTTCAGTGGGGGTTTCATGCTCATTCTTCGAGTACACCACCCCCACCGCACTGTCAGGATCTTCAAACTCGATAATGTGGTTGCCAATATGATGCGACGTGCCCGTGAACTGCACCCGCAAGGTCTCATCCATCCACTGTTTAAAGTGCGCTCGGCCTACTTTGTCTTTTCCCACACGGACATCTTCGGGGAATAAATTGACCATGGCATCCAAATCGCGCATATCCAATGCCAAGGAATATTTGGCTGCAAGCTGACGAATCTCGTCGAGAGACTCCAAACGGTCGATCCTGGCTAACAATGCTTCATCTGGCATGGAAATATGTCCTTGTCATTACCGTCGCCCCCTATTCGACTACGGCGCTGTGACGACATGCCGGCCCGCGCGACGGCCCGAAAACGTCGCATCACCAACGGAACTGCCAGAGGCATACCCGTCACCACGGCGTGGAACGCCGCAGGCCGTTCGTCCCGCCGCATATAGCCCGTTGATAGCCGCGCCCTCTGCGTTTAAGACGACACCATCAACCGTCGTATCTAACCCTCCCAGCGTAAAGTGAGGCAAGAACGCACCGGCACCGGGTGTGCAGTCGAGCGCAACAAAAGGACCCGTCAGCGGTTTAAGCCAGGCATCTGACTTATGAAACGCTGGATCAACGCCCGCTTCAGCTGCCTCGTTATACCGTGACACGGTCTCCTGCAAGGATCCGGTCGGCAAGTCCAATTCCTCCGCAAGCTCGTCAATTGTCTCGCCCGTGCCCTTTACCGGGGCCGCCAGCCAACTTGCCGTTTCGTAATCTGCGTAGTCGTCAACATTGAGCACGAGATACACGGGGAAGGTCTGCTTCACGAGATAGCAGCCAATCCTGCCGTGATACGCATCTTCGTTAATAAAACGCTGTCCCTGCCCATTCACAAAAATACCGTGTGTCAATGTCGCCGGTGGGTAGAACGGAACGCTCAAAAACCCCTCATGCATGTTGATGGCGCGCGCACCTACGCTCAGGCCCATCTGAATGCCACCGCCGGTGTCGTTTGGGTTGCCAATGGGCACGGTACCCGCTTTTGCCAGTTCAGGCGCATAGCGCTGCATCATCTCCTGATTCATGACGAAACCGCCCGTACACAGCACCACACCCTTGGTAGCGCGGTAGCATCGCTCTTCCATATCCTCGCGAACCACGAGACCAACAATCCGTTGCTCCGGTCCAAACTGATCGACAATCAAACGGAGTGCCCGCGCTTCAAGGTGAACGTTGATGTCCCGTTGCTCGACCGCCTCAGTCAGTATTTTTACGAATAAGGGACCACCGTTATCCCCCTCGACGTAGAGGTTGTGCCCGCGGGGGGCCGGCTTGTACTTATCGACATAGGGCCATGCCTTCTCACTACCGGTGTAGAGCAGGCAATCATCGGTCAACGCCATCATTGCACGCTCAGGGTATTCGGACATTTTGAAGGGAACACCCAGCGTCATTAACCAGTCGAGATGATCAGCGCCGCCATCAGCATAGGCACGTATCTTTTCAGGGTCTGCCTGGGGCCCATTGGAGTCCATCAGGTAGCCGTAGACGTCATCAGCCGAGTCGTCATAGCCGACGGCTTTTTGCACCTTTGTTCCGCCACCCAGATACAGCTCGGCTGAAGACAGCTTGGTTGACCCGCCACTCTCAGACGCCGCCTCAAAAATGGTGACCGATGCGCCGTTATCAGCGGCCTCGATGGCAGCACAGGCACCCGCACCCCCGAAGCCAACAATGAGCACATCGCGGGTCTCCGTCCAGGTTTTAACGTCAGCTTCTAGAATCGGTGCAAAGGACACAGCCCTCTCCCAGTCATTTTTATTGGTATAGCGTCAATGTAGCGCCTCACCTCGGCGCGCTCTCCCTCCGTTTGGACGATACCTCACACTTGCGAAGACTGCCCGCACAAGCGACCTTAGGCGCCGCTGACAGAACAATGAAGGACCCTCGCCATGCAGTGGTATACCGGAAATACGCTCTACGACACCTTACTCCTCATCGGCTTTGCCTATGCAATCCTGGTCATGGTGTCGAGCTTCTTTGGCACCGCGGCCTATGGCGGTCGTTTTGGCGGGGGTAAGCGGTCAAAGGGTATTAAGCTTGGCTCAAAAGCCGGATGGATCCTGATGGAACTCCCGGGGCTACTGGTTTTCCCCATAGTCTTCTTCATGGGTCCCAACTCGGACCAGACCGTACCCCTCTTCTTCCTCGCCGTCTGGATGTTCCACTACACCAACCGCGCGCTCGTCACGCCCATGTTGATGCGCGTGCAGCCTGGCTCAACCGCCAGCTTCTCCCTTGGCGTTGTAATCGCTGGCTGGATTACATTGTTTCTCCACGGCTACTTCAACGCGGCCTACCTGACGGAGTTCGGCACTCAGTACACAACCGAATGGTTTAGCGACCCACGTTTCCAAATTGGCCTCGCCATTTACATTTTCGGTTTCACGCTGAACGTCCACTCGGACAGCATTTTGCGTAATTTGCGATCGCCTAATCCAAGTCCCGACGAACCGCGCTACAAGGTTCCCTATGGTGGTGGCTTCAAGTGGCTGACCTGCCCACAGTATTTTGGCGAGATCCTGTCATTCACTGGATTTGCCATCATGGTATGGAACCTCGGCGCCGTATTTGTTCTCGCAATGACAGCAGGCAACCTGATTCCCAGAGCGCTTTACACCCACAAATGGTTCCACAAGAACTTCGATGACTACCCGCAAGACAGAAAGGCGGTTATCCCAGGGCTACTCTGACACGGGCATCAGAAACCACTGCAGCGCAGTCCACAATAGCAGAGGCCTCAGGGCTGGTACCAAATAGCAGAGCTGATCGCCCGCTCCTGAATGGCTACTGGCTCCATCGGTTCCATACCCAACTGCAAGGCGTCATAGGTCGACCATCGCGGCGTCGGTATCTCGAGGACGCGAAGGTAATAAAACGCCTCCTGCCGGGGATCAAAGTCTGGGTCACGCCATTGCGCGCTGAGCTGCGGCGCTCCAATCTCATTGGTGTAGGTCGCGGCTTTCGGGTCCACCGTTGAGCCTACGTACGATAGATTTCCCGTGTCCGGGTCGACATCGCGATCACCGGACCACGCCAAATCAAAGATCGCTTCATGACTGGTGCCATCTGCATCAACCCAGCCTTTAATCATCTGGATTCGGTCCAGATTCGCTCCAAGCGGATCGCGCTGGGCTACGGCAATAAATTCAGGAGCCAACCCAACCTCAGGTGGTAACGGTAGATCGCCACCCATGGGTACGCCGTAGGCACGACCCACGGTGTCGACATCTGGAGCCTTATTTGCCCCATCAGGAAACCCCCAGCCACCGAACAAACTGACGGTAATACGCGGTCCTGACGTGGCAAATGTTTCGCGTCGTTGCATCGCATCAAACAGCGCTTCACGGGTGTTTTCGGACGCCCAAACGGCCGCCAAGCCACCCGATCCCCACTGTCGAGCCGGCGTCATTTTATCCAAACCAAGACCCGCAGCACCGGTTCGAAGGCCTGCCGACCCATCCATCATTGGCAATTTACCGGTGTAGCCTTTCTCATCACTGGGTGAGGTCGCGTTGTGACTGTCACTTGAGCCAATAACGCCGAATTTCAGTGGGTTGAAACCCTCACTGTGAGCCATCGAGATTCCCCCACGCAACGCATCACGCGCGTAGGCACCTTTCACACTGGTTAGCGTCATTTCACGGCCAGGAACCGTTCCCGCAATTTCAAAATCGGCGAATTCATCGAGACTCGATAGCAACGGATGGGTATCGGAACTGCCTTTAATTTGCAGAATCTCGCTAATGGGCTCGAGTATCGAACGATCAGCCGGCGACAGCTCGGTTATGCGCTCTCCCGAGGCACCCGTGATGCGGTAGGCCAAACCCTCACTCAAGTTGGGGTTGTGCGGAATAGCCATGACGCGCCGACCCTTAGCTCGTTCAGAACGAAGGAATGTCCACAGATCGGGCGGTGTAGGGCCATCGATCGAGCTAAACGGAATCTCGGGTAAATCGTCGCCGCCGTAAATCACGTTGCGGTGCAGATGCGTTCCAACATCGCCCGCATCGGCTGACCATTCCCAGCCGGGGAAGGTGGTGAACACCCCGGGCTCATAATGCTGCTCTGCCGCCGCCACGATTTCTTCCCAGGCGCTTTTATTGATTGCAGGATCGACACCCTCAAGGTCGAGCTTAAAACCGTTCTCGCGAATCAAGCTCATGATCTCCCACCAGGCCTGAGTGATGGTGAGTCGATTTTCGTTGCTCAATAAGTCCGCGAGACGCTGTCGTGTGGTCGGAACATCCAGCCCCGATAGCTTCGCCTGCCCTAGATACTCGGCGTGATCGGTGACCGCCGCAAAATCGAGCGGTCGAGCGATTGTGACTGGATAGCCGGCGCCGTGCTCAATCGTTGCACCCTTGGCGAAACGATACACATCATCTGGTACAGCTCTTACCCCCATCGTGAAGGCATCGCTCGAAAGTGACGTGTGGATGTGCAAATCACCCCAGTACACGCGTTGCTCACCCTGAGCAGGGGCCGGTGCGGTTGTCATGGGCTCTATAGGCTGGGGGCCTTTGAGGGAGGGATCCTCTATCGGCGAAAGCGTGACGTAAGCAGTAAGTAGCGCTGTGAGCAACAGGAGACCCAGCAGCTTAATTTTGATCCCGCCAGCCTGCCCATGGGTTGGCTGCCTTCCTATTTGTCGTCTTGCTTTCATAGTCAGGCAGCCCCAATCAGTAAATAACGGCAGGCGACCGATCGGGCGGACCACCCAACATGTCACGATGCGATGGTCGGTACTCGCCAGCATCGCTGATCCCTAGCTCAACACCCAGCTCCGCACCGACTACAGTTTTACCCGCATAACGCTCGATGGCATCACCGAATGCGAGGGCATGAAGCAAGTGACCTGTGTACTCGGGGTTCTCGGCGACCTTCATGATTTCTTCGTACTGCTCCGGATGCACCTCAGCTGCCATCAAGGCACGTTCGGTCCTCAAGGGCCCCATCCAGATCGATACGGCGTTGACACCTGTCTCGGAGAGATCGTGCTGCATGTCGTGTGCAAACTTATCGATACCGGCTTTTTGAGCCCCATAACCCGGACCGTGCATATAACAGTTCGCGCCAAAGGACGACCCAAAAGCGATAAGTCCAGATCCCTGTGGAACCATGATTCGGGCGGCATGCCAGCTGGCCACATAAGCCGACCGAAGACCCACGTCTAAGATTCCCACGGCATCCAGCGGCTTCTCCCAGAACGGTTTTGGCGTAATGAGCTCTGGATGAATCATGGTGGCGTTGTTCACTAGTAGATCCAGACGGCCAGATTCGGCCTCGATCTGGGCAAAGACAGCCTGCACGCGCTCGTCATCAGCATGATCACAGCGAACAGCAATCCCCTCGCCTCCTGCGGCGGTCACTTCTGCGGCTGTACTGTGAATGGTGCCGGGCAATGCAGCGCCATCCCAACCACGCGCTTCTCCTACCGTTTCAGCGCGCCCTGTCACATAGACGCGCATACCGTAACTGCCCAACGCTCGCGCAATACCTGCGCCCGCGCCGCGGCTTGCACCCGTGACTAACGCTACCCGCTTTGATCCTTCACTCATGGCTACCTCTTATTATTCTCCTTTGACAAGACAAACTACCCAACTCACTGTCAAACGCCCACCCTTAATCGGATGATGTCCCTGCTGTGCAACCGCTGGACATAAACGCAACGCTAGTAATCTACGCAGGCGATAATAAACTCAGGTGCAGCGACCACGAATACGGTAAGTACAAGTATGTTACGCACCTTGCTGCTGATAGCACTGCTACCAGGACTGATATCAAGCTGCCACGTTTCGGACCATCAGAAATCCATGCCGAACGTCATACTTATCGTTTCAGATGACCTCGGCTACGCTGATCTGAGTACTTTCGGCGCGACCAACATCAAAACGCCCAACATCGATGCCTTAGCCCACGAAGGTTTAAAGCTCACTAACTTCACGGTGGCATCATCAATTTGCTCGCCATCGAGAGCCGCGCTGCTGACGGGAAGTTACCCCTTACGGGTCGGGGTCCCCAACGTCCTTTTCCCCGATGGCGCCTGGGGCAATGATCCCAATACGGGACTGCACCCCGACGTAGAGACGATTGCTGACATGCTAAAAGCCCGGGGCTTTTCGACCGCCATGGCTGGCAAGTGGCACCTCGGTCACGCTCCGGTCTTCCTGCCCACAGAGCAAGGATTTGACGACTTTTTCGGAATCCCTTACAGCAATGACATGGCTATCGTGCCCGGAATGACGCTGGCAAAAGACATTGTGCTCAACGAAGCCTGGACTCTGGACGACATCATCAATATTCAAGACAAACCGTGGGAAAAACGCTACGGAAAAACGCCACTGATGCGCAATAACGAAGTAATCGAAGTGCCCGCTGATCAACGCACTCTGACAAGTCGCCTCACCCACTACGCTACTCAATTCATCGATCAACAATCGGGTAAAGACCCCTTCTTTCTCTACCTCGCACATCCAATGCCTCATATTCCACTCAACACCAGTGATGAGTTCCGCGGGAGATCGGATGCCGGTAGCTACGGCGATGTAATCGAAGAACTAGACTGGTCAACCGGTGAGATCGTTGAAGCGCTTAAGCAAAACGGTGTTCTAGACAATACCCTCATTATCTTCACATCGGATAACGGACCTTGGCTGTCCTACGGCAATCATGGGGGTAGTGCGGGTAATCTCAGGGGCGGCAAATTTGATACTTGGGAGGGCGGGTTTCGAGTCCCGGCGATTCTGCATTGGCCGAGCGTCATCGAAAAGGGTCAGGTCACCGGCCAATTGGTCTCGGCCATCGATATCCTCCCGACGCTCGCTGACATCACAGGCAGCGCCTTGCCCGAGCAGAGCATCGATGGCATCAGCGTACTCCCCCTGCTGGAGGGATCACCTATGGCCGCATTGGAGTCACGAGTTTTCTATTATTTTCACCGAGAACAACTCAATGCGGTCAGACAAGGCCCGTGGAAATACGTATTTGAGCACCGAGGACAACGCCTGACATCAAGCGGTGCGAACGGCGTCGATGGTGAATACAACTTCGACGTAACCTTTCCAGAAGCGCTATATCAGTTAGCCGTCGACAGCGCTGAGTCAAATAACGTGCTCGCGGAACATCGCGACCTCGCCCATCGGTTGCGTGACCAGGGAAAGACATTTGAAGTGCTAATCAAGTCACAGGCTCGCTCGCCGGCAACCTTCACCCCCGAGCAACCATCGCTTTCTGGTAAAGAATGAGCGTTATGAGCGAGCAAGGACTTCTGCGCGTTGCTGGACGGCGTCAGTCATACTCTCGAACCCTAAGCGAAGATGTTTACCAATAGACAAGGCGGTTAAACCCGACAGCCAACCGTTTAGCTCAAAGTGAGAGCGATAAGTGGTACCGCCGATGCCATCACTTTTGACGTGGTGCTGGCGGCAACTATGCAAGAAAGGCTTAATTGGCCGCATGCGGTACTCAAACAACTTGTGTTCGACCACAGAACTCACGGTCTCAACCTGAGAGATTTCCCTGGGCCCCAAACGAACGCGCATACTAATCGGCGCTCCCGGCTCGAGCTTGGCATCGCAATCGATCACAAAGGGATTCCATTCTTTATAACGTTCGAAATCGGTGATCACCGACCAAACCACCTCTGGTGGCGCCTTAATGTCCCGAGTCAATTCGATTCTCATGGGCTACCCATCTCCCTCGAAAAGAGCGAAAGCAGCGGTTGAAAGCCGACACGTTTCACCTAGCCAACCGATGCCAAGATTTGGTTGTCTTCAAGCTTATTGGCAGGTCGATGAATGCACCAGGTTCCCGCCGGATGGTAAATGTACGCCACACAGCTGTTGCAGTTATCGCAAAGCGAGTCGCCGCCCTCATCCCGCCATCGATTAACCAGGT
>Ga0181573_10005194_pt1 | contig 10837 bp, 5 predicted proteins | sample 101ome_25_FD_148643 | JGI IMG/M metagenome (GOLD analysis project Ga0181573, IMG submission 148643) | Coastal salt marsh microbial communities from the Groves Creek Marsh, Skidaway Island, Georgia - 101409BT metaG (spades assembly) | ecosystem: Environmental > Aquatic > Marine > Intertidal zone...
CAGCCACGCAGGCGCGGACGCCACGTGTTTGTGCGATCCAAAATTCATGAACATCCCAAATGCTGTCGAGCCAACAGCGATGATGCTCCAGAATGATGCCTTGCTGAACATCACCGGTGCCTTCGGCGCCGCCATCAACTTGACCTCGGCTTTTGCCGCGTGTTCATCCGCATCGAGTTCCTCGCTCTCAATCTCGCACCGCTCCACATCTGACGCCTCGTCGTAAGACGCCGCCAGCTGCGCTAAATGCCCTGCCGTGCACATGGTGAACAGGTGTCCGACCACGCAGACTCCCAGACTAACCCAGAGGGCACCGCCCGCCGGAAGCGGGCTAATCGGAACAGCGACAATGTACGGAATGAATACGCAAGCTATCTGCGAGTCAACCATGTCGACCGCTGGCTTGAGCAACCGGCTCATCGAACGCTGCACCCTCTTAGGCGCCATCAGCAAAGCACATGTAAGCAACACCAGGCTGCAAATCAACGGTGCGATGGTGATCCCAAGGGAACGCATCGCAGCTCGGATCCCTTGCTGGTAAAGCTCGAGCACGAGCAAACCTAGGAGAACAGACGGCGCGACCGTGGCGAACCAAGACGAACGTGGCTTCTCCTCAAGCTTCTCCGCAGACATGGCACATGCCTGTATCGCGGACCCGCGCACTGATGACCGTACACGGGTCGAGCTCCGGCGTGGTACGCCCGACGTTCTCCTGTTCGTCGCCGACGTCATTTCCGACTGCTTTCTCGGACGACCACGAAGCGTCTGGTGCGTCGGGTCGGGTAGACGGGGAATCCCACCCCGAAGTCGCGCTCGGGTGCATCCCGACTCCCGTCCCGATAATAATAGCACAGTTACGCGGGGCACGACACTCATCGTCGTCGCGCTCATCACCGCGGACACTTAGCCTTTCCGATGGTGCCCACCTATTCTGCCATTAAAACCCGGCGACCTGCCAATCTGCAATTTTTCACGGGGGGGAACAAAAAGCCACGACCTCGGTCTACCGGATGCACACCACATGAGCGTCGAAGCCAGCGATTGGCATCCCCCGCATGAGGGGATGCATTCCCATATGGCCCGCGGACCGCTCGAGAGCCTCAGCGAGAACGTGACGGCGGTACCCGATGGCGAGGAGGTGCGCATCTCGCGCGTCACGAGTTTCCCCTCGGCCGTTTCATCCTTCGCGCCGAAACACATCGCTCACCCGTCCCCGTCCCCGGTCCAAAACGATCCCAGGCGTCGACGTCTTCATCAACCGATAGCATGTCTAAGCTTAGGGAATACAGATCGGCTGCGCGAGCGTCCAGGTGGGAGGCCCCGCCGGCTTGCGAGGCACCGCTTCCAGCATCCCACCAGTTCCAGTCCGTTTTCCAGCCGCGGGGGGCTTCGCTCCTGATGAGGGACGACGTGGTTGACGGGGGTATCGTTGAGAATGAAGACAAAGAGAATGATCCATCCTCATCGGATACGGCCACGATGCGTCGCCCGCCGCCATTCACGGTCCCCTCCGCTCCACCGCCGCCTCTCGTGTCACTGCCTTCCCACCAATCGGCGTCCACGTCGAGCGCAATGGTCCCGGTGCGTGACGTGAGCGACATCGTCAGCGCGGCCATCGCGGGAGATCCTCCGCGGCCTAGCGCGGCAATTAAAGGTGCCGCGGCTGCCGCGATGGCATCAATCGCGGACGTCGTGCGCAGGGCGGTAACGGATGCAAGAAGGGAGGGTGCATCCATCGGTGCCTCCGAGACGCGTCTCGCGCTCCAGAGGTCCACGGCAAAGGCTCAGGAGAGCGCCGCGGCGGCGGTCAGGGCGGCGGAGGAGTCTCAACGCGTCGCCGAAGAGAAGGCGCGAGCGGCCGAGGAGCGCAGAAAAGTTCTCGAAATCGAGTCCAACACCAAGTCTAAGCAGTTGTCCAAGCAGCTCGAGGAGAAGCAGGGAGATCTCGGGGACAAGGTGAGGACACTTCGCGCGAGGGCAGATGCCGCGACAAACGAGGCGACCGCGCTCAGAGCTGAGCTGAAACGAGAAAAAGAGAAGAACGAGTTGATTAAAAGCGCCGCAGAGAAGAACGATGCAACCGAGGCTCGGCTCAAAGCGCTGACTGTCGAGGCGAAGAGAGCGCGGGAGGAGGCAAAGAAGCTCAAGACTGAGATGGACTCGAGGGTGGAGTTTGAGACCAAACAGGTGCAAAGAGAGCTCGCGAACGAGCGCGCCAGGTCCGCGAAAGAGCTCGCGTGGTTTCAGTCGGAGATGAGGGAGATGTCTGCGGCGTGCGATGCCGCGGTGGCCGCGGCGAGGGAGGAAGCGTTCCTGGCCGCAAGAACGGCGGGGGAGGAGACGGCGCGGCTTCGTGCTGAGTTCGCAGAGTGTCGAGAGCTCGTCGCACGCGCGTCTTCCGCGGTGTCGGCGAGGCACAGAAAGTCGCTGATGACAGTAATGAAGAAAGAGTCGTGGACGAGAGATGAAATGGAACAGCTCAGGAACGAGCTCGAGCAGGAGCGGCAGGCGAGGCTCAAGTTGAAGGCCGCGCAATTTGAGAAAACAAGTGAACTCGCGGAGGCCCTCAAGACTGTCGAGAAGCTCAAGGCGGAACGTGACGAGGCGGACAGGGCCAAGGTGGCAGCGGAAGCAAAAGCATCGCTCGTGGACGACGCGTTCAGGTCGCGCGATGACGCCATGTCCATGGCAACGAGCGCGAGGCTGGAGATGGACGCTGCCACCGCGGTGGCAAAATCTGCCGCGCAGGAGGTCGAAGCCGCGTGGGCAGCGGCGGCAACTGCAGAGGCCGAGATGGCAGAAGAGCACAAGAGAGCGCTTGGAGAGGAGAGCGCGAAAGTTTATCGAGTGGTGCGCAACGATCTCAGGGCGTTACGCAGAAGGTATTTTGTGCGAATGGGCAAGGACACGTCTGGCGCGGAGATTGATGTGGAGGACTGCGACGAGGACAACGACGGCGTCGACATGGGCCGAGCGCGGAAGAGGCTCGGCATCGAGGGGTTGGTGTCAGCGATGATGGATTTTAAGCGAAGGGGCGAGGTTGACGCTGATGCGTTCGGTGACATGGGTCTTTGTAAAGAATTGCGCCGGATGGAGGAGTGTCTGCTTCTCGCGCTCACCGGTGACTTGGAAAACGGCGCGAACGAGGAGATCGAGGAGACTCAAGTCCAAGAGGCGCCCCAGGTGTGCGAATCACCGGATGTGGTTAAAAGTAAGCGGTCGTCTCGGTCCACAATTGCGGATTTCAAGGCTGATCGCAAGGCAGCGCGCGAACGTGGGGCCGGGGTGAGGAAAATCTCATCCATGCACGAGCGGGAACGTGAAGATGAGAAGGTTTCCGAAGATAAGGGACGCACGGGCTGCATGCGCGAACTCACAACGAGCGACGAGGATGTCCTCGGGCTGCTCGCGGGGGTCACGCTCGGCAGATGATGAACGTAATTACAGTCAAGTGAGAACAGCCAAGCGAAATAGCGTTACGTTGTTACAAACTGATACAAACTGAAAAATAGAGAAAACCTATCTACAGGTACAGTGCGAGCTGGAAATATTGGTACATCAGTGTTGTGGCGCCTGCGAGTAATACTTACGCCTTGGTGTATGTCGCTGATTTATTTTGCCGCAACAGCCTTCTCTGTCGTCGCGACGACGGGCGACCCAGGAGCCTCCTTCGTCGCGGTGGGAGCCTGAAACGTGGGCGGCGGTGGAAATCCACCAGCCGCTGCTCCCATCATCGCCGCCATCGCCGCAGGGTTAAACATGGCGTACGGGTTTGGAATCATCGCCGGTGGCCACATCATGGCGGGATTCGGCGGGGCCTGGCTAGAGGTGGAGCCGTTCGCAGCAGCCGCTGCCGCAGCGAAGTGAGCGAAGGCAGCTTGAGGAGGCCACATTTGCGGCACAGGAATTGCCACCGACGCGGGTTGCGCCTGCGTAGGCGCCGCGGGCTTCGAAGATCCGATATCGACCTTGGGGGCGATGCGGGTTGGCTTCGGCGGTCCGTCAGCGGGCACCATACGAGGGGGTGGCGCGGTCTCGGGCTGCTTCGGCAACTCCGGAACAGGCATGCCTTTCTCCTCCGCGATAACCTTGATGTCGTTTCGCAGATCCGTGTTCTTGCTCGCCAGGCTCTTCATCTCGTCGTACAGAGCGTTGACCTGATCCCTCAGTGTCTTGTTGGTCTCCTCTAGGATCTTGGCCCGTCCGCTCAGGTCGTCAAAAATTTCGTGCTTGCGTCGAATCGTCTGCCTCGCGCTCTCCCTGTTGGCCTGCACACGACGCAACCGCTTAGCCTCCCTCTCCTCCTCGGACTCCTGCACCTTGTTCGGACCCCTGCCCCGCTTCTTGACATGTCCTTTACCGCCATCCACCTGACCCTTCTTGCCTCCAGCCTTCCCTCCCTTGGCGTTTGCAGCACCGCTGTTCTTGGCTCGCTTTTTGCCCCGCTTCTCGAGGTGCACGCCGGCGTCGGCGAGCTGCAGCAGCGACTCGAACCCGAGGTTCTCCTCGTCCGTCGCCTCGGGCACGTGCCTGATCTGAGGTTTATCGACGTGATCGGCACCCGGGTCGGCGCCGCGCGCTTTCTGGCGACCCCACTGAAGAGGCGCGTCCACCATGTTGGCCGCCGCGACGGGAAGATTGTCCTTCTTGGAGCCGGCGACGTTAATTCCCGCCTCGCGTCGACCTCCGCGGCTCCTAGCGCGCTTCGCCGTGGCGGGAACCACGCCGTTTCCGCTCGAGGATTTCTTGGCGGCGGCTTTGGCTTTGGCTTTCGCCCCGCCTTTGCCTTTCGCGGCGGGCATTGTGCTCAGGATCCGCTCGAAGCCAGCCTGGTCGTGGGGGACGCGGGATGTCAGAAAACGTTGTGAACGCGGTTCGGGCGGGGTAGCGCTTGCGTCCTCTCGAGGTTCGGAGGACGTCCGAGACGCGCTCCAGTACTCTGAGGTGCACAAAAATCGTGTTCGGTGGCGCGCGCGAGGCGCGCACGTCTTCGCGACCTCGGCGACGCGCGCCTCGTCAGCGCGGAAAGTGCCAAGTGGAAAGAGTCAGCAGACAGGCGCCAAAGAAATACCTTTCCGCGGGAGCCCGGGATTTACCTGTCTGCGTCCGCTCCCAACGAACTGCGAACGCGTCGTACCTGCACCAGAGCGAGTCTGATGGTACAAGGGCCCGCGAATAGGGGTTCTCGACGCCTCGCGCACGTCGTTCTGAGCTCCGCGTGAGGCCTCGACCTTTCAAAATCGTGGCGGCCGGGTTTTGCTTTTCCCTCATTTTCGCGCTTTTCGTGGTTCGATGCGCAATTTGATTGGTCCGGTTCAACGAGCAAATGTGACAGGTCGGCATCCGAACCTTTTCGCGGGACTCCAACTCAAGAATCGACGGTTTGCGGCGCGAAGCGTCGGTTGATTTTTTCACCTGCGAAAAAATCTCCGCTCTCGGCACGCTGCGAACTCGGAGGTCACAGCACGGAATTTTAGGCGTTCGCACACATGCCCAGGGTTGACGCACCTCCGCATGGCCGATATCGCGAAGGACACGATCCCCATCCGCCGCTCGCGCGGCGGTGTGCTCGCCTTCATTCACAGGTTCGTCCCCTACGAGCACGGAGCCACCGACGAGAAGCTCACGTCACATCCTAGGACGCAAGTCCTCGACATCCTGGCCACCATAATTTGTTTAGCGGCGACGTTAGCGTACGCCACAGTCACTTACGAGTACCTGAAAGGGAGGCCGCCCATCCAGGAGTATTTCGTGTACAACGCAGGCGAGCTCGCGGAGAAACCCATCGTGGTGGGCGATGGGAGGACCCTCAAGCTCTCCGACCTCGCCGCCGACATTATCGTCGGCGTCGAGGACTTTGGTGGTCACGGGAATTTACCAACGACGGGCGTCGCGCTCGTCCGCCAGACTTACTCGGCGCAGGGCAGGGACCAGCCGGGCTGCGGACCAGAAGGATGCCAAGATAGCTACGTCGGGTATCCCGACGCGTGCCCAAACACCGCCGGCACCGACGCGCTCGGGGGATCGAACTCGTGGTCATGCGAATCGAGCGTCCTCGACCCGGCTCTGCTGGGGCCTGGCCAGAACGTCAAGGGCTCCTGCGTCAAAACCACGCTCTGTTACACATCACAGGGCGACCAGGTCCTGAACGATGTTACGTGTGCCGCGGGGACACGCGCAGCGGGTGCTAACCGCAAGGAGGTCATGGGAGTAACCGTCCTGGGAGGGAACACGAATGTCTCTTCGGTGCGATATTGGCTCGGCCACGTGGTCCCGGGCTTGAACTCGATCGGTAAGAGGCTAGAGCTGAAGGACGACGGCAGCGTGGAGCTTATCGAGGGGGAGATCAAGACGCTGTACCTGCGACAGAAGCTCGAAGTCGATTTCCTCGACTCATCTGCGCCGCTGAAACGAAACCTGGTGGTTAGCAGGATCGAGACAGCTCAGATGCGGAGCGTTTACGGCGCAGCGGAGGGTCAGATTGGATGCGACGTCCTCGACGCGCCGTCGGTGTTGCGTATAAGGATGAGCCAGGACTTCGACGTCGTGGTGACCAAGAAGTTGTCCCTGTGGAACGACTTCGTAGGTTTGGTGTCCGGTTTCTCCTCGCTGGCGCTGGGCATAGCGGGAACGCTGAGGAGTCCTTTTTTGCCCAAGCTCAGTAGCGACTAACACCGTATACAGATAAGACTAATCATACGTATAGCGTAGTATTATTAATATCAACGTGTCATCATCGTCATCATCCGAGAGGGAAGGAATAGTTTTCCTTTTCGTCTCGTGTCGTGTCATTCGTGTCGTGTCATTCGTGCCGGCCAAACCTACACGACGCAAACCTTCCCGGGGGCGCCTGTGAGAATGTGCTGAAGCAACGACGCGTCCGCGGGGACGGCCATGAGTTGTTTGAGCTGATCCTTAAACGCCGCCTGCACCCCCACGACCCCAAAGCACCCACTTCCCGCGTTGTTTCCGGTTTGGGTGGGATCCTGAACCTGCAGCGTACCGCCGCCCATCGCCGCGCGGGGCCCATCGCCGCTCGTCGGCGCCGGGAGGACGCCCCAATCCGCCTTCCTCGCAGCTTCGTGCGCCTCCGCAGCCTTCTTACCCTTGCCGGGCTTGAGCACGTGCACCTTGATGGACGCCTTGGTGAGGTCCACGGTGTGTCCGTACATCTCCAGGAACTGCAGGAGGGAATCGCCGAGAATTTTGGCATCCTTCGCGTCGTCATCCCCAGCGCCCGATCCATCCTCCGCGCCGGCATTCTTCGCCGCAGCCTGCTGCATCGAGTGAAGCGCCATTAACGCGAGCGAGTAAGAGCCGATGCCACCCTTGTAGACACCCCTCAGACCGCGGTTAGCGAGGTACGCCTTCTGCACCGCGAGCACCGGCGCGAGAGCGGGGTACTCCGTCTCAGCCTGGCGCAAAAACTTCATCGCCGCGGCACCCTTGTGGTCCTTACCCTTGATGGAGATGGCCACCTCGAGCGGCAGGCCGACTCCACCGTTGCCGAGGCCGAAGCCGACGGACGCGGCTGGCGGGGGAGGTCCGGGAGGCAGCGGAGGAGCGCCAGGCGAGTCGCCGTTGGCGATGGGGGAGCCACCGTTGGCGGTGGGGGGAGCGCCTGGGGGAGGGCGGGGTCCCTGCGCAGCTTGCGGAGGCGGAGGGGGCTGGAAGAACGCAGAGTGCGTGGTGAGGAGGATCAGCGGTCTGAACGGCGACGGAACCACGTTCACCTCGTTCACCCAGTGCGGGTTCGCGCGCAGAGCCACCGCGAGGGAGTTCAGGGCGTCGAGCTTCTTCTGCGGGTCCGAGGTCACCGCTTCCGGAAGGGACAGCGCGATGTCCAGGTTGGACGCGCCGGGAACCCATGACGCCGTGGGGAATGATCCGAAAACCTCGACAGATGCGGTCGGGTAGAGTGACTGCACAATTGCGTTCATCGTGCGGATCAGCATGTCCACGGCCCTGCGCTCGATGCGCAGCACGTTGCCCTTCACCGAGAAGGGCTGCACCCTCGCCGTCTCGAGCATCTCCCGTCCGATCCTCTCGGCGAGCTTCGCGCGGATCTCGTCGGTGAGCTCCGCGCATCCAACCTCGCTCACGATCGCTCCCTCGGGCGCCGCCACGGGCTCGCGGGGGGGCGCGGGAGCCGCCGAGAACGGCCTCGCCGGCGCGCCCACGCCGTTGGGGGACGCGAGCGGCGGGGACGTGGGAGGAGGGGGCGGCCTGGGCGAGGCGTTGGCACCCTGGGCGTTCTGGGCGTTCTTGCCGCGCTGGGGCTGCGGGACGCCGCGGGTGCCCTTCCCATCGCCGCCGTCTTTCTCCTTCTTCTCCTTCTTTTCCCTCTTGCCCTCCTTTTTCTTTCCCTCGACGCCGTCTTCGACGCCCGGGGAGGAGGCGGGATCGATCGTAACAGCCTTCACGTTCGTGGCCGCCTTCTTCGCCTCCTCCTCCATCTCAGCCTTGAGATCGACCATCGGGGGAGGGTTCTTGACCGCCCACCCGGACCAGGCCTTCTTGAGCGGCGCCATGTCGTCATTCTCAACGGAACTCGCGGGTGACTTGTTGGGACTCTGCGGCTGCGAAACCTGCTCCGCGGGAGGCGCCTTCTTGACAGCCGCGTCGATGGGGGCTCCGTTCACAGTCTCGGACGTGATGGTCACCGTCGCGGTGGACTGCTTCTCTGCATCGAGCTTGCCCTCCACCAGCGTCTGCCAGCCCTCCTTTGCGGGATCCGGCGTGGCTCCGGTCACCACCGACGCCCAGCCCTTGAACGGCTTGGACGCGCCATCCGAGGACGCCGCCGCCTGAGCGGGCGCGCGAACCGGTTCCTTGGCCGCCGCGGTGAGCTTGGTAGCACCGGGAGCGGGGGACGCGACCCGCTTTGGCTCCGTCTTGGGCGAGCCGGGCGCCTCGGAATGGGCCTGCTTGGATATCCGCTCAGCCTCGGCGCGTACCCTGGCCTCCTCCTTTTCCTTCCTGATCCTCTCAGCCTCCTGCTCCTTGATCCTGAGGAGCTCAGCCTCCTTCGCGGCGGCCTCCTTCGCGGCAGCCTCGGCGGCGGAGGTGGGCAGACTGGCGGAATCCGCCCGTCCGGTGAGGATGGCGGCCCAACCCGTGGGCACCCTCTCCACCCGCGTCGCCGCGGGCGACCCCGGCTCCTCGTCCGGGGTGGCCATGCCGGAGTTATCGCCCGCGTTCGAGATGGACGCGACGCTACTCTTGCGCCCACCCATCATGCCGGAGTCGCCGTTCCTCCTCGGACCCGAGGAGGCGCGGCCGTCCTTCCTGACCTCCTTCTTCTTCGGCCCGACAGTCTCCCAGCCGTCGGCGTCGTGGTGGCCGTTGGCCGCCGCGGGGGATCCGGGCTGCTGCGAGGCCGCGTACTCCGCCTTGACGCCGAAGACGAACATTCTGATGAACGCCGCCGTCTCCGCGGGGTTGAGATCGAGGCGGAACTTCTTGTTGGCCGAGTCGTCGACGAGCGGCCTCAGCGCGCGGATCCAGTTCCGGCACGACGCCGCAGACATGGAACCCTGCACCCTGGTGGGCTTGCACCTGACCTGCGCGGGGAAAGGGGACCTGGAATCCCCGTCGCCCTTCCACGCGTCGTTTTCGATGTTCATCTGGCCCTTCGAGGTCTGCGTCGTTCGGGACAAAGGGAGGTCCAGGGTCAGCGAGACTCGGTTGGCATAAAATAAGTGCAAAGCGACTGGCCCGTGGGGGCGCACGGAAGATCGCGGCGGGGGGTTTCGGGGCGTGATCGCGGCGACGGGGGTATCGAGCCGCGCGGAAACGGACGCCGATCGTCATCCCGGACTCCAATTATCGCATCCGTGACACCCGCGGCGCTAAAACCCTCCCAATCGCCGAGATCCCCGCTCGATACCGCGCCGACCGAGCCCAGGAAAAAGAGCGAAAAAGCTCCGGGCGGCCATCGCACGTCGTGGAGGCTTATCCCAAAAAGATAGAGCGACAAGATGGGGGGCGGGCGCGCGGGCGCGGTGCATCGGATGCGTACTCACCGCCTCGAAAACGCCTTGGAACTTCTTCTCCGACAGGTTGTAGAGGAACAGGGGCATGCCCGGCTTGATGTCCTTCACGAACGACCACGACTGCTGGGTCAGGCCAAACAGGCCATTCCGCATGCGCTCGTCGTAGGTGTCTCGGCTGCGAGAAAAGAAGCGAAGGAGGCGAGGGGGGGTCAGGTGATGTGCGGTCGATGTGGTCTTTATCGTCGGGTCGGAAGGTTTGGATGCAGATGAAACGACTGGGCAAGTCCATCGCAAGGCTCTGATCGGACAAAGAACGTCCACGGAGAGCGCGCGCGTGTGGATCCAGCCAGCCTCCAACCGAAGAGGGCCCGAGAGCTCGCGTATTTTTGTTGGCCGGCGGGTTCGCCGTCTCCCGGAGACGCGCGCTCACCTGCAGATGAAGATGACACCGCCGAGTTCGTCGCCGCCGCTAGAGGACACGCGCATGTCTTCGCCAGACGCGCCCCTGTCGAGCTCGTCGAGGATCTCGGTCGCCGACTTGTACCCCGCCATCTTTACTCCCGGCAACACACTCAACCGCCGACCCGGTGGTTTTCGTTCTCTGATGCCGTACAACAAGCGCGCTCCCTTTAGCGCCCTTCCGAACACACGCGCCGGTGCAATCGACGATGCGACCGCGAATCCGGACTCGAAGGAGAGTTCTCAAAGGCTCGACCCACAAAAAGTCGCAGCCTGCTTACTGCGTCGCTCGCAGTGGCGCGTGTCCGGGGCGTCACTCGTCTAAGATATTCGGCTTCGGCACCGGTCACGTGAGAATCTCTGGCCAATGGCAGGTCTTTGAC
>Ga0181573_10005197_pt1 | contig 10834 bp, 9 predicted proteins | sample 101ome_25_FD_148643 | JGI IMG/M metagenome (GOLD analysis project Ga0181573, IMG submission 148643) | Coastal salt marsh microbial communities from the Groves Creek Marsh, Skidaway Island, Georgia - 101409BT metaG (spades assembly) | ecosystem: Environmental > Aquatic > Marine > Intertidal zone...
GACGTTGTTTGGGTCCCCGGCTCAATGGAGGTTCCGCTGGCCTTGGACCGCCTGTTGACCACCCACGATGCTGCGGCCTGCCTTGGGATCATCGAGAAAGGCGAAACACAACACGGTTTGGCGATGGGTCAAGCGGTCATCAAGACCGTTTTGGACCTCCAACTCAAGCATGACAAACCCATCGGCCTCGGTATCATCGGTCCGGGTGCGGAACCCCACCACATTGAACCTCGCCTCGAGCCGCATGCGCGAGCCGCCATGCGAGCTGTCTTGGATTTCTGAAGCGAACGACCGCCGCCTTGTTCCCGGAGCGGAGGCCATCCCCGGTTTCCCCTCAGCATCAATAATAAACACCCCGCGTTGGCCCGCGCCGGGAACCATGATTGATGTGCAGATGCCAGCCGGGCTTTCGGAGGTCAAGGAATCCACCGAATCCACGCAAGAAGGGTTGAATCAAATCCTGCTAGGTCGCAACCTCGACCGGATCATCACCTACATCCAAATGAAGATGAACACGGCGATTGCGGTCAACTCCGAACTTTCCGCCATCCGCACGCAAGTCATTCAGATGGGCTGGTTTTTGACCGTCGCCCTGGTGCTTGGGACGGGCGGTTTGAACTCGTTTTTTGATTGGAACCAGAGCGCCCTCGTCGTTTCCATCAGCGTCACCTTGCTGGTGGGGATTGTCGCCGCCTTATCGATACGAACCCTCACCCAATACACGGACCTCATCATGGAAGAACACCGCGCCTTTGAGACGCTCTACAGCATCATCGTTTGGAACGGGTACGCCGATTTGCCGTCCATCACTTCGGAAGTGGGTCGAATTGAGCTGGACACCCGGAAAAAGGTGGATGACATGAATCGAAAGCATCGCCTGCTAACCGGTACGATCCTGCACTCCATGATTCACTTTGAGCGTCAAGCCGTGGAATTGAATCTGAATCGTTGACCGAGGCGCCTCTTCGCTCAATCGTCATCGATGGTCAACCTGGGCGAGGTGGACTCGCACCGGACCTTGACCCCTTCGTGCCTCAAGGTGTTGATCACGGTGTGAATGGTTGAGGTGGGGAGGTCTTCGGGAGGATGGACGCCGTCTTCGAACAAATCGGTGCTTGCCCACGCTTTGACGCAAGCGAACGTCACCAAACCGGTCGTCCTTGCCATGCTTGAATCCCCCCCCTTTCCACCGTCTTCCACCGTCCAGCGAGCGCGCTGTTCGCCCGCTTCCACCACGACCTCCATCCAGGTGAATTCAGGTACCTCCGGATCAAATCTCCACGCCTCAACCAGCGCATCGGGCGACGCATCGCTGGCTTGGTAACGTTGAATGTGACCGGGCCAGCGAACAGTGTATTCGCCCATGGTGGTCGCTGGGAGGTGAATCAAGGAACGCAACCCGTCGGTGAGGAACGCCTCCATGGTTCGTCCTCCGGCATCGATGACGTGCAGGTCGCTCATGGCGGGGACGGTGGTCACGTTGCCCGCTCGTACCACCCGTGCAGGGCGCGTGTATTCCGCGATGACGTCGTGGGGCGAAAACGGGGCCATGTAGGACCATACTCCGTCGGGTTCAGCCGGATTCCCACCCACTTTGATGGAGACGTTGTCCAACGGGCCGAATTCACGGTGCGCCAAGGCAACCAACATGTTCGACAAGCCCGGGGCCACCCCCACGTCCCAAAGAATCACATTTGAACCGGCGGCGAGCGTATCGGGGGTCCGCTCGCTGAAGGAAAGGTCAACGATGCGGTGACCACCGTCGGCCAAGTTGGCGAGGACCCGGTGGCCAACCCCGCCGGGGACCATGTTCACGATGAGGTCGGCTGAAGCGTGGTCCGCCTCCAAGGCGCTTTCGAGATGGAACTCGGCGGGCGTGGTTCGCTCGACGATGTCGTAGAGGTGGACGTTGTAGCCCGCCTCAACCAACTTTCGAGTAACAAACGACCCCACTAAGCCGCCACCCAAACAGTGAATGCGCATGGTTGGCGGCAAACGGACAACGCCTCAAACCTTCCTCCATGTTTTCCCGGGAGAGGACTTATCATGGGCGATGAAGAGTGGGCAGCATGAGCATCCTTGCGAAATACGAAGTGGCCTTTCAATCGGGCGATACCGACCTGCTGAACGAACTCATCCATGATGACTGCAGGTTCTACCCGCATGTGGGCGGGGCCGTGATGACCAAAGCCGATATCATGGGCTTCGCCGGTAGCGGCGCTGTCCGGACCGAAGGACACCGCATCCTGTACGAAAACGACGAGGTTGGGGTGGACCATTCCATCGCTCACTTCGCCAACGGTTCGACCTCAGAGGCCGTTCTCGTGTTCTATCGGTTCAAAGACGGGCAAATCATTCACGTTGAGACCGGGGCTACACCGCTCAGTGACGATTACACGCTGGTTGGTCAATGAAGGCTTGAGCCATCACATCAACGGTCCAACTTGGACCCCAACAAGCAACACGAGGGTGGCGCAAACGGTGATGAGAATGTTGTCATCGATGGGTCCGAATTCGTAGCGCTCCACCACCGTGGCCACGGTCGCTGCCAGCAACCCCCACACCGGGAGGCTCGGGTCGCCGGCCTTGGCGGCAAACCATCCCAGCGGGGCACTCACGATGAACATGAACACGTTCCCAATGGGGCTTTTGGAGCGCTGGCGCACGACGGCATTTCGCACCACGCCGGTGACGCCGTCGCCAAAGGCCATGAACAGCGACGGTACAATGGCCAACCATGGGTCGCCCACCAGCCACCAAATCAGTGAAATGGACATCCACCACATCAAGCCGAACTTGACGTCGTTTTGGTTTTGGTCGGTTTGAAACCAATGCATCACGATGCCCGCCCGATGAGATGCATAAAGCAGACCGGTCAGCAAGATGCCGCACACCATCGGATACCAAACATCGGTGAACAGGAAGGGCACGCTAAGCGAACCCACGCCGCCGGCCAACATGTGGACGATCTTACGGTTGTAATACACCGCCCGAATGTGTTCCATACCCTTGTTCACCATCATGGTGTACGGGATTTTGGTGGCGTACAGCACCGCCATCACGTACACGCCCATGCCAAGCGCTGCCCCCACTTGCGGGTCCATGGTGCACAGAAAGCCCAGCGGCTTCTATGGCTTTTGCATCAAAAGAAGAGCGGGGGCGAATCTTCAAACACCCCCGTTCTTCACCGAAGGGTGGGAAGCACCATGTCCGAAGTTCGCAACGTCATCATCATTGGTTCGGGTCCAGCAGGCTACACCGCCGGTCTCTACACCGGACGCGCCATGCTTGAACCGCTCATGTTTGCAGGCTACATGTCCGGCGGTCAGTTGATGCTGACCAGCGACATTGAGAATTTCCCTGGTTATCCCGAAGGCATCGGCGGTCCAGAGATGATGATGCAGCTTCGAGAGCAAGCGGAGCGCTTCGGTTTGGAAGTCCAAGACCGGAACGTGGACGAGGTCGACCTCTCCGAGCGCCCGTTCAAGGTGATGGTTGAGGGTGAAACCTTCCTCACGCACAGCATCATCGTGTGCACGGGGGCCGAATCCCTCTGGTTGAACGCTCCGGGTGAAGCCGAACAAAAAGGGCGCGGGATTTCCACCTGCGCCACGTGTGACGGGGCCTTCTTCCGCGACGAGCACGTCATGGTGATCGGCGGGGGCGACTCGGCCTGTGAGGAGGCGACGTTCCTGACCCGTTTTGCCAGCAAGGTGACCCTCATCCATCGACGGGACGTGTTCAAGGCGTCCACCATCATGTACGAGCGTGCGGCCAACCATCCGAAGATCGAGATTCGAACCTTCCGCCAGGTCAAGGAGTGGTTGTCCAACGAGCAGGGCTTAACCGGGGCCGTGCTCGAAAACACCGAAGACGGCACCACCGAAACCATCGAGGCCACCGGGGCCTTCATCGCTATCGGCCACACCCCCATCACCGATTTCCTCGGCGGACAGGTTGAAACCGACGAGAACGGGTACCTCGTTCACAAGGAGCACACCATGACCTCGGTGCCGGGCGTCTTCGCCGCAGGGGACGTGGTGGACACGCGCTACAAACAAGCCATCACCGCTGCGGGGATGGGTTGTTCCGCCGCCATTGACGTTGAGAAATGGCTCGAAGACAACGTCCACTGACGCCGTTCCATTGATGATGGTGCGGCTTATCCGCCGGTCATGGTGGATGTGGTTCGTCACGCTCGTCACATCGCCTTGCCCGAAGTGGGATTGGAGGGGCAGCGCCGGCTCCAAGCGTCAAGCGTGCTCATCATCGGTGCGGGTGGTTTGGGCTCGCCCGCGGCGCTTTACCTTGCCGCGGCGGGCGTCGGCCGCATCGGGCTGGTTGACAACGATGCCGTGGAACTGAGCAACCTCCAACGCCAAATCCTGCACAGCACGAACGACGTGGGCACGCCCAAGGTGGCCTCAGCAAAAGCGACCCTTGGCGCGCTTGATCCGTCCGTGGAGGTTGTCACCTACCCCACGCGGCTCAACCCAGCCAACGCGATGTCGATCATGGATGGATGGGACCTTGTTCTCGACGGCACCGATAACCTTCCCACGCGTTATTTGGTCGACGACGCGTGTTCCCTGCTCAACCTCCCGTGGGTGTACGGCTCCGTTTTTCGCTTCGAAGGTCAAGTTTCGCTCTTCAATCACGACGGAGGGCCGAGTTATCGGGATCTGTTCCCCGAACCGCCGCCGGCCGAAGCCGTCCCGTCGTGCTCCGATGCGGGCGTGTTCGGCGTCCTTCCCGGAATGGTGGGGGTGCTGCAAGCCACCGAGGCGATCAAACTCCTGCTCGGCCTCGATACGTCGTTGAGCGGGGTCTTGCTGCTGTACGACGCCAAAACCATGTCGTTCACCCACCTTTCGTTTGAGGCCGACCCCAATCGGCCCCCGGTGATGTCCCTTGAGAACGCTGCAGCGATGCTCGACGAGGAGGCTTGGTGCATGAGGGGAGACGAAGTGGGCCTCCCATCGCAAGAACAAAAGCCTCCTCTCAAGCCCCCTCAAATCATGATTCATCAGATCACCATCACCGAAGTGCTTCAACGCCGCAACGAAGGATGGACGCCGTTCATCCTTGACGTTCGTGGCGACCACGAATACGCTCAGGTCCGTCTCCGTGATTGCAACCTTCAAATTCCTCACAACGAGGTTTTGGCGGTGCTCGATGAATTGCCAAAGGACACGGACATTCTCCTTCACTGCAAGGGTGGCATGCGGTCGCAAATGGCCGCCATGAGCTTGGTGAACGCCGGTTGGGACGCCGACCGCCTCTTCAACCTTCAAGGGGGCATCATGGCGTGGCACGCCGAGCGCCCCGACGAGCTTGTCAACTAGGCTTCAAGCGCACCTTGGCCGGTTCCGTACCTCACGCTTCCCCCACGCGTCGGCATCGTCACATGCGGAAACCGCCAACGGGTTCCGTGAGGGGTAAACCAGCGTCGATTCTCCGCCCGATGGGGTGAGGTTGAAAGCGACTCGCGCTCTGCTTGGGACGCGGAGGGGATGAAGACGGCCAGCATCATCATCGCCGACGAAAACGAAGGGCGGCGCAACTTGCTCGCCAACACCTTTGAGCGTGAGGGTTTCGAAGTCACGCGACTGAGCACGCTGACACAAACTGAGGCGACCGCGGTTGCGGTTCGTCCCGATGTGTTGTTGATGGAGGGCGAGTGGAGCCAAGGGAGCGTGTTGGACAGTTGCCAATCGATGATGGCGCAGCCCAACTTTCGGAACGTCACCCGGGTGGTGGTTCTCTCGCGAACCACGGCCCCCGATTTCTTGGCTTCCGCTGCGGTTGCGGGGATTGCTGAAGTCATCGGCAAGCCGGTTGACATGAACCAATTGGTGGCTCAAGTCCAACGCCATGCTGCAAAGCAGTTTGTCCCGCCCCCCGCCGAGGTGGGGGCTTCGACAGGTGCAGGCTTCTCCGGTCAACGCTTCGAGGTTGGCATGACGATGAACGACAGCCAATGGGCGTTGCCCATGCTTCGGCGCTTGGTCGAATCCGGAAACATCGACGAGACCTTTGTGGCTTCCATACGTGACGAATTGCCGATGCAAGAACGCGATGAGGAGGGCGCATTGATGTCCTCGGGTACGATGGCGGAGATGCTTCGCCTCGCCCTCAATCGCTTGGTGGGGATGGCCCCCAACGAAGCTGGAGGCCCGGAGTCGTTGGGGCCCTCGCAGCGTCCCGTCCAGGCGGCCGCCCCGTCGTTCAACGACCTGAACAAAGGGGCCACGCTGGCCGAGGGCGCCACCAGCAGCTTTTCGAGAGGCATGAAGAGTTCCATGGAGGAGATTTTGCAGCGCCAAGCCGACGACATTGCCGCCCAAGTTGAGCGGGAGATGGACGATATCCTATCGGAGGAACCGGATTTTGTTTCGTTGTTGGAGCAAAGCGATCGGATTCCGGTGGACCCCGAAACCGTCACCCTCACTCGCCTCTCCACCCAACTGTTTCTGGAATTGATGGAGGCGCTGCAACGTCCAGGAGCGCTCTCTGACCTCACGTTGCTGACCCAAATCGAGGATGCGAATCGAATGGCGATTGACGTGTTGGAAGCCTTGCCCGCCGTGGAGGAAGAAGAGTGAGTTCCTCACCTGAACCGCACCGACGAGCCTTTCCCGCCCTTTTTCTTGCTTTTTTTGTCAATTTTCTCGGCTACGCATTCATTGTCCCGATTCTGCCTTCGTGGCAAACCCAATTTGATTTGAACGCCACGCAAGCCACGCTTCTAGTGTCCCTATGGGCCGTTCCGCTGTTCTTTTTTGGGCCGATGACGGGACGAGTGACCGACCGTTTCGGGGCGGGTCCGACCGTTTTGGTCAGTTTGGTGTTGCTCACCGTCTCGAGCGGACTTTACATCGTGGCGACCAATGAATGGATTGGAAGGCCGTTTTTGCTTTTGGCCATCGCCCGATTGGTCCATGGGGCTTCGGGAGCCACCATCATGACCGCGGGTTTAGCGGCCGCTTCGCAAATCTGGCCCACTCGGTTTGGCGAACAGGCTGGGAAATTGTTGGGCATTGCAGCCATCGGCGGCCTCTTCGGGCCGGTGCTCGGTGGGTTGTTGTTCGCGTGGGGTGAGGGTATGGCGTTCACGGTTCTGGCCGGGTTGACCTTCGCCGTGGTCCCCGTGGTGTTTGTTGCTTCGGAGGACATTGGTGGGCCAAATCCAGGGATTTCCGCAACGGTCTCGGTCCGCGTTTTTTTCACCGACCCAATTTTGTTCCGTGTTGGCGTCCTGCTTGCCATCACGACGGTCGCTACCGGGGCTCTCGAAGCCGGCGTCCCCCTGTTTCTTGACGACGCGCTCGGCTTCAGCTCGGCCCAAATTGGCGGGGTTTTGCTGGTGATGGTGCTGATGCAAGGGCTCGGCTCGGTGGTCTGGGGTCGACTCGTTGACCGAAAAGGGCCGACACGATACATGCTTGTTGGCTGGTGCGTGGTCGTTCTATCGTTGTTGGGCGTTGGGGCGGCAGGGGCCATCTTCACCGGTCACCTCGCCGTGCTGGTCATGATCGGGTTACTGGGAGCGTTTCAATTCTCCATTGCCGCCGCTCAGATTCCGATGTTGCCCATGATTGACACCGCCACGAACCGAGCGTTGGGTGAAGGGAATCCGGGACTGGCCTTTGGTGTGTTTGGGGCGGCTTGGGCTGCCGGCACCATCCTCGGGCCTCTGCTGGTTGGTCCGGTGTTCGACCTCTTCGGTTCATGGTCGGTGGCTCTTGGGGGGCTGGCGCTTCCCGCAGCGGGTGCTCTTTTGTTGACGTGGGCCAACCGAGAAAACTTGCGTGAATGCTACGAGGCTGAAATCTCCAAACGTCGTTCGCTTGGCGCTTCGCCTTCCTCCGAGCAAGGCAATCAAGAAGAGCATTGAAACCACCCATCACCTGCGAGAGGCGAGGGCAGACCATGACGCAGGGTGACCTTCCGACCATCTTTGGCGAACAATGGCGTCCCGAAAAACCCCTGGATTTCGTCCAAGCCTTGCCCAAAGATGCTGCCCGGGCCGAGGTGTTGACCTTTGTTGCCCAGCGTCACGACGCTCACTTGTTCCTGGTCGCCAACGTGTGGGATCACATGGTGGAGGCGGAACCCGAGACGTTTGAAGGCCCGTCGTGGCAGGCGTTCTCCACGCGTTTCGTGGAGGGTCTGGAGCGGGGACTCAAGAAGCAGATGGCCTCCACGATGGGCGATGCGCTGGACAACGAGGTGATTCCTCGCCGGAGCATGGCGTTGATGCTTGAGCGTCGTCGCACCCACTTCCTGATCGATATGCGTCTCATGATGCGCCGGCTGGCGCATTACATGGCGATCACCATGGACCAACGGATGGAATGGCAACGAACCATGACCCGGACCCGTTGCCTTGATACCGCCCTGAAGGACCTCTTCACCGAGGGCGTTGAAACCCCGGACGGGGGGCGATTTGGTGGGAAAGGCTTCCGTTCCACCTGGCAAGAAGGTGTCGTGGCGGTCGCCACCGCCCTCAAACGGCAACCCGATGCCCCTCGAGACGCCCGCCCTGGGAAGGGATACGACGGTGACCTCGTGGCCCCCATGATTCGAGACATCGGTTTGGGACTTGCGATGGGCGACACGCCGCTTGATGTCATGGCGGCCAATTTGGGCAAGGCAGGATCCAATCAAAACGGTGGTTGGGACGACGCAGGCGGTCGCGATTTGCACGTCGGCGCCTGGCACGTGGGGGTCCTCCCCCCCACGGCGCCGTTGCCCATCGCCAGCGCCACCATGACCGGCCTGGCGTTCGCGGCCTGGCGTCAAGGCCTGCAGCGTTTCCACGTCGCCTGCATCGGCGAGGGCTCCTCCTCCAGCGGCGAGTTTTGGGAGGCGATGAACTTCGCCGGCGTCCGAGGTCTACCCATCACTTACATCCTCCAGAACAATCAGATTGCCCTTGACACCCCGCCGGTGAACCAGTCGGGTGTGGAAGTCTGGGCCGACAAAGCCCAAGCCATGGGTTTTCCTTCGTGGACCATCGACGGCTCTGACCCAGCAGCCTGGCACGCCTCGACGGCCGTTGCTCGTGAATTTGCCTTGAACGGTGGGGGGCCGACCCTCATCCACGTTGAAACGATGCGAGGGTGCGGCCATGCACATCACCACGACGATTTGTACCTCGGCAACCCAAGCGGAACCCCTCCGGGTTACGTTGACCGCGAACTTCTGGCCTACTGGGAAGCCAAGGACCCGTTGCCGACTCACCGCAACCTCTTGCTCGATTTGGGAGCCGACGAAGCGACGCTCAAGGCCATGGAAGCCGAGGAACAAGGTTTGGTGGACCGGGCACGCAACGACGTGTTGGCCATGCCCTGGCCGGAACCCGAAACGGTGACCAAAGGGGTCACCTCCCTCAACGACGCTGAAACCCACCTCGACCACCTCGACCGATTGGCCGGACGAGCTGCGCCAACCCCTGTCGAGGCACCGTTGGAGGCGGGCGAACGTGCATGGTCGTACGCCGAAAAGGGTGGATGGACCTACGCCCGTGCCATTCAACAAGCGATGGCCGACATCGCCACGATGCACGGCGATGATTGCGTCTTCATCGGTGAAGACATGGAAGTCGCCGGCGCTTTTGGCATGAACATGGCCCTGAAAAACGCCGGTCACGAGGATAAATTGGTGGACATGCCGCTGTGCGAGGCCATCATCGTTCACACCGGTGTGGGAGCCGCTCTTTCCGGCATGAAACCGATGGTCGAAATCCAATTTGGCGGCTTCGCCGCCTTGGGCTACAACGCCCTCATCAACAACGCGTCCATGCTTCGTTGGCGTTGGGGTGCGGATTGTCCCATGACGGTGCGCATCCCGCTCGGCGCTCGGACCCGTTCGGGCCCCTTCCATGCGAACATGATTGAATCCTGGTTCGCCAACGACCCCGGATTGGTGGTGCTGGCGCCCGGAACACCTCAGGACGCCTACGATCTCCTTGTTGAGGGCGCCCATCTTCCCGACCCGGTGCTCATGCTGGAGCACATTGGGCTCTACGGATTGCGCGGTGGCCAAACCGGTTGGGGCATGAACATCAACCAAGAGGTGGACACCGCAACCGTACGGCGTCACGTTGAGGCCGGTACGCGATACAAATTGGGCCGCGCTGAGGTGATTCGAGGTGGACGCGACGTCACGCTCGTGACGTGGGGCGCCATGGTCCACGTTGCGTTGGAGGCCGCAGAACACCTTGCGAAGAAGGACATCGAGGTTGAAGTGGTCGATTTGCGAACCTTGCTCCCCTTTGATGCTGAAACGTGCGTCGCGTCGGTTCAGCGCACGGGTCGCTTGGTCGTGCTGCAAGAGGGTCAATGGTCCGGAGGTTTGGGCCACACCGTTCAATCCCGAATCATGGAAGCCTGCTTTTACGAAATGGAAGCGGCACCCGTGGTCATCGGTGCGTTGGACACTCCGGTTCCTTTCGCTCCACCGCTTGAAAACCACACCGTTCCCTCGCTCGAACACGTGGTGGCGGTGCTCACCACCACCGTCAACGCTTGATGGCGGGCGAGTCGGGAAACAAACGGGCCTTGACATCGCACGCCAGCCACGCTCCAAGCACGGTCGCCGAGAAGTAAAATGGCAACGTGAACCACAATCCCGAAACGAGGTTTGGGCCGAAGGTGCGTGCCGGGTTCATGCTTGCCCCCGTAAGCGGTCCCACGGCGAAGGCAAGTATGGCGACCGTGGCACCCACCCATAACGCCACGTTCACTCGGTTGTTGGTTCGCTGGACGATGAACAGAATGCTGACCATAAGCAGCAGGGTGATGGTGACTTCGAGGAGAAACGCTTGGAG
>Ga0181573_10005200_pt1 | contig 10833 bp, 9 predicted proteins | sample 101ome_25_FD_148643 | JGI IMG/M metagenome (GOLD analysis project Ga0181573, IMG submission 148643) | Coastal salt marsh microbial communities from the Groves Creek Marsh, Skidaway Island, Georgia - 101409BT metaG (spades assembly) | ecosystem: Environmental > Aquatic > Marine > Intertidal zone...
TTCCGGACAGGGCCTTGCTTTCGGCCTCGGCTTCGGCCGCCTTCACCTGAAGGATCTTTTCCGCCTCGCCCTTTTCGGTCGAAGCGACGCGCAGACGCATGGCGGCATTGATCTCGTTCATGGCGTTCTTGACCTTGGGGTCTGGATCGATGTCGGCGACCTGCCCCTCACTCCCCAAGGAAGCGATCCGTCAACAACGCCCCCAGGCTCTCCATCCGTTGGCGCAACCTGTCCGCCTTTCGGCTGCGCCTGCCGGCCTCTTCCAATTGCAGGACGGTTTCCGAAACACGCTCCGCCAAGGGAAGCCTCGGGGCGCTTCCACCTGCGTCCAGGTCGTTCAACAACTCCAGGACCGCGTCCCTTTCCGACCTTGCCGCGGCAACGACACCCAAGGCTTCGTCCAGTTGAAGGGCGCCGCTGTCGGCATCCTTGAGCAGCCGGCATTCGAAGGTCCGGCAGGTTCGGGGGCGATGTTCATAGATCCCGCACTTCGAACCGCACAACGCCTCGCAGGGCAGCGGCAGGAACCAGGCGTCGCGACCGCTGTCGTCCCCCTCCTCCACTTCCAGATCCAACGTCTCCATCCGCCCCGCCTCGACCTCGCCCGACAACTCCACCTCCGCCAACAGCGAACCGTCGCAGCAGAGCCCGCACTCCGTGCACAACGCCGCGGTCAGGGAATCCGGGGCGCTCATCGGTCGGCCTCGATCATGCGGACCAGGATTTGTGAGAGATTCGCCGCGGCGGTTTTGAGCCGTCCCTGAAAGCGGATCAACTCCGGGATCTTTCCGGGCGACCGGAGGAGGGCTCCGGCCAGCTTCATGAAGTCCATGCTCATGTCCGGTTTCATCAGCGCGTTGAAATCGAGGGGCAGGCTTTCATTCGCCGCATCCGAAATGACGCGGACTGTCGCCGAGGGAATCTCGCGTTTCCCGCAGATCTCCCGGATCACGCCGGATTCCATTTCGACGGCGTCCGCATTGGAGGTTCCCCGGAGGACGGCCTTCTCCTTCGGCGTTGTCGCGATCCTGTCCGCGCAATGAAACACGCCCGCGGCGCAGCGAAATCCATCAATGGCTTCCGGAGACCTGAGCGTTTCATCCACTTCGAACACGACATCCCCGCAGTTGAATTCAGGATTCAACCCGCCCGCAAATCCGGCCGTGATCACACGATCGGGCGTCGCCTGGTCGAGAGCGGCTTCGATGGCCCTGCGCGCATTCGCCTGCCCCATTCCGACATGGATCACGGTCGCCTTGTCCACGTCCTGCACCGCACGACGAAAGGCCCCGCTTTCCTCCGGAACGGCAAAACAGACAAGATGTGAATGGGCCGGCGAAAGCATGAGCGGGGAGATTGGTGACAATCGTTTTTCCCGGCGAGAAAAATCCCGCGAACAGAGCGAACGAGGGCGCGGTTGAAACTGGGATGCGGGCGGGAGTATGTCGGATGGATCTGTGATCGAATCCGCCGCCGCGCGAAGCGCCTTGGAGTGCGGCGGCTTGACGCCGCCTTTTCGCAGGCATGACAAGACTCGTTGGAACTCGGATAAACGAAGGCCGCGCGGACTGACAGGCCCCAACCGGGCATCCGGATGATCGACCGCCTTCGAACGCCCGGCCTCCTACTCCATGTTCCGCAGTTGCCAGGCCAGGTCGGGAGACAACTTCTTCAATGCATCCACCGCGGCCAGACGCAGCACATCGTCATCGGCGTCCAGCATCTCCTGGAGAATCGGGATCAGTGATTCATCGGATTCGTTCATTGCGATCAGGGCCATGGCGGCCGCGTGGCGAACGGTGGTTGATTCATCGCGCAAGAGCGTCTTCATTGCGGCGCGCTCCCCTGCTCCAGCCTTCTCCCCGGCATCGCGCAACGCCAGGGCCGCGCCGACGCGGGTATTCTCGTCCCTGTTTCCGCACGCCTCGATCAACGCCGGCCAGGCGGCCTTGCCGATCCGGCCCAGGGCTGAAGCCGGCAACGGCGGATCTCGGAAGGGCCGATGCATCGCCTCGTCCCGCAGGGCTGAAATCAGGAATGGAATCGCCGGCTCGGCGTCCTCCCCCAGCGAGGAAATGACCATGACTGCGCGCCAGCGCGCGGCGCGGTCGCGCAGGGCTCCCACCAGGGTCGGGAGGACCTTGCGGGCGTCGCCGTCAATCCGCCAAAGCGCTTCCGCTGCGGCGATGCGCACCCGCGCATTGTCGTCCTGCAGGACGTCCCGCAACGTTCTGGATGTGGTCTTCGCCCACCGTCCGAACCCGCCCAGCGTCCGCGCGGCCTCCTCCCTCACCCCGGGCGCCTCATCCGCAAGCGCGACGACCAGCGGATGGATGTTCGCATCCGGAGCGCCCACCCTTTGCAGGGAAGCGGCAACTTCGCGCCGAACCGTCGCTGCGTCGTCCCTGATGGCGGCATGCAGGGCCGCGAGAGCCTCCGGTGAGGATGAGCGGATATCGTTGATCAACCGTACGGCCGCCGTCCGCTCCTTCACGTCTCCGTTTCCCAAGGCCGAAAGAATCCACGGGATGGCGGGTTCGCCAATCCTGCGCAAAGCGCGTTCCACTTCCGCCGCAACCGCCGCATCTTCGTCGGCAAGCGCCCCGATCAGCGCTGGAACCGCCAAGCCTGCATGTTCCGGGATCTCCGCCAGCCCCCCGGCTGCGGCCGCCCGCCGACGATTGGCTTCTCCCGGCGAGATCATCTCCCGCCCGAACCTTGCCGTGAGCCTGGCAACACTCCTGCGAAGCCCTGAGTCGCGTTGTTTCAACTCATGGATCAGATGCGGAACAACCTCCCCCTTCATCTCCCCGATTGCCGCCGCCGCCGCGAAGCGCCGGGAGTAATCTTCAGCCCGGAGATCCTTGACCCAGGCTTCGACGCTGCGCCCCTGATGATCGAAGGATTCCGGGGCCGAAGACCAGAGCCCGCTGAAGACAAGGAGGGAGCCAACCAGAAGCAGGAACAATGGAAGAATGATCCGCGCGCGTTTCATGCCTGTTCGGGCGTTGCGCGGCAAGGTAGTCCGATGCCCCGAGGAGCGCAATGGCAAGGAGGGCTTACGCATGAGCTGCAAGAGCAACCCCCACAAGCATGTTGTAGCGTGCGCTGTGTCAGCGCATTCAACGGCTGTCGTATGATTGTTTCGTTTTTAGGCTGAAACGGTCGACGCTACCGCACCATTCCGACGGCTTTGGAGGGCAGCCAGCAGCGGCGCGAGTCCGCCAGTTCAACATGCTTCCAATCGCCGCGGTCCTCGATCAGGATGAATTCCGCGCCGGCATGGAGGGGCTCCTTGAAGCTCTGCTCGTAGGTCTCGCTGTCGCCCTTGCGCGCGACGGCTTCCCGGGCGACGACCACGCCGGGTCGCTGTGAATTCAACTGCGCCAGCTCCGCGATCAACGACGCCAGGAAGAGCAGGGACAGAACCGCCGAGACGCCGATGACCCACCGCAGGAACGGCCGGGGGAAGAACAGTCTTGCGGTCGCGGCGCCCCAGACCAGCAGAAAGCTGATCAGGAAAATGGCGGAACGGGATCTCGCCGAAAAATCGTAGTGCCAGAAGAAGACCGCCCGCATGGCCTTCGCCTTCTGGGTCTGCTCCAGACGATCGATTCGCCGCTTTCTCGCGTAGTCCAGATTCTGCTGCAGATTGGCGTCGTTGGGAATGTACTGCTGGGCCCTGCGATAGTTGAGGATGGCGCGACCGATGTCGTTCATACGGAAGTGAGCGTTGCCGATGTTGTAATAGAGTCGCCCGTTCTCGACGCCGCCCTCTCGCGCGATGCGCTCGAACCTCAGGGCCGCCTTGGCGTAAAGTTCCCGCGCTTGCTGGGGGGCCTTGATGGAGATCTCGTTGGCCTCGTGAAACAGCTCCTTCCCCTCGCTGAAAAGGTCTGAGATCTCCGACTCGGTCAGGTCCGCCGGGGAAGGCGTCGCAAAACAGCAAAGCGCCGCGAGCAACAGAGCCTGCCAAGAATGGAACAAGCCGCGCTTCACTTCAGAGCCTCCTCGAGTTCCTGCGCCAACTCATGGCATTCCCGGACCATGGCCTCAGGCTTCCCGCCCGCGGCGCCGGCATAGCGGCTGGCTTCGCAGGTTTCGAACACGCGCTTGACGCGATTCAACAACTCCTCGCCGACCGCCTTCTCCTCCAGGGAGTCCCGCACATCGGCATAAGTCAGGGCGCCGGAGGTTCGGCGCAGCTTGGCGCCGAGGTAATCCCGGAACACCTTCAGCACGCCATCGAGATCGTTGACTTTCGGCAGGGCCTCATTCAATTCCCCCAGGGCCTTGCGCGACTTGACGGCCAGGGGGTCCGCGTTGCGCTGACGCATCGTGACCACCAGGATCAGCAGACCGACATAGACGACCGGCGGAGCGCCGAGCAGCGCCAGGGATCCCGGCGACTTCAGCCAGACCCGCGGGCCGAACACCTGACTTTCCAGGACATCGAGACCCTCGTAGTTGTGCGCGATGCCCTGCGTGACCGCCTCCACATCGCTGGTCTGCCCCAGCGGGGTCAGTCCCTCCGCGTCGCTGGCGGTGACCACGCGTGTCGCGTTGACCGTGAGCGGTATCGCCTGCGACTTCGCGATCCGGTATTCCCCGGCCCGGGTGTCGAAGAACGGGAGTTCGATCGGCGGAATCTCCGACACCGCCTCGTTCAGTGCGCGGATTGTCTGGGTGAAGACCTTCCGGCTTCCCTGGACCTTGCCCGATTCGCGCTCCACGGGAATCTTGAACAGGGCGGCCAACTGCGGTTGCTCCGCGAGAGCCGGCAGCTTCACGTGATCGAGATGGGGAGGCCCCGACAACGCCACAGTGAGGGTGATCGGATCCCCGACGTTCACCTCGGTCGGCGAGGCCTGCGCCTGGATCTCATACTCGCCGATGTGGCCGGCGAAACTGGACGGTCTGCCGGCGGAAGGCACATCCAGCACGTTCAACATCATCGGTTGCGACGCCACGATCTGCCGCTCATACACCGGTTCCCGGACCACCTGCCCGAAGAAGTTTCTCACGTTGCGTTCCCCTGTCTTGGCGTAGAACACGATGGTCGCCATGCCCAGGTCGGCCGCGCCGGAAGATTTCGGAATCAGGATCTTCCGGAAGACGTGCGTGTTGTATTGCCTGCCGTCCAATATCTCGACCCGCCCCCCGGCTCCCTGTTCGCCGTCGGGATCGTAGACGTGGAACGCGTCCAACTTGTCGAACGGCGACATCGTGGTCTGGATGTTGTTCTTCAGCTGCGCGCGATAGTAGAAGACCAACGAAACCTCGATCGGTTCCCCGACATAGGCGGTCATTTTCGGAGTGCTCAGCCGGAGCTTGAAATCCGGCAGATCCGGCGGCGCCTGCGAAACGATCGTCCGCGCCGGAGTCGAGTGGGTCGTTCCGTCGACGGTCACCTTGATGGCCGGCAGTTGGAGGGCTCCGGTCTTCCGCGCGATGAGTTCGTAATCATAGATCTGGCTTGCGTTCCCTCGTTGCACCGGGCGCCCGTTGATGATGATTGTCGTCCCGCCGGAGCTGTTCATTGAACCGGTCTGCCGAACGGAAAAATCCTTCCACCCGCTCAAATCCGGCGCGGCGACGCGCGAAGTCGTCGAGATCTGCAGTCGCAGGGTGATCGGCTCCCCGACATGGACGCTTTGTTTGGAAAGCGCCATCTGGACGACGGGAGTCTGCTGCGCCAAAGCCGGGCTGATCGAACAGACGAGCGCCCAGCCGAGAACGCCAACCGCTCCCGCTCGCAAGATTCTCCTCGCCCAACCGTTGCGCATGATCACCAGTTCTTGTCGACCGCGCGGAAACGCACGGGCATCCGCCTTTGGCGTTGCTCCCGCTGGTCCTTTTCCTCGTTCAGGATATCCTCGGCCTTGGCCGCCTGCATTTCCTGCTCCTCTTGTTCCTTCTCCTCGTCGTTCTGCTCCCCCTGTTCGCCCTGCTGCTGCTGTTGGCGCTGCTGCTGCTCCTGTTTCTCCTCGTCTTTATCCTTCTCGTCCCCCTCTTGTTGTTGTTGCTGTTGTTGCTGTTGTTGCTGTTGTTGCTGTTGTTGTTGGTCCTGCTCCTGCAGCGCCTCCAACGCCTTCTTCAGTTCCTCCTCGGAAACCCGCTGATGCGGTTGCGCCTGCGGCAACTGCCGAAGCGGCAGCTTCCGGTTCGCCTCCTTCTGCTGCCCGACTGCGTTGTCCACATGCTCCTTCACCTTGCCCAACTTTTCCAACATCTTGTCGTCGAGTTGTTGCGATTGCGCGGCGGCCGGCGGTTGATTGGTCGCGCTCGGCATTGGCGGCATCGCCTGTTGCGCTTGTTGCGCGTGTTGGTTGATCGTTTCCTGAACCGAATTCGAAACCGCCTCGGAGTCGGTCTGGATCGACGCCTGCTCCTTGGTCAGATCCTCCATGCCCAGAGCGATCTCTTGTTGCTGCTGCGCGGCATTGGGTTGCCTCGTCTTTGCCACGATCTGGACATTGTCAGCCAGCGCCTTGGCCTGCCGCTCGATCAACTCCTTCAGTTTCTTCGCCAGGTCCTCCTCCTGCTGCTGCTGTTCCTCCTGCTCCTTTTTCTGCTTCTCAATCTCGTCGAGCAGCGCCTTCATGTAGAGGCGGACGATTTCAATGTTCTCGGCGGCCCTGGTCAGATCCTTGTTTCGCCGCAAGGCGTCCTGGTAGCGCCTGATGGCCGCCTCGCAGGATTCGAAGGCTTTCTGCAGGTCGCTGTCGCGTTGACGCTCCGCTTCGCGAAAGGCGCAGTTGCCGAGGTTGTAATGGGCGCGTGATTCCAGGATCGGCTCCACGCTCTTCAGGGCCGCCTTTTCGAAGGCCGCCTTCGCCTGTTCGTAATCCTCCTGCCGATAAAACACCGCGCCGCGATTGTAGTAGATCTCCGGCGACTCCGGCGCGTCCACCGACGCCTCGTCATACGCCGAGAGCGCTTCTTCGAACTTCCCGGACTGGTAGGCGGCATTGCCCTGCTGAATCAGTTTGCGCGCGCTGACGGCTTGGGCCGAAAATGAGCCGATCAGCAGCCCGCATGCCGCGAGCAGCAACGCCGCGAGGCGTCGTGCATTGCCCGGCTTGGCGGCAGACGCAGCATGTTCGCGCCAGACAGCAACCGACGGACGTGCGGGCTTGCGATTGGCGGTCTCTGCGGTTGGCCCCGAAGACGGGACACAACCGCGCTCTGGCGGAAGACTGGCGCGGCGGAGCGCGGCTGTGTCGACAGACCAGCCGCAGCAACGTGGTTGGCGACCGGGGCCGGCGGCGGGCGGGCTTGCGTTCGGAGGTTTCTGCGGCTGGTCACGAAGACGGGACTCAACCGCGCTCCTCACTGGCGCTCCGATCCGGTTTGTTGTCGAGTCCTTACCCATTGGCTTCATTCCGATTGCGCGAACGTTCTGAAAGCATCATTTCCCCCAGCAGCAAAGCAAACGCAAAAAACAGGAAGATCTGGAAACGTTCCTGGTATTTCTTCACCGTCCGGGATTCCAGTTCCTTCTTTTCCGCCGAAGCGATCAACTGCCGATAGACCGCCCCCAGATCGACGGCGCCGGTGGCCACGTTCAGATACTTGCCGCCGGGCGTCATGTTCACCATCTGGCGCAGGGTGTCGGCGTCCAGTCGCGTCCAGACTTCCTGCCCCTGATATTTGACAAAGGTCTTCCTTCCCTGTTCATCCGTGATGGGAATCCGCCGCCCCTCGTTCTCATCGCCCAGACCGATGGCGATGATCCGCACGCCTCGTTCGCCGGCGGCCTTGGCCGCTTCAACCGGAAAGCTGTCATGATCCTCGCCATCCGTGATCAGGATCAGGTCCTTGTACTGCTTGAACTGCTCGTCGAAGACCTCCTCCAAGGTCTTGCGGATGGCGTCGCCGATCATCGTCCCGCCCCGCGAAATGCTCTCTGTCGAAACATCTTCCAGCATCAGCTTGAAGAACCCGTAATCGTGCGTCAGGGGGCACTTGACCAGGGCGTTGCCGGCAAAGACGACCAAGCCGACGCGATCGCCCTGCAAGCCTTCAACCGCGTCCTGGATCGCCAGCTTGGCGCGTTCCAGTCGGTTCGGCGCGAGATCTTCGGCCAGCATGCTGCGCGAGACGTCCAGCAGGAACACCACATCCCGCCCGCGCCGCTCGATGGTCTCCGCCTCCGGATTCCAACCGGGCCGCGCCAATCCCACCGCAGTCAACGCCACCGCCGCGAGCGCCAAAGTCGTCTTCCAACGCCGCCGGACCGGACTGACCGAGATCTTGATCCGATCCAGAATGCCCGCCTCGATGAACAGGGCCAGGGCCGCCCGGCGTCGACGCCCCGCATGGACCGCCAGCGCCAGCGCCAGCGGAACCAGCCACAGCCAGTTCAACATCGACAGGTTGTGGAAATGCACGCCGCTCATGGAATCTTGCGAAACACGGTGTTGATCAGGGCCTGCTCCAAGGCCAGCAGCACGATTGCCGCCAGGGCGAAGGGCAGGAACAGTTCCTTGTAGTCCACGAAGCGGATCGATTCGATCTCGCTGCGTTCCAGTTCGTTGATCTCCCGGTAAATCTCATCGATCGCCTCGGCATCCCGCGCCAGGTAGAACTTGCCGCCGGTTTCCTTGGCGATCGCCTCCAACACCTTGGTGTCGATCTGGGGCCGCATGCCGCGCGTGAGAAAGGCCCCGAAAATGTTCTGCTGCGCCTGCACGGCCTCGTCGCTGCCCACAGCGATGGTGTAGACCTTGATCCCCCACTCGGCGGCCAGCTTGGCGGCTTCCAGCGGTTTGCGCTTGCTGGCGTTGTCGTCGCCATCTGTCAACAGGATCGCGATCTTGCTCTTGATCTCGTAATTGTCCTCGCGGTCGGGCGCCTGCTTCTTCAGGGTCTCCTCAGCCGTCTTCAAGCGGGCCGCCGCCAGGGCCAGGCCATCGCCAACGGCCGTCCCCTGTTCCGGATTGCGATCGCCCTCCACCAGTTTCACCGATTCCAGGAACCGCGGCAGGGCGCCATGCGCCAGGGTCAGCGGGCAGACGGTGTCCGCATAACGCGCGAAGGTCACCATGCCGATCAGGTCATTGGGGCGACCTTCCAACGCCTCCTCATTGCCCATCACGAATTCCTCGAACACCTGCTTGACGACCTCGAGCCGGTTCATGCGTTGCCCGCGAAAGGTCATCTCCGCCCCCATCGAGCCGGAGCGGTCGACGATCATCTCAATGGCGATGCCCTTGTTGATGTCGCGCACCCGTTCCATCCCCTTTTGCGGACGCGCCAGGGCAACCGTCAACAGGACCAAGGCCGCGATGCGCAATGCCATCGGAGCAAAGGACAAACGTTGCCGCAACGAGCGCCCCGCCTTCGCGGCGCCGGCCGTCGTGGAAAATCGAATCGCCCCCGCGCGCCGCCCCCGACGACTCCACCACACCGCAACCGGCAGAGTCAGCAGCAACAGAAACATCCATGGAGAGGCGAATTGCATCGTCAGACGGTCTCCTCGCTCTCTTTCGTTTCCCCGATGAAGTTCTTGCAACCGTCGAAGGTCTTCTGGATGTCCCCGGTGGACGGCTCGTGTTTGGCGAACTTCACGAGATCGCAGTGCTGCAGGAAATTCTTGAGCAAACTCTTGTGGCCGGGCGCCAGCGTCGCGTCAGAACCCAAGGTTGCAAGAAACTCCTCGGTGGTCTGTTCCGGCGCATGGAGACCGAAGCGATCCTCGATGTAGCGTCGCAAAATATCTGAAACACGCTGATAGAACCGCTTGATTTCCCCCTTGCCGGGAAGATCCTCCGCGATCAGGCGCTCCAGCTCGCGATAGGCAATCTCATGCGCGGGAAGGCGGACGACGACTGCGGCCTGTCCTTTTCTGCGCAACACAGCAGACACCGCCCCCGCGACCAACAGCGCCGCCAAGCACCCCAGGCCAATCCAGAACCAGGGTCGGTCGCCGGCTTTGGGCCTGGGCATCTCGACGGGCTCCTCGATGTCGTGGATCTGAAGATCCGCCAGGTCCTCAGCCAATAGCGATTTGATCGTGATCTCGATCTCCTCGGTCTCCAGTTCGTGCCGTTTTGCGTCCTCCTCCCCCTTCTTCCAGAACGCCACTTTCATCGGCGGAATCACGTATTCACCGGAGAGGAACGGCTCGAGCGCGTAGGTCCTCGTCCGCTTGGTCTTGTTCCCCTCCCCCAACTCCGGCTGCGGCGTGGTGTAGTCGACGATTCCGAATTGATCCAGCTTCTCGCCGAAGGCCGGGAGACGCGCCTCGTAATCCTCCGCCGAAAAAACTTCAATCGTCAGATTCAAGCGGTCGGCGATGGTCGCCTCCTTCTTGTCCACATGCAGGCGCACGCTGACGGGGCCGCGGTCAAAGGTCCTCTCGATGCCGGAAGAACTCTTGGCGGCGTCGGTTGCCTCCTCGGCCGAATCGACGGACTTGTCGCAGCCAGCGAGAAGAAGGGATGCGGCGACCAGAAATCCGCTCCAGAACCGGGGGGCGATCCAGATGTTCGCGCTCCCTCCAACCGGCAGCGCGCGCACGAGGGAGCCAAGCCTCTGACCAATGAGGCTGCCAACCGCCGTTTTGTAAATGCGCTGATACATGCCAGACGAAACCGAGTCCTCTACTTCGCCGGTCCAGCCTCCACAGGGAACTGCTTCGTGTGGATGACGACGTTGTATTCCTCCTTCAACTCCTTCAGCAGCTTCTCCTGCAGTTCCGCTTCCTTGATCCGGCGCAATTCCTGCGTCACCCGCCCCTGCAGTTCATCCAATTGCGGCGTGCGTTCGGCGCTGCGCTCACGAACTAGGATCAGATGCGCGCCCTTGTCCGTCTTCACAATTGTGTCC
>Ga0181573_10005206_pt1 | contig 10828 bp, 3 predicted proteins | sample 101ome_25_FD_148643 | JGI IMG/M metagenome (GOLD analysis project Ga0181573, IMG submission 148643) | Coastal salt marsh microbial communities from the Groves Creek Marsh, Skidaway Island, Georgia - 101409BT metaG (spades assembly) | ecosystem: Environmental > Aquatic > Marine > Intertidal zone...
GACGACGAGTCCCGCGATGCGCGATCTCGGCCCGCGCGACGCCGCGCGCTCGCCCCGGTACCTCTTCCAGGTCTCCGCGAAACCCGCCGCCGCCCCCCCGCCCCCCGCCGCCGTCCCCGCCGCCGCCCGCGCGAACCTCCCCGTCGCGTACGTCGCCGGCGCGGGCGCGGCCGCCGCCCTCGTCGCGGCTCTGGGCGGCGCCGGCTTCCTGCGCACCGAGCGCGGCAAGTCCGCGGCGGAGGATTTCCGCGAGGCCTTCTCCCTCGCCACGCGCCAGGCGCAGATGAAGATCCAGGCCGAGGTCGCGGACGCGTTCGGCGCGGCGACGGGCGAGAAGAACTCGTTCCCCATCATCAACCGCTACGCCGAGTCCGTGACGAGCCGATACGACATCGGCGTCTTGCCCGACGCGTTGGAGGTGCGCGCGTACGCGGAGGTGATTAAATCCGCCGCCATGGGCGGCTTCCGGGGGTTGTACCAGAACGTCCGATCCGCTGACGTTCTCGGCCACCCCGTGACGCTCACGAACGAGGTGAAGTGGGACCACGTCCCCCCGATCCCGGACGTCGACGCGCGAGACGTGGAGGCGTTCGTGGAGGACGTTCTGGACGAGGAGAACGAGAAGACGGGCCTGTTGCCTCGCGACGTGGAGATGGAGATTTACCGCAACGCGTTCATCACGGGCATCTACGTCATGGAGGACACGCTCAAGTCGCTCAGGATCCGATTGTTCCGCACGGAGTACGGCTTCGAGATCGCGCCGAGCGCCGCCGGGTGGCGGTGCACGCAGAAACCCCCGCCGCTCACGGACCAGCAGTTGGTGCGCCTGATGCGCGAGGAGCTCAAGGCGCCGGCGATCACGCGCCTGTTTCCGACGGTGGAGCGAAACGTCGCGCGCGTCGCCGCCGCGCTCGCGGGGGAGGTGGTGGGGTCCACGGAGTTTCTGTTCCTCGGCCTGCCGCTGCGGTTCGAACTCAGGCCCCCCGCGCCGCCCAAGGTGGACGACAGCAAGGTGCCCAGCCTTGAGGACATGGCGCGGAAGAAACGGCGCGAGAAGCGCAAAAAGCGCGAAGCCGCCAAGGCGTCGGCGGAGACCACCGCGCTCATCGAGAACTACGTGGACGGGTACCTGGCGAGCCAGCGAAGCGGCGGCGGGCCGCTCGACGGAGGGCTCTTCTTCTCGAGGAAGCTCGAGCGGGACACGTACGTGGGGTTCCTGAGCCAGATGATCGGTAACGTGGAGGGGTCGACGATCGCGAACGTGATGGGTTTCGACGTCGTGCTGCGGGTCGGGCGGGCGGGGCGCGACGCGGAGGGGAAGCTCAAGTTGCCGGACATCACGTTCGCGCGCGCGTCGCGAGCCGAGCGCGAGGCGATCGAGCAGTTCGTGGACTGGGTCATGGCGGACCCGGTGTACAACATCAAGGCGGTTCCGGACGTCATCGAGCGGCAGATTTACATCAACGTGTTCGAGCTCACGAGCACGCTCCTCGCGAGCGGGCTGTCGACGTTCGAGCTCGAGCTCCTGGGTCGGAACATCACCATGCGCGGCGCCGAGGCGCGGGTCGAGGACGCGCCGAGCGTCGCCACGAGCGAGCGGTTCAAGCCGAACCCCGAGATGCTTCGGCGATTCGCCGCGGAGACGACGGACGTGGAGGCGGTGCAGGAGGTGATGTGCAACGTCTACGCGTTCGTCCTCGCGTTCGTCGCGTTCGAGATGCAGGGCATCGAGACGACCATCGTCGGGCGGAGGCTGCGCTTCGGGCTCGGGCAGCCCGAGGAGCGGCTCGAAGACCTCCCGAGAATCGAGACGGAGTTCAACGCCAACCTCCGGAGGGCGCTCGCGCTGCTCGTGAGCGAGATGATCGAGGCCGCCGTCGCCGGCGGCGGGGAGAGCGGCGGGGCGAAGGACGCCGGGCTCGGCGGCGCGGAGGCGCTGACGGGCGCCGCCAAGAAGGGCTTCCTCGGGTTCGTGCGCGGGGGGTTCGAGAAGCTCGGCGTCGGCGCCAAGTTGAAAGAGCTGGGGTTCCTCAAGGAGGGCAGCGCGCTGGCGCCCCGAGACGACCCGTCGAACAAACCCGTGGACGTGGAGGCGGCCATCTACGACACGTTCGTCAAGAACAAATCCAACGCGGACGACGCGTTCCCGTTCCCGTACCTCAACCAGGCGCAGTTTGACGCCGCGGTGACGGACCTCGTGAAGGCGCTCCGGCCGGGGAAGATGGTGCCGAAAAAAGCCGTCAGCGAGGTGGCCGCCGCCGCCGACGTCAACGGAGACGGCGTCATCCAGTGGGCCGAGTACTACTTCGCCGCAAAGGAACTCGACGAAATCTTCGCCAAGGCGGACGAGGCGGCGAAGGCGAAAGCCGCGGAGGGGGGGGCGAGGTAGCGAGGGAGCGAGTAGAAGCGAAAAAGGACCACCACTGAAGAGTATCTTTATACCATACCGTATTTATTTTCTTTTTATCATACCCCGCGACGAAAATCGCAGCCTCCTTCGGACCTCACGCCTCCTTGGTCCTCGCCGACGGTACCGCGACGTCCTTCGCGGGCTGTTTCGGCGGCACGACGCGCGTCTTCGCCACCCCGGGCGTCGGCGGCATCGGCATCGGCGGCGGCGAAGGCGGCATCGGCAGGGGCGGCGGCGCGAAGGCGGCGGCGGCGGCCGCGGAACCACTCGCCGCCGCGCCGGGGCCGGGGCCCGCCGCCTCGGTTCTTCGCGCGCCCTCCGGCTTCTTCGAACGCTCCGTCGCGCGCTTCGCCGCGTTCGCCACCTCCCGCTTCACCGCCTCCGCCTCCGCCTTGATCGCCACGAAATCCACCCTCCCCCTCCGTTTCTTCGCCCTCCACCCGAGCGCCAGCGTGGCCGCGCACGCGAGCGCCCCCGCGACGGTTCTCACCGGTCGCTTGGCCGCCTCGAGGAGGCACCGCGCGGCGACGCGGCTCGCGTCCCTCGCCGCCTCGGCGACGGCGTCCTCGTCCACCATCCCGAACAGCCGGTTCGGCCGCGCGGGCGACGCGGGCTGGTCCCACCACGCCGCCCCCGCGGCGACGACGCCCGGGAGCGCCTCCCGGATGATCTCCCACCGCTCGATGGCGGCCTCGCGCGCGGCGCGCTGCCTCGCCCACAGCCTGTGCGCGCGCGCGCGCCCGAAGAGAAGACCCAAGACGCCGCCGCCCCCCGAACCCGCCGCGCCGCGATTCTTGAACCGGCCCCGGTTCAGCTTCACCTCCGAGCTGATCACCGCCGCGGCGCGTATGGCGTCGTGGTACGAGTACGCGTCCGAGCTCTGCCTCTGCGCCTCTCGGCGCAGGCGCTTCGTGTTCTGCTGGAACCAGGCGTCGTCGAGCCGGCGCCTGAGGACGACGAGGAGCTCCTCGAGCGCGTCCGAGACCCGCCGCAGCCGTACCCGCGCCGCGAGAACCTCGCGCCCCTCCGCGGGCGTGAGCTGCCGCTGGCGCCGAGCCTGTAAGGACGCGTAGCGGTGGTACTGGAGGTGGAGCGGGACCATCCACCGCACCCAGGGCTCGTTCACGCTCTCGCTCTTCGCCATCGCCGCCTCGAGCTTGATCACGAAATCCGTGTACAGCATCTCCCCGGGGGAGCCGCGATCGCCGGAAAAGCCGCGATCGCCGGAGCCGCCGTCGCCGTCGCGGAAAGCGCCGCCCGCGCGATGCTCCTTGGGAGAGGAACCGGTCCCCTTCGCGTGGAAGCCCTGATTGGAATCGTTCCGCCGGAGCCCGGCGGCGATGTGGCCCCTCTTGAAGGTGTTTCTGCCGGTTTCCTCCCCGAACACTTCGGCGACGGCCATCTGCGTGTCGCGGAAGAGGCGCAGGGGGTACCGCGAGACGCGGAGCCCGGGCTCGTCCGGGCTTCCCTGGACGCTGAGCGCGTCGACAAACGCGTCGGCGGCGAACCGCGCCGCGTCCCGCTCGTCGCGCCCGGGCGAGCCCCGAGGCGACGAGCGCACGCGCTCCGCCACCGCCGCCGCCGCGGTCTTGAAGCTCGGCGGTGAGGGCGAGAGCAAAGGCTTTTCGTCGTCGGCGGTTTTGGCTTTGGCTTTCCCCCCGCCCGACATGGACACGGCGTCGAAAAAGTTTTTCTTCACCGAGGACGCGCGAAGGAGCAACCCGCCCGCGGGGGTCCTCGAGGGGGTCGTCTCCGAGGAAGCCTCCGCGTCCTCTTCGCCCGCGGTGCCGGATCCCTCGCCGTCCCGCGCGGGCGCGAGCGTTTTCGAACGTGTCGCGCGCTCCTCCCCGCGAACGCGCCGCTCCTCCTCCGCCGAAAAAGCGCCTTCTTTCGTTCGTCGGCGCGACGCCTTCTCGTCGGCGTCGGCGCTCTTCCTCCTCTCGCTCGCCTCCCTCCGTTTCCTCTCCGCCTCGCGCCTGACCGCGGCGTCTATGACGTCGTACAGCCGCTCCCTCGCCCTCGTCGCGTCCACGAGCTCGTCCGAGCTCGCGAGGGCCTGGCGGACGCGCTCGAGCCTCACGTCGACGGCGACCTGCCAGGCGTCGTCGAGCGCGAGCTCGCCGTCGGCGTGCGCGCCCCGCTGCAACTGCTCCACCCAGAAGAGGTACCGGCACAGGCGGTACAGCGTCGTGTTCACGCTCTCCTCCGGGTCCTCGAGGTAATGGCTCGCGAAGTAGTTGTGCCTGGGCTCGCCCGTGGGCGGCGTGGGGAGGAGGATCTCGCGCACGCGCGTCTGGAGGTCCCGCGCGGCGCTCCGAAGGGGGCCCGCGAGGGAGCGGCGCGTGTTGGCGAGCCGCGCCTTGCGCTCCATCACCTGCCGCTGCTGCTCCTTGCGCGACTCCGCGAGGACCGACTCGCGGCTCGAGACCACCTTGTACACGGTCAGGAGGACGAGCACGCCGGAGACGCCGCCCGTGATCGCCGCCGTGGCCTGGTCGCGGAGCCGGGCGACGATCTTGGCCTGTATGCCGCCGAGGGGCTCGCTCTTGCGCGCGCGGTGGGGCGCGCCGTCGGGGGGGCGCAGGAAGGGAGGAAGGCGGAGGCCGCCCAGGCCCGCGGGCGCGGGGGGGGGCGCCGGGGCGCGGAGACCCGCCTTCTCCAGGAGACCCTCCATCGAGGAGAGCCGGGGGGGGACCGAAGCGCGGCGCCGCGCGCGACGACGTGCCGAGGCGCGCGCGATCCGGGGTCGGTCGAGCGCGAGACGAACTCAACTACAGCGCGGCGCGATGAGTAGTCCTCACGCTGATGCCTCGTCAGATGACACGCATCGGGTCGGCGACTCGAACACTGCTGGCGGGAAACCAGGCCGCGCGATAAAAATCTTGGCCGACGCCACGTGCTGAATTGCTGACAGTTCGAACACTCTGGCTTTTTTTCTACGCGTGCGCGTTCGAAACGTCGGATCGCTCGGCGCTCGAACCCACGGCGCGGCTCCCTGGCCGCCTCACCGCGCGCCGCGCGCCCTCGCATTCGGCGCGTCCCGCCGCCCGCCATGCGCGCCCTCGCGCCTTCGCCCGTCGCGACCCCCGCGGCGTCGCCCGCGGGCTCGCGACGCTCGGCCCCGCCGACGTCTTTGCGGGCACGGCCCACGATCGCGAGCGCCCACCGCGCCACCACCGGCGCCCTCCCGCGCGCCGTCTCCTCCCGACCCCGGCGTCTCGTCTCCTCGCGCGGGGACCCCTCGCGAACGACGTCCGCGCGCGCGATCGCGGGCGGGCCTAAGGGCGTGGGCGAGTCCTTCGAGAAGTTCGGCCGCAACCTCGTGAACGACCTCGCCATCGGCGGCCGACTCCCGCGCGAAGCCGCCCAGCAGCGGCGGTCGGACGCCGAGGATGGAGCGACGGACGGCGACGACGGCGGGGACCCGGCGGGGACCGCCGACCCCTTCGTCGACGACGCCCCGTCCTCCCCGCTCAAGATCCCCTCGGTGGATCGCAGCAAGTTGATGCGGTTCGCGCCCGCGATGGCGCTCGCCGCGTTCGCCGCGCTCGCCGCGCATCTCTACTTCACCGTGTGCACCGAAACCTCCGCCGGGCACGGCGCGATGCGCGTCGCGCGTAAGCTCCTCTTCGAGGACGCCTGGGTCGACCTCGCGGTCACCGCCTCGGTGCTGTACTTCGGCATCGCCCAGAGGTTCATCTCCCTGACCCTGACCTCGTTCGCGGACTTCGTGCGCCCGAACGGCGTGAACACGCTCTGGTGGATCTCGCTCGTGTGCGTCCGGAGCGTGCGGCACGTCTCCGCCATCGCGCGCAACGTGCTCGTGTGGAGTTTCGGGAACCAGCTCTGGTCGACGATTCCGCTCGGCATCGATCTCATCACCGCGGAGAAGGGCACGGTGGCGAGCGTGTCGAACCCGCAGATGGGTCTGTCGCACGTGAACTCGCTCCTGACGTCCATCTTCGACGCGAACCACGACGGGGTGGTGACCACCACCGAGGTGCAGATGTGGTTCGTCACGAAGACGCTGCGCCTGCTCTGGTGCTTCGTCATCCTCGACCTGTGCCGGTGGTTCTTCACCCTCAAGGCGGCGCCCACCATGGAGGAGCTGAAGACCCGCTCGAAGAACTACGACCACGAGGATTTCCTCTCCCAGGCTCTGCGCAGGTACTGCGGCGGCCTGCGCGGCGACCCGGGCGTGAGCTGGGACGTCCAGGCGAGGTCGGCGCTCATCGACAAGGCGATGACCGTGACGGCGTACATCCTCACCGCGTACTACTGCCTGTCGGCGCTCGGCGTGAACATGTCCGGCCTCCTGGCCGTCGGCGGGGTCTCCGGCATCGCCATCGGCTTCGCCGCGCAGAAGCTCGTGAGCAACTGCATCGGCGGCATCTTGATCTTCGTCACGCAGCCCTTCGTCGAGGGCGACCACGTGCAGTTCGCGACGGGGGTGGGACAGATCGACGGGAGGGTCGACATGGTCGGATGGCACAGCACGCGCATCGCCAGCATCGACGACGGGTACTCGTACATCGTCCCCAACACCGACGTGCTGGGGTCCGCGCTGAAGAACCTCAGCCGGAGGCAGTACGTCCCGATCAAGGTCACGATCCCGTTCCCCACCAGCGTCGACGGCAAGGACGAGATGCAGACGTTCGTGGACGACGTCGCGCGGCTCGTCAGCGAAACCGTCGACGACTTCAGCGTGCGCAAACCCTCGGTGAGCACCGTGTTCGACGGCCTCACGCCAAAGGTGAGAATCAACGCGTTCATCGACGCGAGCAAGGACGAGAACAGCTGCAAAGCCAACGACCTGGAGACGCAAATCATGCGAGACATCGTCGAGAAGCTGCAGCCCGCGGAGGAGGAGGTGTTTGCCGCCGGCGTCGTCAACAACGTCATCTCCGCCGCCAGTCTCAACGCCGGCGTCGCCGAGCTGCAGAAGATTCTCCTTCGCGCGTCGAAAACCATCAAACCGTCGGACCAAGACACACCCCAGGGCCCGAAGGAGGGGGGAGAGTCCAAGTGAGAATGTCTTGCCCCGGAAAAACACGCGCGAGAGGCGAGAGCGGAGACCGCGGCCCCGCCCCGGCGGGGAGATTCTCCAACCTATACGCGACGCCTATACAAAACGCTCGTCAATATGATTTATTTTAAAAAGTCGTATGATACGCGCGGTCGCGTCGTCCTTCCCTCGCGCCGTCGTCCTTCCCTCACCTCAACCCCAACGCGCGTTCTATCGCGCCCAAGACGCGTTCGCTCGCGCCCTCCCTCTCGACGAGTCCCCTGACCGTTTCCTCTCCGCGTCGCTCAGGATTTTTTCCAGTCCGTGCGCGACGACGTCGAGCCTCGCGCCGAGCGCCTCGTCCTCGTCGGCGTCGGCGCAGAGCCTCTCGAGCGCCCTCGCCGTTCGCCCGGCGTCCTCCTCCGCGCCTTTCGCGTCCCCCGCGCGAACCTTCGCGCCCGCGCGGAGCAACCCCTCGTCCGCCTCGCGCGCGGCGGCGTCCGCGACGAGCGCCTTCGCGCGGCCCGGGCGCACGCCGAGGTCGCGCGCGAGGTCCGAGAGGAACCGAGCGGGCGCGACGCGTTCGGAACGCACAACTCCTCCTCCGGAGGCGCCCTCTTCCACCGAACCGTCGGCGGCGGAGACCGCGACCGCGACGCGCACGAAGCCCTCGGGTTCGTCCGACTCCAGCACCGCGCGCACGCCGGCGCGGAACGCCGCGTCGCGCTTGCCCCCCTCGAGCCGCGCGGACGCGGAGATCGCGCGCGCCTCCTCGGGGAACGCGGCGCACGAGGCGCGGAGCGCGACGACGTCCCCGGGGGAGACGCCCCGCGGCGAGACCCTCGCGCGGTCGACGCGGAGGAGCGCGTCGGCGGGGGACGAGAGCGGCGAGAGCGAGGAGGGCGACGAGAGCGGCGGCGGCGGCCCCGAAGAAGGGGGCGTCGTCCCCGAGGGCGGCGTCTCGGCCTCCGGCTCGGCCTCCGGCTCGGGCTTCGGCTCCGGCTCGAGCCACCACGACGGGGCGTCGTCGTCCGAGCCGCCGGATTTGGGTTTCGGTTCGGTCGTGGGTTTGGTTCGTTCCTCTTCGGCGCCGGTCGTCGCCGACGGCGGGGCGTCGCTCGGGGCGAAGGGCTCCGCGGCGAACATGCGCTCGAGCTGAGAGATTTCGAGCTTCGCGAACTCCCTCTCGAGGCTCTCCTCGGTCATCGTCGACCGGGGCTGCTGGCGCGGGGGCGGCGGCGCGGGCTCGCCGCCGCGCCGGGCGTCTTCCGGCGCGGGCTCGCGGCGGTCCTCCTCGAGGGGTGCGGCCTCGAGGACGATGATGGCGCTCTCCAACTTGCTCGAGAGCTGCTGGAGCACCTCGGCGCGCGCCATGGCGAGGTCGAGCGTCTCGCGGACTTTGCGCTTCTCCACGAGGAGGCGCCGCGCCTCGTCCTCGTCCCTGTCCGGGTTCGTCATCGCGCGCGTCGCCGCGGCGTCCAGCTCCGCGACGCGCTCGACGAGGCGTCCGGCGCGCGCGAGCAAACGCCGCGATCGCGCGCCGACGCCGTCCAGCTCGTCCCTCAGCGCGCGGGCCTTCTCGAGCCGGATCTCGCGCGCGCGCGAGGAGGAGGACGATCCGCCGGGGGAGGATGCGCCGGCGTCGTCCGCGGACGCGGACGCGCGCGCGAAGCGCCGACGCCGAGAGACCGCGCGGCGCGCGGGAGCCGCGACGCGCGCGCCCGCGGGCGGGAGCGCGAGCAGCACGCCGCGCATCGCGAGCGCGAGCCGGAGTGCAAAACGAGGGAGACGCAGGAAGCACGCCAGCTCGGAGTCGCGGATCGGATCGCCCTCTTCGGGACGTGGCGGGGCGCTCGCGGTGACGAGAAGCCAAGCCGCGCGCGCGCACAGTGGCGACTCGCCGTGCTGAGAGAACACCGCAGATGCAATCGGAGAGATGCACGTGATGATTCTTTTATCTGGCTCGCGCTCGCCTCCCGGCCCTCGCGCTCTCCCTCGCTCTCGCGCGCCTCACCTATTCGCCGCGTCCTCCTCAGTACCCCTGGTACCCTCCCATGGGCCCCATGGACGGCATCCCCCCGTTCATGTGCATTCCGGGCATCCCCCCCATGTTCTGCGGCGACCCCGCGCCGGGCATCCCGGGCATCCCGCCCTGGTGGAAGTTGTTGGCGCCCTGGGTCGTCTCCATCCCCGGCGCGGGCAGCGCCGCCGGCAGGAGCTGCGCGTACATGTTCTGGTTCATCTGCTGCTCGACAGCCTCCTTCTCCGCCGCCACCTTCTCCTCGTTGCGATCCTTCTTATCCGCCACGAGCTGGTCCACCTTCCCGGCGTAGTCGCGGATGAACTGAATCAAATACGGCGCGGCGAAATCCAGCAACCCGTGCATCCACGCCAGCTCAAAGACGACGTCCGGGCGCAGCAAGTCGTAGCACGCGTACAGGCACGCGGCGAAGCACTCCTTGTTCTTCTCCTCCACGAAAAAGGTCAAGAGCTCCTCCGCGATGGCGCGGTCGCCGCTCTGCGCCGCGGCGTCCATGGAGTCCTTGTACAGACCGTCCTTTTTGGACAGCTCCACCGCCTGCTTCCACCGCGAGTTCTTCTGGTAGATGTACCCCGCGATGCGGCGAAACTCCATGAGCTCGTGGGTCTCGCACCGCAGCGCGAGAGAGATCTGGTCGAAATTGTCGTACGTGTCGATGGAGTTGCGCAGCGCCTCGAAATCCTCCTCCTCGATCGCGAGGTCGTTCACCGCGTCGTTCAGGGCGGTGAGGTTGTGCGACTGCGCGGAGGCGAGGTAGGGTTTGACCAGCACGAGGTGGTTCGCCTTGCGCATCAGGTCCACGACGCGCGCGTGATCCACGCGCGGGGTCAACACCGTGAGCAAATCGTTGAGCTGCGTGGGGTGGTCCGAGAGGTAAAAGTTGAGCGCCTTGTAGTACACCTCGACGTTCGCCACCTTGACGCAGACGTCCTTGAACGAGATGTGCTCCCACGCGTCCGGGTGCGTCATCATCACGCCCGCGGCGTTGTCGTACTCGTCGTACGCGATGTACAGGAAGCTCAGCTCCTTCCACGCCGCCATCTCCTCGCACGCGCGAATCAGCCGCGGGATGTTGATGCGCGTGGAGAAGAGCTTGAGGTGCTCCATGAGCTTCTCGGGGCGGTGCTTGGCGTACAAGATGCCGAGCTCGGTGAAGATGCCCATGTGCGCGCGCTCCAGGCCGACGCCCGCCTCCATCAGCGCCAGGAGCTCCTCGAACTTCCCGCGCACCTGGTAGTAGTCCGAGATCTCCTCGAGCTCGTCCGCCTGGACGATGATGTTCAGCCCGCACAGCTGCGCCAGCCGGAACTCGCCCTCGTCCACGCACGCGAAGCAAATCTCCTTCCACGTCCGCGTGTTGTTCGCCTTCCGC
>Ga0181573_10005207_pt1 | contig 10821 bp, 4 predicted proteins | sample 101ome_25_FD_148643 | JGI IMG/M metagenome (GOLD analysis project Ga0181573, IMG submission 148643) | Coastal salt marsh microbial communities from the Groves Creek Marsh, Skidaway Island, Georgia - 101409BT metaG (spades assembly) | ecosystem: Environmental > Aquatic > Marine > Intertidal zone...
TCAACTGACGAGCTTGCCGGCGGAAATCGGGCAGCTCACGTCGCTGACGGGGTTGCGGCTTGGCGGCAATCAGCTGACGAGCGTGCCGGCGGACATTGGGCAGCTCACATCGCTTGATAGGTTGCACCTCGACGACAATAAGCTGACGAGCGTGCCAGCGGAGATCGGGCAGCTCACGTCGATGAAGGAGTTGTGGCTTCAGCGCAATAAGCTGACGAGCATGCCGGCGAAGATCGGGCAGCTCACATCGCTTGATAGGTTGTACCTCAGCGGCAATCAGCTGACGAGCGTGCCAGCGGAGATATGGCAGCTCACGTCGCTGAAGATGGTGGACCTCGACGACAATAAGCTGACGAGCGTGCCGGCGGATGTCGGGCAGCTCACGTCGCTGGTGGCGTTGCATCTCGGCGGCAATCAGCTGACGAGCGTGCCGGCGGAGATCGGGCAGCTCACGTCGCTGCGGGCGTTGCGGCTCGGTTGCAATCAGCTGACGAGCGTGCCGGCGGAGATCTGGCAGCTCACGTCGCTGGTGGAGTTGCATCTCGGCGGCAATGAGCTGACGAGCGTGCCGGCGGAGATCGGGCAGCTCACGTCGCTGTATTGGTTGTACCTCGGCCACAATCAGCTGACGAGCGTGCCGGCGGTTGTCGGGCAGCTCACGTCGCTGGAGAGCTTGGACCTTGAAAACAACAAGCTGACGAGCGTGCCGGCGGAGATCGGGCACCTCACGTCGCTGGAGGTGTTGAACCTCGGCTACAATCAGCTGAAGAGCGTGCCGGCGGATGTCGGGCAGCTCACGGCGCTGAATGAGTTGTACGTCAACGACAATCAGCTGACGAGCGTGCCGGCGGAGATCGGGCAGCTCACGTCGCTGGAAAAGTTGCACCTCGGCTACAACCAGCTGACGAGCGTGCCGGTCGCGATCGGGCAGCTCAGGTCGCTGTGGGAGTTTATCCTCGGCGGCAACAAGCTGACGAGCGTGCCGGCTGCAATACGCGAGCTCAGAGCCGCGGGCTGCAATGTGAAATTGGATGACGGCGCGGCGTGATGGTTGACGAGTGATTGCCACACTTCCCAGCGTAGGCGTGTCGCGCGATAGGAGATTGTAAGTAACACGATGTGAACAAAGCCTCTCAGCAGTCGTCTCTCCTCGCAGCGACGACACAGTAGCCAGCTTCGAACACGGTCTTTCTTCTTCGTCTACAAAAGGTCAGGATCGATGGTCAAATCTACTCCGCCGAGGGTCCGCGCACGCGTCCGCACGTCTTGACGCTGTGCCCACACTCGCCGCAGCCCTTGCACGTGTACCGCCGCTTGCGCGATCGCTCGTCGACTGACATCGGACGCGCGACGATCTTCCTGTTCTTCGAACCCTTCGGCCGACCGGGTCCGCGCTTGACGACACCCGCCGCCGGGGTCGCCGGAGAGGTCCGGCCGGGCTCCTCCGCGACGATTCGTTTCCCCTCCTTCGTCCCAGAGTCCGTGGCGTCGCGGTTCGTCGCGTCCAACAGACGCTCCCTCATCAGCGTCGTCTTGTTCTTGGATCCCTTCGGTCGGCCGCGTTTGCGCTTGACGACGTGGACCGTCTCGACGGGTGCCGGCGCTTGTGCCTCCACGTTCCCCGCCGCCTCATCCTCCTCCTCCTCCTCCGCCGCCTCATCCTTCTCATCCTCCTCCTCGAAGACGATGTTGACGCCCTCCTCGTCGAAGTCTTCGACCGGTTCATCGATCGCCTTTCGCTTGTTCTTGGATCCGGGCGGTCGACCCCTTCGCCGCTTCGCGACCGCGCTCGGATTCGAACCCGCGACCTCGGCGTCGTCGTCTCGTCGCCGCACTCGGCCAAACTCGCCAGCATTATATTGGCCAAACTCGCCACTATCATCGACGGGTTGGACCGGCGACGGCGAGCGCGACGACGACCGCCGCCGCTCCTCGACCGCCTCCGTCGCGAGCGTCTCCAAACCGGGCGAGCTCGGGATTTTAAACCTCCTCCGCTCCGGCGACGCTTTCTCACCATCCTTCTCATCCTTCTCATCCTTCTCATCCTTCTCATCCTTCTCATCGTTCTCGTCTTCGTCTTCGTCTTCGTTCGAATGTCGTCTCTCCGGCACGTCGACGTCGCCGAGGCTGAACCGCGGGGGCGGGTTCTTCTGGCAGATCCGTTTGGGCCGCTCGTGTCCGTCGGGCGCCGCGGCCGTGCTCGGGACCGACGAGCGCGATTGAGATTCGGATTTGCCGTCGCAGCTGTCCCGTCCTCTCCCTCCCGAACCGCCGGCGCTGCCGAGGAGGATCCGTTCGCCGGTGCCGCCGCCGGATCCCCCGGAGGACCCGAGCGTGCCCATCGATGTGTCGTCGATGTTCGCGGCGCCGCGAGCGACGTCGCCGGGAGCCGCGGGCGTGTACGGGATGATCGCCCGCACCGGCGTCACCGCGACGGCAATCTTCCGCCTCAGCTCCTCGACCTCCCGGGCGAGCCTCACCTTCGCAGCCTCGGCGTCCGCGAGCTTGCGCCTGAGCTCGTCCATCTGGAACTGCGCGACGTGCTTCTCTGCGTCGAGCTCCGCGGAGCGCGCGGCGGCGGCGTCGCGCGCGGCGTCGCGCTCCGTCTCCATCACGGTGAGCCTGTCCTCGTTGATCATCACGACACCCTTGTATTTCAAATTATTCTCCGCGCCGGCGAGGGCGAGCGGTGCGATTGGGTCGTATCGGTGCTTGGAGGCGACCAACGCCTTGTTCCTCGCGCGAGTAGCGTCCAGCTCCGCCTTCTTCCAGCTCCTTCCTTTCGGCATCGTGATCCGGATGGGTCCGATACGCGTCCGGTGCGGTTTGAACTGTGTCACGTCCGAGATGCGCGGGAGGTGATCCAAAATTCAAAACCGAGAATAAACGGTCGAAACAGTAATTACGCATTATCCAAACACGCGCAAACAGTAACATCACCAAACGCAACGTTAATTAATTAATGTCCGGGGGATTTGATCGTCTATGAGCAGCTGTTTTGAACATTCGTCCCTCATCAGTCGAGTCGCGTCCATCCCCGGCGGCCGGGATGCCGACGGACAACCCGCTCGCGCGCATGTGGGGCAAGCTCACCGCCCCCGAGCCGCCCCCCGAACCCGCCCCCACCACGGGCGCCGACTACGAGCGCGAGAGAGACGAGCGCGTCGCCCGCAACCGCGCCATCATGAGAGAGCTCGGAATAAACAATCTCGCCTCCACGATGGGCCTCCTCGGAGACGGCTCCAAGCGCAAGAGAACGGGCGCGTCCGACAAACCCAGGCGGAGCGCGGCCGCGCGAGGGCCCGCGCCCACCTCGGCACCCACGCGCCGATCCACGCGGTCCACGCGGCACACCGGGTCCTTCTTCGACGACGTCGACGCCGACGCCCTCCGAGCCACGATCGGGGAGCGCGCCGGTGCGGCGCGCGTCGTCGCGTCGTCGGCGCCCGAGACGCACGAGGACGCGCGCGAGGAGGACGAGACGTTCGACGACAGCGGTGTGCTCCGATACGTCGCGTGGGGATCCGCCGACGACGGCAAAGGTCCGTCGCGGGAACCATCGTCATCATCATCATCATCGCGCCAACGCCCGATCGGCGACGGTCGACTCGTGGGATTCGCCGAACTGCCCGCGCGTTTCGTCGACGGCGCGTGCAAGAAGGGCTTTTACTCCGTCGACGCCCGAGGCGGCTTACTGGCGGCGGGGGGCGACGGCGGAAGATGCGCGGTGTTCGGCGTGTCCGGAGCGCTCGAGCCCGAAGAGCCTTTCTGTGGAAAAGAAGGACACACTCGCGACGGGGACGGGGACGGGGACGGGGACGGGGACGAAGAGTCGGCACCCCGGACGGATCGCGCGACGGACCACCGCGGGCGATCGATCCGGCGCCAATCGCCGACGCTGTCGTGGACCGCGCACCGCGGCTGGTGCTCGCGGGTCCAGTTCCCGAACACGTCCAACTCGTCCTCTTCAGATGTCCCGGGTTCGAATCCTCCCTCGGCCGCATCGGCGAACGCGTCGTACCTGCTCACCGCCGGCGGCATGGACGGCACGGTGTGCTCGTGGGACCTCGCCGTGAAGTCCCAGGCGACGGGCGCGCCGAAGCTGACGTGGCGCCTCGACGCCGGTCGAGGCTCCGGCGTGTTCTCGATGCACCACGCTCGAGACGAGCTCTTGGTCGGGTGCAAGGACTGGACGGTGCGGCGGTGGCGTCTCGGCGAGGGCGCCGTCCGGGGCGCCGTCGATTTGGACACGACCGAATGCGTCGAGTACGACGGCCTGCACCGCGGGGTCGTTCGATGCGTACGATGGAACGACGCGTCGGCTGACGTGGCGCGTTCGTCGGCGTTCGGTGACGATTCCGACGTATTAAATCTCGAATTAAATCTCGAGACATCCGACGGGCTCGGCGGCGGCGCGGCTGGGCCGTGGCTGTTCGCGTCCTGCGGCGGCGACGGGCGCGTCGCGGTCGTGGACACGCGGATCGCGCCGAGTCGCGCGAAGGTTGCCGGGGTGGACGACGCGCACGGGGGCCGACCGGTCAACTTTGTCGAGTGGGGGCGACGGGGACGAAAAGCGGGCACCCGAAGAGCGGGCGCCGGCGCCGAGGGACGGGGATGGGGACGGGGCGGAGGGAACGGTTACTCGCTGCTGACGTCCGGCGGCGACGCCTACGTCCGGCTGTGGGACATCCGCGCGCTCGCGACGTCCCTCGACGAGACGCGACGCACCGGCGACGACGACGACGGGGGTGAGTCACCGGGCGGTGAGTCACCGGGCGGCGAGTCACCGGCCCGGAGGATGACGTTGGAGTTGTCGCGAGAGTTCACCGGGCACCACCGCGCGGGGTTGACCAAGCCGAAGACGATGACGCGAGCCGTCTTCGTCTCGGACGGAAACGAAGGACGCGACGGACCGATTGGAAAGGTCTCCGGAGACGCCGATTGGAACGTTCTGGAAAACGACGACGACGACGACGCGTATGTGGTGACCCCCGGGGAGCAATCGCTCGCCGTGTCCCTGTACAGGCGAGCGCGCGGCTTTCAAAACTCGTCGAATCCGGACGAAACCGGGCCATCGCGGCCGCGTCACCCTCGGCTCGGAGAATGCGTGAGCCGCGGCGAGGTCGGGTTCGATCCCACCGCCGTGTTCGCTCGCGCTTCGTCGCCGGGTGGTGAGTCACCGGCCCCACCGGGACAGTCGTCGTCGTTTGGGTGGAGCCTTGCGCTGGCGAACAGGGGGGAGATCAGGGTGTACGAGCCGGTCCGCGAGGGCGGCGGGGTCGGCGCGGGAGGGACGAGCGCGCCGTGTGGGGGATGACCGAAACGTTTTACGCGAACGCGACGTTTGTTTACCGAGAGGTTAGTCTGGGTACGAGTAAGTCTCAGTGCTACGAAGGTAATATTAAACCCTCGACTGAGTGTAGACTAAAGTAGCCACCGTCCCCTCGACGCCCGCTACCGCTACCGTCGCCGCCGGCGGAGCGCGCACCACGCCGCCAGCGGCACCACCACGACCGCCGCGGCTCCCACCGCCAGATCCCCGTCCACCACTCCGACGGACGATCCCGTTCCCGATCCATCTCCGGCGAGCCCGGGCGAGAAGGAAAACCAAAACGCGTTTGGATCCCCCGGCGCGTTATCCTCCGGCCTGTTTGGGGACGTTCCCCAGTGCACCACCGGCCTAAACCCTACACCCGCGTTCGCGTCGTCCTCGTCGTCGTGCATTCTCCCATTCTCTCCGTGCATCCTCCCATTCTCTCCGTGCATTCTCCCATTCTCTCCGTACATTCTCTCCGTGACGTCGTCGCACCTTCGCAACTCGCTCGCCGAGAACCAACGCGCGCGCTCCACGCCCACCATCCGCTCGATCCGCTCGACGTCGGCTGATGAGTACCCCGTCACGATCACGGGCGCGCCCGCCACGTCGTCGAATCTGCCCGCCGACCTCGCCCCAGAGTCCGAGATCAGGTCTCGCCTCGGTCGCGTGAGGTGAAGCATCGTCCGTCGCCACTGGCACCCCCACGCGTCGGCGTTGAAGAGGATCACCATGTCCGCCGCTCTCTCGCGCGGGTCGTCCAAACCCCGCGCCAAGTTCGTCGGGTCGTACGCCCCGCGGACGAACCGCGTGTCGCACCCGTCGACGTGATCGGGCGGAGGGTCCTCGTCGGGCATCTCCCGGCCGACGAGGACCATCGTCGTCTTGTCGCAGGCGTGATGACCGGCGTAGGGCCACGCGACGCGCCCCTCGATCTTGGACACGGCGCCGACGACGTGCACGACGAAGCGGCCGTCGCCCGCGAGCGAACGCCGGTGGACCCTGACCGCGGACTGCAGGGTCGTGAGGAAGGACCTGGACGGAGCGGCGAGATCCTTCCGCCGGCGATGCGCGGCGTCGTCGCCGCGAGCGAGGAGGATGGCGCCGTCGGTGCGCGCGGGGTGCGGCGTGTTGAGACGCGGCGCGAGGACGAGCGCGAGGAGGAGGGCCGCCGCGCGGAGGGACCGGGCGCGGGCCATCGTCGCCGGCTCTCGAGGATAGAGCGCGCCCCTCGCAATGACGCGGGGGCTAACGCCGAGAGACGACATTTGGCGATGAGAAACTGACGCTGGGGAACAGAACGAAGGCACCAGCAAAGGACCGCGAAAGGTCCGTTTGTCAACGCCGTGCCACAGCCACACCCCAGCGCGCGCGTCACGGGCGAGCGCGGCGCCGAATCACCCACCGAGCCGCGCGCGCATGCGTCTCGATAGCCCATCCCCCCGCCGATAACCGCGCGCTCCGACCCGCGGTCGCCTCGCGCCCGCGCCAGGCCGCCGCTGGGGGGTGCGCCCGAATCTCGCCAGCCCGACATGTCCTCGTCGCAGGGCGGCGCGCGGCGACGCGCGAGCGGGGGCTCGCACCTGGAGCGGATGGCGTCCCTCGTCGACTACAGCAGCAGCGACGAATCGGACGGCGACGCGTGGCATCCGAGCGACGACCGCGGGACCGAACCACGTCCGCCCGACCCGGTACCCCTCCGATCCGACCCGACCGCGCACCCGCCACCGCCGTTCGCCGCGCGGAGCCCTCCCGCGCGATCGGAGGCGTCGCCGATGGACGTCGGATCCCCGGAGACGGACAACCGGGGGTTTCGATCCCCGGGAGGGATCGAAACCGACCCGCCGCCGCCGCCGCCGCCGCCGCCGACGACGACGACGACGACGACGATGAGATTCAACCTCGGAGGAGGTTCTCCCTCGACGCGTCGACACCGGCGACGGTCGACGCCCGCGGCCGCGGGTCCGCGTTCGCCCGGGTCCGGGGCGCTCGGGGCGTCCGCCGCGTCCAGGCTGGCGTCGAGGCGCGCGGCGAACAGACGCGCGGCGCACGTCGGATCGGGGGAACGCTCGCCGTCGTCGTACGCGGCAAACGGGGAGAAGGATCGCGACGCCTCGGCGACGACGTTTTCGGGAGGAGGGACGCCGGATTCGCCCCCGCCGTTCGACTTTTTCTCCCCGGGAGGCGTCGACGCGTCCGGGGGACGTCGAACTCCGGGAGGCTCCGAGGGATTCGCCGCCTCGCCGACGTTTTCGCCGCCGTTTTCGCCAAATCTTTCTTCGCCAAATCTTTTTTCGCCAAATCTTTTTTCGCCAGACGGCGACGCGAATTCGAACCCGTTCTCTCCGAACGCCTCTTTCGCATCCTCCGACGTCTCGAGCGGAACGCCTCTGGCGCCCGGAACCTTCGCGATGGGCGCGTCGGGAGCGCCGTCGTCGTCCAATCGACGGACGACGACGCCCGGCCGCGGTACGAAGAAGACTCCCCCGGGTAGGAAAACCTCGGGCGGAAAGAGCGGCACTAACGAGACCGGTACCGACGAGAGGACGCGGGCGTCGAGGACCGCGAGCCGGACGTTCGAGTTTACCCCGCCGCCGCCGCCGCCGGGATCGGGATCCGGTTCGTCGTTCACCCAAACTCGGCCGCCGGACCCAAACTCGGACCTGAACTTTGACTTTGCGGGGTTTACCCTCGGCGCCGGGTCGCCCTCGACGTCTTTCCGACGAAACCGATCGGAAGGAGGAGGGACCGATCGATCGCGACGCGGAACCGCGCGATCTGCCGGGCCGAGACGCGCGGGCAGAGGCGCGCCGTCGTCGTCGTCGAAGAAGCCGCCGGGGGGTGAGTCGCCGGGGGCTGATGAGTCACCGGGGGGTGGTGAGTCACCGGGTGGTGAGTCACCGGCCCCGGGCCCGTCGTCGTCGTCGTCGTCGCCCTCGGGGTCGCCGAACCCCGCGGATTACGGCGCGGACCGCGGGCCCGCGCGCCGCGCGCGGAGGCCCGCGAGGGTGACGGTGCGCTTTTTCGACGAAAAGGGCGAGTCCTCGGAAAAGACTCGGGACGGATTCAAACTCGAAAAGGATGTAAACCGGACGCCCTCCGTGGACGTGCTCAGGGAGAGGACCGAGGCGTTGAACCTTCGCGGCGGATCGAGACCGAGCTCCTTTCAAACCGGGTTTCAAACCGGGTTCGTCGCGCCGTCCGGCGTCGCCGGGCGGGCGCGGCCCGAGAAGGACGCGCGAGCTCGCGAGAAGGACGAGGGCAACGAACACTTTCGAGGCGGACGCTACGCGGACGCCTTCGCGAGTTACACCCGCGCGATCGAGTCCACGCGTGATGATATTAACAACGGAGCAGACGGAGCAGACGGAGGAGCGGGTACCGGCCGCGACGTCGCCGTGTGCTACGCGAACAGGGCGGCGACCAGGCTCATGCTCGCCCAGGAATCGACCGCTCGCGACGGTCACCCGAACGGTCGCCCGAACGGTCACAAAGACAAAGACAAAGAAGCCAAAAACTCTCGTCCGGCGGCGCGGCTGGCGGCGGCGGAGACGAGGCTCGCGCTGGCGGACTGCCGCGCCGCGCTTCGCGCGGACGCGAGCTTCACGCGCGCGAGGCTCCGCGCGGGGACGTGCCTGGTGCGCCTGGGCGCCTTCGCCGCGGCGGAGGCGGAGTTTACCCTCGTCGTTCGCGGCGGTCCGGGGGAGCGTACTCATACCTCCGATACCGAGTCGGCCACCGCGAGGGAGGCTGCGGACTTGGCGGGTGAGGCGTCGAGAGCGAGGCGAGCGGTGGACGCGTTGAGGGTCGAGACGCTCCCGTCGCTGAGGAGAAACGCGATTCGCGGCGTGGCCGAGGGCGCCGAGACGGCGCGAAAAACGGTCGCCGGACTAAAACAAAACGGCGAGGTTAAAAACGGTGCCGGTCTCGGAGGTTTCGATTCGTCGGTTCGGAGACTGGCGGAGAGGACGGCGGCGGTGGTCGCTCCGCTGCGTCGCCTCGCGCCGCACTGCGCCGTCGTCGCCGAGGCGCACGCGAGGGCGTCGCTTTGCGTCGGCGCCTTCGCCGAGGCGACGCGCGCGGCGGACGAGGACGGCTTCGGGGGCGCGATTGAAGCCGCCGGGTCGTCGTTTGACGAGGACGCGCCGTCGTCGTTTGACGACACCGCGTCGCCCGGGGCGCCAACCGTCGGTTCGGACGTCGCGGGTTCGAACCCGGCGTCGGGCGCGAAAACGACCAAAACCGACGGTTGGCGACGCGTCGTCCGCGCGCTGGCGCACTTCGCGAGGGGAAACCCCGGGGGGTGCGTCGACGAGCTCGCGGGTTTGAGGAGCGTTCGAGGAGCGTTCGAGGAGGAAAAAAACGGTAACGCAAACGCAAACGCCGCCCCCGGGGTTCGATCCGGCGACGTTCACGACGAGGAAACGACCGCCCTCGCCGCTCTGCTACGCGTCGCCGCCGCGCAGGACGACGCGAAGCGAGCCGGCAACGACGCGTTTCGCGCCGGCAGGTTCGACGACGCGGAGGCTCGGTACGCGGAAGCCGTCGACGCCGCGTTTCCTCGAGACGTATCCGACGACGAAACTTTGAAAGGTTTCGACGCCGCTTCGAACGGTACGCCGGACGACGATGCACGCGACGACGTCGGGTGCATCGGCGCGGCGTCGGTGTGCTTCGCCGCCATCTGCCTGTGCAACAGCGCCGCCGCGGCGCAGGGCGCCGGTAACCTCCTCGACGCCATCGCCTTTTGCGGCCAATCGCTCGCGCTCAATCCGGCGCGGGGTAAATCGTTGCTCCGCCGCGCGCAGGTTTTGAAATCGCTCCGGCTTGGCGCGGACGCCGCCGACGATTACCGGGCGCTCCGCCGGTTGCTCGAGGCGGCGCCCGGGGTCGGGGTCGGTGCGGCGTCTGGAGTGCGGGGTTCAGATTCGCTGTCGGACGCGGGCGCCGGCGTGGACCCCGCGACGCAGCTGTCGCCCGTTCGCGCCGCGCTCGAAGAACTGACCCGTCTCGCCCCCGCCGGGAATCGAACCGACGACCCCGGGTTGGATCACTACGCGGCCCTCGGGCTGGTACCCCCGGGGGACGTTCCCGACAGGCACGAACGCGCGCGTCGCGTGCGACCCGAGGACGTTCGACGCGCGTACCGAGCGCTGGCGCTTCGTCACCACCCCGACAAGGCTCTGAAGTCGTATAAAAAAATGTGGCCGGGGTTGGATTCGAACCCGGGCGCTCACGACGCCCTACGCGCCGACGCCGATCGAATCTTCAAGCTCCTGGGCGAGGCCAACGCGCGTCTGTCGGATCCGACGGCTCGAGCGGCGTACGACGCGGACGAGCTCGCGAGGCACGCGCGACGGGGAGGTTCGTGTCGGCGCGGGCGAAATACTTACAGTACTTGGACCGGCGGGGGCGGCGATGACTCAGCGGCGGAACGCGAGCGGACGCGAAGGGGAGGTTCGGGGTTCGAATCCCGCGCGGGTCCTCGAGGTGGCGGGGCCGGGGGC
>Ga0181573_10005208_pt1 | contig 10820 bp, 3 predicted proteins | sample 101ome_25_FD_148643 | JGI IMG/M metagenome (GOLD analysis project Ga0181573, IMG submission 148643) | Coastal salt marsh microbial communities from the Groves Creek Marsh, Skidaway Island, Georgia - 101409BT metaG (spades assembly) | ecosystem: Environmental > Aquatic > Marine > Intertidal zone...
GTCATCGTCTGATCGTCCTTATCGTACACGTCCGCTTTATACGCGCCTCCGGATAGCGAGTTTGGATACGCTTGCCAATACACCTTGAATACGTCCATGTGTTTTAAGATATTATACGCGTTGTTGTCGTTGTTGTTGTTGCCGTTTGAAGATTTCCTCGCCTCAGGACCACTATTAGTAAAACTCGTATCTGTATCATTCAACGCCTGAAATACGCTCCCAGTGCTCACCGCATCCACTTCCCCCATAAACCGTCCTTTCGCTCTGTCGATCGTTATATCCACCGGCAGGTGATCTTCCACGTACGGTTCTTTCTCTTGCTCCGAAGTTTCCCGCAGAGATTTCTCCAGCGCTTCTTCGATTTGCGCTTGGAAGCGCCGCTCTTCTTCTTCCTCTTCCGCTTTGGTTCTAGCGTTCATTTTCGATAAAAGTGTTATGCAGAGTACTTTTTACCGCGTGCACCGCGTCGCGCGTGATTCTTATCCGCGCGAAAGCGCTGGTCAAAAAACAAGGTTCTTTGGGGAAAAGGGGGGTCAACAAAATGACATATTTGTTGTGAGAATGCTTTTATTAATATTACAAATGCGCGCATGATACTAGCATCACGACGGCGGCGGCGACGGTGGTGGTGGCGGCGGCGGGGGTGGTGGAGGACTGTGTGGCGCGGGCGGATTTTGTATCCCGTAGTATTCTTTCCAAGTCAACACGTCGTCTAGACACGAACCCATCATTTCCGAGGGCATGCACGTGAAGCCGTCGATGACGCTATTCGTGTCCGACCCTCCCGATTTCATCGGGCTACCCACGCACAGAAGGAGAAATGGGAGCACGAATATGAATCCGAGGAGGATGGCGAAGCCGGTTTGCGCGCTTTTGACTTGCTCCGAGGTAAACGACGGTCGTTCTGGACTGTAATATATTCCCGTTGCAGCCGCTCCGAAGAGGAACGCAAATATTTGAGTCAGATTATCGGTAAACGGGGAGTAGCCAAACAACGCGACGGTGAGGAATATCGCGAAACCGAAACAATGTATGAAGGACAACTCCTTCGTTTTCCAGTAATCCGCGTAGCAAAGCGGAAGGATGGCGGCGATGGCTGATAACCCGCCGGTGGTGACGTGGTCGTTCAAGAAGTACGTGGACGCTAGTATGCCCACAAACGGGCCACAAAAGAGCGGTATGGCGATGTATCCTCCGATATTTCTCTCGATAGGAGCCGCGAGGAACAGGAGAGCGAGTAAAGTGATAACAAACGTCACCACGTTCCCGACGGCGAAGACGGACGTGAACAAGCGCCAAATTTCGGTCTTCTCCGTGACTAACCAACCTAGATTTCCGGCTATGCACGTCGATTTGGCCATATCAAACTTTGACGGTCCTACGAACGCGTTACCGTTGGTGGACCAAGACGCTGAGTTGCAAAAAACGATCTGAACGCCGTACATCATCGAAAGTAACATGGCGAAGAGGAATACCCATCGAACGCTTTGTTGGTTTCGCATGACCGGAAGCAATCTCAGACTCACTCTGTACGCCACGGCGGTTTCGACCGCGTCGCCGTCGTGTCTTATTTCGATCCAGTTTTGGTGCGTTTGCGGATTTCTAAATCCAAAATTGTTGCGCTCGTGGAACGCTGCTTCGTCTCGAGAAGGCTGCACCGGGTAGAACCACGAGTCGCCTCGTCGAATGGGAGGTCCGCTTTGTATTGATCGGTACGTCGACGGCAATTCTGGAGGAATATCCTCGTTTTGCATCCAGTAGCCCCCGCCGTTTCGTTGCTGAGTGTTATTATCGCTGCTTCTATTATTGCTTCTACTGTTATCGCTCGCGCTACTATCGTTGGTGCCGTTACTTCGTGCGTTCCGTCTCCCGTCGATTGCATCGAAAACGCGTCGTTGCGTTTGATTTACAAAGTGTTGCGTCCTCAAAACTTCCCTGTTCACGTTTGCGATAAAGGTCGGCACCGCGCTCGACAGGCTCATCATCCGGCGAACAATATTCGACCTCCTCGACGTAGACGCGGTGCCACTCGCATCGTTGAGAGTATCTCCGCGACGACCAATGACCGGCGGCGCCGTGCTCGATTCGATATCTCTCAACTCCGCCGAGCTCACTAATCGCATCTCGGTCATCCCAACCACCGGCGAACCTTTCAAACCTCTCACGTCCCCTTTCTCGTTCAAAATTTCCGGGCACGTTCTCTTCGCCCACTCTTGTATGGCACTTCTCAGCGCAAAGTTTGGCGCCATTCTCACTATTGACTCGTTCGCCTCCGCCAGCGGCTGCCCAGTCGCCGGACACGTCTTTCCACCTCTCTGAATCCAATCTTCCACGCTCGATCGCTCGTACGTTTGGCCAGTTCTCACCACCACCGGGTCTTTCAACAACTCAAGACTGACTGGACAAAAAAAAGTCGAGCTCGCGCCTAACTGTCTCGCGTAATCGTCTATCTCGTCCTCGTCGATTGCTTTCGGAGGAGTTTGTTCCTTCGAGGATTCCTCTGGTGGCTTTTTAATAAAATCATTCCTCTCCCCGCCTTCGTCGTCGTCTTCGTTTCGATGGTAGCTCGGATAAATCGCGTCCTCCACCGTCCTTCGCACCGATTCCTCCGCGACGACGACGACGAAAGGGTTCTGCCGATCTGCCAATTCAATCTCTTCTTCTTCTCCTCTTCCGGGTGCGACATCAGGCACCCCTCTCGAGTTGGACATCCGATAGTAATTATTAGAAAAAATAACGCACTGAAAAAGGAGAACTTATAACGCTCTCCTTTCTCTCGGTCTTTTTGTAGTGCTATTTAGGGTTGTGCAGCGTTACAAAACCACACGCGTTTTTGTTACTTTTTCGTCTCTCTCTTCTCTTCGCAGCAGGCCTCACGGTCCCCACAAAATACACGGAAACGTGGAAAAAAAGCTGACACTCTCGCGACCATGGACGACGGCGCCCGTCGCGGTTCGCGCTGAAACTCGATTACATCCCGGTCAATACATCGTCCATGCCATGAGCCGAACGGCGGCTACCAGAACGCCGAGATGCGAATATGCGGCTCACCTCGCGCGCGTAGACACTGTTTTTGGTCGCAAGAGAGAAAAGAGGAGAAAATGTGGCAAAATTCACACGATCACACGCGCGCACGAACGGGCGCTTTTGACGATCTGACGCGATCGTTCTCGTCTAAACATAAGCTGTGCAAATTGTAGAAAGTTTCAGCGTCAACGAGCGACTCCAACTGGGATATCTGATATGCCTGTTTTACGCTCCGCCTATAAAATTGTTCGGAAGCGAAACCGACAACGCGACAAACTGGATCGGTATGTCTCGGATACGGCGCAAGCGACCGCGATGTTGGTACGAATCGAACTGTCGTGAGTGTGTTTACTCGAGATGGGACGCTTAATCGCAACAAAGAAGCGTAACCGCGTCATTCATGCGGATTTGTGTTGTCAAAAATTGAGCGCCGAATTTTCTATTCTGCATGCGGAAATATTCTGCCTGAGTAGATGAGGATATCAACAACAGTTTCCCACGCTGATTGAGCGCCCTTTAATCGGTTAAGTTCTTGAGTCTCGCTTCTTCAATCTTTGCTAGCGCTCTTTCAGCTCCCGAAAGTCCGGGTTCTGGACTCGCGCGAACGCCAAACGTGGACACCTAGACCCATGATGGCGCTATTCTCCATTACCGCTTTAGTCGCAATGATGGGTAGGTATTACCACCGTGGACCACTTAACGATCGACGCATCATGGAGGGGAATATTCGGGATGGGAATATAATCAAAACGGCTGATGAATGCTCGCCATTGGCTTGCGTGCGGCGTCTCTCTGCGCTGTTATTACAACTATTTAATCTATATTTTTGATATCTAATCCTCCTCTTCCATCTCATCGTCTCCACTTGCCAGCTACCGTACTTGTGGTTTAGTGGTATGTATGTCTCTCTCTCTGTCTCTTCATGTCGCGCCATTTCTGAGCGATGATATCTTTTATTCTTTCCAAAAGCCTCCTTTCTCGTAATGCTCCTTCAATCGTTTCTCTCCGACGTTCGCGTAGCACGTCTCCCCCTTGTCTCTCCTTTCGTGGAAGAGCAGTCTCAGATTGTTGTACTTATCGCTGATACATTTGATACATTTTTTTTCCTTGTTGTTCATATCAACTGGTCCACCCCAGGACCAGTTGTTGGAGATATGATCTTCTACGTTCTGTTGAAACTCCGACGACAATGTATTCCAGACTACACCCCACTTTATATTGCGTTTTTGGTTTGCTTTTTTTTCCATATATGTTTCGACACCGACAAATAATTCCTCGACGTTCTCCACCTCCCAGAATTTGGTGTTGCCGTTACCATACGCGATACGCGACGGTTGACTTTCCGTACCATTAGCAGTAGACTCTTTTTTCTTGATACCATACGTTTCGGCTAACGACTGAACACTTTCATTCGTTACTAGGGGCACGTTCAGTTTGTCCCGGAGCTTATTTTTATCGTTATCGTCGGCTCTATTTGAAAATACTTTCTCCTTTTTGTCCGACGTCGTCATCGGCGCCGCCTTCTTGTTTCGAGCGGGAGCTAAATTTCCGTTTTTACCTCCCATTTCGTAGCCCAACAATTTACGGTGCACTCCGAAAAGTAAGTTTGCATGCAAATACAAACCCTCAATCGTGTCTTTGTCTTTTGAGCGAGCGCTGTCGAAACGTTGGTTGTACAGCCCGAAGCACTTCATTATTGCACCTTCGATGGTCGTCATCACCTGTCCTTCCGAAATAGACGGCAAAACCTCTGAGTCAACGCGATCGGATAAAAACTTGCGATACTCACTTCTATTTCCACTGCTCGCCGCCGCTCGCGCCTGTTGAAATTGTGCGAGTCTTTCGTCGCCTCCGAGCAGTTGAACGAACTTCTCTTGCGTCTTCGGGAGAGCTGAAACGTTCATCCAACAACTGACGAGGACACGCGCAATGACTCGCATACCAGAGTATTTGGCGAGCTGATTATTTTTCTCGCACGCAGTTCGAAGAATTTCAGTAAAGTCGTCCGCGAGCGCTTCGAGTTGGCGCGCCGGCAAAGTCTCCGCGATCGCCATCAGTAACTCGGATGCGAGTGGCTGCATTTTCACCTCGCCTCCTTTCGAACATAACATGAACTCGATATCGTTCAGTTGCCTTTGTATGAATAAGCGATAGCCACCACTCGTGTGAGCGTGGGACAAATGCGCATGCACTGTCACCAGAACGACGTCGTGCTGCGACGGAGACGCGGAAGAAGAAACGTGGAACCTTTCCACCGACAGATTTTGCCAGTCCACGTCGCAGGAGCACGTCTTCGCGAGTTGTTCATCAGAATGTAAGCGATTTTTGCTCAACCACTTCGTTTCAGCGTACTCATTTTCGTTAGATTGTTCCATCTCGTTGCTTGTAACTCGTTGTATTTTGAGCTTTTTCATGCCGCCAATGATGACGTCGCGGAAAAGCCATCTCGACCCCACGACCATCTCGAATTTCGCCCGAGCGCAAAAGTCGAAATAATCGGCTAAGTTACGCTTATTTTCGGACAAGCAGTACTGCTTGATGACCCGTTCGCCTATTGCATCGCCGGGAGCTATACGCTGCGTCGCCTCTACGTGCAAAGTAATGAGACATCGCTTTTTATTCGAAATTCTAAACATTTTGTTCCACGCCAATTCAGTCGCTTTGTGCATACGATCGACGTGCTTCCAGTAGAGAGGTAAAATCTTACGCGCGCACCGTTCAATCTCATCCTTTTCCATTCCAGTTGCGCACTGCTTCTCGTTTCCGACGAAACCAATCTCATCGGTAATCATTTGTTTAACGAACGAGATGAACTGTTCCTCCTCGTGTTCCTCCTCGTCATCGGGAGGCTGGAAAAATGCGCGGCTGCTCTGATTGCCAACGGCGTAACTGATCACGTATAATCGTTTCAAGAAGTAAACTTCGAGTTCTTTGTTCTCTTCGAAAATTTTACGCACACACTTCTTCACTTTTTCGAACGTGGTGTAGCGACGGCAACATACATTTTTGGGAACACCGTTCTTGTCGGCGCCAATGAGCGTGCAGAAGGTCGTATCGAAATGATCCGCGCCTACACCATCTATTGTGCAGATCATCCGCGTGGTATTCAAAATGGTCGACTGTTTTGATTGGTACGCCGCTTTGTACCCTTCATCAAACTCTTTTTTCTCCGTCTGCGAAAGAGAGTTGAATACGCAAATAGTATCGACCAGTTTTGCGAACTCTTCAAATTTCTTTGTACCGAGTACTTTTGGATCCTCCGCCGCCGGAGAAAAACACATAAAACTGTTTTCGTCCATTACTGAAGAAGAGTCAGTTGTCCCGTCGAGTAACTTTTTTAGAACTCTTTCAGCGACCAATTCCGCGGCAGCCGCCCTACGTTTCATTGTACCAAACGCGGGTTCAAGATTTTCGGCCAAAGAGGAGTCAATGGTTCTTAAAAGAGAATCTTTCGCCTCGGAGTCCAAATGGCCCCTGCCGATGACGACTTCATCGAGGAATATTTTACCTTTGGCAAAAGCAAGCTCCTTTTCCCCGAACATCGGCCAGAACGTGGAATGATTCGTCTCACGCATTTCCTCGTCCCAGATATCTTCATACTTACAGTACAAAAACTTCACTTTCTCCACACTCGGTATGTTTCTTTTGATTTGCTCGTCATACACAAATAAGCCTTTGAGAGCTGCGTCGCGCACCTTTTTGCGCGTTTGCTTATCGTCGTCAGACTTATCCAATTCTGCTAAGTCCGCGCGTGTCGCGATTATCTCTTTGGGAGCTGCGTCGCGCACCTTTTTGCGCGTTTGCTTATCGTCGTCAGACTTATCCAATTCTGCTAAGTCCGCGCGTGTCGCGATTACCTGCAAGCTCTGTACGTAGGTTTGCTTTCCCGCTGCTCTTTTATCCGTAATAACGTCTGTTTTTGGATTCAACCTCAAAACCTCTTCCGACACTTTCGCGAGACCTTTTATTTCTTCTTCTTCTTTATCCTTGATATGGCCATCCGGAACCGGCTCGCGCTCGTACATACTTTCATAGTATGCACCCTTTGTGATTATCGCTGTCGGGAAGTCACTATTATTAATTCTTCGATCTTCTTCGTCATCTTCACCTTCTTCTTCTTCTTCTTCTTCTTCTTCTTCTTCTTCGTCATCAAACTCGTACCCTTCCATCTCCTCCTTTTCTTCCTCCTCTCGCTCCTTTCTATTCATCCTCTGATTCGTCGCGCGTTGTTGTTCTATCGGTCGCAAGTGCGTTAACTCGGCAGCTGCGGTCGCAGCGACGGTGACGGACTTCTTCTTCTTATTATTATTGTTCTCGCGACGCCCTTTCCTCTTCTTGTTTGAAGAAGACCGATTCGAAGAACGAATATCAAGATTTCCTCCGGGCCGTGGTGGTGGCGGTAAAGTTGAGAGTGAGATAAGGATACCACCAGTACCTAATCTTAGATTCCAATCATTTGTCTCATATCGCGGCTCTACGAAGGTAGTCGTTCTTTGATCTACTGTATCTGTTCGATGAGACGATCATAGTTAGTGGACGCCGCCAAAGGCGCGGATTTAAGTTAGTGGTTTGAGTTCACATTTTTGGCTAACTCTTCGTGTTTTTCTTTTGAAGTTTGATAAGAGACGAAACCAAAAGAGAGCTCTTCTCATGCAGGTGAGGAGAAAAAAAATAAATTTCAAACGCATGCGCCCCCGACGACGACGCGACCGACGAAAACCAACGACAAAGAGCGCAAAAGAATGCGACGCATTCCTTTTCTTCATCTCTTCGAGTCTTTGTTTGGTCTTTCGTGGTCTTTCGAGTCATCAGAAGCGACGAAGAAAAGCGAAGACACGCCTATCTTTTGAATTTGAAGATAATTGAATTTGAAATCACATGTGTGTGATTTCGTTTTTCGACGTCCGCGCGCGACGAGGACGTCGCGAAGTTCTAAGAAGTCAAAAAAACGTGGTAAAACACACCTTGCGTTCCTATCGATGCAAAAACGTCGCCCTCGGGCGGTGATGAGCCATTCATAAGTGACTCCCGCGTGTTTACTTTCGCTTCAGATGCCTTTCATAAAATCTGTGAGGATTCGATGTTGGTTGAAAGAATTTTTTAAATCGTGTCCATCGTCTGGTCCCCCTAAAACAAAAAAATCGTGAAGGTGATGATGATGGGATGATTCTTTCTAAATTGTTGTTTTTTTAGCTTGTTTCAAGTGAAAAAATATCGGCTCTCCACAAAAGCCAGAGAGGATGAACAACACGACGACAAAATAACAAACGAGGAGACAGAAGACGACTTTTTATTAAAACGGATTAAACGGAGGACAACGATGTTGATGCATTTGCTGCGATCATCTTTGCGCGTCGTCATCGCTTCTTCTTCTTCTTTTAATTCTTCTGTCTCGTCATCAAAAACGCCTAAAATTCGTTTGATGACATCAGAAAAGACATTGGATACAAAAGAAGAAAAGAACACATTATTCACGACAAAAATCATCGTCCTCGGAACCAATCACAATTCATCCTCCGACGCAGAAAAGGTCACCAGAGTGATCGAAGACGAGAAACCAGACGTCGTGGTCGTCGAGCTGGATTTTGAGCGACTGAACTCCAATTTTAACAACAGCTTCAAGAAAAAACAAGGAGAAGCAGGCGAAGACTTTATGAACGCGGTCAAGTCTGGCACCACCGCGAAGACGCAAAAAGAACAACAACCCATCGTGCTGTTAGGCGACGTGAAAGCGAAAGAGATTCCGGAAATGCTACTGAGTAAAGCTACGAGCATTGAAAATGTCACCAGCGTGTTCCCGGGCGGCTTGGTGTACTTTCTCGAGTCTTTTAAAGGCGCGTTTGGCGTCGCGCCGACGGCGAGCGTTTTGACGATTACGCTCGCGTGCGCGCTCCTGGACCACAATTTTATCGAGCTGTTCGTGTTGCTGTACGGAGTCGCCGTGGTATCCGACGTGTTGTTGAAAGATAGAGACGATGTATTAGCGAAGAATGTGTTGAAAGGCGTGGACATCGCGAAGCGGCTGCGAAAGAAGGAGTTGATTTCGAAACAGTTTACGTTTTCTTCATCATCATCCCTTCCTTCTCTAGATGATGATGATGATGATGATGATGATGATGATGATCATGATCGTTATTTATTGGATGAATTACCCGTATTCACGTTGAAACGCCCGTTTGAAAGCAGAGACGAGATTCGAAGGTTGAACTTGTTCGAGCCGAGATGGTTGCGAATGCTCGACGAGATTGCCAGACGCAACGACGGATCGCTCGTCGGCGCCAAGCTCGGCGTTGTTCTCGCGCAAAACCGCTTATACACGCCCGAAAACTTTGATGACGTAGGTGACGACGATTTTGATGATACTTCCAAAAGTAACGAGAACGAAACGAGAAACAAAAGAGTCGCGCGAATCGTATTCGACCCGTTCGTCCAGCGAGCAAAAGTCGTCGACGCGAAAGAGTCCTCGCGACCAGTCACCGGCGCACGCAAAGTCGAAGTCTTCGTAGCCTTAGATTCCGAAGCGAACGACGATTTCATAGGCGAGTTCCGAGAAGCTCCCGGTCAGCGCGGGTACATGCTCGCGTCGAAGAAAACACCCACCGGCGATCGCGGCGAGCCGACGAAAAACGAAGCGCGAGACGAAAAAGAAGCAAACGACGGTTCCGGTCGCGTCGTCAAGTGCGTGGTCGTGTGTGGGAAATTGCACGTGCGAGGCGTCGTTGGTCGATTGAAGATGCATTTAGATAATGATAATAATAGTGTTAGTAGTAGCGATAATAGTAGCGATAGTGGTGGCGTTGTTGTAACGATGTGATGGTGACATTCACACGCGTTCCTTCGCGTATTTATATGTACGTATTTTGGAGGGTCTTGTTGAAAATTTTTCCTTTTCGTACGACTTTTACCGCCATTTTTTGTCTCCTCGAAGGTCGAATTGGAAACAACGAGAGAGAGAGAAATGGAGAACTTTGACCCTCGGCAACCTCCAGACGCGCGAAACAATAACGATAACAACGCGCAAACGACGACGCAAACGACGCCGCAAGTCGTCTACTCGGACCGGTTCGTTCCAGCGCGAGACGCGCGAAACGGCGCGAACAATAACAACCACTCTTTCGACGAGGAAGAATTGAGAGCGTTCGAGGATGTCGTTGAACCTTACGTCGGGGAAGAAGACGCGTCGTATTACCACCACCATTACCACCACCGGACGACGAACGATAACGACGATAACGCACCGACCGCGGCGACAACGAATACGAATACTAATAATAATTCGAACGTGCGCATGATCGTGGCCAACACGGAGCGAGAGGACACGTCCGCGGCGTACCACGAATTGTTGAGAAGCGAATTGCAATTACCCACGGCTTCGGGCGGCGCGAGAAGAGGGGACGACGGCGGAGGAGGAAGTCAAGGAGGAGGTCAAGGAGCCGCGATGCACGGAGATGGGAAAAGTCATCATCTCTCGTACGACGGGTCGCCGTTGAAAGAAACGCACAGAAACAAGAAAACGTTGAGGTTCAAGACGGATTCGCCGCCTTCGAGCGGTCCGAAGAAACGATATCAGCACAATCCAGACGAGGGCGGGTATTACGATCAAAAAGCAGGAGGAGGAACGTCCCGCGGTGGCGTGAGCGAAAATAACAACGAAGAGAATGCAGCGGGAGTGAGATACTACGAACACCATCGCTCGAACTCTTCGTCGCCGTATTCGTTATCGCCGATTGGTCGAACCGGTCCTTTAGGGACGGCGTTAGCCGCGCCGAGGAGAATGCCGCGTAAAATCGCCC
>Ga0181573_10005213_pt1 | contig 10817 bp, 9 predicted proteins | sample 101ome_25_FD_148643 | JGI IMG/M metagenome (GOLD analysis project Ga0181573, IMG submission 148643) | Coastal salt marsh microbial communities from the Groves Creek Marsh, Skidaway Island, Georgia - 101409BT metaG (spades assembly) | ecosystem: Environmental > Aquatic > Marine > Intertidal zone...
TCCGGCATATCGTAGCGAGACAGGCCCTCTTCGGCGAGATGGTCGAGTATGTCGGCGATCGCGACGCTCTGCCCCTCCTCGAACATGACGGCGAGGCAGGCGCGTTCTCCCAGCCGGTCGTCCGGCACGGGTATCGCCGCGGCAAGGTCGATCGCGTCATGGCGCAGGGTCAGGCTTTCGATCAGATTTGGATTGATATTGTGGCCGCCACGCACGATCAGCTCCTTGCGCCGGCCGGTCAGGGTCAGATAACCGCCTTTATCCAGCGTTCCCAGGTCGCCGGTCATAAACCAGCCGGCATCGTTCATCGATTGCGCCATCGCATCCGGGTCGTTGAAATATCCCGGCATCAGGGATCCTCCCTTGCCGCCGACCAGCCCGGACGTGCCGACCGGCAATTCCCGGTCAGGGTCGTCCGGATCGAAAATCCGCAATTCGTATCCCGCGCAGCAAACGCCCGAAGTGCCGGTCACCCGGTCTCGGCTGTCGCCCGGCAGGCCGTGCTGATGACCATTCGTTTCTGTCATCCCGTAGCCCTTCTGCACCGGGATGCCAAGATCGTAGAGCGCGCCCGAGACGTGCTCCGGGCAGGCGGCGGCGGAGACGCGGAAACTCTTCAGCCGGTCGTATGTCTCTACACCGCGGCTTTCCAGTTCGGCCAGAAAATCCATCGCATGGGTGGGGACGCCGACCAGATAGGTCACGTGGGCGGCTTCCAGCCTGTCCACCAGCGAGTCCCCCCGCGGCCAGTCGTAGAGGACGAATTCGCCGCCGCAGACCAGCGACGTCCACAGCGTGCCGCAGCCGAGATTGTGACTGAACGGGCTGAGCGAACACGTCACTGTGTCCGGGCCGAACGACCAGGCGTCCGCAATCCCCCGGGCGGCGACGAGTTGCGAATTGTCGCTGTGCATTACACCCTTGGGCCGGCCGGTCGAGCCGGAGGTGAACGCAAGATAGGTGATCAGATCGGGATCGCCGGCAGGTGCCGGCACATCGGAGATGTCGGGACGCAGCAGTCCGGCGAACGGCACGTCGTCGTTCGCGGGACCCAGGCGGTAGATATGGCGGAGCGACGCAAGCCCGCCGATCGCAGCCAGTATTTCATCGCCGTCGGCATCCGCGCCGTGGCCGGGTTCGTGAATATAGGCGGCACAGCACGCCCGTTCGCACATATCGGCAATTTCGGCGACCGTGTGGTTCCGGTGCGGCGACGGGCAGCAGACATAGCCGTCCCGCGATGCGGCCAGCAGGGCGATCACGGTTTCCGCCCGGTTGGGCGCCCCGACGAAGACGGTTTCTCCCTGCCGCATTCCGCGGGCCGCCAGATCGGCGGCCAGAGCATCGACCGCGGCGGTCAGTTCCGCCCAGGTAAAGGCGCGATGGCTGCTGCGCAGCGCGATTGCGTCCGGCCGGTCGGCTGCATGGGCGGCCACGATGTCGTAAATCGTGAGGTCGCGCCACACGCCGGACGCGTGATGCTCCTCCACCGCCGCCGCGCTCAACGGCGAAGTTATGATAGCGGACATGCAGGTATCAGACGCCGTGCGACGCGGCGACCAGCGGGTCCATCTCCATGTCGTCGTCCTTCACCGCGCCGATCAGATCGGTGACCTTCTCGATGCCGCGTTCGTCGCACCAGGCTTCCAGGTCGTCGATGATGGTTGTCAGCGCCGTCGGATTGCGGAACCCGGCATAGCCGATGCCGACCGCATGCGCGCCCGCCAGCATGTATTCGACGACGTCCTCCGCCTTGGTCACGCCGCCGACACCGATGACCGGAATTTTCACTTCCTTCGCCACCTGATAGACCATGCGCAGCACGATGGGTTTCAGCGCCGGCGACACCATGCCGCCGAACTTGTTGCCGAGCGCGGGACGGAAATTGTCGGTGCGGATTTTGAGCGACAGGAACGTGTTCGCGATCACCAGCGCGTCGGCGCCGGCTTCCTCCGCCGCCAGCGCGATCGACGTAAGATCCCCCGCATTCGGCGACAGCTTGGCCCAGACCGGCTTGTCGGTGGCTTCGCGAATCGCGCTCATCACTTCCTTGGTATGCTCTTCCTGCAGGGCGAAATTGCCGCCGGTGGTGTTACGCGTCGGGCACGAGATGTTGCATTCGATCACGTCGACGTCCGGCACCGACAATTCGCGCGCCAGGGCTGCGAAATCCTCGATCGATTCCGACGACACGCTGACCACCAGCGGCGGTTCGAACTTCGCATATTCGGGGACGATGTTTTCGAGGAAGTAGTCGATACCTTTGCCCGGCAGGCCGATGGACTGGATGATGCCGGCCTCGGTTTCCGCCATGCGCGGAGTCGGATTGCCGAGGCGCGGTTCGCGGCAGATCGTCTTCGCCACCAGCGCGCCGAGACGGTTGAGATCGATAACCTCGTTGTATTCCCAGGAAAACGCGCCCGATGCGGGCTGAATTGGATTCTGAAACGTCAAATCGCCGATTTTTACCGAAAGATCTACCATCCCACTGCCTCCTGCATGTTGAACACGGGCCCTTCGCGGCAGACGCGTTTGAGGGTCCTCTCGCCGTTAATTTCAAAGGTGCGCATGCAGACGTAACAGGCGCCGACGCCGCACACCATGATCTGTTCCATCGCCACCTGGCCAGGTACGTCGTGCTTCCTGCCGAGATTCTGCATCAGCTTGAGAAGCCGGCTCGACCCGCACGTAAAGAACGCATCCGCCTTGCCGTCCGCAATCAGCCCTTCGAGGATCGCTTCGACGTTTTCGACGTCGCTGCTGCCGTCTTCGTCGACGACCGTCACCGTCTCCGCGCCCAGTTCGCGGAACAGGTCTTCCGACATCACCAGATTTTTTTTCCTCGCGCTGAGGATCGCCGTCACGCCGACGCCGTTTTCCGCCGCCAGTTGCGACAGCGGCGCCAGGGTCGCGAGACCGACGCCGCGCCCGAGCACGACGATGTTCTTCCACGCCGGGTCGAGATGAAACCCGATGCCGAGCGGGCCTGAAATGTTGAATGTATCGCCGGGTTCCAGCGTCGCCATGCCCTTGGTGCCGCGCCCCTCGCACTTGTACAGGAACTCGATCTGTCCGGCGGGCCGGTCGACTTTGTAGACGCTCATCGGGCGGCGCATCCATACTTCGGCACCGTCGGGCGTCGGGCACAGCAGATGAAAGAACTGCCCGGCATAGGCCGTCAGCGCCTTTTCGTGCGTTTTGAGCACCATCAGCTTGTATTCGTCGTTGACCCAGTCGTTGGACACGACATCGGTCAGATATTCGCCAACGGGCTTGTCCGGATAGGGGTCGGATTCGTCCGGTCGGATGGCGGAATTCGTGTATTTCTCGTTGGGGGCGAGATCAGTCATGACATCCATGCTTTTTGTGCGGTCGGGTGCGGCTGCTTATACGCCTAAAATGTAACAAAAGAAAGACTTGTCCCATTTTTGTTACAGTTATCCACAGCTGCCGAACAGCATTGTGACATTAATCCGGTGATTTTCGTAACCTGGCGCGAAATCCGGGTGGTGGGTGCCGTGAAACAGGCGGGATTCGAACAGAACGCCCCGGTTTTCGCGATACGGCACGGAGATCGCATTGTCTCCGTGTTTGGCCAGAAACGCCCGAATTCGTGCCTTGTCGGCATCGTAATCGGCAATCGGCCAGTCCGGCGGCGGCGGCGCGCGATACACGATAAGCCCGCCCGTATCGGGATTGCGGTTCGCCGCGTCGGGCGTCACCCAGAAATTGAGACTGACCGCCGCGTCGTCGGCATGGATGTCGATGGGCCGGTCGCCGGACAAGGCCTTGAAGGCCCAGGCCTGTGTCAGCGGATGCGGCCCCAGCAGTTCGGGAAGCGCGGCGCGAAACTCGTCAGCGATCTGCAACACCAAAGGACAGGCGAAGCCGTCTTCCAGATAGGTGGCGACGAACCCGCCGATATGGGTGAAATCATGCCAGATGGTGCTTTCCGTCAGAAACCTCTGCAGCAGCGCCAGCGCCTTCGGCGTCAGAAGGTCGTCGACCGCCACCACACCAGTCTGCGCGGCGTCCCACGCTCCCTGTACCGCGGCGGTGTCGAGGGCTGGGTTTATCGCCCCGCTAAAAATCTCCGGCGCATCGACCATGTGTATGGCCGTGTTGTAATCGGGGCCCAGCGTGTCGAGCTGTTCGTCCGTCAGATCCACCACCCCGTCGGCCAGTTCGGCCGCGACCCCGTCATAGAGCCTGGCCAGCATTTCGAAACGCTGGCCGTCCCGCGCGCGCGGCGGCAGGTGGCGAAACAGGTCGGAATCGTGTTTCAGCTTTTCAGCCGACGCAGTGCGCAACGATCTCTCGGCAATGCCGATCCGGCCCTCGCCGCGCCGCAGATCGTAGGTCCGCGCAAAATGATCGAGCGACCGGTCGCGATCGCCCAGCGCAAGCCACTGAAACCCAAGCGCCCGGTGGGCGTCGATATGGTCCGGTTCCAGCGCCACCACGGCACGAAAAGCCCGAATGGCGTCTTCGCGCCGGTTCAGTTCAAGCAGGGCATGCGCCCGGTTGAGATGGGCGGATGCGTATCCCGGCTCGTCCGCGACCAGCATATCGAGCATATCCAGCGCTTCGGCGGCCGCGCCGCGACGCGCCATCAGCGCCGCCAGGTTGTTCCGCACCATCGGGTGTCGGGGATCGATTTGAAGCGCCTGCCGGAGCGCTTCTTCGGCGGCGGCGAAATCGCCCGCGCGTTGCGCCGCCATGGCCCGCCCAATCGCTTCTTCGGTCGGATCGCCGGCCATGTCAGTCGGGAAGCTTGTCGATCAGATCGCGCATGAATGCCGCCGCATCGCGACCCTTATGCGCGCGGCGCCACCTGTCTTCGACGGTGCGTTCGTGCAGGTCCAGCGCTTCCGGCGCCGAGGTGATCATGGCAATGCCACCGTGGATATTGGGCTGTTCGCCCAGCCTGAACGGACTGAGGGTCAGTATCTTGCGGTCGGCCTGGCGGAAAATCTGGAAGCTGTTGTGCGGCAGTGCGCCCGGCACCACGCCGATCTGAATACCGATAGGCTCTTCTTCCATCAGCCGGATCAGGTGATCCGCTTCGGCCCGGGCGCGGGCGCGGCGGTCCGCCAGCACCTCGTCGGGCAGGTCGAGCCGGCCGACCAGCCCGTTGCGCAGGAACCGGTCGATCTCCGCGCCGGAGATCAGGTTCAGAATGCCGGGCTTGCGATCCCGCCAGGTTTCCTTTCGCTGCCGCAGGATCGGTATCAGTTCGCGGACGATATCCTGCGCCCGGTCCCGTTCGGCCGCACCGTCGGGAATGCTCTCGGCCAGCACTTCTTCCAGCGTTTCGCCGAACGCATCCGATGCCAGCAGGAACGATACGGGCCCGGCCAGGACGATGATGTGTTCCGAGGATTCTTCGATCTGTCGCAGGCGTTCGAAAAACGCCACCGCCGACGAGATGTACTCCACGCCGACGCCCAGCAGGGTCGGGACGGATACGTCCAGCAGTTCCGCAAGGTTCTCGAGGGTTTCGATCTTGGCGACCTCGCCTTTCTCGAAACGGTACAGCGCGGTGCGCGATATCCCGAGCCGGGACGCCACTTCGTCGGCGCTGAGACCGGACGCGATGCGAAACGCCTTCAGGCGGTTGCCGATATCGTCGAACCGGATGGTCATGCGTCCGTTCTGCGCCTCCCGCTTTTCGTAGCCCTCCCGAACAGGTACAAGGTTTGCCGAGGGAGGGTCAACGATCCACATGACGAAATGGCAATACACCAAGGGCCTGCACGATCTCGGCAACGGCAGCTGGGCGTACCTGCTGCCGGACGGCGGCTGGGGCTGGAGCAACGCCGGACTGATCGCGGATGGCGGCGAGACGCTGCTGGTCGACACCCTGTTCGACCTGCCGCTGACGGCGGAGATGCTGACAGCCATGCGCGATGCCGTGCCGGACGCGAAAGAAATTGACACATTGGTCAACACGCATGCCAATGGCGACCATACATACGGCAACCAGCTGGTCGACGGGGCGGAGATCGTCGCCTCGGCCGACTGCGCCGCGGAGATGGAAATCCGTCCGCCGGAGGCCTTTATCAGCCGCGTCAAAGCCTGGCAGGACATGGGCGAAGCCGGCGCCATCATCTGGGAACTGATGGGCCGCAAGTTCGATTTCGACGGAATCGAAAACCGGGTTCCCACCCGCACTTTCGACCGCGAACTGACGCTGATGGTCGGCAACAAAAAGGTGGAGTTGACCAATGTCGGTCCTGCTCACACCCGCGGCGACGTACTGGTCCATGTGCCGGAAGACAAAACGATTTTTACCGGCGATATCGTGTTCGTGGGCGGACATCCCGTGATGTGGGCCGGGCCGGTCGACAACTGGATCGGCGCCTGCGATCACATTCTGGGGCTCGACGTGGAAACCGTGGTACCGGGACACGGACCGGTCAGCGGCAAGGACGAAGTCCGCGCGTTGCGCTCCTATCTGACCGAATTGCGGGACGAGGCGCGCAAGCGTTACGACGCGGGCCTCGACTGGGTCGCGGCGTCCGAGGAGATCGTCGCCGATTTCTTCAACCACTGGATCGATCGCGAACGCGTCTTTATCAACGTCAACAGCCTGTACCGGGAATTCGACGAAGACCCCAAACCGCCGGCGGCGATGAAGGTCTTCGCCGAGATGGCGAAATGGTACTGGTCCGAATATCCTGACCGACACCCCCACGGCAACTGCACGGGACACTGATACGCATGGCACAGAACATCACCCGCACCGTCAAGCAGATGGTCGCCGAGGCAAACGAACATGTCGAGGAAATCAGCATCGCGGACGCCCGGGAACTCGTCGGTCGCGACGACGTGCTTTTCATCGACATCCGGGATATCCGCGAGGTCGCCAAGACAGGACGCATCACCGGCGCCCGCCACGTGCCGCGCGGCATGCTGGAAATGTGGATCGATCCCGAATCTCCCTATCACCGGGAGTTTTTTGTAGAAGACAGGAAATTCGTTTTCTATTGTGCCGGCGCCTGGCGGTCGGCGCTGGCCGCAAAGACCGCACAGGACATGGGACTGACGCCCGTCGCCCATCTCGAAGGCGGCATCAACGCATGGATCGAAGCCGGCGCATCTATCGATCCGCCCAAAGACAGAACTTAGAGGAAGAACCCATCATGGACGGTTTGTCGAACCAGCCCTACACCCCGGACCTTCGCGGCTTCATTGAATATCTCGACAGGGAACATCCGGAGGAAATCATCCGGGTCACCAAGGAGGTCGACCCCGAATACGGCGTGAGCGGAATCCTTCACCGGCTCGAAAAGGAGGGTCACTTCAAGGCCGTCATCTTCGAGAACGTCAAGGGATCGGACATCCCGCTGGTCGCCAACATGCATGGCAGCTTCAACCGACTGAAATACGCCATCGGTATGGAAGAAGGCACCGAGAAGGAGTTCCTCCGCGCCTACGGCGCGCTGGAGGCAAATCCGATCGAACCCGTCATGGTCGAAGACGCGCCCGTCCAGGAAGTCGTGAAAACCGGCGACGACATCAATGTCGAGGAACTCCCGATCTGCACCTATCACGAGCTTGACGCCGGCAAGTTCATCACCGCGGCGCTTGGTCTAATGCGCGATCCGGACACGGGGATCGACAATATCGGCATCTATCGACATCAGGTTTTCACCGGTAAAGAGCTAGGCGTCCAGTTCTCGGAAACAGCCGACGCCAACGTCATCTGGAAGAAATACGAACAGCGCGGCGAACCGACGCCGATCGCGCTTGTCATCGGCCACCACCCGGCGTTCTTTCTTGGCTCGCTGAGCTATACACCGATCGATTCGAACGAGTTGCACGTCGCAGGCGGCATACTGCAGCGCGCCGTGCCGCTGGTGCCCTGCAAGACGATCCCGCTGGACGTGCCCGCGGACGCGGAAATCGTGATCGAATGCTTGATCCGGCCCGGCGAACGCCGCGCCGAGGCGCCGTTCGGCGAATTCCCGGGCACCTACGGACCCGAACGCATGAACCCGATCCTCGACATCCAGGCGATCACCCACCGCAGCAATCCTTTGTACCAGAACGCGTTCGTCGGCCACGCCGACAATCTTCTTCTGTCCGGCGTGATCCGGTCGACCGCGATCGAGGAAACGGTAAAGATCGCCTGCGGCACGGTCACCGGCGTGCACATGCCGAGGTCGGGACGGTTCCGTTTCGTCTGTTACATCGCCATCGACCGCAAGATCGAGGGCGAGGCCAAGGCCGCCGCGATGGCCGCCTTCGTCACCGACCCGTTCCTTAAATTCGTGGTGGTCGTCGATCACGACGTCGACATCACCAGCGACACCGAAGTAATGCACGCAATCGCCACACGGGTCCGCGCCGACCGGGATACCTTCATGGTGCCCTACGCCAAGGGGTCGCCGCTCGACCCCGCGTCATACGATCCGGAAGGCGGTTCTCATCTTGTGACCAAGATGGGTATCGACGCGACCCGCAAGGACAACTACCCCGACGAAATCCACGTGCCGGGCAACGAGGACATCGACATGTCCGAGTTCATTCCGGGATACGACGAACTGTAAGAAAGCCAGCCACATGACCGACTGCCACCGCATCGACGTCCATCATCACATCCTGCCGCCGAATTATGTCGACATCGTCGGCGACGACCGGATCGGACCGCTGATTCTGGCCGGCAAGACGCCGGAATGGACGCCTCAGATGTCGATAGAGGCGATGGACCGCAACGGCATCCAGACCGCGCTGACATCCATTTCCGCGCCGGGCCTGTGGTTCGGCGACACGCAGGAAACAGTCGATCTGTGCCGGCACTGCAATGAATACGCCGCCGATATCAGCCGCGATCACGCGGGCCGTTTCGGCGTCTTCGCCAGCCTGCCGCTGCCCGATGTCGACGCCAGCCTGAAGGAAATCGCCTATGCGCTGGACGATCTGAAAGCCGACGGCATCGGTTTGCTGACGTCTTACGGCGACCGTTACCCGGGCGATCCCGAATTCGCGCCCGTCTTCGACGAGCTGAACAGGCGCAAGGCGACCGTCTATTTCCACCCGACGAATGCGCCCTGCAACCAGTGCCAGCCGGAAATCCCGGCCGCGACGCTCGACTTCCCGTTCGACACGACGCGCGCCGTCGTCAGCCTGCTGTTCAACGGCACCTTCGCGCGCTGCCGGGACATCAACTTTATCTTCAGCCATGCGGGCGGGACGATCCCGTTTCTCGCCGAGCGCATCGGCCGGCTGCAGGGCCGGCCCGGGTTCAAGGAACACGTGCCGAACGGCGTCGTGCCCGAACTGGAACGGCTGTATTACGACACGGCACTGTCGACCAACTGGCTGGCTTTCCGCAGCCTGTTCGAACTGGTCACGCCTGATCACGTGCTGTTCGGCAGCGACTATCCGTTCGCGCCGGAACAGACGATGACGGGGTCGATCAAACAGCTGCAGGAAATGGGGCTGGAGCCGGAAGAGCTGAGGGGCATCGAACGCGACCACGCGCTTAAACTGTTCCCGCATCTCGCCAACTGAGACGCCAATGGAAACGTTGACCCTGACCGTCAATGGAGAGGCACGCGAAGTCGCCTGCGATCCCGCGACGCCGTTGCTTTATATCCTGCGCAACGATCTCGATCTGACCGGGGCCAAGCTCGGCTGCGGACTGGAGCAGTGCGGCGCCTGCGCCGTCCTGATCGACGGCGAGGCCACGTTCTGCTGCAACCGCCCGGCGGGCGAAGTGACCGGCAAGGAGATCGTCACCGTGGAAGCCCTGTCGGCCGACCGGACGGGGGCCGCCGTCCAGCGCGCGTTCATCGCCGAGGGCGCGGCGCAGTGCGGGTACTGCACCACCGGTCTGGTGGTCGCCGGCACGTCGCTGCTGAAACAGAATCCAACCCCCGACCGCGACGCGATCGTCGCCGGCCTGGCAGATCATCTGTGCCGTTGCGGGTCGCATGCGCGGGTGATCGCCGCCATCGCGCGCGCGGCGAAGGACCTGACAAATGGCTAGCGTTTTTTCCAGCCCCAGCCTCGCCAATCATCCGGGTCTCGACGAATGGATCGCCGTGAAAGCGGACGGCCGCATCGCCGTCAGAACCGGCAAAGTCGATATCGGCCAGCGCATTTCGACCGCGCTGGCCATGATCGCGGCGGAAGAGCTGGACGTGCCGCTGGACCGGATCGACATGATCCGCACCGTAACCGGCGAGGCGCCCGACGAAGGCATCACGTCGGGCAGCAATTCGATGATGGAGTCCGGTCACGCCGTGCGTCTGGCGAGCGCGACCGCGCGCCGCCACATGCTGGCGCGGGCGGCAGAAGTTCTGGATGTCGACGCCGCCATGCTGGAAGTCGAAGACGGCCGGATCCGGTCGCGCGACACCAACCGCAGCGTATCCTACGAGGAACTGCAGGGCGACAAGCCGTTCGGTATCGACGTCGCCCCCGACATCGACGTGAAGGACCCGGACACCCACCGCATCGTCGGCGAAAAGGTCGCTCCGCTGGGCCTGTCGGAGATCGTGACCGGCGAGTACCGCTTCCTGCACGACATGAAAATGGACGGCATGCTGCATGCCCGCATCGTCCGGCCGCCGCATTACAAGGCGCGCCTGATATCGCTGGATGAGGAAGCCGTCAGCCGCCTCAGGGAGAACGGAATCGAGACCGTGCGGGACGGCAGTTTTCTCGCCGTCGCGGGACCAGACGAATACGCCGTCATCCGCGCCGCCGAAAGGCTGTTCAACGCCTGCGACTGGGATGCGGGAGACGGCCTGACCGAAGGAGACATTTTCGAAAGCCTGACGGCAAACGCCCGCGAAAGCAGACCG
>Ga0181573_10005214_pt1 | contig 10817 bp, 6 predicted proteins | sample 101ome_25_FD_148643 | JGI IMG/M metagenome (GOLD analysis project Ga0181573, IMG submission 148643) | Coastal salt marsh microbial communities from the Groves Creek Marsh, Skidaway Island, Georgia - 101409BT metaG (spades assembly) | ecosystem: Environmental > Aquatic > Marine > Intertidal zone...
TGTTGTGCCTGACGCTCAAGCACAAGGACTCCCCGGATTGAGAGCCGGGACCACGGGTTGCAATTTGAAAAGGACGCCGTTTCCCAGGATCGGCGTCCTTTGTTTTTGAGGCTGTGACGTGAGCGAGACTTCATCCGACAAGCGGTTGAGACTGGTGTTCATGGGGACAGCCGAACTGGCGCGTGAATGTCTGCGCGCCCTGGCGGACGCGGGGAGGTTCGACCTGGCCGCGGTGGTCACGCAGCCGGACCGGCCCAGCGGCCGCAAGCTGAAGCTCCAACCTTCGCCGGTCAAGGCGCTGGCGGTGGAACTGGAACTGCCCGTCCTGCAGCCGGACCGGGCGCGGGATGAGTCGTTCATCGCGGAATTGAGGGCGTTGGCTCCGGAGCTGATCGCGGTCGCCGCCTACGGGCAGATCCTGCCGAAGGCGATCCTGGATCTTCCGCCGCATGGTTGCCTGAATGTCCACGCCTCGCTTCTGCCCGCCTACCGCGGAGCCTCGCCGATCCAGGCGGCCATTCTCAACGACGACGCGGAATCCGGCGTCACCATCATGAGGATGGACGAAGGACTCGACACCGGCGACATCGTCTCGTTGGAAACCACTCCGATTGACTCCAAGGACGACGCGCAATCCCTGCACGACCGTCTGGCCCGGATCGGCGGCGATCTGCTGGTCCGGACGATTCCGGAATATACCGCTGGCCGGATGCCTCCCAGACCGCAGCCGGAGGAGGGCGTTTCGCATGTCGGCAAGATCCGGAAGCAGGAAGGGGAAATCGATTGGACGCAACCGGCGCGCGCCATCTGGTGTCGCGCGCGCGCCTTCACCCCGTGGCCGGGGGCGTTTGTCTGGCGCGGCGAGGGCGAGGGCAGGCGGATGCTCAAACTTTGGAAGACCGGGGTCATGGATGCCGGAGGCCTTGAGGGGCGCCCGGGCGAGATCCTCCAGGCCGACAAGAATGGCGTGGTGATCGCTTGCGGGGAACAGGCTCTGCGCGTGGAGGTCCTGCAGCCCGAGGGGAAACGCCGGATGAGCGCCCAGGAGTTTCTGACTGGACACGAACTCCAACCCGGCCGATTGATCACGGATTGAAGCACGGATGAACACCAATGGACACAGATTGTTCGGGCGTTGCCATGTGCGGCTGTTAAGGATGCAATCGACGTTCCGCTGGTTTCGGTCGTGGCTGCTTGCGGCGTTCCTGACGGGCTTGGCATTGGAAGGGCGCGCGGCGGATCAGCAACCGAAGTTCATGCAGGCGGCGACAATCCGGACCGGGACGAACACGACCTTGAAGGGGGTGGCGATTCAGGTCGGGGATCGGGCGGAGGCTGCAGTCTGCTTTGACACGGAACTCCTGCGCATGTCGGCGATGTGGGAAGGGGGCTACATCGAGCCGATCAAGCTGATGTCCCGGGGCGAATACCCGGCTGCCTTGGGCGACATCCGGGTGGAAACGGGGAGCCGTCCCGGATGGGCGAAGACGAACCTGTTGGCGGACCTGAGGCTGGAGCCATTCGGACCGCTGCCGGCCGAACATGCCAGGTTTCGCGGAGTCTATCGTTTTGAGAACCGGGCTGTTCTGTCCTACACCCTGGGGACGACGCCGGCCCTGGAGATGCCCTGGTACGATTCGCTCGATCGTTTCTTCACCCGCAGCTTCCATGTCGGCGCGACGGAGGAGCCCTGGATGTTGTTGATCTGCAAACTGCCTCCCAAGCGGGGCGGGCGCGACATCGTCGAGAACGTCGGCAACGGGTCGCACGGATACGCCCTGTTGAACGGCGACCCCGAGGCGATTGCGGTCGGTGTCTTGGATGCGCCCAAGGAGGGGAAACTGGAGGCGCGGGAGGGGCACCTTTATCTCCGGCTTCCGGCGCTCAAGCAGCCGATCACGTTTCAGGTCCAGATCTGGCGGGGCGCGCCCAACGATGTCAACCTGGACCGCTTCGTTGAGAACTTTCATCAACACCCGCCATTCCTGAATCCGATCAGTTTCACCCGGGGCGGGGCGCTGCAATGGACGAACGCCGTGCTGGCCGAGTTTCAGCTTGGCGAGAACAAGGGGGCTTACGCCGTCGACACCCTCGGGCTGCCGCATGCCAATCCGTATGGCGCGCCCATGTATCTGACGGGGCTGGATTTCTTTTCCGACGGGCGCGCCGCGGTTTCGACCTTCCATGGCGATGTCTGGACCATTGCCGGGATGAACGACGATTTCAGCAAGATCATCTGGGAGCGACATGCCTCGGGGCTGTTCCATGCGCTCGGGTTGAAGATTGTGGACGACGAGGTTTACGTGACCGGACGCGACCAGATCACCCGCCTGCGCGACCTCAACCGGGATGGCGAGGCCGACTTCTACGAGAACTTCAACAACGATTGCCTGATCACGACCAACTTTCACGAGTTTGCCATGGATCTGCAGACGGACGCGGCGGGGGATTTCTATTTCGCCAAGGCGGGGCCGGTGCAGAATGGCGGACGGGGTTTCGGTCATATCGTCGAACACCACGGGACGCTGCTGAAGGTTTCCAGGGACGGTTCCAAATTGGAGACCGTTGCGACCGGTTTTCGCGCGCCGAATGGCATCGGCGTGGGACCGAATGGCGAACTGACCAGCGGCGACAACGAGGGCACCTGGACGCCGCGGTGCCGGTTGAACTGGATCAAGCCCGGCGGCTTCTATGGCGTCGTCGATCTGGCCCACCGCGAGCCGGAGCCGACGGACCACGATCGTCCGTTGTGCTGGCTGCCGAAGGAGGTCGACAATTCCAGCGGCGGGCAGGTCTGGGTTCCGGACGATCGCTGGGGGCCGTACGCCGGCCGATTGCTGCACATGTCCTACGGGACCTGCTCGCTTTATTCCGTTTTGAAGGAGGAGGTCGGCGGTCAAATGCAAGGCGGTGTCACGCGTTTTCCGTTGAATTTCCCCAGCGGCGTCATGCGTGGGCGTTTCAATCCCCGCGACGGCCAACTCTACGTCGTCGGCATGAAGGGCTGGCAGACCAGCGCGGCTTTGGACGGATGCCTGCAGCGGGTGCGTTACACCGGGCGTCCCGTCAGCATGCCGCAGTCGCTGCGTGTGACCAAGTCGGGCGTGACGATCGGCTTTGAGGAGGCTCTGGATCGCGGACTGGCGACCGACCCGGAAAGCTACGCGGTGAGCCACTGGAATTACATCTGGTCGAAGGCCTACGGTTCGCCGGAGGTTGCGCCCGGGAAGGAAGGCGAGGCGAAGCCCGGCGAGGCGGGCGTCGAATGGACCGCCGATCAGAAGAGCGCGCAGAATCGACAGCCGCTCACCGTCAAGTCGGCGACGCTTTCAGAGGACGGGAAGACGGTTCACCTGGAGTTGCCGGACATCCGTCCCGTGATGCAGATGCAGATTCGATTCAACCTGGAGTCGGCCGCCGGCGAAACCGTGCGCGGGGAGATCTTCAACACGATCCATCGGTTGGGTGACGGGAGCTGATCCGGGACCGTGGATTGCCCCACGGATGGCAGAGCCGACCCACGGATGAAGAACTGTTGCGGTCTTCGTGGAACAGCGATCGTAGCGCGGCCGTCCCGGCTGCGATGATTGAGAAACCGTGCGCGGGGAGATCTTCAACACGATCCATCGGTTGGGTGACGGGAGCTGATCCAGGACCGGGGATTGCCCCACGGATGGCAAAGCCGACCCACGGATGGCAAAGCCGACCCACGGATGAAGAACTGTTGCGGTAGGCCGCGCCCGTTACTTGTCGAAGAACGGAAACAGCTTCTTGAGCTCCGTCTTGCTGGGGCGGCGGCCGTATTCGCAGATCTCATAGGCGGCCGCGGTCTTGACTTCGGCTCCCTTCTCATCGCCGTACCACTCCTTGAGGAGGTCGCGATATTTGTCGGCGATGCGCATGAAGCGCGCGCGCTGGCCCGCGCGGACCTGGGAGATGCGCTTCTCGCGATGCTCGTCCGAGCGCGGCAACAGATGCGGCCCGCCCAGGGCTCCGCCTTCGAGGAACTGCGATTCCATCACGGCCAGGGCGTCGAGTTTCTGCTCGATGACGGAGTCGATGGAGATCGCGATGTCCGGCGCGGAGGGCGTCGGTTTCTGAAAGCGGTCGGAATAATACATGAACACCGGGTTGCGGCGCAGCGGCTCCACGTCCGGGCAGATGAAGGGCACGGCGACCATGAAGGCCGCGTCCTGGACCAGCACGCCGGTGTAGCGGTGGTCCGGATGGTAGTCGTTCGGGCGCGGGGCGAGCACGAGGTCGGCCTGCCACTCGCGGATGAGGCGCGTGACCTTCAGGCGGTTCTCCAGTGTCGGCATCAACTCGCCGTCATGAATGTCCACCACCTCGACGTTCGTTCCGAGAATCTCCGAGGCCTTCTTCACCTCAGCGGCGCGACGCTTCGCCAAGGGGCCGCCCGCTTCGCGCCAGTGACCGATGTCGCCGTTGGTCATGGCGACGAATTTCACCTTGTGCCCCTGTTTGGCCCACATCGCGCCGACGCCGCCGGCCTGGAGTTCGCAGTCGTCCGGATGCGCGCCGAAGCAGATGATGCGGAGCTTGCCGTCCTTGTCCTGGGCGGAGGCGGCGGTGATGACGAAGGAGAACGCAAGAAGGGCGAGGGAGGTCTTGAAGAGTTTCATGGTCGGTTTTCTTTTCAATGCAATGAGCCGTGAATGTCACGGATGCGGGGAGGGATTCCAAGCAAGGAGTTGCGGCTGTGGTCGCTCAGCGGGTTCTGGCGTGCTCCTTGACGAGCTACCCCAACACCGGCGTCACGACATTTCCGTGGATGTCAGTCAGGCGGAAGCGGCGGCCCTGGTATTTGAAGGTCAGGCGCAGGTGGTCGATGCCGAGGAGGTGCATCATGGTCGCGTGGAAGTCATGCACGTGGACGGGATCCTTGGCGATGTTGTAGCAGAAGTCGTCGGTTTCGCCGTGGCTGAAGCCGGGCTTCACGCCGCCGCCGGCCATCCACATGGTGAAGCAGCGGGGGTGGTGGTCGCGGCCGTAATTCGTCTTCGTCAGCTTGCCCTGCGAGTAGTTTGTGCGGCCGAATTCGCCGCCCCAGACGATCAGCGTGTCCTCCAGCAGGCCGCGCGCCTTGAGATCGGCGACCAGGGCGGCGGAGGGTTGGTCGGTGTCCTTCGACTGCCGGCTCAAACCGCCGGGCAGGCCGCCATGCTGGTCCCAGCCCTGATGGTAGAGTTGGATGAACTTCACGCCGCGTTCGGCGAGTCGGCGGGCGAGAACGCAGTTGGCGGCGTAGGTTCCGGGTTTCTTCGATTCCGGGCCGTAGAGATCGAAAGTGGATTCCGGCTCGGACTTCACGTCCATGGCGTCGGGCACGGAGGCCTGCATGCGGAAGGCCATTTCGTATTGCGCGATGCGGGAATTGATCTCGGCGTCGCCGATGGCGTCAAACTGCCCTTCATTCAGTTCGCGCAGGCGATCCAGCATGAGGCGACGGCCCTCGCGTGAGATGCCGGGGGGCGACTGCAGGGCGTTGACCGGATTGTCGCCGGGCAGGAATTTGACGCCCTGATGTTCCGAGGGCAGGAAGCCGCTGCCCCAAAGCCGCGAGTAGATCGGCTGCCCGCCGCGGTTCTGGGAGATCAACACGCAGAAGGCGGGGAGGTTCTCGTTGTCCGTGCCGAGGCCGTAATTCAGCCAGGCGCCGACGCTGGGTCGGCCGGCAAGCTGGGAGCCGGTCTGGAAGAAGGTGATGGCCGGGTCGTGGTTGATGGCCTCGGTATGCAGGGTCTTGATGAAGCAGAGGTCGTCCGCGACCCTGGCCAGGTGCGGCATGCGGTCGCTGATCCAGGCGCCGCTTTGGCCGTGTTGTTTGAATTCAAAGATGGATCCGGCAAGCGGCAGTCGGGCCTGATTGGACGACATGCCGGTCAATCGCTGTCCCCTGCGGACGGAGGCGGGCAGGTCCTCGCCGTTCATCTTGTTCAGCATCGGCTTGTAGTCGAACAGGTCCATCTGCGAGGGACCGCCGCTCTGGAACAGGTAGATGACGCGCTTGGCCTTGGGGGCATGATGCGGCGCGCCGAGCAGGCCGTTTGCGGCGGTGGACGTTTCGGCGTTTGCCTTGGCCGGGTTCAGCAGGTGGGCCAGGGCCAGACCGCCCAGGCCCATCCCGGAGCGGGTGAGCAGCTCGCGGCGGTTGAAATGACTGGGGTTCAACTCGTTCATGATTTCAAGAAAGCGTCGACGCCAAACAGCGCGCCAGTTGTCCAAAGGAAGCGAAAAGCCGGTGGGGCGAGAGTCCCCTCGAGCCCATTTCAATGTCCTGAAAGGACAAGAGAATCCATCGCCTCTCCAAGGCGCAGAAATGGGCTCGAGAGGACTCTCGCCCCACCAGAATGAAATCGATGACCCTCATCGCTTCATCAGGGTTTCGTCGAAGTTCATGATGGCGTTGGCGACGACTGCGAGGGAGGCCAGTTCGATCGTGCGTTGGTCGGCCTTGGCTCCCTTTCCGCCGGCGTTGAAGAATTCGTTCGCCGCCTTCGCGTCCTTTTGAAACAGACCGACCTGTTCAGCGTGCAATTGTTTGAGGACCCTGAGTTCACGTTCGTCCGCGCGACGTCCGGTCAGGGAGCGGAAGGCCAGTTGGATCCGGCCGTCCAACTTGTCTCCGCCTTCCTCGGCCATGCGGACAGCCAATCGTCTGGCCGCCTCGGCGAAGAGTTCGTCATTCAGGGTCACCAGGGCTTGCAGGGGCGTGTTGGTCCGTTGGCGGCGCGCGATGCAATCCTCGCGGCTCGTGCCGTCGAAGGTGATCAGGTAGGGCGAGGGGGCGGTGCGTTTGACGTAGAGATACAGGCTGCGACGGAAGTTTTTTCCAACGACCTCCTTCTTCGCCGCGCCGCGATGTTCCGCCTGGTCGTGGGATTGGTCGCTGGGGCCGCCCATCTTGTGACGCAGCATGCCGCTGGCGGCGAGGGCGTTGTTGCGGATTGTCTCCGCCGACCAACGATGTCCCGGTCCGCGCGCCAACAGCTTGTTCTCGGGGTCGCGTTGGATGGCCTCCATGGAGCCGGTCGCCGATTGGCGATAGGTCGCCGACATGACGATCTTCTTGTGCAGGGCCTTGGTGTTCCAGCCGCTGTCGACGAAGGCGCGCGCGAGCCAGGTGATGAGCTCGGGATGGGTGGGGCGTTCGCCCTGGCTGCCGACCTCCTCGGTTGTGGCGCAGATGCCGCGCCCGAAGAAGAGCTGCCAATAGCGGTTCACCGTGACGCGCGCGGTGAGCGGGTGTCGCGGATCGGTCAACCACCTGGCCAATCCGAGACGGTTGCGAGGCAGTCGGTCATCGAATTCCAGGAAGCTCTCGGGCACGCCGGGCTCCACGCGTTCGCCGGGCGCGTCGTAAACGCCGCGAGTCAGGACGTAGGTGGGGCGGGGCTCCGGCAGATCGCCCATGGCCATGATCTCGGGCACGTCGTCGATCAGGTCGTTCTCCTCTGTGCGGAGTTTGCGCAAGGCGGCTGCCTGTCTGGCGTATTCCGTGTCGAAGCGCAGCCGATGCAGTTCCCGCAGCGTCGCCGGAGTTGCTCCTTTCGCGGCGTCGGACAGCGAAACGCCGGTTCCCAAGGTCTGCATTTCGAGGGCCGACAGCTCCCGGTCGAAGATCTTCAATTCGTCGATCATTCCGTCCTTGAAGCCGCGGCCGCGAAAGCGCGCGGCCAGTTGCAGCGGGACCTTCATCTTCTCCTTCTCGTAGGCGATCGTCTTGAACAGCGTGTCTTTCCCGACTGCGGTCGCGGCTGGTATTCCGTCGATGAAGATCCGCAAGCCGGCGGCCCGGCTGGAGCCGTCGTAGGTCACGCCGATGTGGATCCATTGGTTCAGCGGGAGTTCGTCCCTGGTCGCGATCTTCATGGCGTTGCCGGGCCAGAAGTGCGTGAGACCAAAGGCGGCCCGGCCATCCTCGAGCAGGAGTTCGTAGCCGCGGCTGCCGGCGTCGGAACCCGCGCGGCAACGATGCAGGACGATGATCCGGTCCAGCTTCTCCACGGTCCGGATCCACAGGCTCAGCGAGAACGGATCGTCCCGGTCGAACTCCGCAATGCCCGCGATATCGACCGAATTCTCCCCGGTGAATTCCAGGGCCTTGCCGAACCTGCCGTCGACCCGTTTCGGCGACTCCTTCAACGCGCCGGGAGCCTTGGCATTGGCGGCGTTGGCGACCTGATTCTTCTCGATGGCTTCAAAAGAGAAGCTGCCGACCAGGCCGGGGATCGGGTCGTCGAGTCCCGGTTTTGAAACCAGCCAATCCTTGAACGCGCTGGATTGCTTCGCGCCCGCGGCCTTGAGTTTCGGGGCTTCGGTCGCGATCTGTTTCTTCAAGGCCACGTGCCGTGTTTCGGTGGCGTCGTCGGGGTAAAGCAGCAAGGTGGGATTCGGGATGGAATCGGTGAAGTGCGAGTAGAGTCCGGACTCGTCGGTGGAATTGAAGAAGGCGAAGAGCTTGTAGTAGTCCTCATGCGAGATGGGGTCGTATTTGTGCTCGTGGCAGCGCGCGCAATCCATCGACATGCCGAGGAAGGCCATGCCCATGGTCTTGACCCGGTCGGCGTTGTATTCGACGCGGAATTCCTCGTTGATGCTGCCGCCTTCGTTGGTCTGGCGATGGTTGCGGTTGAAGGCGGTGGCGAGGCGTTGGTCGCGCGTTGCGTTGGGCAGAAGATCGCCCGCCAGTTGCCAGGTGATGAACTTGTCGTAGGGGAGGTTGTCGTTGAAGGCGCGCACGACCCAGTCGCGCCAGGGCCAAAGGTGATTGAAGCGGTCGGCCTGGTAGCCGTAGGTGTCGGCGTAGCGCGCGACGTCGAGCCATTCGAGCGCCATGCGTTCGCCGTAGGCCGGCGAGGCGAGCAGGCGATCCACCGCCTGTTCGTAGGCCCCGGGTGATTCGTCCGCGAGAAAGGCGTCGGCCTCTTCCAGCGTCGGGGGCAGGCCGGTCAGGTCCATGGTGACGCGGCGGAGGAGACGTTCCTTCCTCGCTTCGCCGGCGGGTTGCAGTCCTTCGCTCTCCAGTCGCGCGAGGATGAATTGATCGACCTCGTTCCTGGGCCAGTCGTTGTTGTGGGTCTTGGGCGGTTCCGGTGAAACCAGCGGCGCGAAGGCCCAGTGTTCCCCCCATTCGCCGCCTTCCTCGATCCAGCGTTTGACCAGGTTGATCTGTGCGTCGTTGAGCGGGAGGTTGAACTCCGGGGGAGGCATGAGTTCGTCGTGGTCGCTGGAAGCGATTCGCTGGAACAGTTCGCTGCGGGCGGCGGCGCCGGGTTCGACCACGCGGAGCCCGCTGTCCGCCAGCTTGTTGGCGTCTTCGTTGGTGTCGAAGCGGAGGTCGGCCTTGCGGCTCTTCTCGGAGGGGCCGTGGCAGGCGTAACAGTGGTCGGAGAGCAAGGGGCGGATGTCGCGGTTGAAATCGACCTTCTCCGCGGCCTGGGCATTGCCGGACAACGCTGCGACCAGCGCCAGCGCGGCGGCCGTGGCCGGTATTCGTGATTTGAAGGAATTCAAATGCATCGTGATATGGACTTCAGCCTAGTCGCCGATCTTCAATCCGACAACGGCGATGAACGGTGTTTGGGCGTCAATGCTCTGTGCGGCGCGGGATGGCGGCTTGTCGGAATCTGACGAGAATGACACGGGAAATGGTGTGCCGGTTGAGATGCGTGGGAACCGCTTGCCGGCTCCCCTTCAGGGAGCATTCCTTGTATGGTTTGTTGACCGGGGGTGGCGTCCGCTTCGCGGAATTACCCCCGGCTACCATGGCTTTGGCCCCTTCGGGGCGACTGTATCGCGGCGAGTGAGAGTTAAGGGACGGCAATGCCATGTATGCGCGACATTGTCAGGGGTGACGCGCACGGCAAATCCCGTGCGCGACGAACTGTCTTGCGACAATGTGATTTGCCAGCCTCGAACCCGAAGGGTTCTCTGCCCAAGTAGCCGGGGGTAAGTTCGCGCAGCGGACGCCACCCCCGGTTACGGAACCAAAGAAATATTGCTCCCTGAAGGGGAGCCAGTCCACAATTTCGCCGAGTATTGGAGGTTTGCAGGATTGTGCATCGGATGCGCCGTTCACCCCAAGTACTCCTGCGTGTCGTCGTCGATAAACCTCGGATCGTAATTGATCTCCGCCTTTTTCAAGATCTCCATGAACTCCTCGCGGAACGAGCGTTTCCGATGATGCGCTTCCTGTTCGCGGATGTATTTTGCGACCGCATTCCGACCGCTGGGGCTGACAGTGAGGGCGGCATAGCCATCCTGCCATTGAAACTGCCGGAGCTTGAGTTCGTTCTTGATCCAGAATGAAGAGCCTTTCTTCAGGTCACGAAGGAAATCGGAAAGGCGATGCGTGGCGCGAAGGGAAACCAGCAGGTGGACGTGATCGGCCACGCCGCCCACCGTGCGCGATTCGCCGCCGAGTCCGTTGACGGTCCCGCCGAGGTATTCGTGCACGCGATCCCGAATGTCGGGTTTGAAAAACGGCCGGCGGTCCTTGGTTGCGAAGATGAGGTGATAGTGGAGACCGAGATAAGTGGACATGTTGGGGCCTTTCGCTGGCTCCCCTTCAGGGAGCATTCCTTGTTTGGTTGGTTGACCGGGGGTGGCGTCCGCTTCGCGGACATACCCCCGTCTACCGTGGCTTCGGCCCCTTCGGGGCAGCGTAAGGGAGTTATGCGCCAATGCGCAATGTCGATTGGGAGTATCCTCATCCTCGAAGACGGTAGTTCCCGTCCCCGGTTGGCGGGAACGAGGTGTACGTGGCGATTCGTGGTCGCGAGAATGTCGGGATG
>Ga0181573_10005215_pt1 | contig 10817 bp, 6 predicted proteins | sample 101ome_25_FD_148643 | JGI IMG/M metagenome (GOLD analysis project Ga0181573, IMG submission 148643) | Coastal salt marsh microbial communities from the Groves Creek Marsh, Skidaway Island, Georgia - 101409BT metaG (spades assembly) | ecosystem: Environmental > Aquatic > Marine > Intertidal zone...
TGACCTATGATGTCTGTCACGTCGACTGTCTTGCTTGGGTTGTCGATGTCGTGTGCGCCAACTTTCAGTGAAATGGTGCTTGAGCCCAGGTTGGAGTCTGTGCCGGTTGAGAAGAAGCAGTGCGATGCGGAAAGTGCGTATCGTGACGTGATGAGGGTTGCGCCACATCTGAACGACTCGGAGCCGCTCGAGGACACGGCGACGACGCCCAACATCCAGGGATATTTGCCAGGAGGATTGACCTCCTCGCCACCGATGATACGGGCTTGGATCGGGAGTCTCGCCTTGGGGTCCACCTGGGTCTCGCCGTAGACAAGACTCCCCAAGTCGTTGGGGTCCAAGTCTTCGGGGTCGAGCGCGGCGCCAGGGCCGTCGAACGCGACGGCTCGCGGCTTGATCGCGCGTGACTGCGCGTCTCCGACGAGTTGGCCGTTGCGATACGAGCCGGTCTGCGTGGACCTCGGTTGCGCTTCGCGGAGCGAGGACGCTTTTCTGGGGGCCGTATCGGACGGGTCGCTCGATGGCCTAGGGGCGGCGCGGACTCCTATATCGGCGGATACGGGGGATATCGAGACGAGAATGACGAGGCAAGTCGCCGTCACGACTCCCGCTTTGGATGTACGTCGCTGCATCGTGCAAGTCTCGCGCTTCGGTGTGTGCCGATATCAGTGTTCTTTTCGCGAGGTGTGTTTTCCTTGCCCTCGTATCGGGTTCGTTTCCTCGGAATTGGTGAAAAAAGGGGAGAAGAGGGTGGGAGCAGGACTGCAGGAGCTTGGCATTTGGCTTCCCAAATTTGTTCCTACGAGGTTGGCTTTCACGACTGCATCGCCGTCTACTTGACCCCCGTCGCCGCGCTTCCCGCCGCCTTGCACACCCTGAACAACACAACGGTTCTCTCCCCGCCGTCTCCCACCGGCTCCTTCTCGAATTCCGGGACGAAATACACGTCGATGCCCTCGTCCTTGAGATAGGTGCGGGCAAACGCGACAGCGGCGACTGCGTTGTTGACGGCATCGGCGCCGCACGCGCGCACGGCCACCTTGCACCCCTCCCTGATCTTGCCGGCGATGGCACCCGCGGTAGAGCTTGGGTTGGTACCGGATGCCACGGTCAGGTCCACGTCGGACGAGCTCCACGGTCCTTTGGTTTCCTTGTCGCACTGCAGCGAGAGGGCGCCGTGTTTCTGTTCTCTGTGCTGGCGAAACGACGGGAAACACGAGAGGTACGTCGGATCCGCGTGCTCCAGCATGTCCTTGCGGCAGATGGCGATGGCCTTGACCGCCTGGTTGACGCACGACGCACCCAGGGCGAGAATAAGTGGAGCCTCGCCGCATCCACCCTCGCACACCAACGCTATCGAACCCGCCAACTTTTTCGGGTTTGTGGTTGCGCTGCATTTCAGCGTCCTCTCGCCGCTGGGGGCGTTCGCAATGTCTGCGACCGACTCCCCGCTGCGATGGGTGACACCGTACGGGGTGGAGTTCTCGCGACTGCGTCTGCGGGACCCGTCGTTCTTGCCGTGGGGAGCCTGACAGAGGGTTGGGGAAGGACCGTGAGCGCGAAACAAAGGGGCTTTTTGGTGGGGGATGTTCTCACCTTGCCGCCCCGGCCTCCTCGATTGCCGCCGCCGCGGCGACGGTTGCCGCCGCCGGTGTCCATCTTGATGATCTCGTCGAGGGGTTTATCGAGTAACTCGGCCATCTCGCTTGAATTTGCCCTTCCAACGCCGTGGTCTGGGCGCGTTTGGTGTGAGAGCGAAATCTCGGCCCTCGGCCGAGTGGGCACTGCGAAATATTCAAGGTGGCACTAACATCCGAAACCGGGCCCTCACTACCTCTCCGCACGGAGCTTGTGGTCTAGGGACGGAGCCATGGCGAGTTCCGCGGTCGAGCCCAAGATACTGACGCTGCTGATGGTGGTCCAGGATGGTAAAGTCCTCCTCGGATACAAGAAGCGGGGCTTCGGTGAGGGGTTGTGGAACGGGTTCGGGGGCAAGGTGGAGCCGGGTGAGACACCTACTGAAGGCGCGCTGCGGGAACTCAGAGAGGAGGCCTGCATCGATGCCACGGATGCAACGGAGCGTGGCGTGGTGACCTTTGTGTACGATGACAAGCCTCGTCCAATGCAGGTGCACATATTCCACGCATCGCAGTTCACAGGCGTGCCGACGGAGACGGATGAGATGCGTCCCGCGTGGTTTGACCTCGAAGCGGTGCCCTTTGACAAGATGTGGCCGGACGACGAGCTATGGTATCCGATGTTCCTGGCTGGTAAGAAGTTTTCGGGGACGTTCTGGTTCACCAACACCACGACGATCGTCCGGCACGAGCTCCGGGAGGTTGAGTTGCTAGAGTGATCTGATGCTATCTACGAATGTGATTTGCATGACCAGCAGCTAGGCCTGCTTTGAGCGCTTGCGGTCACCCTTACCGCCCTTGTCCCGCTTCCGCTTATCCTTTCTGAAATTCCCGTCACCGCCCTGCTGCTGCATCATCCTCTGCTTCGCCGCCTTTGCCCTCTCCGGGTCGTAATAGATTCCCCCGCTGCCCTTCTCGTCCTTCCCGTCGTTGGCCGGTCCACCTCGCTTCCGCTCCTTCATGGCGGCAATCTTCCTCGCCCTCGGATTAGCCCGCTTCTGAAGCCTCTGCTGCTGCGGGAGCGCCTCATCCGGCGCAGGGAGCGTGCATGTGCTGTGCGGCGCGAACTTTTTCATCCACCACGCCCTGACCTCTTCGTGTGGCACCAAGCCGGCGTAGTTGACGTACCAAAAAGTCTCAAACGGCGTCGTGCCCTTCGCCTGGTTACGATCCTCGAACCCTCGCCTGCCCGGCGCCCAGTACCTGTACGGCTTGGTCGGGTCCGGGATAAGGAACAAAGCCTTGACGTCCTCACCGACGCACGGCTGATAGTACTGCTTGCGGCACACAAAGTTTGGCAGGAGGAGCAGCCAGGGCTTCTTGTTCTTCGCGCAGAAGCTGAGGATCCTGCGGAAGTGGTCGCCGCTATACGGCGGGTTTGTGAGGAGGACGTCGTGCTCCGGGATCCTCTTCTCCTCGATACACTTGTAAAAGTCCTCGTTCTTGTTGTACACGCTGGTGAACCCGAGCCTGGCGAGATGCTTCGCGACGCTCCCCTCGCAAAAGTACGGGTCGTATATCTGAAGCTTGTCCTTGGGCTTCTTCAGCGCCAGCGCCATGCGAAATAGGAACGGCTCGATGTCTTGGTACGCCTGGAAGGGCGTTTCGCAATGATCCGCGGCGTCCACCTCGAACGGATGGTCCACCGAGGCCGCCGGCGTTGTGGTCTCGGCCCTAAGGGACAGATGCTGCAGGAGTTGCTTCTGCCTCTCCTTCTTGTTCTTCTTGCCCTTGACCCTGCTGTCGGCTTCCTCCGCCGCGACGGGCTCGAACGCGTCGCCCCGCACGTCCTTATCCTTGTTCTTTTTCCTCTTCTCGACGCTCTCGCCGTCGACCCCCGAGGTTGACGGGATATCCGCACCCACAGCCACCGCGTTGTTCCTCAGGAAATCGTCGGCGGCGTCCTCCGAGTCGGAGTCGGCGGCGGTGACCGCCTTCTCGCGCTTCGTCTTTGCTCCGTTCGCCCCCTCATCACGCTTGGCTCGGGGAATCAGGTTCAAACCGGGGCGAATCACGCCCTTCGGGCCGCCCATCGCCAGCACCCGGAGCGCTCCTCGGCCCTTGGCGCGTTGGGGTATGTGTGACGATGACGGCAATTTTTCGGGAATCGCAGCCTGGCAGTGTGGCGAGTGAGAAAAGACGCGATGCAGTTGAGTTGCGGTTTGTGAATATACATGGAGCTACGCGTCCCCCGCTCCCGCCGCGACCGCTTGCGGCGGCAACCCCCCGGGTTGCATCGGCGGCAGCGGCGGTTGCACCTGCAACTGCTGCTGCGCCATCATCCTGTCCTCCCTGACGTTCAAGTCGCGTCCCATGAAGATGCTTCCGTTGCCAAACTGCACGGCGCGCGCCGCGCTGTCCGCGTCGTCGAACCTGACGATACCGCGACCCATGGACTTGCCCGTCTGCGCGTCGCGCGCGATGTCCACGAAGACCACCCGGCCGAACTGCTTGAAGTGATCCTTCAGGTCCTGCCAGCCCGCTTCCCACGCGATGTTGCTCACGTAGAGGGCGAACTCGCCGTTGCCCTGCGCGCCGGGGGCTCGAGGCGCGGCGTGCATGGGGGGCGCACCCATGGGCACGGGCGGGGCCATGCCGTTCATCCCGGGCATGAACCCGGGCATCATGCCGGGCATCACGCCGGGACCGTTATGCCGCTGATGCTGGTGGCGGTGAAACGCGTCCCCGGCGACGCCGGGGGGAGGCGGCATGCTCGGGAGCGGGGGCATTCCGGGCAGCGGGGGCATGCCACCGTTGAAATGAGCGCCCATGCCCATGCCGCCCATGCCGCCCATGTTGCCCATGTTGCCCATGTCCATCATCCCTCCCCGGCCGCCCCTCCCCTGGCGCCAACCCCCGCCGCGGCCCCTGCCGCCCATCCCTCCGCCCCACCCGCCGTTGAAACCCCCGAACCTGCCGCCGTGCCCGCCGTTGTGCTGCGGCCTGCGCTCCGTCGGCGGCTTGACCTGCACCGTGGTCCCCGCGAACGCGTGGAGGGACGATCCCCCCTGCGCGCCGCCCACGCCGTCCTCGCCCACGGGTTCGCCGTGCGCGAGCGCGGCGAGAGCCGACGCGTTATCCGCGTAGGTGACAAAGCAGAAACCCTTGTGCGGGTGGGGCATGTACACGTCCAGCACCTCGCCGAACTGGGAGAAGTGCTCCCGGATCGTCTCCACGGGCACCGACGGCTCGAGCCTGCCGACGAACACCTTGGTGGTGTGCGCCAGGTCGGTGAGCCGCGGGGGCAGGATCTCCAGCCTGCGGCCGTCCACCACGTGCTCCTCCTCGAGCACCGCGGCAATGGCGCTCTTGTCGGCGAAGTTGACGAAGCCGAAGCCGCGGGACCTGCCGTCTGGGCCGGTCTTGACGGTGCACGTCGTCACCTCGCCGAAGCGCTCGAAGTACTCCCGCAGAGCCTGGTCGGTGGTCTCCCACGCGAGGCTCCTGACGCACATGTCCGCACCGACGTTATCGTTGCTGGGCCTTGGCGCCGACGGCGGCGGGGGCGCGGTAGCGTCGCCGGACGCTGCGCCATCGGTAAGCGTCATGGACTTATCCACGGCGGCGGCGAGCGCATCGCCCGCGGCGGCGTTATCCGCGGCGTTGGAGTCGCGGTTCGGCCCTGACTCCTCGGCGGCGGATTTCTTGCCATCCACCTCTTCCTTGACAGCTCCGTCCGCGTCGACGACGACGTAGTCGTCCGGGTCGGTCGCCTCGATGTCGGCCATCTCTTCTCTCACCCGGGCACCTCGCGTCGAAGTGGGTACGTCACCTCAGCCGGGTGCTTCACCCCCTCCGGTGCGCTGGTGTGTCTTGTCTCGGCCTTGGGGTTTTGGCGTAAAGGGTTTTGGCGCATGCCTCATCCGCACGACCTACGTGAGATTAGTGTGATCACCGTTTGGATTCGACTTGGTTCCAAAATCTAACTGTTTTCGTTATCATCCAAAAATTGAATTACGATGACATGTTGTGTGACGAACAGTCAGAGCACAGGACCTGCGGACGCCCTGTGACGTTTCGGAAAATTCGGCGCGAGCGAACCCTCAAGTTCGTTGCTCGCACTTTGATCGATCGCACCTTGGAAGAGGCGGCGGACGCGATGGCGGACACATCGAACGATTCGAAGCTGGGCAGATACCTCGCCGTGGGCGTAGCGGCGGCGGGTGCGGCGTGCGCTGCAACCTCGCTCTACTGGAATCTGCACTTCAGGGGAACCTCGTGGCTCATCGGGTCCTTCGATCTGGGACCGTCGCTCTACGGGATGTCGTCGGCGCCGTCGACGCCCGCCGCTGGAAAAGGTGGCAAGAAAGGCAAGAAGAAGAAGAAGGGCGGGAGCTCCGGGCACCTCAACGGCATGGATACCAGGGAACCGAGCACCGCCAGCACGGGCCCGAGCGCGGGAGGTGGACCGGCCGTGTACGAGACGAAGCGCGCGGTGAACGAGTACCTGCAGTTTCACTTTGGCGATCCAAACGACGTGCTGCCGTACAGGGACGGCCCCCACGACGCGCTCAGGTTCACGCAGAGGTGCGCGGACCTGTGCGCCAAGCACACGAAGAGCGTTAAGACGAGCAGGACGGAGCCCGCGGGCCTGGCGCTCGACATCGGGTGCGCCGTGGGCGGCGCAACCTTCGAGCTCGCCAAGCACTTTGCCATAGTGGAGGGCCTCGACTACTCCAGAGCCTTCATCACCGCCGCGCGACTCATGAAGGAGAGGGGCTCGCTGCGGTACACGTGCTTCCGGGAGGGCGAGGTGACGCGTAAGCTAACGGGCGCCGTCAACGACCGCATCGACCGCGCGAGGGTCTCGTTCCGCGAGGGCGACGCGTGCGGGCTCCCCCGGTCCCTGCTCGGCGGCGGCGGGTCGGGCTCCGACTTTGACGCGTTTGGCCGCCACGACGCCGTGCTCGCCGCCAACCTCCTGTGCCGACTGCCGGACCCGGCCGCGTTCCTGGCCCAGTGCGCGAGGCTGCTGCGGCCGGGGGGCGTGCTCGTGCTCGTCTCGCCGTACTCGTGGCTCGAGGCGTGGACGCCCAAGGACAGGTGGCTGGGCGGGTATTACGAGTCCGCATCCGACGACGGCGGCTCGGCGGAGGCATCCAGGTCGGCGTCTCCCGCGCCCAACGCCCCGTACCGGCGGTCTTTCGACGCGATCGAGGCGGCGCTCACGTCCGCGGAAGGAGGGTTCGATCTGGTGGAGCAGAACGACCTTCCTTTCCTGATAAAGGAGCACGACAGGAAGTTCCAGTGGGGGGTCTCCCACTGCACGGTTTGGCGCAGGAGACGGGCGCCGAACGCGTAACGAGGCGGCTCTTCGTTTCGATTGAAGTCTATTACACGCTATGGCTCACCGCCTTCACCTAGTGATTCCCCGTCCCTCACCGCACTCGCCCTCTTATCCCTCGCGATCTGCTCCCGCTCCGCGTTCTCCCTGCGTCGCGCGGACTTGCGACATTGCGGTGGTATCGGGTGGTACTCCCGCTTGGACGCGTCAGCCGCAATCGTCTTATGCTGCCACGCAAAATACCACAGGAGATCATCGAAGCAGTGACACTCAGAGGCCGCCGCGGGCCGCCAATCGCCGTCGACGTGTTGACCAGTCGCGACATGGAGCTCCCTGAGGAAGAACATGAGCGCCTCCGCGGAGCACAGCTTATCGTCGCCGTCGTCGCGCCCCGCCTCCCTAGCGGCTGACATCTCGTCGCGCCTGCCCTGGCTCCTCGGGTGCGGGTGAAACCTCCAGAACGCCGTCTTGTACGACCGCAGCCTAACCCTCGTGAGATGTTTCATCTGCTCGGTCCTCGATATCGTGAGGGCGCCGTCCCACTTGCTGTCCACGATGACCACAGCCTCGATCCCGCCCCCATCGCCCGCCCCAACCCCGGCGGGCTCCTCCGAGGCCACGCGTGCCGCGAACTCCGGGACCGTCAGCGCTTCATCGTCCGGAAACAACAGCGCGGTTCGTCGCGGATCCAGTTTGGGGAGTTCGTGCGACCTACATAGGGTGACGTGCTCGGATGCGAGCATGGCGCACTGCACCCCGGTCGCCTTCGACAGGAGCTCCTTCCGGTCGGTGATGAAGTAGGCGCGACAGGGCAGCCGAACCGTCGGCCTCTCGGTGTACGCATCCAGGCACACGTGGCAGAAGAAGCGACGCGATGACTTGCATGACCGGCAAAACACCCTTCCGGAGCCCCCTTCGCTGCTCGCCGTCTCCAAAGGAGCGTGCGACGACAGGTGCAAGTCCTTGTGCAGCGGGGGAAGCGTGAAATCGGGGCGGCGTCGGCTGATCTGCACCTTCGCCTTCAGCTCCCCGGCCAGCGCGTCGGCCTCCGCGACGGATGTCGACGGCACCTCGTCGCGCTCATCGCTAGTGCTCTGCCGACCCGCGACGTCGCCTTCCCGCATGGCGGGTTTTCGGCGCGGGCGCTCCTCGAGGTGGGCCACACAGCCGACGCCGGAACCGCCGACAAACTTTTTCCAGCACAGAGAGTGACGGTCAGTACGGCTGAACTTGATAATGTCTATTCAGTCGTTTCTCTAGCTCTAGTAGTCTCTACACGCCCCGTCGGTTGGTCACCATGACGGTCGCGTCGTTCTCGCTATCTCATCTAACTCTATAGAGCACGCTCTCGTGCGATAGTATCAGGCGTAGCTGGTGCAAACCACCGTGAACACGCCCGCCGGCAGCTGCTCGGCCTCGACGTTGTGCCCCGGGTTGTGCACCGTCACTCGAACCGTGTCCGCCGCTGATACGTGTGCCGTGAGGTAGAGCTCGCCAATGCTGGAACTAAAGGATACCTGCACGATGTCACCCAGAGCAGCTCCCGGCACGTTCACCGAGAAACCATACTTGGATGACGGGTAAAGGAGAGGTACCGTGAAGGAGGAGGTGTCCACTTTGAGGTGCTTGTCCATCAGCCCGGAGTGGTCCTGACGGCCTATCTTGAAAGTGAACGCCTCCACCATGCCGCTGAGCAGGACTCGACCATCATTAGCAGAGCGCCCTACGAGGACCGAAGCGGCATTGTCTACGCCAACAGTGATGTTACCGGTGTACGCAACACCGACGCTTGTACCCTGACCGGCATCGAGAATCAAATCGCCACCTGTGTCACCTTGCCCAGCCTTGACGGTGAGGTCGCCTCCGGTTGCCCCACTTGCGGTGGTCTTGCCAGCCGTCAGCGTCATGGCGCCGCCGTTGCCGGTGTCGCCCTCGCCCACCAACAGGCTGATATCGCCGCCGTTGCCGCCCGTGGCGGCGCCAGTGGTGATAGACACGTCTCCAGTCGCACCTGCTGTTGCCGAGTCTCCAGTGGCAAGCTCAATGCTGCCACTGTTCCCAGTTGTGCCACCACCAGCACCGGTCTTGATGCTCATGGCGCCACTGTTGCCATTGGTGCCTGCAGCAGCAGTGGCGAGCGTCATCGCGCCGCTGTTGGTTGCGGTGCCGACACCTGTCGTGATGGTCACGGCGCCGCCCGCGCCCGCGCCCTCGCCTGCAGTCAGTGACATAGCACCACCAACTGCCGATGCCGCAGTGGTCTTGCCAGCGGTCAGCGTCATGGCGCCACCAGTGCCCGTGTCGCCATCGCCGACAGTCACAGTGATCGCACCCCCAGCGCCGCCCGTGGCGGCGCCAGTCGTCATTGAGATGGACCCCGTTGCGCCATTCGTGGACGTCCCGGTACCCAGAGTCATGGCGCCGCTCGCATTAGCACCGCTTCCTGTAGCCACAATCATCTCTCCAGTCACGCCGCTAGCTTCGCCAGAGCTGATGCTCACGGCTCCGCTCGCTGTCGTGCCTTCGCCGCTAGTCATCACAATGTGACCGCCAGAGCCACCTGTGCCTTGTCCCGCGGTCATCCTCAGAGCTCCTCCAGTAACTGACTTACCAGCAGTCAGATTCATTGCGCCGCCAGCGCCCGTGTCGCCATCACCCACTGTGAGGGTGATGGCGCCACCCGCACCACTCGTGGCCGCGCCAGTCGACATCGCGATAGAGCCACTCGCCCCGTTCGTGGACGTCCCGGTACCCAGAGTCATACCGCCGCTCACGCCGGATGTGCCGGCATTAGCAGTCTGAAGGGACATCGCACCGCTGTTGGTTGCGGTGCCAACGCCTGTCTTCACAGTCACGTCGCCGCCAGTCTGACCGCCCAAGCCAGCTTCGAGTGTCATGTCACCACCAGCAGCTGTGACACCCTGGCCGGCCTTAATGGTCACGTCGCCGCCGGTGCCCGCGCCCTCGCCTGCAGTCAGTGACATAGCACCACCAACTGCCGATGCCGCAGTGGTCTTGCCAGCGGTCAGCGTCATGGCGCCACCAGTGCCCAGGGTGCCATCACCAACCAGTATGCTGATTGCACCCCCAGCGCCGCCCGAGGCGGCGTCGCCAGTGCTGATCGACATACTCCCGGTTGCACCATTGGATGAAGCTCCAGTAGCAAGCTCCATGCTGCCACTATTGCCAGCGGTGCCGCCCGCGCCAGACTTCATGCTCACGCTGCCGCTGTTGCCAGATACGCCTCCAGCAGCAGTCGCGAGGGTCATCGCGCCACTGTTGGTTGCCGTGCCAACACCTGTCGTGATGGTCACGGCGCCGCCAGTGCTAGCGCCCGCGCCTGCAGTCAGTGACATCGCACCACCGGCGCCACCAGTGTTATTGGCTGCACCAGCTGTGATTGCCACTGCGCCGCCAGAAGCGTTGACCGCGGTAGCCTTGCCAGCCGTCAGCGTCATGGCGCCGCCGTTGCCGGTGTCGCCCTCGCCCACCAACAGGCTGATATCGCCGCCGTTGCCGCCCGTGGCGGCGCCAGTGGTGATAGACACGTCTCCAGTCGCACCTGCTGTTGCCGAGTCTCCAGTGGCAAGCTCAATGCTGCCACTGTTCCCAGTTGTGCCACCACCAGCACCGGTCTTGATGCTCATGGCGCCACTGTTGCCATTGGTGCCTGCAGCAGCAGTGGCGAGCGTCATCGCGCCGCTGTTGGTTGCGGTGCCGACACCTGTCGTGATGGTCACGGCGCCGCCCGCGCCCGCGCCCTCGCCTGCAGTCAGTGACATAGCACCACCAACTGCCGATGCCGCAGTGGTCTTGCCAGCGGTCAGCGTCATGGCGCCACCAGTGCCCGTGTCGCCATCGCCGACAGTCACAGTGATCGCACCCCCAGCGCCGCC
>Ga0181573_10005218_pt1 | contig 10813 bp, 5 predicted proteins | sample 101ome_25_FD_148643 | JGI IMG/M metagenome (GOLD analysis project Ga0181573, IMG submission 148643) | Coastal salt marsh microbial communities from the Groves Creek Marsh, Skidaway Island, Georgia - 101409BT metaG (spades assembly) | ecosystem: Environmental > Aquatic > Marine > Intertidal zone...
AGAGAAGGGCAACGAGGTTCACGTTTTATGAAAACATCCCAGCACAGGTTCTTATGGATATGTCACAGATACTGCATCGCGCTCTGATGAAGGGCATGAGCACGCAAATGCATACTCAAGCGGAAATTATTGTTAAGGAGCTCAGCGCCGTGCTCGCAGAGTGCGAGAAAATCTTGTATACTCCCATCCCGATCTCGTTTACTCGCCACACTAGCCGCATACTCACAATGTGGCTCTTCACTTTGCCACTCTCTCTCTGGTTGCCACTAGGTTGGTGCATGGTCCCCGCAGTATTTTTAATAAGTTGGGTAATGCTTGGCGTTGATGAGATAGGCATTGAGATTGAGGAACCTTTCTGCATCCTGCCAGTGCGGCCACTGTGTGACATGTGTGACAGAGAGATCGTCGGAACTATGGCGCAGGCATTGGAAGCGCCAGATTACCAACCGTTCAAGGGTTAGCAAGTGCCTGGTAGCTGGTGATGTTTCGTTATACCTGCACTCGCTGTAAAACTTGCGTGTACGATACTTGTATTTATGAGGCTGGTTAAGACTGGGCCTTTCCCCGTTTTGTCGCTAATGGCCACAGGAGCGACCAGACTGAAAATTTTATGAGATACAAAAAAGATCGATCTATTTACATAAAGAATATTCACGACGCGGCGGCTCCTCTGCGTAACTCGGCTCCTCCTCCTCTGCGTAACTCGGCAGCGACTCCTCCTCTCACTGCATGTGCGCGGGGGGATCGAAAGGCTTGGGCGGGAACAGCGACATCAGCACCGGCAGCAGCACCAGCCCGTGCCCCAGGCCGAACACGATGCACAGGAAGAGCTGCCTGAAGAACGTCACGAAGACGTACGACTCGGAGCTCGACAGCACGATGACGGCGAGGAACGTGGATATCGCGCCGTTGAACACGGCGACGCCCATGTCTGCGAGGGAGTTCTTGAGCCTCTCGTCGGGGGTGCCGCGGTGCTCCATGAAGGCTCGACCGATGTGCGCGCTGTAGTCGACGCTCAGGCCGAGCGCGATGATGAGCATGATGATCGTCACCGAGTCCAGCGTCTGGCCCCAGAAGTGCATGTACCCCATGATGTTGATGATGATGAGGCAGAGGCAGAGGCAGACGATGAGCACAGCCTTGGGGGAGATGAGTAGGATGGCGATGATCACCACCATGCCCGCCATCGTGGACGCGATGTTACGCGTCGCCTCGGAGGCGATGGACTTGTACTGCTCGTAAGAGAGCCAAGAGTCGGAAAATGCAAACACATTGCCGGCTCCGTTGCCGGGAACCGCCTCGAGCGAGTCGCGGAGAGAATCCATCGACTTGACCTTATCGTCGGACTTGAAGCTCTTCACGTGGTTACCCCGCATCCTGGTGGAGATGATGCCCTCGTTCGGCACGTTGTTCGTCTCGTTCTTCCACACGATGTCGCCCTTGAAGGGCATCCCGCTGCTGCCGACGGTGGTGGTCCACGCGTGAAGATCGGCGAGAGTGAACGCGCCGGTGGAGCCGCGGTGGGCGTTGAACGACTCGATCCAGGAGCTCACGGAAGCCTCGGCGACGTACGGGTCCGCCTTGAAGGCCAACGACGCCGCCAGCATCAGAGCGGCACCGTCCGCGGTGTGAACGTCCACGTCGCGCGAGTACACGGCGATGGAATCTCCCAGCTTGGCAAAGTACGCGTTGGTGTCGGCGAACCAGTCCTTGACGTACGAACCCGCCGGGATGAAGTCGTTGACGTCGGCGTCGATCTCGAGCTGGCTGCAGCCGATGAAGCCCCCGACGGCGATGGCGGCGAACCCGACGCACACGGCGCCCTTGACCCACGGCTTGACGAGCTGCCCGCCGAGGCCCTCGCCAAACGCTCGCTCCATGCGAGTGCGCTTGTCCTCTCGCGGGGCGCAGCACGCGCAGCACGCCTGGTTCTTGGTGACGAAGCAGCAGATGACGTCGCCCTGGCTCCTCGCGCGTCGGCGCTCGTCGAGGACGAAGAACGCGACGAACCAGGTCACCATGAACGCGAAGATGAACAGGATGCCGAAGGACGCGTAGAAGCAAAAGTTACGGAGCGCCGGAAGCGTGGTGTTGGAGCCGACGAGGAAGGCGAAGACGTCGGTGGCGGACGTGACGAGGATGGACGCGCCCGCGGATGCCAGCGCTTTGCCGATCCGCGTCGCCGGGTCGAGCGTGGGGTCGATGTGGTCGTACTGGTTCACGATGACGAACATGTCGTCCACGCCGATGCCCAGGAGCAGAAACGGTAAGACGTTCATCAGCGGGCTGAAGAAGAGCCCGATGTAGGAGCAGAACCCGTAGGACGCCGCGATGGCCATGCCGACGGAGACGACGCCGGAAAACGTCACCGCCACCCTGGAGCCGACGCAGCCCTCGTCCCAACGCGAGAGCATCAGCGCCGCGTACGCCAGGATGAGCATGAACGCCGCCTGGAGCAAGCCAAGGTCGCTCTGGATCGCGGCGCCGAACTCGTCGCCGAAGGACCTCGAGACGATGAACGTGAGGTCAACGCCGGGGATGCCCGCCTCGAACACGTCCAGGAGCTTCCGCTCGAACTCGTCCCCGCGCTCGTCCACCTCGTCGCCGTCGACAATCGTCTGGTGAATCTTGGTCAAAAAGCCGACGCGAACAGCGGATGCCGAGGTCACCTCGCCGTTCGCGTCTAAAACCTGGCCGCCGATGGTGCCGTCGAGGTTGAGGGGCTGGCCGGTGGCGAGGTTCTTGTACGTTCCCGCGCCCCCGTTGACGACGGCGACGATCTCGTCGCGGGTGTCGTAGTCGGCGGCGGATGCGAACGCCTGGATCGGGTGCGAGATGGCGCACGCGGCGCCGATCTTGAGGCATTGGTCCTGCCACCCGATCGTGGCGCCCTCCCACTGCATCGAGGCGGCCTCGATGCCGTCGACCAGGGTCTTGACCGCGGCGAAGACGGCCGGGTCCAGGACGTCGCCGCCGCCCGCCTTCTTGACGATGACCTCGCCGAACCTCGCCTCCGCGCCGTAGAATTGGGAGACGTACTTGTTGTCGTCCTGCGCCTGCGTGTCGCTCGGGACCCAGAGCTTGTCGCTGCGGTTCTCGTTCGTGAGCCCGGGGGCGAAGATGCCCACGGTGAGCATCAGGCAGATCAGGAACGAGCCGAGCGCGTACTTGTACGGGTTCTTGGCGACGCTGTATCCGAGGCGGAAGAATCCGCCGGTGAGCGCGTGGTTGACGTTGTCGGCGAAGCGCTCGAAATAGGAGCGCTCATCGGGCACGGCCTTGATGGACGCCTTGTCCATTGTGACGCTCACGGTCGATGACGTGGACATCACCGACGCCGACGACTCGGGTGTGATCTTGTTGTTCGTAGTGGCGTCTCCTCGCGGGTGGAAAGTCGCGGAATCTGCCGCCGCTTCTTCTTCTATGTTGGACTGCCGTTTGGCTTCGTCCGCGGTGGAAGGAGCGTACTGTCGCGCGCGTGACTCGGACCTCGGCGTGAGCACCGCTGGCATGCAACGGTCGCGGTTAGGCGACGGAAGTTGCGAGTGGCGGGATGACAAAGCGCGTGGCGCAGTGGGCACCGCGTCGGGCAACCAAAAAGCGCACACGTGAAAAACGTGGCCAATCCTGAGGCCACGCTCGCTCGGTGGATTGGGTTTTACGGCCACCAGTCAACAAAAAATCACAAAAAAAAACGGTCGGTTGACCCGGCCGGCGTTCTGATTCCTTCTTCGCGTCTCAAGCAGTCAAAGGGACCTCAAAGGTGCCGAAGTCTCGACTCGCAGTTGAGAGGGGCGCGGTGCTGCTGGCTTGGCTGGTGAGGGAGGAAGGGTGGGGGACGAGAGATGATCGCTCTTCTCGCGCGGGTCGCCGTGATCCTGTGCATCGCCACACCACGCGCCGCCGCGACGGAGACGTGGGAGCAGCGGCTAAGGCGCGAGAGCATCAAGGTGGACGGCGACGAGGTCACCACGATGAGCGTCGAGGCGCTTCAGGCTCACATCGCGCATCACGCGCTGGATCAGGAACCGCGGGAGATGTCGGGCCCGTGGGTCGACGATCCCGCGGCGAACGACGACGACGCGAAGAGGATGCTGGACGTGGACGACGCGGCGAAGACGACGTCCTCGCGCGGCCCGGCGCCCGTCCCGGCGTCGACATGCGCCCCGCCCGGCGCCAACCGACTCGTCAAGTTTGGCTGGGAGTACAACGCCTGGAGGTATTATCCCGCGCCCATCGACGCGTCACCCGCGCCCGTGTATTACAGCGTCGGCGTCGGACGCGACCTCACGTTCGACGCGGCGCTGCTGAGGGCGCATCCCAACCTGGAGGCGCACGCGTTCGACAACACCCCGGTGGCTTCGCAGTTCGTCAAGGCGCTGGGGCGCGCGGGCGGCGTTCCCGCGCGGTGGCGATGGCACGAGCTGCTCCTCGCGGGGAGGGACGTGCGGGAGATCGAGGTGGCGCTGCCCAAGGGCAGGAGCGACTCCTTCACGCCCGCGTCCGCCAACGGCGTCTACCACGACCTCGGCGGGAGGCCGGGCGGACAAACTCGGCGGGTCATCGGCGTCAACGAGGGAGCCGACGGGCGCGCCAAGCGACTGCCGGCGAGGCCGCTGTGGAGGGTGATGGACGCCCTGTCGCACGCGTACGTGGACGTGCTGAAGGTGGACGTCGAGGGCGCGGAGTTCGACGTCGTGGACGCGTGGGAGGGGTACTACGGCGACCGCGGTCCGCCCGCGTGCCAGCTGCTGTTCGAGTGGCACGAACGGTTCTACCCCGAAGGAGTCGGACAAGACAAAACTTTGGAGGACGACGCGCCGACAAGCGGACGCGCGCTTCGCGAGGGCGCGGAGGCTGCGCTCAATCGCATGGGGTTCAAAAAGGTGGCGTGCGACGGGTCGGAGTGCGTGTACTGGAACTGCAACCGCTGCCCGTCGCTGCAGAACCAGTAGACTAACGTTAGCTAAGTGTTAGACATTGTACGATAATCTTACTCGGCGGCGGAGCAAACGCCGAGTAACACTCACCTTCGTAAGAGAGTTAAACGCCGGCCTTGTTCTTGTTGTTCACCGCGGCGCGAAAGTCATCGTACGTCGCGAACCCCCGCGGGCCCATGACCTCCTCCCACTTGCCGTCGATGCGACGCCTCAGTGCCTCGCTCATGCCCCGCGCCCCGCCCCCCACGACGCCCCCGCCGTCTCTGACCTTGCCCACCCCGCCGCCGCGCCAGTCGCTCTCCGGGATGCCGCACCGGGCCCACATCTTTCGCCGGACGAAGTGGTCGTCGAACGAGCTCGCGTTCGAGCGCATGAAGTCGAAGCCGGACGCGACGACGACGCGATCGATCTCGCGTGGGGTCATGTCGGCGAACCCCATGAACGACGCGATGGCGCGGACGCACCGCGGCAGGTCCTCCTTGAGGTCCTCGAAACAGATCATCATCATCTTCTCGCCATCGTCTCCCTCGCCTTTCGCCTCGTCCTCGTCGCGCGCGTCCAGGTACCCGAGGAAGTGCTGCCAGCAGTGCCCGCTGTGGCTCGCGCCGGCGAAGATGGCGTCCGCGAACTCTTCCGGCGCGATCGCCCCGGGTTCGATGCCCATGTACGCCGGCAGGAAGTTGTAGAAGGAGTAGAAGACGTCGACGGGGTTCCTCACGACGCACAGGTACCTGGCGCCCTTGGCGACGTCTTCCCACCGCTCGTGCGACTTGAACACCCGCGGGTCGCACACGTGGTCCGCGTCCAGGTCCTGGTCGCAGTCCAACGCGAGGATGTCCCACGGGACCACCTGCGTGATCTCGCCGAACGCCATCGCGTCCATCGACGGGTCGTCCCTACCGGCACGGACGCATCGAATCTGGTGGCAGATCTGGGTGGCCCATGTGGTGCCGCACTTGGGATACGTCACGACGAAGACGTCGGTGGGCCGAGGAACGAACCCTCGGCCGTTCGCGACGGACGATTCGCTGTGCATCAAGCCGTTGCGGTGTCGCATGAGCTCCAGCGGTGTCATCGCGGCCTCGTCGCCGCCTCCCATCGCGCGCGCGTGCGTCGGGGCGGATCGTCGAATGAGTCGAGTCCGGGGTTGACGGTTGTTAGTAAACTCGTAAACGTCAACGCAGCCTCTCAGGGGACGCGCGCGCGGAGGAGGAAGCGCGGGAGCGGGAACTCGGCGGGCGGCGTCGGATGTGGCCCGCGCCGCGGGGCGATCGCTTGCACCTCTGGCGCGTCGCCGAGGTCGCGGCGTCGCTGCAGGCGGCGGTGGAGCGGTCGTACGGTCCGAGATATTCCGACGACGACGACGACGACGACGACGGGTCGGATCGGAAGGGATGGAGCGGGGCGGACGCGCTCGACGCGACGCGCTCGGCGCATCCCGAGGCCGCCCTGATCGCTCGCGTCGTGCGACAGCACGCGGACAAGTGCGGCGACGGTTCGCGCGCTTTGGTCGGCGCGATCGCCGCGGGCCTGAGGCGCGCGGCGGAGGCGTGCGGCGATGGGACACCCGACGGGCCAGTCGCGCGCGAGAGGCGCGCGCGGTTGGTGAACGCGCTCGTCCGCCTCTCGCGCGGCGACGCCGCCGCGGTGCTCTTCGAGACGCTGACGCGCGTCGCCGTCGTGGTTCCCGCGCCGCGCCACGGCCGATGGGCGCGGCGGCCAAGCGGCGATGCCGGCGACACGGCTGGCGACGACGGTGGCCCGCGACACGGCTGGCATCGCGACGACGCGTTTCGAGCGGCGGCGAGGTCAGTCGCCGGGACGGTCATAGCCGGCGCCGTGGCGTCGCGTGAAACGCGCGCGCGACTCGCCTCCGTCGTCGCGTCCCTCGTCGCCAACACCCTGCGCGCCGCGTCCGAGGAAGACGACGGGGCGTCGGTCGACGACGACGATCTCGACGACGGCGAAAATCACGCGGCTTTCGTCCATAGAACGCTTCGAGCGCTCGCGTCGGATCCCCCCCTCGTTCTCGCTCCTGGGGACGACCACTCGTGCGTCGTGGAGGGCGTGCTGGTGCGTCGTCGCCGCCCCAGATTCGGCAGATCTCACGTCCCGGGCGTCGACGGCGAGTGCGGCGTCGTTATAATGCTTCGGACCCACCCGGCGGGAACGGACGCCGACTCCTCCTCGTTCGATGAATTCATCGAGCTGTTTGGGACGTGTTCCGAGACGAGGAAACGCGCGTGGCGACGGGAGTCCGCGGTTCAACGCGCGGGTGTGTTGGCGCGGCGCGGCGTCCGGCTGGTGCTGTGCACGGAGGAGGCGGACGACGACGAAATACTCGACGCGTTCGCGGAAAACGGGATCGAAATCGCCGAGGGCGTGTCCGAACGCGACGCTTTACGCGTCTGTCGCGTCCTGCGCGTCCTCCCGTGCACCTCCTCGCTCCCGAACGCGCTCGAGACGTGCGACGTTGGCATCGTGGACGGGTTCTCGGCGCAGCGCATCGGCGGGGACGCGTTCGCGTACCTGCGAACCGATCGAGCGTTCACCGGCGTCGTCGGCGGCGTCGATTTCGTGAGCGCTCGGGCGACGAGGAACCTGTTGGCCCGCGCGCTCGCCGCGGTGGCGACGGCGTCGGTGCCGTCGACGCACCCCGCGACGGAGCTCGCGGGGGACGCGGTCGGGGACGAAAAGTCGGCACCCGGGGGCGGAAAAGTCGGCACCCGGTGGGGCCCTCCGGGGGGCGGGTCGCTGACGCTGGTACCCGGCGCGGGGGCGGCGGACTCGTGCGTCGCCGCCGCGGTGAAGGAGCGGCTCGAGCGTTTACGAGCGGGGTTCACGAGCGGGACTCGGGACGGGGTCGGGGTCGGGAACGGGGACGAAAAGTCGGCACCCGGAACACACGGGGGGTCTCAACCTCCAGCCGACGCGGCGGCGACGACGGCGGCGTGGGAGGTGCTGCTCGCGGCGGCGCGCGCGTGTCCCGCGATGTTGGCGTCATCGTCGTGCGATCGACGCGCTCGAAGGTACCGCGATGAGGACGTCGTCGTCGGCGGCGGCGACGGCGACGATGGCGCCACACCCGCCGGCGCCGCGTCGTTCGTCGTCCGAACGTGGCCGCCGGTCGACGACGGACGACGATCGGACGAGGCGGCGATTCCCGTCCGGGTCGGTTTTCGCGATCAGGTTTCCGGCTCTCGGTCGGTGACACCGACCCGCTCCTTCTCCGCCGCGCGTCTGGTCGCGACCCTGCACGCCGCGAACGCGTCCGCGATGCGATCCACCGTCGGCACCCCCGTCGGCACCCCCGTCGGCACCCCCGTCGGCACCCCCGTCGTCGGCCTGCTCGTTCCCGGCGCGTCGTGCGAGGCGTTCGCGCCCGGCACCGCGTCGGCGATGTTCGACGAGCCCCCCGTGCCGGACGCGATTGTTCGCGCGATCGAGACGGGGGAACGGCGGTACACGGAAAGTACGCAGCTGGCGGACCCGGTGAAGGCCGCGACGTTCGAGGCGCTGGCGGGAAGGTACGCGGCGTTGATCGGCGCGCTGGACGTCGTGACGGCGCTGGCGAGGATAGACGCGGTTTTGCCCGTCACGCGGGGCGTCTCCGTCGCGGCGTTTTCGAAAACCCGCGGCGCGAGACGCGCGGGTTCGAGCTTCGAGGGTGCCGAGGGTGCCGAGGGTGCCGACTCCGACGGGGACGGGGCGTCGTCGTACGCGGAGGATGGCGACGATACCGACTTTGACGACGATTGACGGTCGTTCGCGTCGCCTCGTTAGAAGATTTGCTAGCTAAGTTTTAGATTGACAATTCGCCAAACTTACCGGCTGTACGGGCCCTTACCCCCGCGCGGCGCGTCCATGACCGCGGGATCCACGAACGGCGACAGCGCTTTCTCGAACCACAGCCTCTTTCCGTTGTTGAACCTCGGGTCGAACTCGCTGATCACCGGCAGGACTTCCCACCCGAGCGCGATTCGCAGAGCCTCCGCGAGGTCCCTCGCGGCGTTTTTGTTAAATCGCACCCCGTCCACGTAGCTCAGCGACCATCGGCCGTTTGTGGGCGCGTCGCGCGACGCCACCCTCACGTTCACCACCTCGTCGTCGTCCCAGAACAGCAACTCCACGTCGAACGTCCCGAGATCCCCACCCGCGTCGCGCGAGTCCTCGCCAGCTGTGCCGGCCGTGTCGCCAGCTGTGCCGCCAGCCGTGTCCTTTCCCGCGACGAGCCTCACGTACCCGGCGGCTTCGTCGTACGCGGCGACCCTGACGGCGGTCGCCGATATCGAACCCGCGCCCGCGTCGTCCGCGCCGAACACCTTACCAACTAGACCGACCCCCATCCCGCCCCCGCCGCGCGACGGCGCGCCGCGTATGGGCGGCTTCGGCGGGAGCGAGTCGCGCCCGCCGCCGCGGATGAACGCGCCCGTCGCGCCGACGATGAACTCCGCCACCTCGCGCTTATCGCGGCCGTAGACGTCGATGGAGGCGCCGGCGTCGGGCGAGTCGGGCGATGACTCGCCCGCGACTCTTCCCACCTCCGCGCCGGTGGCGACGGCGACGAGCCTCCTCATCGCTGTCGCGCGGTCTCCGGGATAGGCCCAAGGCGCGGTGAAGTGGTACTCGTCGTCGTCCTGCGACGAGACGCACGCTTCGGTCTCCGGGGGACAGCTGTTGAGGAGGTCGTTGACGACGCCGACGCATTCCGGGCAGTCGCCCACGATCGGCTCGCTCGTCGACGCGACGGCGGATGGGTCGCGTACCTCGCCGACGGACGCCGCCGCCAGGACGATGGAAGCGAGCGCGACGCGCCTGGAGGACTGTTGGGAGGTTTGGGAAGCGAAGGCGGTGACGTCTGAGATCCTTCCGCCGCCCGACGCGGCCGCCGGGGTGCTCCGCGCGGCGCGTCTCGCGGTGCGACGTCGCGATGCGATGCGCAAGGGATCGACGCCGAGCCCCAAGCGCTCCAGCGACGCGCCGAGGGTCGACATCCTCGCCCTGAAGTGTTGTGGGGGGCGCCGCGCGAGATCTTGCCAATATCATCATGAACGCATTTGTGAACGCCGATAGCCGAGCTGCCGAGTGTGACACATGCAAATAGTATTCAAAAAGTGTAAAATAAAAAAATTAAGATTACTACTCAGTCCCGCAAAAACTCGCTCATGTCTTTCGCGCACAGGTAGATGCTGCGGAAGTACTTGAAGAACTCCTCCTTGGACATCCAGAAGATCCCGTCGTCGCGCTGCACGGGCCTGAGCGCCTTCTTCACGCCGGGGTGTTCGTCCCAGCCCGGGCCGTCGTCGTCCCAGTACCCGTTCTCGAGCTCGCCGTGCCCGTGCGGGTTCCTCACCTGCACCATGTCGAAGCCGGACCCGGCGACGTCTTCGAGCGCCCGCAACACCGTGTACGCGTGCCCGTCGACGATGCCGTCGGTATCCACGGTGTCGTCCCCGGATCCCCCCGTGCCGGCACCGATGATGTAGTTGTTCGCGTCCCACGCGGCGATCTTCTTGAACAGGTCATCCGCGGAGACGTCGTGGAACTCATCCTCGCCGTCGACGCAGGGCCCGTACTCGGCGCCCACGTCGGGCCACTTCATGGGCCACAGGCCGGAAAAGGTTTTCTTGATCGAGTTGTGCTGCGCCTCCCACTCGTCCTCGTTCGGGTTGTACTTGCCGAGGCACTGGTACGTAGTGCCGTCGCCGGCGGCGCGGATCTCGTACGTCTCCTTGCACCCGGTCAGGATGCTCCACGCGTGCGTGCACTGCCCGCCGTTGATCTCGTCCCAACCGCCGCAGTGCACCGCGAAAGCCTTCTCCAAGTAACACACCCACAGCTCGCCGTCGTCGCTCGGGGCGGCGCCGAGGAGC
>Ga0181573_10005219_pt1 | contig 10810 bp, 1 predicted proteins | sample 101ome_25_FD_148643 | JGI IMG/M metagenome (GOLD analysis project Ga0181573, IMG submission 148643) | Coastal salt marsh microbial communities from the Groves Creek Marsh, Skidaway Island, Georgia - 101409BT metaG (spades assembly) | ecosystem: Environmental > Aquatic > Marine > Intertidal zone...
CAGTTCGATCGTGTTCGGCGAATAGGACAGGACCGGCACCTGATCCAGGACCTCGAGGGTCACCGTCGCGGAGGTCGAACCGCCGCTGTTGTTCGCCCAGATGGTGTAAGTCCATGAGGGCCACAACTCGGTCGGCGTGCCCCAAATCGTCCCGTTGCTCGTGCCGAACGAGAGCCCGGCCGGCAGGCTTGCGTTGATTTCCCAAGAGGTGATCTCGCCCGGTCCTGTCAGCGTGGCCTCGAGCGGCAGGTCCGCACTCGCGGTGTTGTTCGTGAGTTGCAGGTCGCTCGGCGTGTAGGAGAGCGTCGGCACCTCATCGACGACGGTAATCGTCACCGTCGCCGAGGTCGAACCACCGCTGTTGTTCGCCCAAATCGTGTAGGTCGTCTCGGGCCACAACTCGGTCGGCGTGCCCCAGAAGGTCCCGTTCGTCGTGCCAAAGAACACACCCGACGGCAAGGCGCTGTCGTTGATGGCCCATGAGGTGATGTCACCAGGACCGGTCAGCACGGCCTCAAGCGGGAAGTCCGCATGCGCCGTGTTGTTGGTCAATTCGACCGACGACGGCGAATAGGCCAGCGTCGGCACCTGATCGATGACGGAAATCGTCACCGTCGCCGAGGTCGAACCGCCGCTGTTGTTCGCCCAGATGGTGTAAGTCCATGAGGGCCACAACTCGGTCGGCGTGCCCCAAATCGTCCCGTTGCTCGTGCCGAACGAGAGCCCGGCCGGCAGGCTTGCGTTGATTTCCCAAGAGGTGATCTCGCCCGGTCCTGTCAGCGTGGCCTCGAGCGGCAGGTCCGCACTCGCGGTGTTGTTGCGCAGTTCGATCGTGTTCGGCGAATAGGACAGGACCGGCACCTGATCCAGGACCTCGAGGGTCACCGTCGCGGAGGTCGAACCGCCGCTGTTGTTCGCCCAAATCGTGTAGGTGGTCTCCGGCCACAACTCGGTCGGCGTGCCCCAGAAGGTCCCGTTCGTCGTGCCAAAGGAGATGCCCGTGGGCAAGGCGCTGTCGTTGATGGCCCATGAGGTGATGTCACCGGGACCGGTCAGCACGGCCTCAAGCGGGAAGTCCGCATGCGCCGTGTTGTTGGTCAATTCGACCGACGACGGCGAATAGGCCAGCGTCGGCACCTGATCGATGACGGAAATCGTCACCGTCGCAGACGTGGAGCCGCCGGAGTTGTTCGCCCAAATCGTGTAGGTCGCGGCTGTGGTTTGCAGAACCGATGGCGTTCCCCAAATGCTGCCGTTGGTCGAACCAAAGGAAAGGCCGCTTGGCAGGCTCGGGCTGATGGCCCACGAGGTAACGGTGCCACCGCTCACGCTTGGCGTGTTGGTCGTCATCGCCGTGCCCTTCGTGAGGGTCATGTTTTCGGGCGAGTAGCCCAAAGAATTTGGTGGAGCAGCGTTGACGGCTAAGGTGAAGTTACCAACCCCTTGCCACGTCGAAAAGTTGGCCGTCACGGTGTACGTCCTGCTGATGCTCAACGCCGTTGGCGTACCGCTGATGGTGCACGTACTGCTGTCGATGGATAGGCCTGAAGGCAATGAGGGTGAAACCGTACATGCGTTCGCACCGGTGACGTTGGTGTATTCCCAGGTTCGAGTTCCGGTCTGTTCGTACCACGCAATGGTGTCGTCAAGGTACGATCCTGAAACAATGTCAAGGTCGCCATCATCATCCATGTCAGCAACAAAGACGGAAAAGACAAGATCAGCGGAAGTGGCGATGGTGGACGCCGTCCATGAAGGGTTCGCTGCACCGTCGTTTTCGAGCCACCTTACCGTATCATCGTATGCTGATGCTGAAATGATGTCAAGGTCGCCATCGCCGTCCATGTCGGCAACGTAGACAGAACCAGACCCGTCGGCCGTGGTGATGATGTCGCTCGCCGTCCAAGAGGGGTTTGAGGCACCATCGTTCTCGTACCATGCAACTGTATCGTCCTGATAAGATGCTGATACGATGTCAAGGTCGCCATCACCATCCATGTCGGCAACATACACTGAGTATGCACCATCTGCTGTGGTGGAAATATCAGCAGCGGTCCAGGATGGGTTCGCAGCACCGTCGTTCTCGTACCACGCAATCGTGTCATCAAAGTCGGATGCTGAAACAATGTCGAGGTCACCGTCACCGTCCATGTCAGCAACAAAGACCGAAGCGGCACCATCGGCGGTGGTTGCAATGTCCGTCGCCGTCCACGATGGATTGGCAGCACCATCGTTCTCGTACCAAGCAATGGTGTCATCAAGATAGGATGCTGATACGATGTCGAGGTCACCGTCATCGTCCATGTCGGCAACATATACCGAAAGAGCACCGTCAGCCGAAGTGGCGATGTCAGCCGCTGTCCACGAGGGATTGGCAGCACCGTCGTTCTCATACCATGCAATGGTGTCATCATCCGCTGATGCTGATACGATGTCGAGGTCCCCGTCACCGTCCATGTCGGCAACGAAGACTGAACGTGCATTGGAGGCATTCGTAGCGATGTCGGCCGCAGCCCACGTTGGGTTAGCGGCACCGTCGTTTTCATACCACGCAATGGTATTATCAACTCCCGATGCGGAAACAATGTCAAGATCTCCATCACCGTCCATGTCGGCAACATACACCGAATATGCACCGTCAGCCGAAGTAGCAATGTCGGCTGCCGTCCATGATGGATTGGCGATGGTAAACGATGTGACCCAAGTTCTCGTTTCGGTCTGCTCGTACCACGCAATGGTGTCGTCAAGATAAGATGCTGAAATGATGTCAAGGTCGCCGTCACCGTCCATGTCGGCGACATACACCGAGGCGGCACTGTCGGCCGAAGTGGAGATGTCAGCTGCCGTCCACGAAGGATTGGCGGCACCGTCGTTCTCGTACCAGGCAATGGTGTCGTCCGAGGAGGATGCTGATACGATGTCAAGGTCGCCGTCACCGTCCATGTCGGCGACATACACCGAGTAAGCAGCATTGGCCGTGGTGGCGATGTTCGCCGCTGTCCATGAAGGGTTGGCGGCACCGTCGTTCTCGTACCACGCAATGGTGTCGTCTTCGATCGATGCTGAAACAATGTCAAGGTCGCCGTCACCGTCCATGTCGGCGACATACACCGAGGTGGCACCGTCGGCCGAAGTAGAGATGTCGGCCGCCGTCCACGAAGGATTGGCAGCACCGTCGTTCTCGTACCACGCAATGGTGTCGTCATTGTACGATGCTGAAACAATGTCAAGGTCGCCGTCACCGTCCATGTCTGCAACATACACCGAACGAGCATCAGCAGCCGAAGTGGCGATGTCGTCTGCCGTCCATGATGGATTGGCAGCACCGTCGTTCTCGTACCAGGCAATGGTGTTGTCCCATCGCGATGCCGACACGATGTCAAGGTCGCCGTCATCGTCCATGTCGGCCACATACACCGAACGAGCACCGTCGGCCGAAGTAGAGATGTCGGCCGCCGTCCACGAAGGATTGGCGGCACCGTCGTTCTCGTACCACGCAATCGTGTCATCGCTCTCTGATGCTGAAACGATGTCAAGGTCACCGTCACCGTCCATGTCGGCCACATACACGTCAACTGCACCGTCGGCCGTCGTGGCGATGTTGGCCGCCGTCCACGAGGGATTGGCGGTACCGTCGTTCTCGTACCACGCAATGGTGTCGTCCTGGAACGATGCTGAAACAATGTCAAGGTCGCCGTCACCGTCCATGTCGGCAGCAACCACCGAATGAGCACCGTCGGCCGAAGTATCAATGTCGGCCGCCGTCCATGCTGGGTTGCCGATGAAATACGTGCCGTTGGTTTGGAAAGTGATATCGGTCATGGCCTGACCAATGGTGAGGTTGGAACTTACAGCACTTGGGATCAGGTCGATACTCGAGATTGTTCTCAGGGACAGTGAAGTGGAATAGGTGCCTGCTGAATTGTTGGCCGTCACGGTGTAGGTCGTGTTTGACTTGACGGCTGTTGGTGTTCCCCATATCGTACCGTTGCTCACACCGAAGTTCATGCCGCTCGGCAAGGTACCCGTGAGAGAATAGGACGTCGTGATGGTACCGTTTGCAACGGTGATCGGGAAACTGTAGGCTTGACCGAGGGTCAGCGTCGAAGATGAAGTTGCGTAAGACAGGATGGTGGAGTTGCTGTAAACCCCTTTACTCGCGTTGTACAATTGATTGACGGCCGTTCGATTGAGGGCGTCTGCATAGGCCATAACCGCACCGATCTGCCCGTCGAAGGGCTGACCGTATTCACCTGCATTGTACGAACCGATGCTCACACCTTTGCCCGTGTTACGCAAGTCACCGCTGCTCGCCAGAGAGACGTTGTCCACTTCGACACCGTCGATGAACATCGCCAACGAGGTCCCTTTGTCCGCCACCAAGACGACATGATACCAGCGGTCAATTGAGATGGCTTCGGAGGCAGTCCAGGCCGCTGATGAATTGCTGGAGGTTCCGACATCAACACGCACACCATCGCTGTTCATGCGAATCATCCAACCGACATCAACCGACGCACCTCCATCATCCAGTTTCCCAACCACGACAGATTGTTGAATCGTTGATGCGTTGAACCACGCCGAAACCGACCAATCACCGCCTGCAGTGGGGTCATGATCGTTGGTTTCGCCGAAGTTGATCTCGTCACAATCGAAGTTGGCAACGGCTCCAGCCGTACAACTGCCGGCGAAAGAAAAGCGGGTGCGGTCGGCTTCCCACGTCGCACCGTCAATCGTGCCGTTGTGGTCGTACGAAGACAAATCCACCAGCGTCGTTCCGCTTCCGCTGTACGAACTGCTGTTGGACGGGTCGACAAAAAGGCGCAAATCAAGGTCGGGAAAGAGGGTCTCAAGAGCGGCGGAACGACCTTGCGGAGAAGGCTCGTCAAGCTCTGTCGGGTACGACCATCCCTGCATCGCGCCGATGTAGGAGGTCTGAGCAAGCGCGAGCATCAGCAGCGAGAGCACAATGGCGCTGCCCTGCTGTCGCATTCGAGCACCTCATCCATCGGACAATGCCTTGGCTTGCTCAACCCAGTCAGCAACCTTGGCGGACGCCCCGACGGCCTCCCCGAGGGAGGACAGGCCGTCCTCGTCGAGCGCGAGCAGGTCCGCCAAGGAGGTGACCCCGGCGAGTTCGAGTTTGGCGAGCATCGCTGGTCCGACGCCATTCAGGTCCGTGAGCGACGCGGTTGGTGCATCTTCGCTTGAGTCGCCCTCACCGTCATCCTCGTCCTCGGAAGCAGGCGCGTCCTCGGCTTCGACCTGGTCCTCTGCAGCGGGCTCGGTCTCGGGCTCCGCCTCAGGTACCTCTTCGGCTGCGTCGGCTGGCTCGTCTTCGGCCTCTGACTCCGGCTCTGGCGTCGCCTCGGATTCCGCCTCGGGCTCATCCTCGACGGGCTCCTGCTCCTCTGTCGCCTCGGCTTCGGGATCAGGCTCTTCTGCGGCCGCAGACTCATCAGCGTCAGATTCGGTGTCCTCCTGTTCGGCGATCTCTCGCTCGATTCGCTCTTCCTTGTCCGCGCGGAGGGATTCCTCTGCCAGTTCATCGAGGTCCTCGGAAGGCTCACTTGGCTCATCTTCGCCCACCTCTGCCTCGGCCGCCGCGGCTTCTGCCTCGGCTTGGCGCTCGGCGCGCTTGAGTGCCTTCTGGGCCTGCTTGAGCGCCTTGGCCTCCTCGCGGGCGGCCGCTTCGGCCTCCTCGAAGGCCCGTGCTTCCTCAAGCATGAGTTCCTGTTCGACCTGCTTGGCCTTCGCTGCTTCGACCATTTCGTCCATTTCGGCTTCGACCTCGGCCGCGGTGGTGGCTGCGGCCTCCCGGGACGTGGCCGACAACTCATCGAGAGCGGCACGCTCCGCGCGCTCTTCTTCGACGATGGCGTCCTCGGCCTCCGCGCGCGTTTTGCGGGCCTTGGCCTCGAGGTTGTCCTTGTCCTTTGACTCGGCCGCGGCGGCGATGTCCGCTTCGTAGCGGGCCATGATGGACGCACGCTCACCGGTGCGGCGCACCTGGTTGGACTCGAAGGCCGCAAGGGCTTCGACGTACGCACGGTCCTCTTTGATGTGGGCTTCCCAGCGAACGCGAACCTCTTCGCGGCCAATGCGGCCGTCGAAGAGGCATGAGCCGCCTTCAAGCGACATCTGGGCGCTGTCGTTGAACACCAAGCGGAAGGCAATGTTGCCCTCCAAGTCGGCCTTGACGTCGAGGCTTGGTGGTGCATCACCCTCGGCGGCAACGGCGCTGAAGCGCCCAAGGTTGGCGTCTTCGTTGGCGTCACGGATGCGCACGAGGCTGCCCGGCACGAGGTGAGCGATGCGGATGATCTCATCGGACTGCACCATGCCACCAGGCGGGACCATGCGGGAACTTCGTAGCACGTAGGGCTCTTCGGAGGTGCCTGCCCCGCGCATGAACGCGGGTTCAGCGGACACCAAGTCGGGCGTTGGCTGCTCGGCTCGACCGAGCACGCGGCTCCACAGGAAGCCGCCGCCAACGATGGCGGCCACGGCGAGCAGGGCCCAGCCGTACGAACCGGTGACGATTCTAATCAGCAAGGCGCTCACGGCGCTGACGCCAATCAGCACGAAGGGGACGTCCCGCTCGTTTATCCCGTCTGGCATGGTTCGATGGCTCCCTTAATTCAATATCAGTCTTTCAGGACACGCCACTGAATTCTCGGGCTTGCCGCGCCCATTCGTCGCGCTTGATGCGGCCTGGGAAGAACTCGATGGCCACGTTGACTTCCTCCTCGATTTCCGGCGTCATGTTGCCGACCTGGCGGAAGGTGTAGATGCCCAAGGCGTGCAGTTTGTCCTCGATGAACGGACCGATGCCCTTGATCCGTTGAAGGTCGTCTGCTACGGTCACGGTGGCCATCGCCGCGAAGGCCCGCTTCAGGCCCGTCACGCCGGTCAAGCGGCGGCCCGTTTTCCCGGTCCACGCGATGTGCATGCCACCTTCGCTGTCCGAGATGAACGCCTCGCCCTGCTCATCGAAGCGGGACGTGTCTTCCATCTCAAGTTCCTTGGCGCCTTTCTCAACGGGTTCAGTCACGTCGCTGCTTGCAGCGACGCCAAGGGTTCCGAAATCAATGGTCTTGGACTTCTCCGCGACGCGGATGAGTTCTTCCTCTTTCTTCCTGGCCTTCTCGTCGAGTTCCGCCAAGCGCTTGCGACGCTCCTCCAATTCGGCTTCCATCTTCGCTTGCAGGGCTGCGGCCTCGGCTTCGGCTTGACGACGCCGTTCGGCTTCGGCCGCTTCTGCCTCGGCTTCCGCCTTGGCCTTGACCTCGGCAGCCTCAGCCTCGGCCTTCTCCTTCGCTTCGGCTGCCTCTGCCTCGGCCTGCTCCTTCGCAGCCTTCGCTTCGGCTTCCGCCTTGGCCTTCGCTTCGGCTGCCTCTTGCTCGGCCTTTGCCTTGGCTTCCTCTGCCTCACGCTTGGCCTGTGCCTTCAGTTCCTCGGCTTCAGCAGCCGCCTGCGCCTTGGCTTCAGCGATTTCTTCCTCGGCCTTCGCCTTGGCTTCGGCAGCCTCGGCTTCCGCCTTGGCTTTGGCCTCGGCTGCAGCGGCGGCATCGGCTTCCGCCTTGGCCTTCTTGTCCGCGGCTTCCTTCGCCTCAGCGTCCGCCTTGGCCTTCGACTCAGCTTTGGCCGCGGCGGCGGCCGTCTCGGCAGCAAGCCGGGCCTCGGCATCCTCAAGATCGTCCTCTTCCTCGGCTTCGCCCTCGATCGAGATCTCCCAGAGGACGTACACAGAAGCCCGTCCGAACTTCAGACGGCCTTCGTAGGTCGAGCCCTCCGGGCTCGGTGCGGCGACGTCGTCGAAGACCAACCGCACAAGGAGCGTGCCCTCGTCGTCAGCCACGAGCCGGGTTGTGGGGGCTTCGTCGTCCTTCAGGTCCACCATCGCAAAGCGACCTTGACCGCTTGGCGAGGAGAGGTCCTCGAGTTCCACGGTGATGTTTGGCGTCATGCCGTGGAAGCGGACGGTCTGCTCAGATTGAACGCTTCCGCCCGATGCGACGGAGGCACCGACCAACACCCATGGGTGCTGCTTGGTGCCCTCGCCCTTGCCGGCTTCGGGAGCGACGATGGTGCGCTCTGGCTCAGGCCCAACCTCACGTTCGCGCAGGAAGAACAACAGGAGCAACAGGAGCAGCAGGAAGAGGCAGCACAGCCACCACGGGAATCCTGAGGCTTCGTCCTCGAGGGGGTCTTCCGAAAGTACGCAATTCGGATCTTGGGCCGCCCTCGGGTCGGGAACGTCGGAGGCGTCCTTGGGGTCGGTACCGCACGTCGACTCGAGCGCGTCTTGCACGCCGTCGTCGTCGTCGTCGTTGTCGGCCACGCGTGGTCCATCGCCGTCCGGGTCGTCGTCGGCCAGGCCGTCGCGGTCGGTGTCCTCGAAGATGCCAAGCGCGATGGTGGTGTTCACCGAGAGGCCCTCGACGGTGTCGTTGGCCCAAATCGTGTAGGTGGTGATGGGGCTAGCAGCCGTCGGGACACCGGAGATCACACCGTTGGAGGACCGCGCGAGCGTGCCGAAGGAAAGCCCGTCGGGCAAATCGGGTTCGATGGCCCACAGGTCGGCGGTGATGCCGCTAAGGCTTGGGACCAAGTTCACCTGTTCTCCGACGCCAAACCAACCGTCGCCGACGCTGTAGGAGACGCCCTCAGACTCTGGCGTGTCGCACAGGCCGTCGTCGTTCGCGTCGTAGGGCACGTCGAGGGCATCGCGCGGGTCGGTACCGCAGAAACCTTCCATGAAATCGGTCCAACCGTCGCCGTCGTCGTCCGTGTCCGAGAGGTCGCACACGTGGTCGCCGTCGAGGTCGGAGGGCAGGTTGCTGCTGTCGAGCGGGTTCGCGTTGCAGAAGTTCTCCTCCACGTTGGTCCAGCCGTCGCCGTCCACGTCGTCGTCGGCGTTGTCGCAGCGACCGTCACCGTCCATGTCATCGGGCAGGCTGAGCGCGTCGCGCGGGTCGCTGCCGCACGAGGACTCGTTGGTGTCCGACCAGCCGTCGCCGTCGTCGTCGAGGTCGTACAAATCAGCGACGCCGTCGCCGTCAAGATCACCCAGCACGGTGAAGAGCACCCATGTGGAAGCGCTGTGGAGCGCGTTTCGTGCTTCCACCTGCACGAGGAGGTTGGTGCCGTCGCTGCTCGGGGTACCGCTGATGGTCCCGTTGCTCGCATCGAGCACCAAACCCTCGGGCAGCGGTGAGAGCGAGGTCCAGTTGGTGACGTTCCCGCCAACGACGATGGCTTCGTTCTCAGGCATGGTCTGGTTGACCGTCAGCATCGGCTGCTGGTCCACGTATACAATGCTCAGCGGCAGGTCACGAACGTCGTCCAACGCGTCGCACAGGCCGTCCCCGTCCTCGTCGGAGGGGTGGTCGTCCGCGTCGAAGGGGTCCGTGCCGTTGCAGGCCGCTTCGTCCGCGTCGCTCCAGCCGTCGTTGTCGTCGTCGGGGTCGATGGCGTCGGGGATACCGTCTTCATCGAAGTCAAGGTCGACGTCCACCACGGCAATCCAGAGCACAGCCGTGGCCCAGTAGAGGTCGTTCGAGGCGTTGATGGTGTAGGCGGCCAGGTTCGACACCTCGGTGGGCGTTCCGCTGATGCTGCCGTTGTCGTCCAAGTTCAAGCCCTCCGGCAGGTCAGGCTCGATGGTCCAGTTCACCACGTCGCCACCGAAGGACAAGACGGTGAAGGTCGGCATCGATTCGTTCACGGCCAGCAGCAGTTCGGTATCGAGGAGCACGAGTTGTATGGCGCGGTCGGCCACGTCGTCAAGCGCGTCGCACAGCCCGTCACCGTCGAGGTCACCGGGCCGATCGACCGGGTCGAGGTCGCTGTGGTTGCCGCACTCGGTCTCTTGCTCTTCGGTCCAGCCGTCGCCGTCGTCGTCGAGGTCGGCGTTGTTGCCGATCCCGTCATCGTCGGTGTCCACCCACTCGCTGGGGTCCACCGGGAAGGCGTCTTCGCCGTCGTCGTAGCCGTCGTCGTCGCAGTCCGCAATGAGTTCGCAGCCGGCTTCTTCGTCACCGTCAAGCACGCCGTCGCCGTCGTCGTCCGGGTCGATCGCATCAGGAAGGCCGTCGACGTCGGTGTCGGGGCTGACGCTGATGGTGATGACGCCCGAATCGTTCGCGCCCGAAGCCGTGTACACGGTGATCGTGTAGTCCGTGGCGTTCATTTCCTCGGTTGGCGTCCCCCAAACGGTACCGTTGGTCGCCCCGAAGTAGAGGCCCGAGGGGAGGTTCGGCTCGATGGTCCACGAGGTGGCTGAATCGCCGCTGGTCTGGCCGGCAAAGGGTTGCATGGCCGAGTTGTTGACCAGGTTGAGGGCCCCTGTGGGCAACGAGAGCGTGATGCTCTCCACTGGCTCCACGACCTCGATGACGAGGTCGAAGGTGTCGAAGGCCCCGCCCGTGGCGTTGACGCGGATGGTGTAGGTCGTGGCCGCGCCCGACACCGACGGTGTGCCGTACAAGGTCCCGTTCGTCGGACCGAGGTTGATCCCCGTCGGCAAGTTCGGCGAAACGGTCCATTGCGCCGGAGATTCACCGGTGGTCTGCCCGCCGATGGCTTGCATGGTGGTCCCGTTGGTCAGCGTGAGACGTCCAACAGGGAAGACCATCGCGATCCCGCTTCCCGGGACGGTGATGTTCACCTCGAGGGTGAAGGAACCGCCGCTGTTCGTCGCGGTGATGTTCACGCTCGACGTGTTCTGAATGAGGTAGGCCGTGCCGCTGAGGGTCCCCGTCGTGCTGTTGAAGACCATGCCGTAGGGCAAGGTACCGGAGATGGA
>Ga0181573_10005220_pt1 | contig 10810 bp, 9 predicted proteins | sample 101ome_25_FD_148643 | JGI IMG/M metagenome (GOLD analysis project Ga0181573, IMG submission 148643) | Coastal salt marsh microbial communities from the Groves Creek Marsh, Skidaway Island, Georgia - 101409BT metaG (spades assembly) | ecosystem: Environmental > Aquatic > Marine > Intertidal zone...
ATACCATCGAGGCGAAGCTCGACAAGCTCATCGAGCTGCAGCTAGGAAAGTAATAATTAGTCGAGTTTTTCTCTTTCGGTCGTTGGTGGTGTTCATGGAAACACCGTAGGGTACAGGGTCAACCACACCCCTGAAAACACAAAAAAACATCAGGGGATCCGACGGGCCTTGGTCGCCGCCCGCCGGGGGTTAGTTGCTAACGTTAGTACAGAGAGAAAAGAATAATAAAGCGCCGCCCCACCAGCCACGGCGGCTGTGACTGCCCGGCCGCGTTTGGCGCCTTAGCGGAAGTTGAAGCGCCTGAGCACGCTGCTGTCGGAGGCGCCATCCTTAAGCTTCTTAGCCTTGCCCGCGTCTGCATCCGAGAAGCACTTCCAGAACCTGAGCGTCTCATCCGCCGCCGCCGACACCACCGTGGTGCCGTCGGGGGACTGCGCCATGTGCAGCACCCTCGCGCTGTGACCGGTAAGCTCCGCCATCTTGGTCATGGTGGGGTACTTCCACAGGCACAGCTGGTTTTGAGAGTATCCGTGCGACGAGAGCAGCTCGCGCTCGTGCTTGTTCCACTGGAGGGAGCACACCTGCGAGTGGGTGTCGATGCTGTTGAGCAGCGCGCCGGTGTTGGTGTTCCAAAACTTGATGCAGCGGTCCGCGGTACCGCCGCCCGACGCGAGCAGGTTGGACTGGAAAGGGCACCACGCGAGCGCCTTGACAGCCGCCTGATGCGCGTCGAGCCTGTGAAGGTGCGTTCCGTTGCCGATGGAGTTCTGGTCCCAGATGTGCAGCAGGTTATCGTTACCGCCGGACGCGAGCTGGTTGCCACTCGGCGCCCACTTCAGCCCGCAAACCTCCTGGGAGTGCGAGGTGAGCGTGGCGGTGCGGTGCTCGCGGATGCGAACGTCGTGCATCATCACGGTGTTGTCCCTGCTGCCCGTGGCGAGCTGCGTGCCGTTCCATGCGAGCGCGCCGACGCGGGCGTTGTGACCGCGCAGGGTACGCACCTGCTTGAGCCTGCTCACGTCCCATATCTGAACCTCGGCGTCGTTGGTGCCGACGGCGATGTGCTTGCCGTCGCCGCCCCACTGCACGCTGGTGACGTAATCGTCGCCGTTGTTGGGATCCGTCTGGCACAGCTGCTGGATGTCGCCGCTGTCCGCGTTCCAGAGGTACACCACGCATCCGAGCGCCACGGCGACCTGGTTGGTGGATCCCCAGTCGATGAGGTTCAGGTAGTAGTCGTCGATGAGCTCAGGCGCGTCGAGGATCCGCTCCGGGGCGGAGGGGACGTGCCTGAACGTCTTCTTGGACTTGACTCCCGCGCCGGCGTTGTTCGAGTACACGCCGCGAGCCGAGTTCTCCATCCCGGCGGGGGGCTCCGGAGCCTTGGACTTGAACGCGAGGATCTTCGCCGAGCTCGCGCCGCCGTCCTGGCTCAGAAAGTTGCTCGCCAGCTGCTTCTTGTACTCCTCCTGCGTCGTCGCGAATTCGAGCGTGGACGCGCGTCGGTCAGTCGGTCAATCGGCGACGCGCGATCGAGGGGGAAAGGTTTGACTCTCCGGGACCGAATCGTCGCGGATAGGATGTTGACGGAAAGTCGGCGTACCTTGCTGGGCGATGCAACCTCCGCCGCGAGGTCCAGGTCATTGGCGTTGGCGTTCTCCTTCACGAGGTTGTAGTGGGCGATGTCCAAATCCAGCGCGCTGCGGTTGGGGATGAAGCGGTCGGGCTGCGGAGAGGAGCGGGAAACAACGTGTTAGCGGGAGCGTTCGTCGGAATTCCCGAAACCGGGGGCGATCTGAACGCCGGAGACGCGTCCTGATGGCCGTATACCGCGCGGGTACCAGCATCGGTTCGGTGCGATGCTATTGGATGATGATAATATCGATGGAAACGAGGTCGAAAAGGTGACTCACCCGCGCCTTCCCCGGGGTCTTGGGGGCGTTCTCGTCGCCGAAGCGGTGAAGCATCGTTCCGTCCATCTTAATCCGTAAAACCGATCAAACGCAGGGTACGAAAGGGTAGGGGTGAGGAAAGATCTATGTACAAAGACAAGAGAGTGCGCGTTGCAAGGCGCGAGGGCGATGTGAGTGGGCGAAGGCGAGAGTGTTTAACGACGAACGTCGCACGTGCCGAGGCGCGAGCGAAGATCTGGGGCTCGCAATCCGCGTTTCCCGGAATCAAAACCCGCGGAGCTTCGTACCTGTCACGGAAAAATTTGAGAAAATTTGAGCAGCTCGCGTGTGACGGTCTAAATTCTTGAGTCACGCGCCCGTATAAATTTCGGGCATCTACATGGAACCAGGGCGCCACACCACCGCCTCGCCACTGCCGCTGTCGACCGAGCGAGGAGGAAGATGACAACCATTCGCGCCGCGCCGGTGGCCCGCGCGGTATCCCACGGGCCGTCGCCCGTTCGCGCGCCGGAAACCCGAGCGGCACTCGCCCCGCGCCCGTCTCGGGCCCGTACCGTCGCGAAGCTGGGCGGCGGCTGCGTCGCCCAGCCCCGGGGCGCCTCGCTGACCGCCTCGGCGACCCGCGTCGCGAGGCGAAAGTACCCGGAACGCGAGCCCGACGACGACGACGACGACGATGGTTCCGCGGAATCGCCCTCGGCGTCGTCGGAGGCGGCCGAGGATTCCCCGACGAAGCCCGGGTTCGACGCGGATGGGAAGAAGCTCAAGTGGATGGAGATCCTGGAGGAGAGCGCCGAGTACGACCCGGAGATCAAGAACCTCCTCGACGGCGCGGACTCGAACCCCGACGAGGTGGAGAAGCGCATCCGCGAGAGGTTCGAGCAGCGCAAGGAGCGGATCTACCAGGAGAGGGAGGGAAGCACGGTGCCGATGCTCGTCAAGTTTCGCGAGTTCAATTCGCAAAACCTTTGGATCCACCTCGAGTCGCACAACAACGTCAGCGACATGGAGCAGCCCCTGCTGGACGAGGTGTTCAAGGCGTGGTTCGTGCTGGGCAAGCTCGGCGGGTTCAACTCGGACAACATGCAGGTCCAGGCCAACTTCTTCGAGGTGTCCAACATGGAGTACGACATGGAGCAGGCAAACGGCGACGGCGACGTCCCCACAGCCGTGTTTCACGCAATGGGAGGACCCGAGTACAAGGGTCGGTGGTGCCGATGCTGGTTCGACCTGGGCAGCGCGGACGAGATGTGCGTGGACGTGCTGATCAACTCGCTGATCACCTTCAGCAGGGAGTACTTCGGGTTGAAGACGCTGGTCATCGGCGGCGAGAACGTGCTGGAGGATTGGCCGGTGCAGGAGAGCGAGTTCTACGTGGATGATTCGCGCGAGATGGAGATCGAGATGGGTCCGTTCAGGCCGCCGCCGCCGGGAACGGACATGGGACCGATGGGAGGTGCGGGAATGTCCAGGTAAGGATGCGATGACCGACGCGGGAACGTGGCGGGCGAATGAAGTGTCCCTCAATCAGCGTTCTTTTTCAAGTTGACGATAGCCCCAACATCCCCCCTGACCCGTAAACCGCCCGCCGCCTCACTCGTCTTCGTGGAGCTCGCCGCCCGGCTCGATCCGCGGGAGCCACTGGAGCCTCACGACTTTGTACTCCACGCCCTGGATGGTGACGGAGTTGAGGTCGAACCCGATCTCGTGCCATTTGACGCCCTGCACGACGTCGACGAGCTCCTCGCTCGGGAGCGGGACGCCGAGCTCCGCCGTTCGTCTCAAGTCCTTGGGCGTCGAGCACCGTCCCCACCTGTACACGTCAGCCTCCGGGGCGTTGACCTCCTCGTAGTTCTCCTCCTCGTCGTCGAAGACCGGGCCATCGTAGGAGAGCTCGTACCGCCGGGTGTGCGTCTCGAGGTAGAGCGTCTCCCTCCTGAGCCGCGCGCTGGTCCACTCGGATCGCTTGAAACCCCGGTCGCACACGGACGCGACGCTGTACTTGAGCCACGGCTCGTTGCACAGGTTGTACTGGATGGTCACCTCCTGGATGAGCCTCTGCCTGCGCTCGGCGTTCGCCTGGGACGCGCGGGTGTTGACCACGGACTCCACGACGTTCGGGAAAAACGTCGGCGCGCAGGGCTTGATTCGCTCGGGGTCGCCCGTCAGCTCAATCGTCTGGTTGTTCACCGTGATTGCCCTGCAAGCCTCCACCTTGTACGAGAAGCCGGTGAGCACGCGGCCCCACGAACGGGATCGGATGCCGTTCCTGGACGTGGACGAGTACTGCTCCGCGGGGGGCACCGCCCTCGCCGTGGCCACGAGCTCGAGGAGCTGCGGCGGGCACGTCGAGCCGGGGAGCCAAAACCCGGTGTGCATCAGCGCGGCGACGACGTCGCTGTCGCCTGTGTAGACGTCGGTGCCCCACAGCTGGCGCGAGCGAACCTGGCGGGAGGACGACGATTGGGAGGGGAGAGGGCGGGTCAGGTGGGGCGACGGATGGCGCGGTCGGTGGGGCGAGAGGCGGGGTTCGTTCGCGGACGAGTTTCGCGCGATTCGCGAGGTTGGTTCGCGCGGCGGGCGGGTTTTTCCCTCGCGCTCGAGATCGACGGTTGGGTGGAAAATAGGGATCGTGGGGCGTGCGGGCGGGTTCGTTCGACGGCGTCCCGTGCGCCCCGACGCGGTCCCGATCGCGGACGAGGTCGAACGAATGCAAAGCCGTCGGATTCGGGAGGTTCGAAGCGATCAACAGGGTCGCGCGCGCACCTGCTGGTTGGTGTTCACCGTGCACTCCGCAGGAATTTTGACCTCCACCAGGGCACCGTCCGCCTTGAGGTGGTCGCTCAGCAGCTCGCCCTCCTTGTAAGTCACTTGCGTGATCTTGGTCTCTGCGCGTCGCGTGGGGAAAGGGGAGGCGCCGGGTCAGTCCGTCGCTTCGGAGCGGCGAACGAGAGAGGAACTGCGCGGGTCGCGGCGACGCGCACGGACGCGCGTCGGGGCGCGGGCGGGCGCGTCCGGCGGGGCTCGGGGCTCATCATTTCATTTTCGTCCCGCCGAGCAACATCCGAGCGAGAGAGAAAACACGGTTGGGGTTGAGGGGTTGACGAGAACGCGCGCGCACCCGTGGCGTTCGCCTTGGCGGCCTTTCCCTCGTTGCGGGTCGCGGCCTTGCGCACGGGGTTCCTCGTGCGAAGGCTGCGACGGGCGGGCGCGTCGCCGCGCCCGTTCTCCTCCGTCTCCATCGGATCGTCCCCGCCGGCCTCGGCTCCGGCGTTCTCTGCGTCAGCCCCGGCCTTGGCGTCGGCGTCGTCGCCCTTGGCCTGCTTGGCGTCGGGCTCGTCCACGGGCGGCGAGGAGGCCTGGCGCTTCCCGCTCATCGTGTCCTTAAACCGACTACTCCGGATTATCGATTACCGACACGCCGTGCCTGGCGCGCAGTCTCCGAGCACGGAGGGATTATGATGACGACCGTGTGTGTCCCTTGCTTTCGTCGCTCTGTGATGAGATTATGGGCCCCAGTCTCGGTATTTCCAGGTTACACGCTGGGCCCACAAACACAATGACTTGCTCCTTTACAATGGCAGCTAGCACTACTGGCCTCCCTTCTTCGGGGGAAAACACGCCGATCGACACTCCCCCGCGCCAGGCGCCGGGACCCTCGCTATGTTATCGCACTGATCGATCCCGTCGCCTATTATCGGCAGACAGTTCTGGCAGAAACCGCGGGTGCCGTAGTCGGCGTTGCAGAACGTGTCCGGCACCCCGCAGTCGGCGCTGGTGCGACACACCGGCTTGTCGCCGGCCAGGGCGCTGAGCGATATGCACTGGTTCTTGGACTGCGAGAACGCGCAGCCGTGATGCGTGGGGCACTCCTGCGGCAGCGCGATCGCCTCGCACTGCCTCAGGTCCGAGCAAGACCCTCCTCCGTCGTCGTCGCCGCTCCACACGCATCGAGGCTCGGTAGATCGCGAGCAGTGCGCCTCGTCCTTCAGGTCCTCGCATTTCCACGTGGCGTCCCCGCACTTGGCCTCGATGGCGTCCCACTGACAGAATCTCGTCGCTATGCACAGTGGCCTGGTGTTGGATGACTCGCACGTGGGCGGCCGCCTCGAGTTGCACACGTGGTAGGCCTCGTCCCAGTCGCACTTTGCGGTGACGCCGCAAGCCTCCGCCGTCGCCAGAGTCCCGCACTGCACCTGACACTCCCCGCGCCAGTGCTCGCACCCGTTCGTGGAGTCACACACGGTGGCGTTGGACATCCCCGCGCACCTGTCCCGTCGAGCCACCGCGTTTTCCCGAGTCTGGATTCCCCTGAGGACAGCCACGGGTGCCGCCGCTGCCTCGGCTGGTGCGTCCGTGTGGCCCGAGAGACTCGCCGACGATGCCGGAGCGGCGGATGCGGCGAACGTCCCTGGCTCGCCGATACCCTCGTAAGGTGCCTCAACGATAGCGGTGATGAAAAGCGTCTGCGAATTTCGACGGAAGGGGATCGTTAGGCGATGGGTATGTGCGAGGAGCCGCGTCGGTTTTTCTTCGGAGAGATTCGCATGCGCGCTCACCACGAAGACTGTGACCAGCGCGCCGGTGGCGAAGCGCGCGGCGGGATGCCATGGCTTGTTCTCGCCTCTACGGGTCGCCTCATAATCGAGGAGACGCTCCGTCTCGTCCTTGTTCGGCGAGAAAATCATCGGCCCCATCGTGTCGTGCCGAGGAGCCGCGGAGTGGAGAATGAAACCACCGCGGCCTCTCAGACCCTGGAATGGAAGAAGAGGCCGTGACTACGCGGCTGTGCAACTCAGGAACAAATATTTAATTAGAGGAACGTGACGTAAACATAAACTATATTTATTGTGATGATGACTATCATTTGTTGTATAAGATTTATACTCTCGAGGGTCTGCAAGATCGGGCACCCTAATATCCCGGGGTCTCCCAAGCACAGCAACCACAGACTTTCGATCTTTAACGGCCAAGGATCCCGTCTTCATGCGCGCAACAACACGCGGACTCTTTCGCGCCTTCGCGCAGGCCCGGTCACTCGGTGCGTGCCCGTGCTCTGCCCGCCGCCCCCTGGTTGTTAACGGAATGGAAATTCATTCTCCGAGATGACGTCTCACCTCCGTGCCCAATCTCGACTCGCAGGCCCCGCCGCCGCCGCTCCCCGCCGGAACACCGGCGCCCTCGCACTCGCCGAGCACGATGCAATTCTTCGCGCCCTCCCCTCCATCGCGAGATCCTACAACACTTCGCTGAGGGACCTCGCCGTCGCGCCCCGCCCGCCCAACATCGGCATAAAGATTGTCCCCGAGAAGGGCGCGGTCATCGTCGAGCGCTTCGGCAAGTTCCACACCGTCCTGAACCCCGGAATCCACCTCCTCATCCCCGTCGTGGACCAGATCGCGTACGTGTGGCACCTGAAGGAGGAGGCCATACACGTCGCGAACCAGACGGCGGTGACAAAGGACAACGTCGCCATCACGATCGACGGCGTCCTCTACCTGCGCGTGGTGGACCCGGTCAAGGCTTCGTACGGCGTGGAGAACCCGATCTACGCCGTCTCGCAGCTCGCGCAGACCACGATGCGCAGCGAGATTGGTAAGATCTCCCTCGACAAGACGTTCGAGGAGAGGGACCACCTCAACCACCGCATCGTCAACACGATCAACGAAGCCGCCACCGACTGGGGCCTCGAGTGCCTTCGTTACGAGATCCGCGACATCGTCCCGCCCACGGGCATCAAGGTGGCCATGGAGATGCAGGCCGAAGCGGAACGTCGCAAGAGGGCGACGGTGCTGGAGTCCGAGGCTGAGCGCGAGGCTGCGGTGAACCGCGCGGAGGGTCAGAAGCAGAAGACGGTGCTGGAGGCTGAGGCGGAGGCGGAATCCACCATGCTCCGCGCGAGAGCCGCGGCTGAATCGCTCGCGGTCGTCGGCGAGCAGCTCATCAACCCCGGCGGCGCCGACGCCGCCCGGGTCAGGGTCGCCGAGCTTTACCTCCGGGAGTTCGGCAAGATCGCCAAGGAGGGAAACACGGTGCTCCTACCCGCGGATGCTGCCAACCCCGCAAACATGGTCGCTCAGGCGATGGCCGCCGCGGGCGTCACCGCGCAAGCAATCCCGGGGTACGAGGGAGGAGCCACCAAGGCGATCCGGGGTGCATCTTCCGGCGATGCGGCCATGAATAAGGCCATGAAGCGAGAGATTGAGATTAAGGAGCGAGATATGGAGGTTAAGGAGCGAGAGATGGAGGTTAAGGACGAGTTGCTTGACAAATCCCGGGAGTTGCTTGAGTCGATCGGGAAGAGCCGGACCATCCTCAGCACGCTCACCGGCGCGCGCTCGAAGGCGGAGGGACGAGCTATCCTGTCCTCGAACTGACGGGCACCGGAGGGGCCGCTTCCGCACCGCGTCCACGTTTACGCCATGTAATTAATGTGTCTGTCATAAGAACCTTTCGGTCGGCAATCCCAAACACCTCGCGTCCTTTCCCGTCGGCGTGTTGGCGGTGACGTCGAACAGAACCTCCCTCATGTACCGATCCGTCAGCGCGACACCCATGCTCCGCTCGAGTACCCGCTTGGTCTTGTCGTTCAGCAGCTGCTTCTCGCAGAACCTTCGCTGCGCCCGAGCCCGAGCGCCCGTCCCGCCCCCGTATCCCTCGCCAATCTTGGTCGCCAACAGGAGATGCACGCCGTGAAGAGACTCGAGGTACTTGACGAACGCGCTCGTCTGCGTCTGCGCCGGAAAATCCTCCTTCGGCGGGCCCACGCACACGCACGCCTCCGGGGAGAGGATCGCGACACCCCAGTCCGGCAGGGGTCTCGGCTCGATGGCCGGGCACGACGCCAGCATGGATTTCCTCAGCGCGTTTGACGCGTCGACGTATTGCCTCGGCAGCGAGAGGTCGTCGGCGCACGGCGACGCGTCCGCGATGCACAGCGTGACCCTTCCGCCGAACGCCACCAGGTCCGCCGCGAATATCGGCGCGGCCACCTCCGCCCACGGGTATATCACGCAGTGCAGCACCTCGAGCCCTCCCAAGCCCCAGGCCACCTCGAGGTGCATTTTGCGGAAGGCGTCCGTCTGCAGGCAGAGGTTCTCGATGCGTATGCGCGTCGCGGGATCGCCGTCAGGGGCGGTGGCGTCCACGGATTTCAGCTCCGGGGCGCACGGCGCGTCGCGCACGTTCGGCAGGCGCGTCCACTCGGCCTCGAGACGGCGGGCGAGGGAAAGGATGATTCCATCCGGACAGCCGTCGAGGTTCCACGCGCCGGTGGGGGCCGCGGGGGCTGCCGCGCGCGCCGCCACGACGCGATGCGGGCGCCGGGCGGGGGACGCTCGCGAGACGCGGGGAGCGAACACGCGGTGTTGAGCCGCCGTCGCCATCCTTCGCCCTCGCGCGACTGGTAAAGTGGATAAGCACGGGGGCGAGGAAAGAAACGCGTTTTGTCACCCCGGGAGGGGAGGCGGCCCAGAGGTGAGGCGGGGCATGCGAGACGTCGTATTGTACGTGTCTGATTTCATTTACATGTCGTACACATCGAATCGAACGCGCGTTGGAACACTGGCGTCGTGTTGGTACACCGAAAGGGACGGAGACGAGGCGACGTCACAGGCGGGTGTATCCCGGCTCGCTCCTCCACCCCCCGCGCTCCAGGGGCATGGGCATCATCACCTCCATGGTCTCGTCCTCCACGGACGACGCACGCCTCGGGGTGGGCGCCGCGGGTGCCGCGTCCGCGTACACCGTGCTCAGCCCCACGGCTCTCTCGCGAGTCGTCTCGTACTCCAATAGCAGCGGCTCGGACGCGTCGACGGCGTCGACGGCGAGACCCGAATCTCCCCCGCGTCGAAACATCCGGCCAAACGCGCGAGTCGCCAACGATGCGACGCACACGAGCGCGGCCGACGTGAGCGTCAGCACCGCCGCGATGAGCGCGACGGACGCGAGCGCGAGCACCAGCCGACGCATCGCGCCGCCCTCGTCCTCGGGATCCCGCCGCGATCTTCTACCCGCCATCTCCGCCATGGCCTCTCGGTTCACCTCCATCGCTCGCGCGCCGCCGCCCTCCCCGCCGTCTTCAGACCCCTCGAGCCCCTCCGTCTTCGCGGTCCACCGCGCGGCTCCGGACACGTCGGAGACGTCCCTCCACCGCTGCAGCGCGCTCATGACGGACTCGGTCCGAGCGGAGGGGTCCATCGAGCCGAGGTCCGAGTCGTCCGAGTCGGATTCCAAGTCAAAGAGCGTCGCGACGGAGGGCAACGGATCCAATGGCTCGGGGTGGAAGACGGCGCGAAACACCAACCGGGGTTGAAACGCGTTGAACATCATCTGTTGCCTCGCGTTGCCGAAGACGCCGAGCCCCGGACCGAACGAGACGGAGACGCCGGGTCCGGCGGCGTCCCGGCCAAACGCGGGCCTCGTAGGATGCGTCGTCCATCCGCCATCCGCCTCCGTCTCGTCGAAGAGCTCGTCGAAGAGGGAGGCGAAGCCCGGTCCGAACCTGCGGTTGAACATCAGCGCGGGTTCCATGGACATAGACTCGTGGTGCGGGCACGGTTTCTTGGCCTGCGGAGATGGGGAAAGCGCGGGCGGGTCAGTCCACGGTTCACGGCGCGCGGGTGACGCGGAGGAAAAAAAAATCGTCGCGCTCGGGTGTTGCCGGGCGGATTTCCCGTGGAGGAAGCTTCTTCGGGGCGCTTCCGTACCTTCGTCTCCTGCGCGTCTTCCGACCCGAGCATGGTCACGGCTCCGCCGTCGAAGTAAACAGTCTCGGATGTGGTCTCGATCGCGCCCTCTTCCCCCGCGGGGGCGTCGAGCGCGCCACCGCACGAGCACGCCTTGCTCAGGAAGCCCGAGGCTGAGGCGCAGTCGTTCACCAAGATTTCCCGGTTGCC
>Ga0181573_10005223_pt1 | contig 10809 bp, 5 predicted proteins | sample 101ome_25_FD_148643 | JGI IMG/M metagenome (GOLD analysis project Ga0181573, IMG submission 148643) | Coastal salt marsh microbial communities from the Groves Creek Marsh, Skidaway Island, Georgia - 101409BT metaG (spades assembly) | ecosystem: Environmental > Aquatic > Marine > Intertidal zone...
GGGCTGCAAGAATGAGACCAGCGTAAAATACACTGGGGAAACTCTCGAGAAGTCCCGTCCATCCATCATCAAATCCTTCTTGTTCATCGGGTTCTCACGTGGAGCTGGATGCGCTGGTGTAGAGTGCGCGTGCGCGTCGAGAAGGTCCCCGCCGGCCACGCCACGCTGCCGCCACGCGACGCGCCCCGCGACGCGCTTCTCGCCTCGCCCCGGGACTCACCCCGCGACTCGCTTCGAGGAGCAGCCGAGGACGGCGCTACACGGCCCGCCGAGTCCCCGCGCGATGCTCGCCGCCCCTTGCGCTGCCACGCGCCGCCGCCGTCTTCCGAGTCATCGCCGCCGACACCGCCGCCGCCGCCGCCGCCGCCGCTACTGCTGCCACAAGTCCCACCGTTGCCGTCCACCGCCGCCGCAGCGGTCGCCACAGCCTCTGTGTCCTGGTGGCCCTGCTGCCGGCCGGCGGTGGCGGTGGCGGCAGCTGCGAGCTCGCGCTGTGGCTGCAGGAGGTGGTGCAGCGCGAGGAGCAGCGGCCTGAGCACCGACCGCTCGCCGACCGGGAGCCGCCCCGACCCCGCGTACACGCTGCCGCCGCTCGAGGAGGGCGACGCAACCACAACCGCGCCGGCACCCACACCGCCTCCAGCGCCACCAACGCCGCCTCCGCCTCCGCCGCCGCTGCTGCGGCCGCCGCCGCCGTAGTGGAGGAGCGTGTCGGTGGTGACGATGGTCTGGAGGCAACGGATGCTAGCCCCGAGCACGCGGCTCGCAAGTGGCTCGACACCCCGGACGTAGGCCCGCCAGTGCCGCTCGAAGCACCCCGACGCCACGCGCCACGCTGCTAGGCGCGAGCTGTCGATGACCGCCGCCGCTCGCCCCGCCGCTGCTAGCCGCGCCACGTCCTCCGCGTCGTCCGCATCGCGGTGCTGGGCCCCACCAGATGCCCCGCCAGGTGCCCCGCTCCGGCTGCCGCCTGCGCCGCTGCTAGACGCGGCCTCGGCGGCGGTAACCGTGGCGGCGGAGGTGGCGGCCGTCAGGTTGGCGAGCACGTCGAGGGCCGCGTGGAGGGCATCGAAGCTTTCGTGCGCCGCTTTGCTACCGCCGCCACCACCACGGTCACCGCTGCCGGTAGCACCGCGGGGACTTCCGCCGGCGAAGGCGACGACGGCGTCGACGAGGCCCTTGAAGAGCGCCGCATCCTGCGTGGCGAGGCATGTCGAGTGAGCCGGCACAAAGAGCACCTGCGCGAGGGCCCGCAGCGCGTCCTTCGCAAGCCCGTCGCATCCACTGCTTTCACCGCTTTTGCCACCGCTATGTAGCGGAGAGGGCCCGCTGTGCTCAAGGACGCCGAGGAGCCAGCGGCTGACGCGCCGCAAGTCCGACCCTGACCGCAGCAAAAAGCCCCCGCCGAAGCCGCCCAGGAGCCCACCAGCGGTGCCCGCGCCCGCGCCGACACTCGAGCCCCGGCCTCCAACGCCTCCGCCCAGGTCGCTCGGGGGCGGGCCCGCGCTCGCGCCGCAGCTGGCCTCGCCCGCTGCCTCAGGGGCTTGGGCGTGGATGCCCCCGCGCTTGCCATGGGCTGCGCGGCTGAGCGCGAGGGCGTGGTTGTTTGAGGGGGCGAAGTGGGACGCCGGGCCATGGGCGCCGCCACCCGCACCGCCGCTGCCGCTGGCGTGGGCATGGGAGTGGTGGTGCGTGGCAGCAACTAGGCTCGGCTTCTGGGCGCAAGCCGTAACCACGAAGCGGCAAACGCGGCCCGCGAACCGCTCGTCGCCGCACGGAACCTGCGAGGGTTGTGGCGGTTGTAGGGGGGCACAGAAAAATCGTCATCCTTCTAACTTGTAGGTAACTAGGTCATGATAGGCTAAAGCCCTGCTAGCCAGACAAACAACTTTTACTACACGCCGCCCCTGCAACCATCGCCGACGCACCAGGCGCACGAGCGCGACGACCATGGCACCCACGTCGGCGGGCGTGATGGCGGGGTTGGGCAACGTCAGCGTCGACAGCAGGTCCAGTTGCGCCTCCATGACCGCAGACGCCGCTGCTTTCGTCCCATCCGTGGCGGTAGCGGCCGTGTCCGTGCCGTCCAATTTGATGCGGGCACCCGGCCCACCGTCGTCATTACCTCTCTCGCCGGCACTGTCGTCGCTGCTATAACTGCTATCGTTCGCTTCACCATCGTCATCGTCATTATTGTCGTCGTCGTCGTCGTCGTCGTCGTCGTCGTCGTCGTGACCATCGCCGCCGCCGCTGTCCATGCTCTGACGATGCTTGGGCGGCGGCTGCGGTCCCCCCCCCATCCCGCTGCCGCCGCGCTGGGAGGAAAGCAGGTCCCGCAGTATCCCCAGAATCTTGTTCCAGGTCTCGCGCTCGCGGCGGCTCCACGGGCTCGCGCCCCACGCCGGCTTGGCCCGGGGCGGCGCCACATGGCCAAGCAGCGACTGCAGCGACGAGGTGCCAACTGTCGATGACGAAAAGAACGAGGTCGCAGTCGTGGGCGTAGATGAAGAAGAGGCGGTGGCTGAGGTCCGGTGGCTGCCGAGATTGCTCCAGCGCGACGACCGCTCACCGGCCGTTGGCGGCGGCAGGTCCGCGCTCAACGAGGCCAGGGACCGCCCCTGGGGCCGCGGCGGGTCGCTGGGCTTCGCCGCCCCCTCCCACCTCGTCTGGTCGCCATCGCTGGACCGGTTGAAGCGGAAGGACGGCCTCGCCCCAGGCCCGGATGGCGTCGCAATACCGGTGCCGCCGCCCTCCCTGTGTTGGCCGCGGGGCGGGGCGTCGAGGTTTGCAAAGCGCTTCGTCTGGGTCGAGGAGGCGGGGCCCGAGGCCGTTTGTCCCTTTCCGCGTTTGTTACTCATGCGGCTGCTACCTTTTTAATCGTCCACAAGTTGACTCTTTCTGTCGATTAAATCGAATATTGTACGATAGACAGGACTCAAGTGGCCGCAGTGATGGTTCTTTTACCATTGCACCCACTCTTTTTGGTGCGCGCACTATAGTAGACCCTGGCAGAGAACATGTCGGGAAAGACCACGATTGTCACCGTGGCTAACAGTGGGCTCTGCCTCGAGACATCTCGGGTCCTCGCTGCTCGGGTTGCAATTGTGATCATCGCCTCGACTTGCTAATCAACAACGCTGCCATAATGGCGACTCCCTTCAAGGCCGTGGCAGTGGCTGGCGGCGCGATGAGCGAGGAGCAGTTCGCAGTGAACCACCTCGATCATTTCGCTCTGACGGGCCTTCTGAAGAAGCTCCTCGAGTCGACTCCCGGCAGCCGCGTGGTCAACCGCAGCTCCTCCGCCTCGGACTTCTGCAAGGTCCTCGACCTAAACGGCTACGCAGGCGTCAACAAGGAGGCATTCAGCATGTTGGACACCTACCAACAAGGAGGCATTCAGCATGTTGGACACCTACTCCTGCTCTAAGCGTGCCAACCGCTTCTTCACCTGGAGCCTTAACCAGAAGCTCAAAGGCGTTATCGCCGTTGGCCGGCATCCGGGCTGGACGGGCACGAACCTGCCGGCCAAGGCGTCCGGCGTGGTCGCCTGGGACGCTCCCGCGTGTCGCTCATGGCCAAGCCAAACGGTCTCATGAGCCAGCCCCCCTCGCTCGGCGCCCAGGCACAGCTCTTCGCCGCCACCTCGCCGGCCGCGCGCCGGTGACCTGGTGGGCCCCAAGTTCTACTTGGCGGGGATGCCGTGGTGGAGACTACGGGGCCCTGCATCCCTCAGGGCGGTCAACCCCCCCCCCAGATGCGAGCAGAAGCACCTCGGCACGCTCCGGGATCTGAGCGAGAAGCTCACCGGGGTGTCCTACTAAGAGGCGTGTGCTTACTTGATCAAGCACATAAATCAATAAAATCGCTAATTTATTATCGGAATTTCGTGTGCAGCAGGCAAACCAACGCGCGACGACAGCTCCACCGTTGATCATCCCGCTACGAAACAGGTCACAGTCGTAGCTCGCAGCAGTGCGCGTAGGCCCCGTTCGTTTCGGTTGAGGCGGGATGATGGACTCCGGGGCAGGAAAGAAGCGCCCGCCGCCGGTGCCAGCCCACATCAAGTACCGGACGCGCACGTCGCGAAGCGGGCAGGAGCAGGAAACCAAGATGCGGCCCTCGGAGGTGATCGCGACGTTGACGCAGGCGAGCCTGGCGAGCTCCCACCCCGAGGTACCGCCAGATGGGCCCCAGATCGTTGAGTTCCTGGACCTGCAGAACACGACGACGCAGACGAGCTGCTCGGTGGAGCTCGACAAGCCCATCTTCCAGCCGTACCCGAACCTCCTCAAGTTCCCGCAGTACGAGCCCTTTGGGGTCTACGAGCAGACGCTGTACTTTCGCAACAACGACTCGGTATCGCGGCGCATTCGGGTCATGCCACCAGACTCGCCCTACTTCGAGGTCATCGGCCCGCGCCTGCCGGGAAAGATGCGCGAGCTCGAGCACTCCAAAATCGGCCCGGGCATGGAGGTGTGTTTCATCGTGCGCTTCCGGCCGCAGGAGGTCAAGGACTACAAGGTCGACCTCGTATGCGTTACGGAGCGCGAGAAGTTCCTCGTCCCGGTGCGTTTGTGTGCCGCCGCCGCTGCGGAGCACGTCCCTACGGGACAGCGAGCAATGCTGCATCATACAAACACGTCCACGGCATCAGCGCTTTACCTCTGCCCTCACTCACTTGCGCGCCACTCGTGCCTCCCTTGCCCTCTAACTTCCATCGTAAACCGCCACGTGCACTTTGTAGGTCCACGCGCTCGGCCTGCAGCCGGTGATGAACATGCCGGACGCGGTCGACTTCGGGATCTGCCCCGTTAAGTCCAAGAACGTCAAGACCATCCTGACCCAGAATGTCGGGACGGCGGTCGCCAAGTTCACGCTGAGCTGCTCGCGACCCATGTTCGAGGCGCTGCCCGTGGAAGGCATCGTGGAGGTGGGGCAGACGATCATGATCGAGCTGGCTTTCACACCGCAGCTCAGCGACCGGTGCGACGGGGACCTGGTGCTCACCTACGAGGACGGCGAGCAGGTCTTTATGTCCCTGTCCGGCGTCAGCGAAAATGTCGATGTCTTTCTCAGCACGCCCGCGGTTGCCCTTGACGCGTCGTACATCTCGCTCTCGAGCCAGAAGACCATCAAGGTGCAGAATCGGAGCGAGATCCCGGTCAAGTTCAGCTGGAAGCAGTTCGTCAACACGCACGAGGAGGAGGCGGAGCGGGCGCGGCTGGGGGCCGACCTCACGGCCATGCAGCAGCTCGAGGAGGACGCCCTGGAGCGCGACTTCGAGCTCAGTCACGAGCTCTCCGCCATCGACGACGACGATGACGCGGCGAGCGGCGGCAGCGGCGGCCGCGGAGCTGCGGACGAGTCCAAGGGCGGCGGCGGCCTGGTGGCCCGGGCTAAGGCGCGCGTTGGCGGTGGCGGCGGCGGGAGCGGGCTTGGGTGGGATGACGAGGAGGACCTAAGCGGCGACGAGGCGGGCGTGCCCCAGGCGCTGCGGGACGCGCGGGCAGCGCTTGGGCGTAAGTACCGGCACCTGCGGCGCGCGCTGGAGGAGGACGCCATGTGCTTCGCCGACGCCAACTTCGAGATCAAGCCCATGAGCGGCGAAATCTGGGCCAACTCGGAAATTGAGGTGACGGTAACCTTCCGGCCCGACACGGCGGCGGACTACGCTACTTCAGTCTTTCTCGATGTGATTGGCCGGGACGAGCGGCTACCGCTCTGGGTGACGGGCGTGGGCATCGGACCCAAGGCCGTGCTGTCTTACGACGTACTCGACCTCGGCGACGTGTCTGTTAATTCGACGCACTTCTACGAGCTGAGCATCGCGAACCATGGCGATATCCCGTGTGCGTGGCGGCTCCAGGACTCGACCACGCCGTTCGGGTCCATGTTTAGCTGGGCGCCGACCAAGGGGGTACTCGCCGTTGGCGCCAGTGAAGCCTTGGGGGTTACCTTCCGGTCGGACATCCTTGGCGAGTTCAGCGAGACCTTCAGCATCCAGCTCAAGGGCAGCGACGAGAAGCTCGCGCTTCAGGTCAAGGGCCACGTTATTGGCCCCACCTTCAAGTTCGACGTGGACGTGATTGACTTTGGGCTGGTGAGCTACGCCTTCCAGCACGAGCGCACCGTGGTGCTCACCAACACCTCGGACATCGACATGGAGTTCAGCCTGGCCATCCCCCAGGACGGCGCCTTCGTGGCGAAGAAGGAGTTCACGGTGTCGCCGACGCACGGCACGCTGGCACCGGGGGCCACCCAGGCGGTCACCTTGACCCTGGTCTCCACCACGGTCAAGGCGTACGACTACTTCCTGACGGTGGACGTGGCGGGCGTCGGCGTTGGCCTCCTGTCGGTGCCCATCCTCGCAGACTGCAAGGTGCCCGACGTACAGGTCAAGGCCAAGGAGATGCCCTTCGGGGAGTGCTTCGTCCGGTTTCCCTACGAGCTGGATTTGGTGCTCTCCAATGCCTCGCCCGAGCTCAAGGCCAAGTTTGAGCTCGTCCCTCAGGAGGAGTCCACCAAGGTAGTTGCCACGTTCGTGCCCACGCCGGTTCGGGGCGACATCGCTGCCGGAGGCGAAGGCGTAGTGCGGATCCGCCTCGTTTGCCACAAGCTCGGCTCCTTCCGCCTCCCGCTCTTCGTGACGGTCGCGGGGTCGGTGCTGCCGCCGCTCCAGGCGACCATCACGGCGCAGGTGCGCGGACCCAAGGTCTTCATCGAGCCCGCGGACGTGATCAACTGGGGCAACACAGACTGCCTCTTCGACGTGCCGCGGCTGCTCAAGGTAACCAACGACAGCGACATCCCGGCGCCCTTCAAGGCCTTCGTCAAGAACGCGCGGTCCAAGTACCGGCTGGACGTACGCGAAGGGGTGCTGGCGCCGCGCGAGGTGGCTCTCCTGACCGTCACCGCCAACCTTGACGACACCATCGTGCACAAGGACTCGCTGCACATGATCGTGACGGAGGGCGAAAATCAGGTGCTGCCTCTGGTGGCCAAGGGCACGGGGACCACCATGTTCTGCCACGAGGACCTGACGGTGATCGACTTCGGGTCCAAGTTCACGGCCTTTCAGTTCGAGCGCAAGGTGACGCTCGAGAACAAGGGCCGCCGGAGCCAGGTACTTAAGTGGTTCAACCAGACGGCACAGGACAACCAGCTCGCGGCGGCGGCGGCGGAGAAAAAGAAAGCTATCGAGGACGCCCAGGCCAAGAAGAAGGGCGGGCCCGAGGGGGCGGCCGCCACCAAGACGCCCTCGGCGAAGCAGCAGAAAAAGCTCGAGGCCGAGGCGGCGGCGGCGGCGCTCCTGCTCATTCCCATCTTTACCGTGTTCCCCGTGGAGATCGAGCTTCGGCCGCGCACGGCAGTGACCTTTACTTTCCGGGGCTACTCGAGCCGCACGGGGCCCGTGGAGGAGGTGCTGGTCTGCGAGTCGCGGGTGGGCAAGGAGAAAGCCAGCAAGCCCGTCTTCAAGACCAAGGTCCGGGCTGAGTTCACCAACCCGCTCCTCGAGGTGCAGACGCCCGAGGGAGGGCTCGACTTCACCTACACCTGGCGGCTGGACGAGGACGAGGACAAGCTGGTGCAGGTACAGCCCATGAGCCTGACTAACCGCACGGCCCTGCCCCTGGCGTTCTCCCTGCGCACTGGCGCGCCCTTCTCCCTGGACCAGTGCGACTGGTCCCTCGCCCCCGGGGACAGCGCGGTAGTAGGCGTGAGCTTCAACCCCGCGTTCCGGGGCGACCGCCAGAGCCAGCGCGTGGAGAGCCGCATCAGCGTGACCTACCCGGACCACCCCCAGCGCGACACAATTGGCGTCGTGGGCGACATCAACTACCCGAATGTGGCCTTTGACACGGGGGTCGTCAACTTCGGGAGCGTGCTGAACGACACGACCAAAACCATGACGGTGCGGGTGCGCAACACGTCAAAGGTACCCGCGGACCTCGTCTGGTCTTTCGTCGAGGATGCCGAGGCCGCCCGCGCCGCCGCCACCAGCAAGCGCCCTTACATTCCCGTGAACCAGGTTTACGACATCATGCCGATCCGGGCCCAGCTGGCCCCCGGCGAGGAGGAGGACGTGGAGTTCATTTACTATGGCCACGCGCATCGCAAGTTCAAGGGTAGCTGCGTGTGCGAGGTCGCGGGCGGGCCTGAGTACGAAATGACGCTACTTGGCGAGGCGAGCACCGTTGGCTTCAAGCTAGACCGCGGCCTCCTCGACTTCGGGCAGATCCTCTACTCAGCCAAGAGCGACAAGGACTTCACCATACAGAACACGACCAAGGTGGCATTCAGCTACTCGGTCACGGTGTTGGAGGAGGAGGGGACCCGGCCGGGCATGGTGGAGGTGGTCCCCGCAAAGGGCGCCGTCGAGCCGAACGAGAAGCGCCGCGTGGTGGTGCGGTTCCGACCGGGCGTCCCCGAGCGCGTCAAGGTGACCCTCCGCGTGGAGTGCGCACACTTCGAGCCCGTGGAGCTGCCCGTGTTCGGCGAGGGCATCTTCCCGAGCGTGAGCGTGTCGCTGCCGCGGGACATGGGCCGCCAGCTGACGTACACAGCGCCCCTGCCGCCCCTCCCGGACGATGAGGACGAGGTGGACGAGTCCGAGGAGGCGGAAGAGCTGCGGGCGCTCGTGGAGCGCTACCCCCTGGGTCGGCCCACCTCGTGGGCGGAGACGCTCGAGGAGGCCAAGCACCGCCTCCAAAACCCGGACCTGGGCCTCGCCCCGCCGGCGTCGGAGGACCTCTATCCGCCCGCGCCCTTCGCGCTGAGCATGACCTACGGCGTCGCGGCGGGCGCGCTCGACTCGAGCCGCACGGGGCGCACCACGCAGCGCAACTCGGCGCGCGGCAGCGTTCGCGGCACGCAGCGGAACTCGGCGCGGTCCAACGCCTCGAGTCGGCCGGGCTCGGCGTCCCTGAACGGCAAGACGGCCAAGCACGGGGGCGGGGCCGACGGACCGACGGCGAAGGAGCGCCTGGCCAACGACCTGCCCGTGCGCATCGAGATGGAGGCCAACCGCCTCGTCCTCGTCGACTTTCTGGCGGGCAAGTACGCGGGCCGCGAGATGCCGCCGCGCCCGCAGCCCCCACAGCAAACGGTCCTGGACGAGGACGGCGTCGCCATCGTCGCGGACGACGCAATCGCCGACGGCGGTGGCGAGGCGGCCACCCCGTCGGCCCTCCTCCTCGTGCCAAAGCTGCAGCTGGCAGCGCCAGCGACAGCGGCCGCCAATGCCACCGCGGCCCTGACCAGCAAGCCCCCGACGGCGCCCGCCTCGAAGCCGGCGACGGCGGGCGCCACGACGGGCGGCAAGAACGGCAAGGATGGTCCGAAGAAGGAGCGCGGCGACCCGGCCGAGTGGGTGGTGGCGTGGCACGTGCTCGACTTTGGCAACGTGGTGAGCGGCGTGACGCGGAAGCGCGTCTTCCGCGTCACGAACACGTCGCCGTCGGGCGCCCTATCCTGGGCCTTTGACAAGCATGTGCTCGACGAGACGGGCTTCTCCCTCGAGCCGGAGAAGGTGGTGCGGCTGCCTGAAGGCGAGACGGCGACCTTCGAGGTCAACTTCAACGCCAAGAAGTCGTTGTCCCTGGGCCCGAAGGAGGTGCTGCTCGCCCTCGACCTCAAGAACGGCCCGAGCACGGTGATCGTCCTCCGCGCCAACGTGACGGTGCCTGACGTGCGCATGAGCGTGGACCACTTGCATTTCGGCGACGTCTGGGTCGGCTGCTCGCGCACTATCTTCGTCATGATGCACAACACGAGCCCCGTGCGCGCCGAGTGGGACTTCAAGAAACCCACGCCCGCGACCAAGGACGAGGCCAAGTTCACGCTCGAGCCGCGCTTCGGCGCCCTGGCCCCGGGTGAGCGCTGCCGCGTGGCGGTCGAGTTCGTGCCCACAGAGGGGCGGCCCCACGCACTCAAGCTGCCCCTCAAGGTTGCGCAGTCGAGCCGCACGCGCTTCCTCAACTTCGAGGGCTGCGGCGTGGCGGCCAACCTCACCTTCTCGCCGCCGCTGCTCGAGCTCGGGCCCATCCTCCCTTACTCGGAGGCCGGCTGCGTGCGGCCCGTGACCCTCACCAACGACTCGGACCGCCCCGTGGAGGTGTACAGCCTCGACTTTGACGGCATCTTCGCCGGCGAGGAGGCGCAACTGCGGTACATGCCGGGCTACGGCAGCGACGATTTGCTGCGCCTGCCCGTTCGCTTCCCCGGCGACGGGCTCCAGGCCTACGTCCGCGCCGAGTACGAAAGCGGCCTGGCCCTCGAGGCCATGCAGGCGCTGCGCGGCGGCGGCGGCGGCGGGAGCCTGGCTGCTGACTCCTCGGCGGCGGGCGCGCAGTCGTCCGTGGTGAGCGCGGCGCGGTCGGGGCGGAGCGGCGCACGGGCCTCGGCGCTGCTTGAGGCGGAGCAGCCGCTGCAGCCGGTGACGGCGCGCTGGGACCGCGAGGCGACGGCGCGCACGCAAGAGCTCGCTCTCGACACGGTGGTGGTGGGCCCGCCCTCGTCGGGGGTCTCGACCCTCGCCGCGGGGCTGGCGACCAAGTACGGCTACCGGCTTGCGACGGTGGACGCGCTGGTGAACGAGGTCATGGCCACGGCATCGGACATGGGCAAGCGCCTCCGGACTTCCCTGGGCAAGGTGACGGCGGCGGACAAGCGCGCCAACGCTGAGCGGCTGCAGACGGTCGAGGCGGCGCTCGCGGCGGAGCAGGCGGGCCGCGTGGCGGAGCTGGAAGCCATGGACCCCAAGCTGCGCAAGGCCGCCGAGGCCGAGGACGCGGCGAGAGGCTTGAGCGC
>Ga0181573_10005224_pt1 | contig 10807 bp, 4 predicted proteins | sample 101ome_25_FD_148643 | JGI IMG/M metagenome (GOLD analysis project Ga0181573, IMG submission 148643) | Coastal salt marsh microbial communities from the Groves Creek Marsh, Skidaway Island, Georgia - 101409BT metaG (spades assembly) | ecosystem: Environmental > Aquatic > Marine > Intertidal zone...
CCTCCTCGCCGACCCCCCCCTTTCGCCCCCCCCCCAGCCTGTGCAGCTCGGCGGCGACGGAGGCGCGCAACGTCCTCCGCGTCCTGCGCGAGGGCGCCGTCGAGGGCGATCCCGCGGTCCCGCGCAGGGTCCGAGTGGAGCTCCCGCTGCCCCCGGCCGACGTGCGCACGGACGAGATGAGGTACCTCGGCCTGCACGGACAAGCCGCGGACTGGTCGGGCGGGATGTCGCAGAGACTCCGAGTCACCAAGACGTACGTCGAGGAGAACATGCTCGACGGGTACGATTGGGAGTACCTCGGGCTGCTGGATCGCGACGCGGACGGCATGGCGGTGTGGACGTGCGGCGAGAACATGACCGTGGTGACGCACCCGTCGGACACGACCATGCGTTTCTTCCTCGACCTCGCCGACGGCGTCTACGGCGAAAGAGTCAAAAAGAAGGACCACGTGCTGGTGGTCGTCAACGCCTTCTGGAGCGGCAACGGCGAGAAGGTCGGGCAGCCGTGGGAGTTCGGGTTGAAGAAGAGGGCCGCCGTCGCGCTGGCGCCGGAGACGGGCGACTGGGAGAAGGTGTACGTGGCGAGGAGAGTGAGGTCGGCGGCGGGGGCTGAGGGCACGCTGCGACGCGCGTGGCCGGGAAGGTGGCAGCTCTTCGACGCGGAGGGGGTCGCGTTGATCGGCGAGTGGACGCCGCGGGAGGGGGAGCCCAGCAACAGGGAGATCGCCGAGACGCTGAACGAGGCGGCGGGCGCCGCGGACGCCGCGGGGTTCAACAGATCCTCCGTCGACACCTCGCGAGACACAGACGTGATCACGTGACGTTGACTCTTTGATAAACTCGGGAGGGAGGCCCTCGACGTCGGGGTCAAGTAAAGTTTTAGTCTCGACCCGGCTAGGAGGTGCTCGATTTTTTATGATAGTCTCAACTCAGGAGGTCCTCGATGATCGAGTGCATCGCCTTGTTCTCCTCCGCGGCCATCGCTTTGGTGTCGGAGAGCACCGCGGCGTCGAGGTCGAGCTTGCGCTCGGCGATTTGCACGATGCGCTCGTCCACGGTGCCCGCGGTTACCAGTCTGTGCACCGTGACCGGCCGCGTCTGTCCCAGCCTGTGGCACCGGTCCTCCGCCTGCCGGTCGATCTGCGGGTTGAAGTCGCAGTCGTGGATGATCACGGTGTCCGCGCCGGTGAGGTTAAGTCCCTGCCCGCCCGCGCGCGTGGAGAGCAAAAAGCAGAAAATCTCCGAACCCCGTCGGTTAAACGCGTCGCAAATTTGCTGCCGCTCGTGCACGTCCGTGCTGCCGTCCAGCCTGCAAAAGACGTGACCGCGGTCTCGCAGCACCCACTCCAGAATATCCAGGACGATCTTCCACTGGCTGAAGATCAGCGGACGCGATCCTCGCGACTTGATCTCGTCCAGCAACTTGACGAGCGCCGCCGTCTTTGCCGCCTCGGCGAAGGCGGAAACCGGGAGGCACAGCTCGGACAGGTGTCCCTGCTCCCCGCACAGCTGGTGGAGGTCGAAATCGCTCAACGATCGGACGTGCGACTCCACCTTGGCCAACGGCGCCTCGTGCCCGAACACCCCGCGCCTGTGGCACACGTCGACGATCTCCGCCACCTCGGCGTCGCCGTATCGCTCCCGGACGAGCAGCGGGTGGTTCGCGATCTTTCGCAGGTGCACGAAGAGCGCCTTGACCTTGGCGCCGGTCAGACGCCCCCCGCCCGGGGATCCGGAGACCCCACCCGGGGATGAATCGGCGTCTCCGGAAGGAAGTCCTCCGCCGCCGCCGCCGGACGACGACTTGGAGGATGCCGCCTCGCGCGCCCTACGACGCTCGTTCCTCGCAGCCTCCACGGCGGCGGCGTACTGGCGCCGCTGCGACTCGCCCATCTCCACGACCCGCTTCTCCTGCGTCTTCGGTATCAACTCCTTCGCGACGTCCTCCTTCAGTCGCCTCAAGATGAACGGCCTCAATATCTCCTTCACCCTCGCCAGCCTGTGCGCGCGCACGAGCTCGCACGCGTCGTCCTCCCCGTCCTCCCCGCCCAGCGCCCCCTCCTCCAACAGCCCGGGCAGCACGAGGTGAATCAGCGACTCCAACTCGCCGAGGTTGTTCTGCAACGGGGTGCCGGTGAGGAGCACCCTGCGCCGAGCCTTGGTGGCGACGGCGTCCAGCCGCCGCGCGCGCTGCGTCTGCCGGTTCTTCACCAGATGCGCCTCGTCCAGTACCAGGTGCGAGTAGTTGAGCGACCGGAGCCACGCGCGTTTCTCCTTCGAATCCGACGAGTCCCTCTCGAAGATCGAGTAACACGCTATGACGACGTCGAAGGCTCCGCCGCCCGACGCGACGCGCCCGTCCCCGCGAGGCCCCGACGACCACGCCTCCGCCGCCGACCGCACCTCGTGTTGGCTCTGCGCGCCGTGGTAAAACCCCACGCGCAGCGCGGGCGCCCACTGCGCCAACTCGCGACGCCAATTCTCCAGCAGCGACGCCGGCGCCACGACCAGCGCGGGTTCGCCCCTGGTTCGAACCCTCTGGTTCGCCGCCCTGGAGCACGCGAGGTAGGCGATCGTCTGCGCCGTCTTGCCGAGGCCCATCTCGTCCGCCAGGATGGCTCCCGGGACGTCCTGCTCGTCGAGGAGGAGGAGGAAGTTGACGCCGACCATCTGGTAGGGCTTGAGACCGTTCGCGAGTGAGCCTTCGCCCGCGACCGCCGCGACGTCCCGCGCGGTGACGAGCTTGCGCCGGCCTCCGTTTTGCGCGTGAGACGCGCCCGGGGAGAGCGGGCCGTCGCTTTTGCCCTTGGCGTCGTCGTCGGCGCCCAGCGCGCGTCGAAGCTTGCGGGAGATCTTGGCGCACTCCACGAGCGCCTGATCGGGCTCGTCGATGTCGTCCTCGATCGCGACGTCGTCCCCTTCGTTCGCCCGAGGCGGAGGCGGAGGCGCGTCGTCGTCGTCGTCCACCACGATCACGTCGTCGTCGTCCGCCGCCGCCGCGGTCCCCGGGCCGTCCTCGATCACCACAACCTCCCGCGGCGGAGGAGACGCGGCCTTCTTCGTCAGGCGCTTTTTGAACATCCGATGACCCGTCGCTTCCCCGTCCGCGGGAGGACCTACCGGCGCGACGCCCGCGTTCTCCTTCTCCGAGGACCCGTTGGAGACGGACGCGACGGCGATGGAGGTGGAAGGTGCGTCGTCGTCATCGCTGTCGCTGTCGAGCACGTGCTTCCGCTTGATACGCACCGTGCTCATCGCGCCTTCCGCGTTGTGACCTCGGCTCGCTTCGGGAAAACGGCACAGCTGTCTTTTCGTCCACACGTCTGCTCCCCGGAGAGAAGAACACGTGAACCAAGCGCATTTGGTTGCTATTTCGCATTCATTCCCCAAGACGCACGAGTAATCAGTTAGGGTATCACTACGTGTTAAGGGTTAGAGATCGGTGTGAATAATCGCGCTGTGGCAGCACCAGTTGACCAAGTTTCCAATGGCACGTGCACTTTTAGACGACGGATCGGGACGCACGTTTTTCGGCCCAGTGCTTTTGTTACGTGCCCACAACGGGGGTTCGGGTGCCGGAAGCGCGGGCCGCCGAGGGGGATGCACGATGCCCTCACGGCACCCTCGAGGGCCATATCCAGGGTGCTGGTCCGCTGGATCAGGCTGGTGTGCGAGTACTCACGAGGTGCGAACGGTGCACTCGCGCGTTATTCTTTTTTTTTCCCGACCCTGGAATTCGCGCGCCCTGAACGATCCCCTCCGTTGCCCTAATCCCGACTGACCGTCCCCCCCATCCGTCTCCCCCTCCCCCCACCAATCGACCATCAGCCGTGGCGATATGCTCGGCGATCTTCGCGATCGTGTGCGCCGCCGGGTTCGTGCGCGTCGAGACCAAGAACAAGGTGACCGAACTGTGGGTGCCGCAGAAAACCCCCATAATGCGCTCCCGACAACACGTGGAGGCTACCTTCGGCGCACCCCCGTCCTGGATGGCGATCATAGTCCGGAAAGTCGGCTCGGAGACCGCCGCGTTGTCGCCGGAGACCGTCGAGCTGATGTACCACCTCGAGGCGCTCATCGATCAGCTCCCGATGCGATACGAGCTGTGCCTCCAGTCCAGCGCCGGTCCCGCCCCGGGCGGCAGATGCGTCCACCGCGGCGTCACCAACCTCTGGTGCAACCGCACGCAGTACGAGGCGGAGGTCGGGTCCAAGCCGGATCCCGCGCTCGCTCTCGTGAACGTGGTCAACTCTCGCACCGTCGGCTGCCTCGGGATGCCCGTCGAGAAGCTGCGAGTCTTTGGATCGCCGACGTACGACGACGGCTCGACTTTTCGCTCCGCCCGCCCGGGCGTCTCGCGGATGATCGGCGCCGTCTACGCGTCGTCGTGGTACTCGCTGGACGTCGCCAAGGCGCGGGAGAGCGTGGTGGGTGAGCACTGCGGGGCGTTCGAGCGGCTGATGCGCCAGGAGCAGTCGCGGCTGGCGGGTTTAGGTTGGGAGGTTGAATTCGCGTATCAGGAGGCTTTCGACGGCGAGATTGCGCGATCGGTCACCGGGGATATACCGCTGGTCATCGCGTCGTTCACGTTCACGCTCGTCACCGCGGTGATGACCCAGATGCACCTGGCGCGGCCAGAGATGGGCGCCGCGACGCAGGCGTCGTTGGGGCTGGCGTGCGTGGCTCTGAGCGTCTTTGCCGGATACGGCGTCGTGATTTTTTTCGGGGTGCCCTTCACGTCGCTGAGCCTGGTGGGCATATTCATCCTCCTCGGCGTCGGGGTCGACGACGTGCTCGTGCTGCTCGAGGCGTTTCGGCTGGCGAGGATCACGATACCGGACGGCGGGACGGTGGAGGAGCGGGCGCGATTCGCGACGGAGCGCGCGGGCGTCAGCATAACCATCACCAGCGCGACGAACATAATCGCTTTTTCGCTCGGGTCGATGACGGTGATTCCCGCGGTGAACTGGTTCTGCGCGTACATGGCCTGCGCGATCCTGTTTGATTTCTTGTTGTGCGTCACGCTGTTCATGGCCGTCATCGTGTGGTACGAGAGGCGCGATCAGGCAAAGGGGCTGCCGGCGATTGCGTATAAAAAGTCCGCCGCTGAGACGGTTCCCCTGCCCGGTCTCGAGACTCCCGACAACTCGGGCAGCAGCATCGCGAAGGTGGTGGACGGTGAGATCAAGGCGGTCGAGAAGGCGATGAGGAGGAGGAGGGCGTGGACGGAGGTGGTGAGGTGCGAGGGTATCTTCCGGGGGCAGCACATGCGCGCCTACGGCGACTTTCTCATGCTCACTCCGGTGCGTGTCGTGGTCGTGTGCGGGTTCCTGGCGTTTGGGATATCCTCCCTGCTTCTCATGGGCCGCATAGAGGAAGGTTTGCCCCGCACGTCGCTCGCGCCCGATGACTCGTTCCTGGTTGGATTCTTCTCCATCTTCGACACCACGTACCAGGCGCAGGAGGGTCTGACCCTGGATCTACACGTCCAAGGGGTGGATCACTCGAGTCCGGAGATTCAGGCGAGGGTCATGGCCGCGTGGGGCATGCACCTGCAGTCGGGCGTCATCGAGCCCCTGCACAAACCAAGTGGCGGGTGGATGGTGGCGCAGAACACCCCGCTGGACTCGAAGTACTCGTCCCCGAGCAGTTGGCTCACGGTGGTGACGCAGGTTGCGATTAGCGCAAACGCCACCGCGCCGTGCAGGGCTCTGGGAGTATCGCCGCAAATGTGCGCCGCCGCCGCCGTGCCTTACAGACTAGCGGACGACAGCCTCACGGACGACTTTGACCCGCCGCTGGTCATCCAATCGGCGTTCAACGCGACGTTGAACGGGGCTCTCGAGCTGGTTCCCTCGATGTCCGATAAGCTCATTCGGAGGCACACCGACGGAGTTTTGGTCGCCAGCATCGTCAGCACGAAGGCGGTGCCCGTGGCGGGTCAGTACAAGCGACAGCTGCATATTTACGAGGAGTGCATCCGTTTGGATGAAGCCATAAACGCCGAGGTCTTCACCGGCGCCGAGGTGAACGCCGCGCTGACCCCGTACGTGCGTAAGGGCGTGAGCATACCGAATTTGCGGGTGTTCACGTATAACAATTTCTTGGTGTACTGGCAACAGGACGCGGTTCTGAAGGAGGAGCTCGTGACAAACCTGACGTTGGCGGGGTTGGGCGTGTTGATCGTGTGCATGATCGCGCTGGCGCACCCCGCCGCGCTCATCGCCGTCAGCGGCGTCGGCATCGTCGACGTGTTCCTCTTCGGTTCGTTGATCATCGGCGGCATCCGCTTCAACGTCATCTCCGTGGTTAACTTTGTCATGGCCGTCGGGCTGGCGGTTGATTACACGCTGCACTTTTGCCACGCGTTCCTCGCGCAGCCGGGCGCGAACAGGGTGACGAGGGTGAAGTACGCCCTGAACACCATGGGCGACTGCATACTGAAGGGGGGCGGGACGACGTTGGTCGGTACGCTTCCCATGGCGTTCAGCACGAGCACGATTTTTCGCACCTTCTTCGTGCTCCTCTTCTCGACGATTCTGTACGGCTTGGCCGTGGGGCTGGTGCTGCTGCCGGTGGTCCTGAGCGTGATTCCGATGCCACCGGCGCCCCACCTGAAGCACGACTACCGCGACTGGTACGTCAACCCAAACAGACCACCGGACGGCGTGTGACTCGGCGTCGAACTCGACAAACTTGTTAAACTTGTTGTAACATTAGACTCTCCGCTCGGTACAAAACGCGCCACGATAAACTCAATCACTTACTTAGTCTATGACAACAAAGAGTACAACATCGCGGAACAAAACCCCCGCCAGCCAGCAAGAATAAACGATTGATCAAACTTGAACAAACCCGATCAAAACCCCCACGCCTCGTCGTCGGATGAGAGCGTCGGATCGTCGTCGTCGTCGACCCACATGCTCGCGTCCCCCGCGCCCCTGCGCACCAGCTTCGGCGTTCCCTTGGACAGGTCGATCACCGTGCTCGCCGGATTGCGCATCACGCCGCAGTCCACGAGAAAAGCCAACCCGCGTCGCTCGTACTCGTCGAGCATCGAGACCGGATCCTGAATGTCGTCGTCGTGCGACTCGTCCAGGTTGGGCACGGAGCCGCAGAGCAACGGCCTCTCGAGGCGTCTCAGCAGCGCGGCGGTGACGGGGTGCGAAGGCACGCGCACGCCGACCGTCTTGCGCGCCTTGCAGTTCTTCGACTTGGACCGCGGGTCGAGGAGGCACACCTTGGGCATGTCCTTACCCGCGTTGAGGATGAACGTGTACGGCCCCGGGAGGCACTTCCTCGCGAGCTTGAACGGCTGCTGGCGCCCCGCGACGACGTTGTCGGGAAACCCCTGGGTGTACCGGTCGATGTCGCTGAACCCCGCGCAGAGGATGGACATCGGTTTGTAGTCCTTGGCGCCCTTCAGGTCGTACAGCGTCTGGACCCCGTCGCGCGATTCGAGGTCCACCACGAAGGCGTACCTGCTGTCCGTCGGGATGATGCCCACGCCGCCCGCGCGTATGGCTTCGGCGACGTCGTCGAGGCGCCACTCGTCGCTGCCGTCCGCCTCCAGGGTGACATGGAGGGTAGTATCGCCCGCGAGCGCGGCGCCTCCCCCGCCCTTGCCGCCCTTCCCCCGCTTGGCCCCCGCCGCGACGTCGCGGCGCCCGCGGGAAGATTTCGCCTCGAGTTTGTTTGTCACGCACGGTTTGTTCGTCGTCACCGCCGCGACGACGCGTGACGACGCCGGGGCGCGCGCGGTTCGGCCCGGCGCCGCGACGGGCGCGATGCTCGCGGTGACGCGCGCGGACATGTCGGCGGGGACTCTGGCGCGTCGGAACCCGCGAGGAACCCGCGCGTGGATGAGCGAACCCGCGCGTGGAAGATTTGTCACAACGCCCCCGCGAAGATTGACAACATAGACTGTCGGATATCGGAGGGCGGCGAGGGTCATCGTCACATTCGCGGGGCGCCGCGCGGGGAAGGGAGGCGCGCGCGGTCGTCATGGAGGACGACGATTACCTCCGCGACCTGATGCGCGGCGGTGGGTCCGATTCCGACGACGACTCGGAGGACGGGCGGCCGGCGCCGGGAGCGAGCGCGCGGGGCGGGGGGGTCGACGCCGGAGCGTTCGCGGCGCTCGCGCTGGGCGGCCACGGGAGCGAGTCGTCGTCGTCGTCGTCGGATTCGTCGTCGGATTCATCGTCGGATTCGGATTCGGACGTTGAGGGAGGCGGCGCCGAGGGATCGGGGTCGGGCCCCGAGGACACCGCGGAAAACGGCTGGACGTGGTCCACCGGCGCGGCGCCGGGCGCCACCCTCGCGCGGGGCGCCACCGCGAAGAAGAAGAAGCCCATCCTCATGCCCGGCGAGAAGCGCTCGCTGAAGAAGCGTCACATGGCGGAGCTGCGCGCCGCGCGCGCGGAGGCCCGCAACGGATGGACACCCGAGGATGTCAAGCGCGAGCTCGAGTCCATGGTCGCCGCGGGGCGACGCGAGTGGACCCCCCCGGGATCAAAGGGCGTGAGAACCGCGGATGCGAAGATCATCGCGAGACTCGCGCGGTGCTACCCGAACCTGCGATGCGACTCGACGACGACGGCGGCGTCCGGACGGAAGAAACGCGCGCACGTCACGGTGGTGAACCTCGCGCACCCGACCCACGGCGGGGTGATGAGCACGCCGGTGGATGAGCGTTTTCGAGCGTTTTCGGGGCGGGGACGCGCACTCGGCGCCGGCGGGGATGCGGGGACGATGTTCTCGGCGATGGAGGAGATCCACCGAGATCCCGACAACGCCGCCGCCGGGAGTTCCTCGCGCGCCGCGGAGATCGCCGCGCCCGTCCCGACGCGCGAGGAGTTCCTCGCCGATCCCGCACGACTCGCCAGGCTCGCGCGGTTCCTCGGCGGGCGGCGCGGCGTCGTCGAGGGCGCGGGCCGAACGTCGTCGCGGGTCGGGCGAACCGGTTCATCAACCGCCGGCCACCGATCGGGTCGGGGCGATCGGGGCGGGGCGGGGCGGGGCGGGGTCGACACGGCCGTGGGGCCCCGTCGACCCTTCCCGCGGGGGCTGGTGGGACGCGCGCCGGTGTTCAGCAGCGCCGGGGTGGGTCTGCACGGGATCGGCGGCGGCGGAGCGGAGGAGGCGGGGGAGGAGGAGGGGGACGGGGAGGAAGACGAAACCCGCCGAAGTCGTCGGGCGGCGCGTCATCCGAGCTCCTACGCCGCGGACTTTGGCGCGTTCGAGGCGCACACCACGGGGTTTGGGTCGAGGTTGATGCGTCGGATGGGGTACGTCGAGGGCGGGGGTTTGGGACCGGAGGGACGGGGCGTGGCAGAGCCGGTTTCCCAGTCGCGCAGGCCGAAAAACCTGGGCCTCGGCGCGACGGGAGCGGGGTGACTTCGGGGCGGGCTCGACTCGGGACTTACTTAACTCGTCGACGCTCGACTCTCGATCCACTAGTAGCTAGCTAGCCAGTAGCCGTAACACCACGCGATCGATGACGATGACTCGCCGCGGAGCTCACATCGGCACGTCCCGGTCGGAGAACTCGGCGGTGGACCGTCGCAGCAGCATGTCGCCGTGGTTCACCAGCAGCCCGAAGACGCCGGGCGCCAGCCCGCACCGGCGCAGGTCGGCGAGGGTGGGACCGGGAACGACGAGACCGTGGGTCTGCCACGTGGACGGCACCCGGGTCGGCACCCTCGGCACCCTGGCGCTCCCCGGCGGCCTCGGCGCGAAACGCGGGGGCGTCGATGCCATCCGAGTCATCGCCCCGGACCGGCATCCGGCGCCCGCCATGTCGGCAATCTGGCACACCAAATCCTCGAGACTCACGCACGTCCCCGCGTCCCCCTTCCAAATCGAATCGTACAGCCACTTGACGTCGTGCGCGCCCACCACGCCGTCGCCGTCCACGTCGACTATCGTGAACCAGAACCGCTGCGCGTCCCTCGTCGTCCTGTCCTCCGTCCACCGCGTCAACTTGACGAAGTCGTCCTCGTCGAGCGACCCGTGTTTGCCGCGATCGCCGTACGGGAAAAACGCGTGGATCCGCTCCACGACGGCTTGGGAATACGACGCGAAGAGCTCGTGGCGGAGCAGCTCGTCCAGGCCGACGTACCCGTCGCCGTCGCGGTCGAGCCGGGCGTGGTGCATCCTCGCTCGGTACTCCCGAGCGAGCGCAGCCGATTTCTCCGCCGCCGACTCGAGCTCGTCCTTCTCCGCGGCGAGCGCGTCGAACTTCTCGGCGCGGTCGGCGCACGCGGCGCACGGGACGAGCGTCGTCGTCGTCGTCGTCGTCGTCGTCGTCGTCGTCGAACGATAGACGGGGGGCGGGGACGAAAAGTCGGCACCCGGGGACGGGGATTGGGGGCCTTCGACGGCAAACGCAACGAGGTCGTCGACGACGGCGTCGACATCCGCCGCGAACGTCGCCTCCTCCCCATCCTCCTCCCCATCCCCATCCCCATCCCCATCCTCGTCGTCGTCGTCCAGGACAAAGAGCACGGGGCTCGGGGGTTCCGGAACGACGCCGCGCGACTTCCCGACGACACTTCCCGCGCTGCCCGGGCTGCCCTTTCGCCCCCGCGCGAGGTTTCCGGGCTCGTTTCCAGTCGCCGCCGCATCGACGAACCCGGCCATGCGCGCCGGCGGGCTGTCGTCCACCGACGACGCGAGGGACGCGTGGACCGGCGGCGGGGACCAGTCGCCTGAGAACGGCGACGTCGAGTCGGAGCCGTTTCCAGAAACGGTCGGGGGCGACGACGACGAACATCGAACGTCGAACGTCGTCGTCGTCGTCGTC
>Ga0181573_10005227_pt1 | contig 10800 bp, 10 predicted proteins | sample 101ome_25_FD_148643 | JGI IMG/M metagenome (GOLD analysis project Ga0181573, IMG submission 148643) | Coastal salt marsh microbial communities from the Groves Creek Marsh, Skidaway Island, Georgia - 101409BT metaG (spades assembly) | ecosystem: Environmental > Aquatic > Marine > Intertidal zone...
TGGATCGCGCGGGCCGAAAACTTCATGTCCGCGCAGTACCGGCTGAGCGATGAGGAACACGCGCGGAGGGTGGCACAATGGGACTGATGAACGGGATGATGACGCTCTTGTTCGGGGACGGACGGAATGCACTGCGCGAGGCGGCGGAGGTGTTCCGACCCAATGCGGAGGCGGATGCGCAGCGGGATGCGGCGGCGCGGGCTGCCGCGCCCTGTGCTGGCTTTTGGCACGATCGGACTGTTCGGCGCGGCGCTGAGTGATCCGCTATGGTTCCCGGCGCGGATGCACGGATTGGCGCTGGTGCCGGAGCCATTGTTGTGGCTGATGGGGGCGGTGATCAGCTTTTACTTCGGGGCGCGGCATCAGGCGAAAGGGCAGGAGTTCCAGCGCTCGGCGGTTGAAACCGCAGCGCGGGCGCAGGACGTGGCGCAGCGGGTGCAGGCATTGACCGAGGGAAAGGCTGATGGTGCGAAGGCGCAACGCCAAGCTGATGCGACACCATCACCCAATGCCGCATTGGAGGACTGGCGGGCGGTACATGGTGCGAACGCAGACGCCGGAGTGGCGCGGTGACAGAGGACTGGACGCAGCGGATCGAGCAACGGCTGGCGCAGATGGAGACGCGCCACGCCGTTGGAGACGTGCATCGCGGCAATGTGGAAAGGCGCCTTGCCGCGATTGAGGATAGCCTGAAATGGCTGGTGCGGCTGGTGATGGGCGCCGTGGTGATGGCGCTGCTGGCTTTTGTCATCTCTGGCGGCTTTGCCCTGCCAACACAGATGTGATCGGCCTGAGACGCTTCGTCGCTCCGAATTGGTTTGGCCCTGCCGCGCTATGCATTAAGAAAGGGGCATGATTACAGAACTTGGACATTTCGCGCTGATTCTGGCCTTTATCGTGGCCATTGTTCAGATGATCGTGCCGATGATCGGCGCTCACAAAGGCTGGCGGAGCTGGATGGCGGTGGGAGACACTGCTGCCGTGACGCAGTTTGGCCTTCTGGCGGTGTCCTTCGCGGCGCTGACATATGCGTTCGTCGTCTCGGATTTTTCGCTTAATCTGGTGTTCCAGAACTCGCATAGCTCGAAGCCGATGCTCTACAAGGTGACGGGCGTGTGGGGGAACCACGAAGGCTCGATGCTGTTGTGGATTTTAACGCTGGCGCTGTTCGGTGCATCGGCTGCATGGTTTGGTGGCAATCTGCCGGAGCGGTTGAAGGCGCGGGTGCTCTCGGTTCAGGCGGCGATTGGCGTGGCGTTTCTGGCGTTCATCCTTTTCACCTCCAATCCTTTTTTGCGGCTCGCCGATCCGCCGCTGGACGGGCAAGACCTGAACCCGCTGCTGCAAGATCCGGGCTTGGCGTTTCATCCGCCGTTTCTCTACCTCGGTTATGTGGGGCTGAGCATGGCGTTTTCATTCGCCGTGGCTGCGCTGATCGAAGGCCGTGTGGATGCGGCATGGGCGCGGTGGGTGCGGCCGTGGACGCTGGCGGCGTGGTTGTTCCTGACCATCGGCATCGCGCTCGGGTCGTGGTGGGCCTATTATGAGCTAGGCTGGGGCGGTTTCTGGTTCTGGGATCCGGTTGAGAATGCGTCTTTCATGCCGTGGCTTTTGGCGGCGGCGCTGTTGCATTCGGCCATCGTCGTGGAAAAGCGCGAAACGCTGAAGAGCTGGACCATTTTGCTCGCGATTCTGGCGTTCGGCTTCTCGCTTCTGGGGACGTTCATCGTGCGCTCGGGCGTTTTGACCAGTGTGCATGCGTTCGCCAATGATCCCGAGAGGGGCGTGTTTATCCTGATTATTCTGGCGGTGTTTCTTGGCGGGGCGCTGGTGCTTTATTCGCTGCGCGCCGGTGCGATGGAGTCGAAGGGGGCCTTTTCGACGGTGAGCCGTGAAAGTGCGCTGGTTCTGAACAATATCCTGTTGGCGGTGAGTGCCTTTGTCGTTTTCATCGGCACGATCTGGCCCTTGATCGCGGAAGTGCTCATGGGGCGGGTGCTGTCGGTCGGGCCGCCGTTCTTTGACGCGGCGTTTACGCCGTTTTTCGTCGGGCTGGCGGTGATCCTGCCGCCGGGGGCGATGCTGGCATGGAAGCGCGGCAATCTGGGCCGCGCGCTGGCGCAGTTGCGCTATGTATTATTGCTGGCGCTGGCGGCTGGTGCGCTGGCATGGGCGCTGCAAACCGGCAAAAGCGCGTTGGGGCCGGTTGGCGTGATGCTGGGCGTATGGGTCGTGCTGGGTGCGGCATTCGATCTGTGGAGCCGCAGCGGGCGCGGGGCTGTTGCCGACCGGCTGCGCCGCTTGGTGCGGCTGCCGCGCGCGGATTGGGGCAAGTTCATTGCCCATGCGGGGCTGGGCATTACCATTTTCGGGGTCGCGGCGCTGACCGCTTGGCAGGTGGAGGACATCCGCGTGGCCAAGGAGGGCGAGCGTTTTGACGTGGCCGGTTGGGAGATCGAGCTGCGCGGCGTCGAGCGGGTGCAGGGACCGAATTACGTTTCGACGCAGGCGGTGATGGCTGTTTGGCGCGACGGGCGCGAAGTGACGGTGCTGCGGCCTGAAAAGCGTGTTTATCCGGTGGCAGGAATGCCCACTACGGAAGCGGCCATTCGCAACGGGATTTTGCGCGATATCTATCTGGTGATCGGTGATCCGCAAACCGGCGGTGGCTGGGCTGTGCGGACCTATATCAAGCCCTTCGCGAACTGGATTTGGGGTGGCGCGATCCTGATGGCGCTTGGCGGATTGATCTCGCTGAGTGACCGGCGTTTGCGGGTGGCGGCAGGCGCGGCGAAGCGGCCACGCAATGCGGTTCCGGCGGAATGAGGGCGCTGCTCCTGATCATCGCGTTGATTGCGACGCCTGTTTTCGCGGTGCAGCCGGACGAGGTGCTGGATGATCCGGCGCTGGAGCTGCGCGCGCGGGAGATTTCCAAGGGGCTGCGCTGCCCTGTGTGCCAGAACGAGAGCATCGACGAATCCAACGCGCCGATAAGCCGTGACCTGCGTATCCTGCTGCGCGAGCGTCTTGTGGAAGGCGACAGCGATCAGGAGGTCGTGGACTTTATCGTTGCCCGCTACGGCGAATTTGTGCTGCTGAAGCCCGATACGGGCGGTGCGAACCTGATCCTGTGGCTGGCGGCTCCTGCGATGCTGCTGGTGGCTTTGGGTATCGGTTGGGGCACTATCCGGCGGCGCGGGCAGGCGCGCGGTGCGCAGCCGGACGCCTTGAGCGATGCAGAAAAGAAACGGCTCGAAGAAATTCTCGAGCCGTAACGTCACAAGGGCTTTTCTGAACCGTTTGGTTTACTACCTGTCACGCGAGCAAAGCGCATGACACGGAAGGCGAACCAGTATGTATCAGGCAATCGGTTATGAAGTGCGGGACGACGTGGCGATCATAACGCTGAACCGTCCCGACGTGATGAATGCGCTTTCCACGCAGATGCGGGCAGAGATTACCCATGCGGTGCGCCGTGCCGAGAAAGAGGCGCGGGCGCTGGTGATGACGGGTGCCGGAACGGCGTTTTGCTCGGGGCAGGATCTGGGTGATAGCGGGCGGTTGTCGAGCCTCGATCTGGAACGGGTTCTGCGCGACGAATATCTGCCGATGGCGCGCGCTTTGCAAAATTGTGAGATCCCCACGATTGCTGCGGTGAATGGCGCAGCGGCGGGGGCAGGAGCCATTCTGGCGCTGTTGGCCGATGTGGCGATTGCCAGCGAAGAGGCGTTCTTTGTTCAGGCGTTTTCGCGCATAGGGCTGATACCGGATTCGGCCGGAACGTATCTTTTGCCTCGCCAGATCGGGCATGCGCGGGCAATGGGCGCGATGCTGTTTGCAGACAGGATCACCGCGCGGCAGGCCTGTGATTGGGGAATGATTTACGAGGTTGTCGAACAAGAGGATTTTGCCGCCCATTGGTGGACCCGTGCGCGGCATTTGGCGAGCGGGCCGAGCGAGACGTACAAGTACATCAAGGAAGCGATGCGCGCGACGTGGAAGAACGATCTTGAGGAGCAGTTCCTGCTTGAAGCACGCTTGCAGGGCAAATGCGCCAAGACGCGCGACTTCAAGGAAGGTGTGTTGGCGTTTTCGCAGAAGCGGCCTGCCCAGTTCGAGGGGCGCTAGGCGCTCGGTTCATTTTAGGCATGGAATGGAGGCGCCGCGGGTGGGCGTCGGCTGTGTGCCTATGGCTCATGGTTTTCGAGTAATGACTGCCAATTGAGTTGATCGCCAATCACACGGAATAAAGGGCCGGAGGCCCGCCGCGCGAGGGCCTGCCCCGCTCTGGCGAGCTGGCGTTCACGCTCCTTTAGCCACGGTCCAGACGGTAGTAGACGCTATCACACCATTCGTCTCCCAGCAGGAAGGTGCGGGAGGCGCGGTGGGTTTCGTGAAAGCCCAGCTTTCCCAGCACGCGGCGGGAGGCGGTATTGCGTGGATCGACATCGGCTGTGAGGTGGTCCGTATCGGTGACGGCGAACACATGGGCGATGATGGCGGTCATAGCCTCGGTCGCGATTCCTTGGCCCCATGCCGCGGGGTGGAGGAGAAAACCCACCTCGGGCAAGCCGTAGGCGCCAGCCTTGCCAATGACCTGACCGCGATGCTCGATCACGAAATCAGGCTGTGTGCCGTGCCGCATGCGGGTGAGCCAGTCGCGGCTGATGGCGAGGCTCTCATGCGGGAGGGTGGACCAGTAGCGCATGGCGCGCGGGTTCGAGAGGATAACGTGAAACGCCGCGAGATCCGCCATTTCTGCTGGGCGTAAACGCAGGCGAGGGGTGAGGAGAACCGTCATCGGAAAAGGGAAGGGCCACCCGAGGGCGGCCCTGAAATCCTAGCGGTCTTCGATGTTGACGTAATCGCGCGCTGTGTCGCCGAGATAGAGCTGACGGGGGCGGCCGATTTTCAACTGTGGATCTGCAAGCTGTTCTTTCCACTGGGAGATCCAGCCGACGGTGCGGGCCAGCGCGAAGATCGGGGTGAACATCGAGGTCGGGAAGCCCATCGCATCGAGGATGATGCCGGAATAGAAATCCACGTTCGGATAGAGCTTCTTTTCAGCAAAGTAGGGGTCTTCCAGCGCGATGCGCTCCAGTTCCTTGGCAACCTGAAGCGTCGGGTTGTTTTCGATTCCCAGCAGGGCGAGCACTTCGTCGGCGCTCTCTTTCATCACCTTCGCGCGGGGGTCGAAGTTCTTGTAGACGCGGTGCCCGAAGCCCATCAGGCGGAACGGGTCGCTCTTGTCCTTGGCGCGGGCGATATATTCGGGGATGCGGTCCACGGTGCCGATCTCGCGCAGCATTTCCAGGCACGCCTGATTGGCGCCGCCGTGGGCAGGACCCCAGAGGCAAGCGATGCCCGCCGCGATACAGGCGAACGGGTTTGCGCCCGATGAGGAGGCAAGACGCACGGTCGAGGTCGAGGCGTTTTGCTCGTGATCGGCATGCAGGGTGAAGATGCGGTCCATCGCGCGGGCGAGGATCGGATTCACCTGATATTCCTCTGCCGGAACGGCGAAGCACATGTGCAGGAAGTTCGATGCGTAATCGAGATCGTTGCGCGGATAGACGAACGGCTGGCCGATGGAATATTTGTAGGCCATCGCGGCGATCGTCGGCATTTTGGCGATCAGGCGGATCGACGCGACTTCGCGCTGGTGCTGATCGTTGATGTCGGTTGAGTCGTGGTAGAAGGCCGACATGGCACCGACGACGCCAACCATAGTTGCCATCGGGTGTGCGTCGCGGCGGAAGCCACGGAAGAAGTAGTGCATCTGCTCGTGGATCATCGTGTGATTGGTCACGAGGCTTTCGAACTTTTCCAGTTCGTCAGCGCTTGGCAGGTAGCCGTAAAGCAGGGTGAACGCGACCTCGAGGAAATGCGATTTCGAGGCCAGTTGGTCAATCGGGTAGCCGCGGTGCAGCAGCTCGCCCTTGTCGCCGTCGATAAACGTTATGGTAGAATCGCACGACGCGGTCGAGGTAAAACCCGGATCATATGTGAACACACCCGCCTGCGCGTAGAGCTTGCGGATGTCGATGACATCCGGTCCCGCGGAAGGCGAATGGATGGACAATTCGTATTCTTTGCCATCAATCGTCAGCTTCGCGGTTTTGGTGTTTTCTGCCATCTCTCTATCCCCGTCTCGTGCCTGCCCACGGGATGTGGCGCAGGGTGTTTCTGCATACTGCCTTAGCCCTTAACGTCTGATTAGGACGGTGTTCTTAGGCGGTTGCCTCCTCCAGCCGGGCGATTGTCTCCCCCCGCCCGAGGACTAGCATCACATCGAAAACGCTGGGGGATACTGAGCGCCCGGCCAGCGCGGCCCGTAAGGGACCGGCGAGTTTTCCAAGCTTGGTGCCGTGTTGCTCTGCAAGGGCGGCAACAAGCGCTTCCAACTCTTCGCGATCCCAGCTAGCACTTTGCAGCTGCGGCGTCAATTCCGACAGTATACCACGGGATGCAAAATCCAGTTGCGCGGCCGCTTTCTCGTCGATCTCCAATGGCCGAGACGCTAGGATAAAGTGAGCCTTTTCAATGAGTTCGGGAAAGGTCTTGGCGCGGTCTTTGAGGCAGTACATCGCACAAGACAACCCGTCGCGTTGGGCGTCGCTGAAGGGTGGGTTGCCGGTGGCGGCGTTAAATGCCTCCAATTCATGCAGCAGTGCAGCATCGTCTCCGGCGGCGATGTGCTGGCCGCAGATATTCGCGAGTTTCTTGAAGTCGAAACGGGCGGGTGATTTGCCAATGCCCTCAAGCCCGAACCATTCCTGCGCCTGCGCATCGGTAAAAAATTCGTCATCGCCGTGGCTCCAGCCGAGGCGGGCTAGGTAATTGCGCATCCCTGCCGCCGGATAGCCCATGTGCTGATATTCGGCGGCGCCGGTCGCGCCGTGGCGTTTGGAGAGCTTTTTGCCATCCGGCCCAAAGATCAGCGGGATATGAGCGAGCACGGGCTTTGCCCAACCCATCGCCTCGTAGATCAGGTTTTGGCGGAAGGCATTGGCGAGGTGGTCGTCGCCACGGATGATGTGGGTGACGCCCATGTCGTGATCATCGACCACAACCGCAAGCATATAGACGGGAGAGCCATCAGAACGCAGGAGAATCATGTCGTCGATCTGGTCGTTGGACCAAGTGACATCGCCTTGAACGGCGTCGGTGAGGGTTGTCTTGCCGTCGCGTGGGGCCTTGATCCGCACCGCGTAGGGCGCATCGGGGTGGGTGGATGGATCGGCGTCGCGCCAAGGCGAGCGGAAGAGCGTAGAACGGCCCTCGGAGCGCGCGGCTTCGCGGGCGGCGTCGATCTCCTCGGGGGTGGAGAAACATTTATAGGCCTTGCCCTCGGCCAGAAGCTGGTGCGCGACTTCGGCGTGGCGGTCGGCGCGTTCGGCTTGACTGATCGGCTCGCCATCCCAATCGAGACCCAGCCATGTCAGCCCGTCGAGAATCGCCTGACGGTTCTCGGGGGTGGAGCGGGATTTGTCCGTGTCTTCGATGCGCAACAGGAATTTGCCGCCGCGCCCACGGGCGAAGAGCCAGTTGAACAGCGCCGTGCGTGCGCCGCCGATATGCAACGCGCCGGTCGGCGAGGGAGCGAAGCGGGTGACGACGGGAAGATCTGCGGACATGCGTTTACCTTTCGATAACTCTGCGCCGGATAGCATGGCGTTGATGCGGGATACTAGGCCGCGCAGGTAAGGACAAGGGCGCGCAATGAGCGGTTTGGCGGGCTGGATGGCGGTGCGTTTGGAAACGCAGCGCGGGCGGTTGCTGCTCTGGGCGCCGGTGCTGCTGGCCTGTGGGATCGGGGCCTATTTCGGGCTGGCGGAGGAGCCGTGGATTGCCGGTTGGGCTGGGCTGGTTGTGCTCGGCTTTGCCGTGGATCGGTTTTTGCCAAGCCCGCGGTGCCTGTTGCCGCGGGCGGGGGCTGTGGTGGCGCTGGGGCTTGTTATCGCCGCGTTGCGGGCGCAGGCGTTGGCAGGGCCGGTGCTGGAGTACCGCTTTTACGGGCCGGTAGAGGGGCGAATCGTGGCGATTGACCGCTCCGCGTCAGATGCCGTGCGGTTGACGCTGGATCGCGTGATCTTGGGCGACATGCCTTTTGCCGACACGCCGGAACGGGTGCGGCTCTCACTGCACGGGCAGCAGGGGTTCATCGCGCCAGAACCGGGGATGGTGGTGATCACGACTGCGCATCTATCGCCGCCCGCAGGGCCGGTAGAGCCGGGGGGATATGACTTTCGCCGCGCGGCGTGGTTCGACCAGTTGGGCGCGGTAGGGTATACGCGGGTGCCTGTCTTGATGTTATGGCCGCCCGAAGGAGGTGCGAAGCTCTGGCTGACGCGGCTGCGCACGCGGTTTGCCGCCGCGATCATTGCAAACATGCCGAAGAGCGCAGGGGCCTTCGCCGCTGCGATCATCACGGGCGACCGTTCCGCCATCCCCGCGGAGGCAACGGAGGCGCTGAGACGCTCAAATCTGGCGCATCTTTTGGCGATTTCGGGCCTGCATATGGGGCTACTGACCGGAGGTGTCTTTGTAATGCTGCGGCGCTTGGTGCTGGCGGCGGCGCTGATATCTGGCAGGCGGCTTGGTGGGCCAGACCGGCAGCGAAAGGGCGCGGCGCTGGCGGCGGTGCCGGTGATGGGGGCGGTGGTGATGCCCGGTGCGCTGGTGGCGGGGTTCGGCGCGTTGTTCGGGGCCGAGGCGCTTGGCCTATGGGTCATGGCCATTGGCATTGATTGGATCTTGGCCGTGGCGCGGGTGTTTGCGGAGCTGCCGGGCGCTGTGCGGTATGTAAAGGCACCGGCGCCGGTTGTCTTGCCTCTGTTTGCCGCGGGTGCGCTCTGGTGGCTGCTGTGGCGCGGCCGTTTGCGGCATGCAGGGGTGTTGGTGGTGGCGGGAGCCGTGTTGATTTGGGCGCAGACGCCGCGCCCGCTGGTGCTGGTTTCGGATACGGGCGGATTGATCGGCTGGCTTGGGCCGGAAGGGCGGGGGCTGTCTAAGCCGCGGGGCGACGGGTTTGCCGCCGATATTTGGTTAGAGAATGACGGCTCGCCAGTGCCGCAGGAACTGGCGGCGGGCCGTGACGGGCTACGTCGGGACGGACGGCGGATCACGCTCGACATGGCGAGCGGACAGCGGATTGTTTTGGTGACGGGGAAGCAAACCTTGGCCGCGCTGGACGGGGGGTGCGGCGGCGCGGATGTGCTCATCGCCAACACGGTTGATCCGATCCCAACACGGCCCTGCGACCGCTATGATGCGGCGCGGTTATGGCAGACAGGCGCGCTTGCGCTGTTCCCCGGCGCGGAAGGGGTGCGGGTTATCACCGCCCGCGCGATGGCGGGGCGGCGGCTTTGGCATTATGATCAGCGAGATCAGTAGGTGCGCAATAATCCGACGAGGCGGCCCTGAATCTTCACCTGATCATCGCGAAGGAGGCGGGTTTCATAGGCGGGGTTCGCGGCCTCGAGCGCGATCATGCCATTGGCGCGACGCAGGGTTTTCAACGTGGCTTCCTGCCCCTCGACCAAAGCGACGACGATCTGGCCGTCATCAGCTGTGCTCGTTTCGCGGATGATCACGACATCACCGTTATTGATGCCTGCGTTGATCATCGAGTCGCCCTTAACTTCGAGCGCGTAATGGTGGCCGCGCCCGATCATCGACTGGGGAACAGCGACGTTGTGGGATACTTCGGAAATCGCCTCGATCGGGACACCAGCGGCGATGCGCCCCATAACGGGCAGCTCCAGCGCGCCGGCCTGTTCGACCGGCAGAGCGTTGGCGGGGGTTTGATCGGGGCGGTCGCCGTCGATCACGCGAGGGGTGAAGCCGCCGCCGAGACGCTTTTCCAGTGCTTCGGGCATGCGGATGATCTCAAGAGCGCGGGCGCGATGCGCGAGGCGGCGGATATAGCCACGTTCCTCAAGCGCGGTAATCAGGCGGTGAATGCCGGATTTGGACCGCAGGTCGAGTGCCTCCTTCATCTCGTCGAACGAGGGCGGTACACCGTCGCGCTGGACGCGGCGGTGGATGAATTCGAGAAGGTCCAGTTGCTTCTTGGTTAGCATGGGCTGTCTCCGGCTGCTCGGGGCACTTAGGCCATTGGTTTTGCAATTGTTCTACCCATGTTCCCGTTTTGTGTCAATCGGGTGGATGAAATTGTGCTAAAGCCGGATGATGGAAACGGGCGTGCCTGCGGGCTGAGCTGGATCGTGCGGCGGGCGGACGAGGAGGCAATCGGCCGTGGCGAGCACGGTCAGAAGTGCGCTGTCTTGCCGCTCGAACGGGATGACGTGGCCTTCTTCGAGGCGGGCGCGCATGTAGTGCTCGCGGGGGCCGTTGGCGGCGATGTCGCGGCCCAGAGGAGCGGTTTGGCGCGGCAGCGCGGCGCGGGGAAGGCCCTGCATCGCGCGGATCACGGGGCGCAGGAACACATGGCCGCACACGAGAGAGGACACCGGATTGCCCGGCAGCCCGACCATCATTGCGCCGTTCAGCGTTCCCGCCATCAGCGGTTTGCCGGGACGCATGGCGATCTTGTAGAACGCGCGGTCCATGCCGAGGTCGGACGCGACCTTGCCCACGAGATCATGATCCCCCACCGATGCGCCACCGATTGTCACGATGAGATCGGCCCCTTGGGCCATCTCGAAGGTGAGGTGCAGGGCGCTTTCGGTATCGCGGGCGATCGGCAGGAGGCGCGGGCGCGCCCCATGTTCGCGCAGGAGGGCGGCGAGACCCAGTGCGTTGGAGGCGATGATTTGGTCGGGGCCAAGGGTTTCG
>Ga0181573_10005231_pt1 | contig 10798 bp, 6 predicted proteins | sample 101ome_25_FD_148643 | JGI IMG/M metagenome (GOLD analysis project Ga0181573, IMG submission 148643) | Coastal salt marsh microbial communities from the Groves Creek Marsh, Skidaway Island, Georgia - 101409BT metaG (spades assembly) | ecosystem: Environmental > Aquatic > Marine > Intertidal zone...
ACGGGGCGCGGGCTGAAAAGGGTCAGCCCGTCGCGGGTGCCGGTTTGACATCCGCGCCCAACCTCGCCGGATTACTGGGCGGCGGCGTCGGCGGCTCCGGGGTTGTCGGGGGATTAGACGCGCTGGGGAGTTTGGGCGGGGCTGGACTCGGGGGTCTGGGAGGCCTCGGGGGTCTGGGAGGCCTCGGGGGCGTCGACCTTTCCTCGCTCGGGGGGCTCGGAGGGCTCGGAGGGCTCGGAGGGTTGGCTGGGCTCGGAGGTCTGAGCGCGCTCCAGCAGCTCCAGCTCCAGCAGATCCAGCAGATCCAGCACATTCATCACATACAGCAGCTCCAGCAGCTCCAGCAGCTCCTCGCGGCGACGCCCCAAGGCGGTCTCGCCGCGCCGCAGCAGCAACAACAGCCGGAGCAGCTTCAGCAGCGGCAGCTCCTCCAGTTACAGCACGCGCATCAGCAGCATCAGCTGCAGCAGCAGCAGGTTCAGCAGCTCTTGCTCGAGCGGCAGAAGCTCGCGCGTTCGCTGGGGAACGCGTCGGGGCCGCAGACCGCGTCGGCGCAGCAGACTGCGCCTTCATCCTCGCCCCTTCATCCGCAGGCGCCGCAAGGATCGGGGGTCAAGATCGAGGGCGACCAGTCGCGGCCATCCTCCGACGTGCACCCCGACCTCGACTACGATCGCGCGCCTCCGGACGTCGTCGCGGCGCTCGTGCCCGCGGACCCGGACGAGAGGGACGAGAAGTGCTCGTTGCTTCAGCCGCGTCGCGGGCGATGGGTCTACGCCGTCAGGGGCCCGCCGAGCGAGCTGCAGCGGCTGTGCGAGTCGCGACCCGCCGCCAAGCCCGTGGGATGGCTGCAGTCCATGCGACACGCGTGCGACAGGTGGGGGCTCGTCACGGCCACGCGCGCGTCGTGCGTCGAGGTCTGCGTGCACAACCCGTCGACGCCCGGTCGCCCCCTGACGTTTTGGCTCCCGCGCGAAGCCGTCGGGTTACCCCCGCGCTTCGCCGCCGTCGACGCAGACGGCAATGGGAGCAATGAGAGCAATGGGAGCAATGGGAGCGATGTCGTTCACAGGGCTCGAGTCCTAGACGACAGGGCGATGGTCGAGACGCTGTGCAACACCAAGCCGGAGGAGTCCCCGGTGACGTTCGTCAAGTCCATCGCGCTCGTCGTGGGTAAGGAAGGGGATTTGCTGGAGTCGAGGGGGAACATCGTGAAGCTTCGGTTCTCCCCCGAGGCGAGCGGAAAGCCAGACGACGTCGAGCTGTGGCTGCCGAAGGAGGCGGTGGTGATTTGCACGCCGTGGAAGTGACGGCTAACTCTTAGCTAGCTAGCCGTGAATGTTAGCCGAGACTGTGAGCCGAGACTGTTAGCCGATCGTGTTTCTCGTCAGACACCCGTCGGTGCGAGCGACGCGTGCCCGACCCCCAAGCGCCGTCGTCGCCGTCGACAATAAATCGCGTCGCGTTTTCGACGTCTTCTGGAAATGAGCTGAGATGATAAAGACGTCGGATGAGCCGATCAGAGGTGGAGCGCACGCGGGAGGATGGTGATGTCGACTTTGAAACCGGCGGTCGTCGCGAGATGCGCGAGGTCGCCCGTCACGTCGACCCCTCGCTCGCGATCCGACGGGCCCGCGTCGTCGGATCGCGTCTCGCGCGTCATCACCGCCGCACCCGCGCGTCGTTGGGCACCCTCCCCGGGATCGCGTTCGAGGAGGTTCGGGACCGGTCCGCGCGCCGTCGCCCCGGTGGATGGATTCGTGCCCGCGATCGACGTCGCGAGGGATACAGCGGGAGCGACGTCGTTCATCTCGCCCGCGGCGTCGGCGGCGACGGCGACGCGGCTGTCCGATCCCATCGCCGACGTGGCCGTCGACGCGTGGTCCGTCACCGGGGGCACCACCCTCGGCGCCAAGTTCGCCGGCGTGGAGACCAAGCTCTTCCAGGCGGGTCTCCTCCCGTACCTCGTGTACCTCTACTTCCTGGGTAAGGACGAGGCGCGAACGCCCGCGGCGTCCAACTTTGGAGCCAGGTTCCTCCTCCTCTTCGTCATCGCCACCATCCCCGCCGGGATCGTCGCAAAGACGACGTACGGAGACATTCTCGCCAACGTCGACGTCTTGCACGGCACCAGCGAGAGCCTGCTCACCGTCAGCAACTTTCTCTTCGCCTTTGGGTTCGCGACGGCCCTCGCGGATTCAAAGGCGGACTCCCAGGGAGGCGAGTTCGGAGGCGAGTTCGAAGGCGAGTTCGGAGACGACGTAAACACATTTAATCCGCTGACGAGGCGGATGTCGGCGCCCGCCGCTCTCGCGCTCCTCGTTTCAACCGCGGGCGCCGGGTCGTTCGCGTTGGCGCTCGGCGCGCAAACCGCCGGGCTCGGGCCCGCGCTTCACGAGCCGTCGAACGCGTTGTCGGTGCCCACGTGGGCGGTGCACGTGTCGTCGGTGACGGAGTGGGCCGTCGCGATGCGATTGATCCGAGCGCACGCCGACGTCTCGGGGAATAAAAACTGGCGAAACGTGTCGCTCGCGATGACGCCGTTTCTCGCCTCCGGGCTGTGCGCGTGCGTCTTCCACCTCTTCTACAACTCGCCCAGCGTCAACGCGTTGGTGCCGTTGCAGGCGCTGCTGACGCTGCTCGGTAACTGCGCGTGCGGGGTCGCCGCGTGGTCCGTTGTCAAAGAGGGCGAGACTCTATTGAAGGCGGACGAGACGATGAAGGTTGACGAGTCGAACCGGGTCACCCCTCGGGTGACCTCGTCATCGTCATCGTCGTCGTTCGATTGGGCGCCCGGGCCGAACGCCGCGTCCGTGCTCAAGCTCGCGGCGTGGTCGGCGATGGGCGCCGCGGGTGTCAAGTACGGCGAGCTGCTCTGCGGGACTTTCTTCCTCGAGCCGACGTACGGAAAGGCGCTGGCGATCGTCGCCGCGCCAACCGCGATTTGGTCCGCCGTCGTTTTTTCGGACCGCTCGGGTTTAGGGGGCTCCGGTTCGTTCCTCTCGGGTCTCAGCATGGATAAGGTCAAGTCCTTCGGCAGAGCCGGGACGATCGCGTACGTCATCGTCGAGCTGGGGTTCTGGGCCATCGCGTTTCCCGTCGCGTTCGGGTGGTACAGGGTCGCCGAGGGCACGTGGCTGGACCTGGCGGATCCCGGAGACAAGGCGAGGCTCTTCGGCGCCGGGGCGGTTTTCGTCAACGGGGTTCGCGCGCTGGTGCCCCTGCGGTTGGCGGCGGCGCTCGCGCTGGCGCCATACGTGGAGAGCGCCGTGGGGGGAGGCGACGAGGATGGCGACGAGTAGGCTAGTCTTTGAACGAAACTGAACGAAACTGAACGAAACGCGAGACGACGTCTTTGAAAAACTTTCCGCGAGAGGAGGGAGAGTGAGAGTGATATCGACTCAGCTTCGCTGAGGAGATACCGGCTGTTCAGAGAACTGCCTCAAGTCGCGACACTCCGTCACAGGTACATTTTCCTCGGCTTCCGAGGCGGGCTCGCGCCGTCGAACGCGTACATCTCGACGGTGAACCTCCCGAGGTAGTCCTCCGCGTTCAGCAGGTGGAGAAATTCGTTCATCTCCAGTCCCCCGTCGCCGTTGGCGTCGAACCTTCGCACCAGTCCCTCCGCCATCCGAGATCGCCTCGTCAGCGACATGGCGCCGTGCGTGGTCTCCTCCAGCGTGCGCACGAGGTCCTGCACGCCGACGACGCCGTCGCGGTCGAGATCGTACGTCTCGAACGCGCACATCGCCTTGTTCTCCGCGGTACCCCGAGGGCTGAGGGTGATGCACGCCGCGAGCCACTCGTTCGCGTCGAGCTTACCGTCGCCGTCGACGTCGAAGGTTGCTACGACGCGCCGCGCCAGCGGATTTTCCTTAAGACCCGGGTGCCATCGCGCGAGCGCGCGCACGGAGACGCCCACGGTGGCGTTGGCGTAATCGCCCGCCGCGTACTCGCGCAGGGTCTCGAGGTACGCCTTTTGAATCGCGCGCACCTCGGCGCGGGACGCGAACTCCCCGCGTCTCTCGGCGAGTATCCGTAGCACGCGTCTCTCCTCCCTGGGAAGCCACGGCTGCGATTCGTCGTCCGAATCGTAGTCGTACGTCACGGGGTGGACCCTGCCGCCGTGGTGCGTGGCGACGTAGTGCTCGAAGACGGGCCCGGCGGCGATGGAACGTCGCGGCGGCGTACGTTGTTGCGACGTCGCGCGATCGTCGCGGTCGTCGGGGAGGCGGGAGACGCCGCAGCCCATGTCGTTGACCCGCGACGGGTGGAAGTGATGAATGCGTTGACCGCGGCTTGGGCGTTTTTTTTTCGATCTCGGATGTCGACCGACCCGTCGCACGGTCCGGCCCAACCCGCGAATGGGGACGTCACCGCACAGCGCACCGCGCGCCGCGCCTTTGTCGACCATGCCGCTCGTGTCGCGCGTCATGGGGCGCGCATGGACGTCGACGGTCACGCCACGCGCGACCCGTTCGCGTGGCCCCCTGTCGGGCGCGAACCCGCGGACGACGCCGGCCCGGTCGTCCCGATGGGCCGCGCGTGCTGTCGCCGGCTGAACCTGGATCCCGCGGGGGTGTCGAGGGTGCAGGTGGAGGCGCGCGTGGTGAACGACGGCGCCGGGTTGAGGATCCGCAGCGTCGGCACGAACCCCACGCCGTGGTTCCCCGGGCGCGACGGCCACAGGCGGAGGCTGCTGCGGAAGAACGACGAGGCGACGCTGGAGGATGGCGACTGCTTCGGGCTGCTCACCACGGAACCCGAGCCGGGATCGGTTCGATGGGTCGCGGCGCGTTCGGCCAAGCCGTCGGCCCGCGCCGGCGGCGACGGCGAAGGCGCGGCGGGGGTCGAAGAGGGGGGAACGAAACGGAGCGCCGGATCCCGCGACGACGACGACGACGACGACGACGACGAAACGCAGCCGGCGTCCAAGCGCGTCAAGGACGACGTCGAACCCGATCCCGAACCCGATCCCGAACCCGAGCCCGAACCGACGCCGGTGGTGCTCGTCTTTTGCGGCCCGCCGGGCTCCGGCAAGAGCACGCTGTGCGCCAAGCTCCCGCCCAACGCGTGGTGCGTCGCTAACCAGGACACCATAGGAAAAAACGGACGAAGGGGCACGCGCAAGCAGTGCCTAAACGCGGCGCGTCGAGCGCTGACCGATCCAAGGAAACCGAGACACGTCGCCATCGATCGGTGCGGGCTCACCGACGAGCAGCGCGCGGACTTTCTCGCCTTGGCCGTCGAGCTCGGCGCGCGTTGCGAGTGCGTTCACTTCGACCTGCCGCGGGAGGAGGTCTTCGCCAGGGTCCGCGCCAGGGTCGATCACGTCGGCGGGGTGGAGGGCGAAGGGGGCGTGAGAGCGGTGAAGCGGATGTTGGGCGGTAAGGCCAACGCGCCGCCCAATAAGACCGACGGGTACGGGAAAGTGACGAGGTGCGTCAACGCGTGGGAGCAGGACAACGCGGCGGCGGCGTACGCGTCGTTGGCGCCGCCGCGCGTCGGATGGATGGCGGCGGGCCCAAGCGCGGCGACCGGCGAAGGAACCGAAGGAATTCGAGTCGCCGCGGAGACGAAAAACGTCGAGGAGACGACGAAGAAGAGGCCCGGGCCGGACGCGTTCGCGGTGATGATGGGCGCCGCCAAGTCCGCCGCGAGTCCCGCCAAGTCCGCCGCCAAATCATCCGTCGCGAAAACTAACCCTCCGGCCGCGCCGTGGGCCAGGGGCCTCGTCGACATAGCCGCCGACCCGGGCGGAAAGGAGGGCGTGGCGTGGTTCGACGAGACGCTCGTGGTGCTGACGGATAAGTACCCGAAGGCGAGAACGCACTACCTGGTGCTCGCGAGGGATACGTCGCTGGCGGCTGGACCGTCCGCGCTGAGGGCTCAGCACGCCGAGCTGGTGGAGCGGATGGCGACGGTCGGACGGAGGATCGCGGCGGAGAAAGCGGCGAAGGTGAATGGGGGCGAAACAATCGCGCTTCGCGCTGGTTTTCACGCAAAGCCGTCGATGCCGACGCTGCACATGCACCTCGTGTCGAGTGATCTGCGCGGGAGCGGCATGAAGACGCGGCGGCACTGGAACACGTTCGCGACGGACTTCTTCAAGGAGGCGGACGACGTGGTCGCGGCGCTGCGCGCGCGCGGGAGGGTGGACTGGGACGAGGAGGAGGAGGAAGCCGGGGTGGCGATGGCGAAGCTCCGGTGCCACAGATGCGGGGACGGTCCTTTCGCGCAGATGCCCAAGCTGTTCGCGCACCTCGACGAGTGCAAACGGGCGCTCTAGCCGAAATAGATGACGGATAGACGACGACGAGGTGATGATACGGAGGTTAGAACATCATATTAGAACAAGACACGAACACCCTCAAAGCTCTCACCCGCCGGCGCCTTTCGCTTTTCACTTTTATTACGCCGCCTAATAAAAACTTAGAGGAGCTGGGCGAGGTAGTATCCCATGCCGGCGAGTCCGAGCACGGTGGCGGCGGTGGTGATGAGCGGCGCGTTGGACGCGGCACCGCCGGACGCCTTGCCCGTCTCCGGGTCGTAGTTTGCGAATCGCGACCGGGGCGCGTTGCACTGGGGGCACTTGTAATCCTTACCCTGCTCCTTGAACGGGGTGGGGAGGGTGTACACGTAGCCGCAGTCGACGCAGATGTGCGTGGCGCGCTCCTTCTGCGCGGCGGAGAGCTTCTTGCCGAAGCGAGGGGGAGCGGGGCGCTTGGGAAGGCGCTTGACGTCGATGGTGGCCGCCTGCTTGGCATCCCTCACGACGACGAAATCGACCTGGTTGGGGCAGGCTTGGATCGCCGATCGGACGAATCCGAGCTGGTCGGCGGGCCACAGCTCGTCGCCGAAGAAGGAGGAGGTGTAGACGACGTAGTCGCCAGCCTTGAGACCCGCCTTGGCGGCGTTACCGCGCGCGGAGGCGATCTCGACGCCGCCGGAGATGCCCTTGTTGGACGCCTTGAGGTTGACGCCGAGGGGCTTGTCGACCGAGACGAGGGTCTCGCCCGCAGCCGCGCGAGTGGTCACGACGCGGCGCGTCGGGGCGGCCGCGGCCGCCTTGGACCTGACGCGCGCGCCGGCGAAGGAGGAGCCGCGGACCGCGGTGAGGGGGGTGGCGACGTTGGCGAGGGCGGCCATTGCTATTGCTATCGGCGACGTATCGGCGTCCGATGAGAGTGAGCGCCTGACGCGCTTGGGTTGCCTCGGCTATCCACACCGGGACACGTCATCCACTTCCATTTCGCTAATTTGCATATTGCCACGTTTATATGAAGAACAGTTAGGAAAAGTTTCCCCGTTTTGTGACTAGACACATGTGACCGTTAACCCTATATGCACGAAACTCCAAATCACTGCCCGCCCACTCGGCACTTTCACCGGAGCCCGAGGTTCGTTGATAGAGCACAGGATGGCGCGCGGGTTCGGCCTCGGGAGAGCCTCTCCCTACGTCGCCATCGCGTTGGGGATAATATCCGGTAACTACATCTTCAACCAGCCCCTCAAGGACCACGCGGCTAAGCGGGCCAAGCCCTCGAACTAGAGCGGGTCCTGGAGGCGGGTCCTCACCACGCGGCGATGACCGGCGGCGGAGAGGGAGGCGCGTTCGAGCCTCCTAACGAGCCTCCTCCCGGTCCCTCCAAGCGCGCGAGGGTCGACGACGACGCCACGCCCAGGCACCTTCGCGCGGTCGAGTTCTACTGCGGCGTCGGCGGCCTCCACTACTCCCTGCTTCGCGCCAGACCGGACGCCAAGGTGGTCGCCGCGTTCGACATCAACCCGAACGGCAACGACGTGTACGAGCACAACTTCGGCGTCCGCCCGTCGCAGAAGAACATATACGGGCTCCCGGTGGCGTCGTTCGATAAGCTGGACGCGGGTCTGTGGCTCCTATCGCCGCCGTGCCAGCCGTTCACGCGGCAGGGTCACCGGAAGGACAAGGACGACGGTCGATCGCAATCCTTTCTCCGCCTCCTGCGCGACGTCGTGCCCGAGCTCGACAAACCGCCGACGCACGTGCTCGTCGAAAACGTCGTCGGCTTCGAGACGTCCGAGACCAGGGCCGACGCCATCGCCGTGTTCCACCGGCTCGGGTACGACACGAGGGAGTTCATGCTGACGCCGAGGATGTTCGGGGTGCCGTACAGCCGGCCGAGGTATTTTCTCCTGGCGAAAAAGTCGGCGGCGGCCGGAGGAGGCGGTTGGTCCGACGGGGATTGGGGCGAATGGCTCGCGTCGCACAGCTGCGGCGCGGACGGGCCCATCCGAGCGCCCCCGCCCTCGCGGCTGAGTGGACACCGCGAGTGGGTACCGCGCGGGGCGTCGTGCGTTTTACCCGCCGAGTTCGAGGGCGACACCAAGGCGGAGTTTGACGCGAGGCACAGGGCTCGGAGGGAGGGCGACGGCGTGACGCCTAAACCGAACCCCGCCGATAACCCCTTGTACGGGTACCCCGTCGCCCTCGTCGGGGCGTTTCTCGACGGATCCGGACACGACGGGAATGAGGGTTCTAGAGACGCGAACGAGGGTTCTAGAGACGTGTTCAGCGAGTACGCGGTTGCCGAGAGGGACGCGAAAATCGGGCTGGGCGCCGTCGACGTCGTCTGCCGCACCTCGTACAAGTGCAACTGCTTCACGAAATCGTACGGCAAGTACGTCAAGGGCACGGGGTCGATGGTGACGGATAAATTGGTGGACAAGGACGCGTGGGACGGGACGGTCGCGAGCGGCGCTGAGGGCGCTGAGGGCGGCGTGCGGCTGAGGTACTTCACCGAGGGAGAAATCGCTAGGATGCACTCGTTCCCGAGCGACTTTTCGTTCCCGGCCGGCGTGACTCGTCAGCAGAGGTACGCCCTGCTGGGTAACTCGCTCTCGGTGGCGTGCGTCGCGCCGCTGATCGATCACCTGTTGAACGACCCGTCGGTGGAGGGGGAGCGACCGCCGCCGCGGCGCGAGGTGGTGGGACCCGAGGACGCGTGACGACTTGTAAAACTTTTACCTTCGAAGGTGATAAAACTCTGGCGTTTACGAGCACGGGTATCGCGTACATTGCACAGGTATCATCACTTGACAGCCGCGAGCTTGGCCTTTCGCATCGCCCTCAGCTTCGCCCCGGAGTACAGCGCGAACCCCACGAGCGCCACCACCGCCCCGCCGAGCATCTGCCACGACCAGTCCTTGGTCTCCCCGAACAACACCCGCGAGAACAGGAACAGCATCGCCACCTTGACGTTTCCCAGCACCGTCGTCGTCGTCGCGCTCGTCACCGCGATGACCTTGTTGTGCACCCAGTTGTACACCACCGCGTTGCAGCACCCCAGCAGCACCAGCTTCACGAGGTCCCCGCCCCCGACGAACGAACCCCCGGGGTCGCCGATCAACCCGCCCCTATCGACCCGAGGATTCAAAGGATCAACCCGAGGATTCAAAGCGTCGCCGGCGGATCCCAGCAGCTCCGTCCCGTCCACCTCGACGCCCGCAATGATTTGCGGATCGTTCGGCGCCGGCATCGCCAGCCTCGCCACCATCCGCTCCCACTCCATCCCCGCGCTGACCGGCGCTAACAGCGCCAACACCACCGGAGAGGTGTAGAAGGTGAGGTACAGGGCGTTCAATCGCTCGGGGCCCATGATGCGACCGCTGAACGTCATCATCAACGCGTTTGACAGCGTCGCGACGACGCAGAAGACGACTCCGATCGTCTCGTCGGGGCGTTGCTTGGACTTTTCCGCGCTTCCCGCGATCGTCGCCATGACCCCGGCGGCGACGAGGAAGAGACCCGCCGCCTCCGCCGGGGATGGGACCTTGTTTTCAACCACGACGGCGCACGCCGCGCAGACCACCGGTATGGACGCGCGGATGACCTGGTTGAACGACAACGAGAGGTGCAACAGGGACGCGTTGTTGAGCGCGATGTTGAGCGACATGAACGCGCCGATGGCGACCAGCGCCTTCCACAGCCGCCCCACGGTCTGCGCGTGCGTCTCCCCCGCCGGCTTGCCGCTGAAGACCACCGGCGCGAGCGAGCATATCTGAAAAACGAGATGGGCGCACGTGAGCGAGACTGGGTATCTGAATCCCGCGTGCCCCAGCGTGTATCGGTTGAGCAGGTTGAGGGACGAGTTCAACGCCAGGTACAGGGCGACGATGAGCGCGGTCCTGACGGGGCTCGTTTTGGCGGCCGCCGCGCCGTCGCCCGGGGGCTTGACGCCGTCCTCGACGCCCATCTTTTTGAACCCGGCGGACGAGTTTTTTGGATTAATCTGTTCACAGCGACCTGGTACGACGACGTGCGAGTTCCGGCCGCGCCCCCAGTGCTTAGGGGCGCCATGATGAGCGCACTCGCCGTGAATTCCCAACCGGCGGTGGCGCACGTACGCCTCGAGCCGCGCGTCGCGTCGCGCCGGCTCGTCCGCGTCCGTGCACCCCGCGGCCGCGACGGAGGTGCGCGCGATGCCCCGATCGACCCGTCGCGATATTTTCCCATCCGCCAGCTCCTCGACGGTTGCGTAACAACGCGAATCTGCCCTCCCTCCTCCTCGCGCCCCGTCCCTCCCTGACCCGCCCGACGCCTCTACGCCTTCCGATCGCAGACGTTCGCCCGCACGTGACGCGTCGCGGGGTCGTCGCGTGCTCGCTCGCCGGCGCCGGTTCCCCCGACCACGACGCCCCGTCGGAGCCTCATCATAATCAGACGCGCGAGACGTCGCGACCCAAATCGGTTCTCGCGGATCTGCACTCGGTTGCCCAGCCTCGAACCGACAACCGCGTCGCGAAGACCGCCGCCGCG
>Ga0181573_10005236_pt1 | contig 10793 bp, 11 predicted proteins | sample 101ome_25_FD_148643 | JGI IMG/M metagenome (GOLD analysis project Ga0181573, IMG submission 148643) | Coastal salt marsh microbial communities from the Groves Creek Marsh, Skidaway Island, Georgia - 101409BT metaG (spades assembly) | ecosystem: Environmental > Aquatic > Marine > Intertidal zone...
GATGGGCCCCGAACAGCTCGACCGGCAAACGAACGGTCTCTCGTCGGGAAGCGTGAGCTTGACCGCCCAGGATGACTATATAACTATATACGCATGCAGTGTACTCAGGACAGGTTCGTTCCAATGCCGAAGCAGCTCTCACCCGAAGTGATCGACCTCATCGCCGAACGGTTCGCGGTACTCGCGGAATCGGCACGGCTGCGCATTCTCAACACGCTCATGGCGGGGGAGCACACGGTGTCCGATCTGGTGTCAGCGACCGGCCTCAACCAGGCCAACGTGTCCAAGCATCTCCGCGTCCTTCGCACATCCGGATACGTGAGTCGCCGCAAGGAAGGACTCTTTTCCTTCTACGCCATCGATGACCCGTCCGTGGTCGTCCTGTGCGAGATCATGTGCGGCCGACTTGAAGACGAGGTCGCAGAACAGAGTGCCAGACTCGCGGCCTCCTGACCTGAAATCATCAGGCTCTCTCACCGTTCAACCCGAACAGCACATCATGATCGACCTCCTCACCGAACCCTGGCCATGGTTCGTGGCCGGGCCACTCATCGGACTCGTCGTTCCGATCACCTTTCTCTACAGCGGACGCAAATGGGGCATCTCCTCAACGTTTCGGGACGTCTGCGCCGCGACGTTCCCGCGCAACATCGAGTATCTCCAATATGCGTGGAGATCCGCTGGGGCATGGCGTCTGACAATGGCTGCAGGACTGGTCATCGGAGGAGCCATCGCCGCGGTCACCTCGTCGGAGGGCCAGTCGATCTCGGCAGCCACGCAGACTGATCTCGCAGCACTCGGCATCCTCAGTGTGGATGGCCTGGTCCCTTCGGAAATCTTCTCATGGAGCGGCCTCACGACCCTTCCGGGGTTCGTGATGATCGTCGTGGGTGGGTTCCTCGTGGGCTTCGGAACGCGCTACGCCAATGGCTGCACCTCCGGGCACGCGATATCCGGCCTGTCCGCCCTTCGCGTGACCTCGCTTGTTGCGGTTCTGGGGTTTTTCGCGGGAGGTCTGCTCTCCACGCATGTGCTGCTTCCCCTGCTCCTCGGAGGTGGTTTCTGATGGCCGCACATGCGTCGGGCAGCAGCGACCGCGCCAGCCAGGCCGATGCCGCAGAAGAAGGACCGGAGCGCCTCTGGCCCTACCTCCTCGTCGGCATCGTTCTGGGAATCGTCTTCACACGGTCCGGCATCATCTCCTGGTTCCGGATTCAGGAGATGTTCCGGTTCCAGTCATTCCACATGTTCGGAATCATCGGGTCGGCCGTTGCCGTGGGGGGCATCGGGATCCAGCTGATCAAGCGGTTCGACGCCCGTCCGATGACCGATCGTCCGATGGACATGCCGAGCGACTCGTTCTCGGCACCCGGATGGCAGTACTGGATCGGGGGGACGGTATTCGGCCTTGGCTGGGGGCTTCTGGGTGCCTGCCCGGGACCCATCTACGTCCTCTTTGGCAATGGCGTCACGGTCATCGCGGCTGCTTTCCTCAGTGCACTCCTCGGCGTCTGGGTCTACGGCGCAATCCGACATTTCCTCCCGCACAGCTGATTTCACGGAGACTCGCAGCATGTTCTTTCGTCAGATTTTCGATCCCGAGCTGGCCCAGTACGCGTACCTGATCGGATGCCAGCGTACCGGCGAAGCGCTCGTAATCGACCCGGAGCGCGACATCGATCGCTACGTCCGAATCGCACGCGAGGAAGGGCTCCGGATCGTCGCGGCCACCGAGACGCACATCCACGCCGACTTTCTCTCCGGCCTCCGGGAATTCGCCGAGCAACATGACGTAAAGCTCTATCTGTCGGATGAAGGAGATGAAGACTGGAAGTACAACTGGGCCAAAGCCTCGGAGTACGACGTCCACTTCCTGCGGGACAACGACGAGTTCATGATCGGCAACATCCGGATCCAGGCACTGCACACGCCGGGACACACACCGGAGCACATGAGCTTCCTGATTACGGACATGGGGGGTGGGGCGAACGAGCCGATCGGGATCGCTTCCGGTGACTTCGTCTTCGTGGGCGACCTGGGACGCCCCGACCTGCTGGAAACAGCTGCCGGCGTGAGTGGAGCCCGCGAACCTGCGGCCCGTCGCCTGTTTGCATCGACGAGGCGCTTCCTCGCTCTGGACGATCACATTCAGGTCTGGCCGGGCCACGGCGCCGGAAGTGCATGCGGGAAGGCACTCGGCGCCGTCCCGATGTCGACGGTGGGGTACGAACGGAAGTTCAACGCGGCTCTGGGCCTCGACTCCGAAAGCGGTTTCGTCAGCTCCATCCTCGACGGACAGCCCGAACCTCCGCTCTACTTCGCTCGCATGAAGGACCTCAACAAGAATGGAGTGCCCATTCTCGGGGAGCTTCCTCGGCCCGAGGTACGATCCGTAGCAGAGCTGGCAGCTCACGGATCCCGGGAAGGCGCCGTCATCGTGGACACCCGCGCGGATCGGGCAGCGTTCATGGACGGGCACATTCCCGGTTCTCTCCATGCGCCCCTGGGGATCAATTTTCCGATGATCGTGGGCTCCTACGTCGATCCGGCCACCGACATCTACCTGATCATCGACAGCGCAGACGTCGACCTCGCCGTTCGTACGCTGGTCCGAATTGGATACGACCGAATCGTGGGGATCGCGTCCCCGTCAGCCCTCGCTGAAAGCAAATCCACGACGGCCGTGATCCCGCGCGTGAACTTCACGGATGTTCCCGCCGAGGTCGACCCGACACGCTGGACCATCCTCGATGTTCGTGGAGCCGCCGAGTTCAGCGGCGCGCATGTCCCGGGAGCCCTCAACGTCGCGTACACTCGCCTGGCGTCGAGACTCGACGAGATTCCGCGCGACAAGCCGGTCCTCGCGTATTGTCGTTCGGGGAACCGTGCATCGGCGGCCGCGGCGCTCCTCGCTCGTGCAGGGCTCGACGTGACACTGGTCGACGGACCCTTTGCTTCCTGGGCAGGACTCCGACCCGCGCCGGAGCCTGCGGGGGCCGCTTGACCGACGCATCGAATCGATCAGGCGAAGGAGCCGGCACACTCTGGCTCCCGACCTGGCTGCGGAAGTCTCCGCTCGGTCACTCCCTCGTGGACTGCGAGCGAGCGGATCTGAGTCGGGATCTCACGGCAGGAATGACGGTCGGAGTGATGCTGATTCCCCAGGGCATGGCATACGCTCTGATCGCCGGGCTCCCGCCCGTGTACGGGCTCTATGCTGCTCTGGTCCCTCTCGTCGTGTACGGTCTGCTGGGTACCTCCCGCCAGCTCGCAGTGGGGCCGGTCGCGATGGTCGCACTGCTTGTCGCGCACGGGGTCGGAGACCTCGCCGGCGGAAACGCCAATCGCTACCTGTCTCTCGCGGTCACCCTGTCCCTGCTGACCGGCCTCATTCAGCTGGCCCTTGGGCTGCTGCGCGCCGGGTTCCTCGTGAACCTGCTGTCTCATCCCGTACTGGCGGGCTTCACGTCCGCCGCGGCCCTCATCATCGGCACGAGCCAGCTCGGCGGGCTGACGGGCCTGACCATCCCGAAAGGGGCCGTCCACGAAATGCTTCGATCGGGGCTCGAGCAGGCAGGTGCGATGCACCTGCCGACCCTCACTCTGGGCGTCAGTGCCATCCTCGCCGGTGTCGCCCTCCGGCGCTGGGCTCCGAAACTACCGGCACCGATGATCGTAGTCGCCGCAGGCACGATCGCTGCATGGGGATTCTCCCTGAGCACCGTGGGAGTCGCGATCGTCGGGACCATCCCTACCGGTCTTCCCGCCCTCGGCCTGCCGGGTGTCGGCTTTGGGCGTGTGGCGCCGGTCGGGGATGTCGCCCTGAGCCTCGGTGACATCATCGCCCTCATGCCGGTGGCCCTGGCGATCGCTCTGGTAGGCTTCATGGAGTCGATCGCTGTTGCGAAGGTCTACGCGTCCCGTCTGCGGTATGACCTGGACGCAAATCAGGAGCTCAAGGCCCTCGGCGCCGCCAACATCGCCGGCTCCCTGTTCCACTCGTTCCCGGTAACGGGTGGCTTCTCTCGCACCGCCGTCAACGCCCAGGCCGGCGCGCGATCGCAGCTGTCGTCCCTGGTCAGCGTGGCAGTCATCGGCATCACGCTGCTGTTCCTGACGCCACTTTTCTACCACCTGCCCAAAGCCATTCTCGCGGCTGTCATCGTGGTCGCCGTGGCCGGACTCGTAGACGTACGCAGCGCGCAAAGGCTCTGGCGAGAGGACCGACGGGACTTCACCCTCATGCTCGCGACCTTTTCGACCACACTCGTCCTTGGTATCGAACAGGGGATTCTGACCGGAGTCGCTCTCTCGGTCGTCGTCGTGCTCCACCAGATCACGACACCGCATATCGCAATCCTGGGCCGGCTGCCCGGATCCAATCAGTACCGAAACGTGCTGCGCAACCCCGACGTGATCGTTGAGCCGGACATCGCCATCATCCGGATGGACGCTTCACTCTTCTACGGCAACGCCGAGGCCCTTCGAGACGCTGCACGCAACGCGATTTCGAACCTGACACGGGGCTGCACCCTCGTTCTCGACGCCTACCCCATCAACCGTACCGACTCGACGGGTCTGCACCTGCTGCACGAGTTGATCGACGAGATCCGACAGCGTGGTGGCGACTTCCGGATCGCAGGCACCAAGGGCCCGCTCTTCGATGCGCTGACCGTCGGCGGCATCGTGGCGAAGCTCGGTGAGGATCACTTCCATTCCGAGGTCTGGCGTGCCGTCGAGGCCATCCGGCACCCGGTCGCCGCCTGACGACGAAGGCACGAAGCAAGCCCGGGCATCGGTCCAATCAGAGACTGACGTCCCCGCCGGGATCACGCGCTCGCAATTCCTCGAGGATCCGCCCGGCCTCCTCGCGCATGTGCGCCTCCCTCTCCAGGTCGCGCTCGGCCTGAAGCCAGAGAGGTTCGCCGACGTCACCGAGTGGAACCACGAGGACCGCTCCTTCAACTGCACCGTCTCCCAGAAGGTCGGCAGCCATCTCGATGACGGCCGGCTCGGCGTCGTCATTGACCTCCACAAGAATCGCGATCGAACCCTCGATCGAGTCCACACACCACACTTCCGCTTCACTCCTGTTCATACACGTGCCTCGCGATGGCATGCCCGTTGGAGTCGAACAGCGTGGCCTCGTCTCCGTTGCTGTTCCAGACTGACCGATGGTTGTTCATGAAAAAGGATACACCGTCAGTCGAGCCGTAGCCGGAGTAGACGACGACACTGCGTCCGGGCGCAACGTTCGTGCCCGGAGGGAAACGGAAACAACGACTCGATAGATCGCACAGACGCCAGAGTCCGATGCCGAGCCGGACCGTGCTCGTGTTCTGAATGACGACGAATTCACTGTTCAGGTCGCCAGGGTCATCGCCTGACAATTCGGGATGAACGGTCAAAGCCAGCATGCCTTCGAGGCCCCCGGACCCTTCCCCGGGCACCAACCCTTCAGCCGGGATCACGGACTCGTCCCGACGAGCGACCGGAGCCTTCAGTCCCGGGTCATCGAACGCGAATTCACCGAGTGCGACTTCGTACGTGCCGTCGGCGTACCCCAAAATCGTCACGGAACCGTCCCGGTCCGTCCGAAACAAGCGGTCAGCATACGAGGTGTAGGCGGCAAGAGCCTCGGGACGTGGATGGGCGTACGGATTCCCTTCCCCGACCGAGATCACGACCACGTCCGGCCTGGCGGCCTCGAGAAAATCGTAGGAGAAGCCGTTGGCCGCTCCGTGGTGTGGCGCCTTGAGCAGAGTCACCTCATCGATCACCCCCTCGCCCAACCAGAAATCCAACTCCTCTCGTTCGGAGTCACCCGTCATGAGCGCGGTGAAGTCACCGTAACGAAGAAGAACACCCACAGATCGATTGTTCTGCTCTCCCATATCCGGAGGCAGCGGAAGAATCTCCAGGGAAATGCCCCCCAGCAGCAGGGTGCGCCGAACCGCCTCGAGGTAGCGGACGTCCAGACGCTCGACATGGGCCATGAGGTCGAGGTACGTCTTCGTCGTGTGCGGCGTCCCGTTGTCCAGGTACGTGTCGACCGGGCGTGCCGTCAGAACATCGTCCACACCGCCGATATGATCGACATGAGCATGCGTCGCGATCATCAGGGCCAGCTCACGTACACCGAGGCGCGTCAGCTGCCGCAACGGTGAGCCACGACCTGCATCGATCATCGCGAATCGGCCGTCGGGTGCCCTGATCACGATTCCATCGCCCTGGCCGACATCGAGAAAGGTCACGGCGACCGGACGTTCCTGCGCGACGAGAGTGGTCCGTGCAGCCGGGGCGGCGGCCACCGCAAACAGCGCGACGAGGCAGCCCGTCGAGAGGGCCGACCACCACGAGAGCCGAGCGGAAATCATCCTGTACGATACGCCCGTCATTGAGCAGTGACGACTCCTGCCGCAGCTTTTCGAGATGTCGACTGTGGATCCCGACGTGCCCCACGATCCGTGGGCTGCTCACTACGAAACCGTCATGTCTCTCAGTTTCGGAGGGCTCTACAGGCAGATGACCTCGCAGACCCTCGCCGAAATCGACCGTCTTGTGCCCCGCGATGCCACGATTCTCGATCTCGGGGCCGGCTCTGGCCGGATGGCCCTTCCGCTCGCTCAGTCAGGTCGCCGTGTCATCGCGGTCGACCGATCCACGAGCATGCTGGCAGCCCTGCGGCACCGCGCCTCCCTGCTCGGGCCCGAGGCTGCGGACCGTATCGAGGTCCGGGGCGGCACAATCGACAGGATTCCACAGACCGACAGGGTCGACCTGGTTTTGTGCGTGTTTACCGTGCTGGCGTACTGCCTCACCGAAGATTCGCTCCACGACACGTTTCGCGGGGCATCCGGAGTCCTCAACCCCGGTAGCCCTTTTCTCCTCGACGTACCAGCCGCCGAGGTCTTCCAATCGATGGAGATCGAGAGCAGCGAGATCATTCGCAGTGTTTCCATCGACGAGGTGGAGCCTGCGATGTACGAGTACCGCGAGCATACCTTGCTGCGCACGGAAACCGGCTCGGTCGAATACCGGGACGCGTTTCGACTGAGGCGCTGGACGTTGGACGAGGTCAGGGAGGCGCTGGGGGCCTCCGGATTCGGGGGAATCGAGGACGTGACCGAACGCTTCGCCGATCTGGGTGCCCGCTACCTCGTCGCCCGAAGCGAGACCGTCAGTCCGACGGGAGGTTGATCGAAACCCCCCAGCCCTCCTCCGAGCGGACAGGCATGGTCGGGATGATCTCTACCCAACCGACGGAGAGCATGCGCGCCATGATCGCCGAGAACGTTCCGCCGACCACGCCGAAGAACATCGCACCCCGGCGCTGATCCCTCGCCTCCTGCCGGGCCTCGAGCTCTTCCCGCGGCACCGGATTCAGGCAGTACGTAGTCCCGGCCCCGACCGTGCACCCGTCGACCTTTCCGAAGCCGACGGACGGTCCGATCGCGTACCCGAGTGCCCCGAACGCAGCACCCCCCAGGACACCGCCTCCCAGCATCCACAGATTCGGATTCCCCTTCTCGGTGCGGCGCTCCAGCGTCACTTCGTCCAGAGCCAGCGTCTCTCGACGGATCGGCGCGGGATCGCAGATCGGTGCGTCACCGTGCATCTCCCCGGCTCGGCAGACCGGCTTTCCCCGGCTGAGCAGCGTGAAGACGTTGCCCTCCACCGAGAGAACACGGCCCACCGTGGCTCCGTTCACGCGCACGGAGTCACCTGCGAACAGCTCGGTTGTCTGCTGGACGCCGTCACCCGCCTGAGCCTCGAGGTCCGCAGCCACCAGCGCCAGCCCGGTGACGGCGACCCTGAGGGCCTCGAGAGGGCGGACTCTTCGTCGTCGGATCAAAGCAGTGATCTTCGGTCAGGGATGAGGCACGCCTTGTGCCCACGTAGACGAAGAACAGGACAGCTAACCCGGCCCAAGGGTTGAGCGATGGGGTGCCCCCTGTCCGTTACGAACCATCTCTCGGCTCAGCGAATCGACATCTCGGCCGCGCGATGCCGGCCTCCTCGAGGCGCCGAACCGAGGCCCCTCATCGATTCGCCGTGACCCTGATCTCCCGGCTTCACGCGAGGCGTAGACCGTATCAGTTGCCCGCCACGTCGAGAGAAAAGGTCCACACTGCCGGTGCGTCCGCATCGGGACGAGCGCCCCGTGTCGCCCGTCCACCGAGGATGGTGACGTACTGGCGACCATCGAGCGCATACGTCATGGGCGAAGACGTGCCGCGACCAACCTCGGCAGACCAGAGCTCCTCTCCGGAACGAGCATCGAAGGCAATCATGCGATCCCCGCTGCCCCAGAAGACGAGGTTGCCGGCCGTCGACAGCGTACCCCCGTTCTCCCCCGTGGACTCCACGCGCCATACTTCACGATTCTCCGCGGGATCCCAGGCCAGAAAAAACGTCGTCGGCCCCTGGATCTCCGGGCGCACGGGGCGGTCACCTCCACGGAAGATCGTCCCCGTGTTCCAGACGCCCTTCGTGTACTCGAGCCGGTCCGTCATCTGGTAGAAGAAGTTGTTGTTCTTCGCGGGCAGGTAGACCAGCCCCGTCTCGCGGTTGAACGCCATCGGTGGCCAGTTGTGCGCACCGGTCGGTCCCGGCGCGAGGTACACCCCCCGGCCGGTCTGACCATACCGGGCCTCCGGCGTCTCGATCGGCCGGCCGGTATCAGGATCGATTCCGGTCGCCCACGTCACGTCGTCCGCAAACGGTTGACCTGAAATGAACTCGCCCGTCACGCGGTCGATGACATAGAAAAAGCCGTTCTTCGGCGCCTGCACGATGACCTGCCGCGTGCGTCCATCGATCTCGATGTCGAGGAGCATGAGGGGCTGGGTTGCCGTGTAGTCCCAGTCGTCGCCCGGCGTGGTCTGATAGTGCCACCTGTACTCACCCGTGTCGCCGTCGAGTGCGACGATCGAGGAGAGATACAGATTGTCTCCACCACCCGGACTGCGGTACTCGCGGCTCCACGGGGAGCCATTGCCCGTGCCGATGTAAAGGAGATTCAGGGCCCCGTCATAAACCATCGCGTCCCAAACCGTCCCCCCACCACCGATCGCCCACCACTCGCCATTCCACGTCTCGGCAGCACGCGCCATCGCCTCACTCTCGAAACCGTCAGCCGGGTTTCCCGGCACCGTGAAGGTCCGCCACAGCTGCTCGCCGTCCTCGACGTCGTATGCCGTCACGTATCCACGCACACCGTACTCCGCCCCGCCGTTGCCGATGACGACCTTGTCCCGGAACACTCGAGGCGCACCCGTGATGCTGTAGTCCTCGCCGGCGGGCGTTGTCTGAACCGTCCAGATCACATGACCGTTGTGACGGTCGAGGGCTACGAGTCGCCCGTCCAGCAGGCCCACGAAAACCTTGTCTCCGTGGATCCCGACCCCGCGATTCACGTCTCCGCAGCACGCTGGTGGCCCCCCTTGTTCTTCATCCGGTATCCCGGGATCCCAGTACCAGAGTTCCGTGCCCGTGCGCGCATCCAGTGCGAAAACCGTGCTCATGGGACCGGTCGCGTACATGACTCCGTCGACCACCAGCGGGGTCGATTCGAGCCGGGCCCCCCGGCGAGAAATGTCATACGTCCACGCCACATCGAGACGCCCGACATTGTCCGAGTTGATCTGCGCGAGCGAGCTGTACCGCTGCTCCCCGAGGTCACCTCCGTGGCCGGTCCATTCCACATCGACCGCAGCCGGCGCGTTGTCCGGCACACCCAGCCCCGGCACACCATCTTCAGCGCGCTCCGGTGGGGCGGATCCGGCGGACGCCGGACGCTCAGCGGGCGACGACACCGGCGGTGCGGTGGAACAGGCGGACAGCGAAACGATCAGTACGAGAAGCGTCGCGATCTTCAGATGCTTCATGAGGCATGACTCCAGGGGAGTGGTCGATGACATCATAGGCCCTTGGACGAGCAGCGGCATCACAATTCCACCCAGACCCCACCCGGTCCCGCATTCACGATGCGGGTTGCACCGACGCTCGATTCCCTCTCCCACGACGCGTGAATGTGACCACATACGACGAGTGCAGGCACCGCCTGCTCGATCGTCTCGAGTACCGCCTGACTGCCCAGGTGCACGCCGGCCGCGGGTTCGTCGACATGCCCCAGTGGAGGAGAATGAGTCACCAGGACAGCACCCGACGGGCATCCCGAAAGAAGCGTCCTCGCCTCATCCTCCGTCAGGTCGAAGCTCCAGGACCCGAACGGCGTGACGGGAACAGCCCCTCCGACCCCCCAGAAGGCCCGTCCCCCGATCACACACCCGGACCCGTGAAGCACGTGAAGATTGGACCGTCCGTCGCTCGCGACGGCGAGTTCATCATCCGACTCCCCGTTGCCCGGCACGATCACCACGGGACAGGCAGCGGCAGCAATCAAGTCCACGACCGGCTGAAGGCCCTTGCGCATCACGGCAAGGTCCCCCGCACACACCAGGACATCCGCATCCTGCGAGCGGTCAACCAGGCTTCGGGTCGCTGAATGGTCGGTGTGAAGGTCGCTGCACAGAAGTAGCTTCATCGGATCCGGAGCTCGGCAATGAGGGGTCGGTGGTCGGAGGCGACAGCCTCTGGCACGACTGAGTGGCTGACAATCTGGATCGGATCAGCCGGGCGGATCATGACAAAATCGATCTCGCGGTCGGGGTTGCCGGATGGATAGGTGAGCGGGGATCCATCCTTCGCGAGGATCACCCAGTCGCGCGCCAGACGATCCAGCACGGGGCTCTCCGGCCTCCCGTTGAAGTCTCCCGCAAGAATGACAG
>Ga0181573_10005242_pt1 | contig 10786 bp, 7 predicted proteins | sample 101ome_25_FD_148643 | JGI IMG/M metagenome (GOLD analysis project Ga0181573, IMG submission 148643) | Coastal salt marsh microbial communities from the Groves Creek Marsh, Skidaway Island, Georgia - 101409BT metaG (spades assembly) | ecosystem: Environmental > Aquatic > Marine > Intertidal zone...
ACACCGCTCGTCACACGTCACACAGTGCGAGGGCGAGGCGAAAAACACCCAGCTCGAGAGAGAGCGGGAAACCGGCGGTTCAAACCGGCGGTTCAAACCGTAAAAATTCGAATAAAGGCGGGAGGGCCGTTGAGAGCGTTGAGATCTCTCGCCGATCGAGATTTTATTTTCGCGCGGAAAATTGTGACAGGTCGGCAACCTTTTCAAGGCTCTGACTGGGGGCACTCAATGCACGCGTCGACGCTTTCACCACGCGCCTCGCCCGTGAGACTCTCGATATCCTTCGTTCCTCTCGCGCTGGTCAGCACGAGACATGCAGCAGGCCCGGGCTCTTCTTCCTCCGACGCGAACAGACCCGCGCCCCGCCCCGCCAAGCTCGGCGCGGCGCTCGGGAAAAACAAAATGGGGCGCGGCGAGGTTGACAACGCGCGCTTCGCCAAAGCGCGTGCCCCGCCGCGTCCGCCTCCTCGCGCGCGCGAGCTCCGGGGACGGCCGCGGTACCGGGGCAAGCGGTGATGCGCACGACGCGGACAAGACCGCGTTCACGATCCTCGCCCGCAACTCCCCGGGCGTCCTACAGGTGCGCGCCGCGTCACGTCCGCCGGTCCTTTTTCAAACTTGCCGCGAAAAAATATCTCCCGCGTCCCCGAGCCGACCGCGACCGCCCTTCCCCCAATCCCCGACGCAGACGATATCCTCCGCGGTCGCCGACGCCGGCTTCAACATCGGATCGCTCAACGCCGCCACGCACCCCACCGACGCCTCCCTGTCGTACGTCACCATGGTCGTCGCCCCGCTCATGCGACCGCAATTCTCCATCGACCTCGGACCCGAGCTGGACGACGACGCGTTCGCGTGGCCCGATTACGACTTCATGTCCGACGTTGGCCCTCATGACAGCCGTACGGGCCCCACCCATACGGAACGCGAGGCTGAGCTCATCGCCGACCTTCGAAGCCTTCCCAGCGTGCGAGACGTGGAGATCGTGCACGACATCGGGGAGGCTGAGCTCACCGCGAGAGACGCGCTCACCGCGGACATGTGGCGCCGGTTCTTCGGCTCGGAAGACGAGGCGCACGCGGGCATCAAGACGATGGTGGAGAAGGACTCCCTCGACGAGGGCGACGCGTTCGAGCCACTGAACGAGGCGCCGGAGGACAGGAACGCGGTCACCGCTCTCGGCACCCCCGACGCGGGCCTCCTGTACCTGGTGCACGATTTCGCCTCGTACCCTTCGTGGGATTTCGCCGCGCACTACGACGCGCTGGCGCGTGATCCGTACGTCGCCAACATCGGCATCGGTCGGTTCAGGGCGTACAGCAAGTACCGTTACTTCTTCCCGTCCCCGTCTACGAACGTCGCCGCCATCGCGACGAACTTCCGGGACGACCTTCGCATGAAGGCTTTTAGCGGCCAGATTGAAGACTTTGACCCCGGCGCGGTTGTGACGCACGGGGGAAGCGTCATGGGCGCCGTCGTCGAGGTCCCGGATCCCAAGTTCAACCAGCCGTCCAAATACAAGTTCACCGGCAGGGAGGATAACGTGGAGGTGGCGTCCGACGATTACTACGAGCACGCGAAGAAGGGGCGGAAGTTTAACCGCGTGACGCCGGCTATGGCGTCGGAGCCGGCGTTTAACGAAATCGTCCACCGCTTTTGCAACTACGTTCGCATGGATCCGCGGTTCGCCCGAAGGCCGTTCCTGGACGTCGGCGTGCACGTCATACGCATCAAATCCGACGAATCCGTCCCGGACATGCGCGGTCAGGTGGTGCCCGAGGGTATGCACCAGGATGGGTTCGACTACATAGCGCTGGGGTGCCTCGGCTCGGTCAACGTGAAGAAGGACTGGAGGACGTACGTGTTCGCCGGTGGACCGGACGGACGCAAGCCGGACGTGGAGACGGAGGAGCCGTTCTTCAGCCACCACCTCGGACCGGGGTCGATGATCTTCCTCGACGACGCCAAGTGCTGGCACGACGCCGACGACCTTCACCAGGCGGACGCGTCAAAGCCGGGGTGGATGGATTTTATCGTCGTCACCCTCGCGGCGGAGGGCAACATGCAGGAGAAGGGCGCGGGGATGTCGGTCCAGTACCTGTCGAGGTGAGCACATCGTGTACAAACAGTTTGGATCACAATTGTTACAACGGTTCGATGTACAACAAGCGAGCAGAGTGTTTTCAGAGAAGAAAGAGCAGAAAGAATTCTTTTGACGGGCGCCCCGTGATCCGCGCCCCATTGTTTTTTGTAATGTAAGACCACCGCGTTTCCATCTCATCCGAGCAGAACCTCGTTAAGCGCGGTGATCAGCGCCGCGACCTCCTCCTCGGTGTTGTAATGCACCAAGGACACCCGCACCACGCCAACCTCGGGGTCGATGTTCAGATCCTCGAGCAGCCTCACCCCGTACATGTTCCCCGAACGTATGGCAATCTTAGACGCGTGCGCCGCGGCGACCACTGACGCGACGGTCACGCCCCCTGTCGTGGGCACGAACGAAAACGTGGGCACCCTCACGCTCGGGTCGTCGGTGAGGGGCCCGATGACGCGAATGAAACCCCGCTCGTGCATGCGCGATAAATAACCGGCAAGGACCGTCTGCGGCGTCTGCTCCAGCCTCGTCATGTATTCGCACGCCGCGACGCACTCCGCGCGCGTCGGGTCGAGATCCCCGGCGATGTTGAGGTCGTCGGGTGCCCTGTCGAGGCTCGGGTCGTTCGGCTGGACGCCGGTGACGAGCCTGCGAATAAAAAACCACGTCAGTCGAATTGCCCATGCAAAGGTAAATAAACTCACCTGCGGAGGTACCCGCCCATGGCCACCAAACCCGCGCACGCCTCGTGCGAACACCCGCCGAGCTCGAACTTGTAGGGCACCTGCTTCGGGTCGATGAAGTAGTGGTTCGGTCCGGTGACGAGCTCCAACGCCTTGGCGCTGCCGAACAGCGCCCCGACGTGGGGTCCGTACACCTTGTAAGGCGAGAAGGCGTACCAGTCCACGCCCCATTCGTCGACCTCGATCGGTCGGTGCGGCGCGAACGCGACGCCGTCGACGATGATCTGGCAGTCCCTCGCCGCCCGGGTTCGAATCACCTCGACGATGCGTGGCAAGTCGATGATCTCGCCCAATAAGTTGGACACGTGGCACAGCGCGACGATCTTGGTGTCCTTGGTGACGATTCGCTCCAGCTCGGCGACGTCGCCGGCGCCGCCGTTCGAGCCCGGATACCACCAGCTCAGCTTCGCGCCCGACCGTCTCGAGAGGTTGACCCACGGCCCGATGTTGGCCTCGTGCCCCGCGCGCTGCACCACGATCTCGTCCCCTACCGAGTGGAGCACGTCGAAGCACGACGCGAGCGTGGCGAGCAGCTGCGTCGACGACGAGCCGAGGATGACTTCGCCCCCCGCGCCCCCCGCGGAGCACGGCCGCACCCCGGCGAACGTCTTGACGAGCTGGTGCGCCCTGTGCACGGTAGCGTCCGCCCTGTCGCTGTGAGGGTACCCCGCGCCGAGTTGAACGTAGTTGTTGCACATGTAGTGGTGCATTGCGTCCGCCACGCGTCTCGGCACCTGCGATCCGCCCGCGTTTTCCATGAACGCCCACCCGTCGTGGTTGGCGTCGGTCAGCGCGGGAAACTCGGCTCGGATCGAGTCGACGGGGAGGTGGTTCCACTTGCGTTGCGGGGCGTCGTCCCCGGCGTCGCGCGCCTCCGCGGCCGGCGTGGACGAACCGGGCGGGGTCTTGCCCTTGGCGTACAGCGAAAAGTATCTCTCGTTCATGTTGGCGTCGGCCGCGGTCGTCGTTCCGTACATGGCGTCGGAGGCTGGGTGCCCACCGGGATGGACTCCCGGTGGCGGGGACATGGCGCCGGTGGGTGACGTGAAGATGCGGTCGACCGGGTCGAACGCGCGTTTACGTCGATGGGCGACGCGCGGTGCGCCCGGGAAGTGTTGGCGCCAACGCTGACCTGGCACGTTTGAACGCGGCTCACAGAACACTCGGAACCAACAACCTGAGAGACGTATTTCCCCGAGGCCTCGGGCTCGGGGGGCTCACACCGAAGATGCAGGTGTGGCGGGCGGCGGCCCGGGAGCTGGTCAAGGATAATGTGGCAATCGTGAGATCCGATGACGGCAGGCGGGTCACTTACCGAGAACTGAAGGAAGCAGCCGTCGCCTATGCGGCCGACTGGGCCGGAGCTTTCGGCTTCGATGTGGGCGGAAGCCTCGAGGAGAGAGGCAGAGGGAAGGCCGTCGGTGTCATGGCGCTCCCTGGCGCGGAATACTGCGCCGCGATGCTCGCCGTGTGGCGGCTCGGATGGATAGCGGTTCCGTTGTCTCCCTCGCATCCCATCGGGGAGCTCACGCACGCGATACGCGAGGCACGGGTGGAGATCATCTTCGTCACCGACAACCTGATTGACAAAGTCGCGGACCTCGAGAGTCCGTCATGCCACGTTCGCCGCTTGAGAGACATCGACGACGTCCCTCGCGATCGCGACGCGGCATCGCGCGACGACTTGACGGCGAGTCCCGAACCCGAACCCGACGACGGCGCCCTCGTCATCTTCACCAGCGGCACCACCGGCGCGCCCAAAGCCGCGCTGCACACGCACGCGTCGCTCGCCGCGCAGGTCGATTCGCTCACGATGGCGTGGGGTTGGAGCTGCGAAGATAAGATCCTTCACGCGCTGCCGCTGAACCACGTGCACGGCATCGTGAACGCGTGGATGTGCGCGCACGCCAACGGCGCGCAGGTGACGTTCTGCGCCAAGTTCTCCGCGACGCAGTGGTGGCGGATCGTCGTCGATTGGAAACAAAATCCGACGACGTTGTTCATGGGCGTGCCCACCATGTACGTCCGTCTGATCCAGGCGTACGACGCCGTGACGAGCGAAGAACGCCGGGCCGAGATGTCCTCCGCCGCGTCCAGGTTGAGGCTGTGCGTCAGCGGGTCCGCCGCGATGCCGGTCCCCGTCGCCAAACGGTGGTCTGAGATCGCGGGCGGCGAAGAGTTGTTGGAGCGATACGGCGCGACCGAGATCGGCATGGCGCTGTCGCAACCCCTGCGCGGGCGACGCGTACCCGGGCGGGTCGGCCATCCTTTACCGGGCGTGGAGGTGAAGATCGTGGATGGGGAGCTTCGAGTCAAGGGCCCGGGGGTGTTCGGTGGGTACGTCGGCAGGCCGGAGGCGACGGCGGCGTGCTTCGACGGAGACGGGTTCTTCATCACCGGAGACGCGACGGAGTACGAGGACGAAAACCTCGGCGGGTACCGGATCATGGGTCGGACCTCCGTGGACATCATCAAGCACGGCGGACACAAGCTGAGCGCGCTGGAGATCGAGTCCGCGGTGTTGGAGCACCCCGGCGTGGGTGAGTGCGCGGTTTGCGGCGTTCCGGACGACGTCTACGGCGAGATCGTGGGGTGCGTGCTCGCGCCCGCGTCCGTGAATGCGGACGGCGCCCCGGTCTCGCCGCCGCCCACCGCGGAGGAGCTGCGCGCGTTCCTGAGAGACGGGTTGGCGAGTTACAAGGCACCCAGCGTGGTCGTGGTCGTGGACGCCGTGCCGCGCAACGCGATGGGGAAGGTGAACAAGCGGTCGCTGGTCGGGCTCTTCGGCTCGAGGTGATACGTTTAGAGACGCGAACATATTACATACGGGTAACTCTTACGCTGACTAACTCATCAGGCGCCGTTCCGTCTCCGTCCCGCCGTCGTTGGCCGATTTTTTCGCCTTCGGTCCAGCCTTGCGCGGCGCGCTTCCCCCTCCTTTGTCCCCCTCCTTTGTCTCCGTCCCCGCGTCATCGCCGCCACCCGTCCACAATCCCAATCCGCTGATGTTGAGCTCGGACGCATCCGCCGGGTGCCCCAGCTCCCTCAGCTGCGCCATCATGCCTATCGCCGCCACCTTCAGCTTGCGGTTCTCCGTCTCCAGCCGCTCGTTAGACGCGCTCAGATCCACGATTATCTGGGGAACACGGCGCGCGATTCGGGGCGGGTCAGTCGTCTCGGCACGAGAGCGCGAGGGAGATATTTTTTGTGCCGGCGTTCGTCCTGTTTAGGGTTGGGCGCGTGACGGGCGGGTTCGCGAGCGTACCTTCTCCTTGACGTCCTCCCTGTGTTTGCTCATCCCCTCGCGAATATCCCTCGCCGCCTCGACCCTGTGCCTCCTCGCGGGCGGCGAGAAGTCTTGGCTGGAGAGGAAGAGGACGAGCAGTATGATGCCCAAGACGTACCCGCGGCTCTGCTGTTGGGCCCGCTCCGCGGCCGCGGCGTTCGTGCCGGGAGGCGGGATGAACATCCCGCGTTCGAGGCGGACGGTGGGATCGGTGAGTTGACTGAGCGGAGTCGGCGGTGACCCGGTCGCTCGAGGGGTCGCGACGCGTGTGAAACGCGCGGCGCTCTCTGCCTGAGACGGGGCGCGCCTCACGAGTAAAAGTATTTTCCCAGGCGGCCAAAGACGAGATCTGCGGAGATTTGCTCTCACACTCGCTGGGCGAGGCGCACACGGGCACGGAGGAGGGCGATGACAAAGTTCGACGGCTTGCAGATCTCGCACCGGCGGGGTCGAAGGGTGGCGGAAGACCACGGCGTGGATCACGACGTCAAGCTCCCCGCGGGCGGGCTGGAGGTGACCGACGACGGATGGTTGCGCGTCGCGCAGCCGGACAACGTGGGCGTGTGCTCGGGAAACTCCGCGGCGCGGCTGGGCGAGTTGGATCCGCCGTGCGTGTTCTTCGAGCTGGAGCGATCGGACGGGTCGGACGTCGGCGTCATCTGCGTGGAGGTTTGCAACGACAAGGCGGCGCCCAAGTGCGTTCGCGCCTTCATCGATCGATGCGAGGAGCTGGTGCCCTTCGACCCGAGCGACGGCGGCGGCGGATACGTCGGGGCGCCGATCTCGTTCGACGGCATCGCCGCCGCGCACGTGGCCGCGACGCCGCCGACGGCTAACGGCGTCGCGCGAAACAAGCTCGCCCGGGCGCGGCTGGAGGTTGAGTGGAGGGGAGAGGAGACCAACAGGTTCGTCGCGTCACATCGCTCATCCGCCGCGTCGCTCGTGGCGTCCCTCAAGTTAACCGACGGGTCGTTCGCCCTGATGTTCGGCTCGGAACCCTCGTGGGATGTCTCGCAGGAGAGACAGGCGATCGGGCGCGTGCACAGGTCCCCGGACGACGACGAGAGCGCTCGCGTCGCGGACGAGTTGAAGCGCGCGGCGGCTGCGGCCATCTTAACCGCCGACGGGGGCGACGCGGCTACGGCTCAGAGCGCGGGCGCGGGTCACGGCGGACGCGAGGCGCTCCGCGTGCGATCGTGCGGCAGCGTCCTCGACGACGTCGGGGGTAGGCCATTCCACGCCGTCCTCGCTGCGTCCCTACGATCCGTCAGGGAGGCGATGGATAAGATCTCGAGTAGGTTCGAGTCGAGGGACGCGACGCGAAGGCGGATCGAGGCCGAGTCGGAAGCCGTCGGGAGGGACGTGGAGGACGCGCTGGCGTACGCGCTGAGTCAGAAGCGCAAGGCGGCTGAAGAGGAGGCGCGCGAAAACGGCGGTGGGACCGGGGTCGGGGGTGAACAGCGGAAGAGACCGACGATGGCGGCGGATTGGGACACGCTCGGCCAACTGCCCAGCGACTTTTCCGACTCGGACGAGCCTTGACGGCGCCGAGTGACTCGCGAGGCGCCAAACAGGCGAGGACGGACGCGAGTTTTATATATACGCTCATGTGTATTAGCCGAGTAAATGCTACTCGCTCGAAATCAATCACCCTCCATGCCTCTAGGCGCCGGCTCGATCTATTACCGAGTCGCGCCTCGCAAAGGCATCATCTCGCACAACGTTCCCAACAGTCGCGGCTAGGCTATCGGCCCACCGCTTACTTCCACCAGGGCTCGAGGCCGGTGCGGAAGTCGGTCTCGGTCCAGGGGGAGAACACGACGACGTCCGCCTCGTTGATGTTGGCGTGCGCGAGGGCGAGGGAGAGGGGCGCGGGGCCGCGGATCACCTTACCCTCGTTGTTGTACTGGGAGCCGTGGCAAGGGCACTTGAACTTGTTCTCAGCCTTGTTCCAGGGCACGACGCAGCCGAGGTGGGTGCACACGGCGTTGAGGCCGTAGTTCTCGATGGTGCCGTCATCCTTGACGATGATGTAGGTGGCGTCACCCTGCGTCGGTCGAAGGGAAGGGGGAGGTTGGAAGGTCAGCGGAGGTGCCCGAGAGCGCGCGCGTTATTTTTCCACCACTGGCAAGCAGTGGCGCTTATCCGGGTGAGGGGGTAAAATCGGAGCCGCGTTCCGGGGGACTTATCCACGCGACGCGCGTCACGAGCGGACGCGATCGCGGGATGCGCGCACGCGTGTGCGCGTGCGATGGCGCAAACTCGCCGATCGCGGTTCGTTCAACGCGCATGCCGCACGCGCGGCGCGCGCGGCGACCCCCGCTCACACCGCGGCCCGAACGATCGATTTGCCAACTGTCATACTCTGAATACGCACCTTGAGGCCCTGGGAGAGGGTGCGGTCGCCCGCGAGGTGGGTCTTGAGCCACTCCTTGGACTTGACGTCGTTGCCGTTCTTGTCCTTGGCGGGCTGGCCAGCACCACCGCCACCCGCGCTGTTAGTTGAGGGGAGAGGTGGGAACGCGACGGGTCAGTCGGATGTCCAAGGCGCGGAGTGCGTCGAGCGCCCCCAATGATAGCGATCAGTGTGACGTTGCAAAGATTTTCCCGGACCCTAGGCGCGCGGAGTACGCGCGCCACGCGACTGCGCGATCGAGACTCACCTGGGGGGCACGAAGAAGTAGGCGTAGCCGCCAACGAGGGAGGTGGCGGGGAGGCCGATGGCGCCGACGAGAAGGAGGTTCATCACGTTGCGCTTGCCCATGTCGGGGACCTCGCCGGAAGCGGCAGAGGCCTTCACGGTGCGGGCCACAGCCTTGGGCGCGGTCGCGGCCTTCTTGTTGAGGCCGCGGACGTTGCACCCGAGCTTGGCAGACATGGTCATGGAGGTCATGGAAGCCATGGTATTGACTTTCCACTTGACGGTGTGTGTCGTTATGACGTTCCCGCGCGTTCTCCGGGCGCGCTTAGAGGCGATCCGGGATAAACCAGAGTCCAGCCAAAACTCAGCCGGTCTCTATCCTGTCCTGCAGCCATCAGCCAATCAGATTTCGCCGCTGCTCGTTTTTCGGTATGGGGAAAATTGGCGGTTTGCGACTGGAAAAATCAAAAAATTGGCGCCGATACCAGCTGACGAGAAGGTTCGAATCGGCGTGCCGGGGAGAGGAAAGAAACGTGCAAAAAGGTGCCTTCGTAGAATTTGTTCAACGGCCCACCGAGTTCAGAATTGCGCGCGCGCAGGCCACGCGGACCCACGCGGACCGCTCACCGCCGTTCCAAAACGCACCAAAGCACTCCTGACACGCGACTGCCTTCAAGCCGAGCGACATGGAGACTCCCGGGAAGAAGCCCAAGAAGTCCATGTACTACAAGATGATGCGCAAGGCGGGATTGAAGAAGAAAATGGAGACGGATCCGACGCAGTGGGCGCAGGAGACCCCGGCGCCGCCGTCCAAGAGCGGCGCCAAGTCCATGAAGATGGGCGATGTCGTGAGGACCGAGGGCCACGGCGGCGGCGTCGCGGCCGACGGGCCGGTCGCCGCGATTAATCCCAGGCGCCGGAGGGACAGCGAGAATCGCAAGTCGGCCGAGGCGAAGACCGCCTTTGCGCTGAGGGGGATCATCGCGGTGTCCCTCGTCGCGTTCGTCGCCGCGGCGACGAAGGACCCGGCGGGCGTCGCGTCGGTGGTGCACGCGGCGCTGGACAAGAGCAGGACCGCCATGGCGGTCTGCGCGCTCGCGGCGGTGTCCACGAGGCCGCGCCTGGGCTTCGCGATTGTCGTCGCCGTCGCCGCGTGGACAATCGCCGCGCACGCGCTCCATCTGCCGGGCCTTCACGACATGTCCGTGCTCACGAGCCTCGTCCCACCCGCCGTGTGGGACAGTTCGCCGGTGGGTTTCGTGAAGCTCGCGCTCCTCGGCGATCACAAGTGAGGTTGGAACGAGTGAGGTTGGATCGAGAAGAAGAAGCCGGGGGTTCGGACACGACCACTGCGACTAATAATACGCCGACGCGACGCCGACGCCGTGGTACATAGAAACGCACGCAGAAGCGCCGATGCTAATGCTAATTCTCATACGTCATCTCCTCCGCTCTTCTGTCTTTGATGGCTCTCATCCGCTCTTCCATCTTTTCCCGCTTGTCCAACTCGGCTAACATGTCGAGCACCTGCTCCTCCGTCAACACCGGCGGATCGACGTGCTCCGGCTGGGTCTCCCAGTGTTTCGTCCACGCCACGTCCAGCCGATTCGTCGCCACCTCGAGCCACGCCGTCGAATCCAACTGCGCCGGGTCGAAGAGCTGCGCCAGGTGCGCGGAGTGCGGCGCCATGCCCTCGCTCGTGCATCCCCGTCCCGCCACGTTCCGTCCCAGCACCGCCGCCAGATCCTCCATATCGAGCACGTTGTACGCCACGTGCTTGGAGAACTTCCAGCTGAACTGGTCCTTCCGCCGGAGCAGCCCGGCGGTGAACGACTCCTTCTCCTCGTGGCTCAGCACGCCGTACACGAGCCCGTAGAACCTCTTGACCTCGTCCACGTCCTTGCCGACCTCGCAGAGCTCCAGCTTGTACGTCAACAGCTCGCACGCCCTGTCGTTGTTGGCTATGAACACGAGGAGCAGCAGCCGCACGGTGTTCTGCTTCGACGCCACGAGCTCGTCGT
>Ga0181573_10005244_pt1 | contig 10780 bp, 5 predicted proteins | sample 101ome_25_FD_148643 | JGI IMG/M metagenome (GOLD analysis project Ga0181573, IMG submission 148643) | Coastal salt marsh microbial communities from the Groves Creek Marsh, Skidaway Island, Georgia - 101409BT metaG (spades assembly) | ecosystem: Environmental > Aquatic > Marine > Intertidal zone...
GTCGAGTCGCGCGCCGCGGCCGCCATCGCCGCCGCCCCCCGCGTGTCCAGGACGGACATGATGTGATGACCGCCGAGATCGGGAACGCTGCCGACGGGCATACCCCCAGCCCCGTAGGACCCGGCCGCCCCGTGGGATCCCACCGGCATGGCACCGGCCCCGGCCCCGGCCGCCCCGGCGGCGAGGGGGGCAGAGAGGGGGGACGCCGACGGGATGCTGGGAAGGCCCCCCCCGGCCCCGCCGGCGCCCCCCGCGACGCCCAGCCCGCCTCCCCGCGCCAGGGCCGACATCAGGGCCCCCGAGTGCGGCGTGACTCCGAAGGCGACGGCGGGGTCGGCGGACGCGGAGGGGGCGGCGCGGGCGGCCGCGATGCCGCCCATGGGCATCGGCGCCGACACCGGCATCGGCGCCGCCGTGCCCGCGACCGCGCCCGCGGGCCAGCCCTCCTGCCGCGCCGTCGAGGCCTCCTGCGCCTGCGCCAGAGCCGTCTGCATCGCCTGCGCCGCGACGAGCTGGGTGCCCGGAGAGGCCTCCAGGAAGGTGGGGGCGAGGGGGCTCTGCCCCGGGACGAATCCCGGGGCGCCGCCGGGTCCGACAACGCCGCCGCCGATTAACGAAGGGGTGGGGAGGACGGGGGCCGCGACCGCGGCGACGGGGGTGGCGGCGGGGATGGGCTGCCAGCCCGCTCCGACGGGGACGGGGGCCGCGGCCCGGGGGGCCGCCGCCTCCGCCGGCCCGGCGTCGGCATCGCCGTCGCCCCCGTCCATGTCCGCTCCCGCGGCCCCCATCGGCCGCGGCACCGGGTTCCCCGCCGGCGCGGCCGCCCCCAGCCCCACCGGTTCGGCCGGCGGCGGCGTGTAGGGGCCCAAAAAGGGCTCGCCCCGCACGAAGGGGTGCCCGCTCGCCTGCCGCGGCGTCCACCTCTGCCCGGGGTCCAGGTCGAGGAGTCCCCGGAGCAGGTCGAGCAGAGACGCCCTCTGTTCCCGTTCGCGCGCCTGCTGGGCCTTGCTGAGGCCGCTCCGGTAAGGGTAAGACGCGAGGATCTCGGGGAGACCCGTGTGCTTGAAGTACCTCTTGCCCTGCGGCGCCGCGAGCCGCGCGTGGCGTTCGAAGTCCTCCTTGTCCCGGAGGATCCACCCGCCGGGGGCGCGGTGACGCCCCCCGGCGGCGGAGGTGGAGGGATCGGCGCCCGAGGAGGTGGGGTCCGTCGGGGTCGAGGGGGCGCCGGGCGCCGACGGCCCGGCGCCGACCGCGCCGGTCGTCCTGGCCGTGCCGCCCTCGGCACCCTCCCCCTCGGCCGCCCGCCGGTAGAAGCGCGGCGTTGCCTTGGCTGCCGCCAGCACGTGCTCCGGCGGAGGCCCCAGCATCTCCGCGATCCGCGTCATCAGGTCGTGCTCACTCGCCCCCGGAAACAGCGGCAGCCCCAGAAACAGCTCGGCGGCAATGCAGCCCAGGCTCCACATGTCGATGGCGCCCGTGTAAGGGTGCCGCAGGACCACCTCGGGCGCCCGGTAGAAGCGGCTCTGAATGTACGAGTACACCGTCCGTCCCTCGAAGCACGCGCTGCCAAAGTCGATGACCTTGATCTCCCCGCAGTTGAGCGTCTTCAACAGCACGTTTTCCGGTTTCAGGTCGCAGTGCACAATGGAGGATTGCCGCAGCACGTCGAGCGCTCCGAGAATCTGTCGGAGAAAGACCCTCAGCAAATTGACGGAGAGACCACGGAAGCGATTGTGACGGATCAAGTCGTAGAGGTTCACCGAGAGGACCTCGAACACCAAGCAGAGGTGGGACCGGTGGACGAACCAGTCGGTGAGGCGGACGATGTGGTGCCGGTCGTGGGGGTCCCCTCTGCTATTGAGCAGCTGGAGCACCCCGATCTCAATCTTGCCCTGGTGGTAGTAGGCCGGTAAGTTCTTGATCACCTTGACGGCGTGGGCGGCGCCCGTGTCGGTGTCAGTGCACCGCACTACCTGGCCAAAGGTGCCACTGCCAAGGGTGTCGCGGACAATGTAGGCGCGGCCAGTGGAGCTGCCCTCAAGGCTGTCTCCGACACGGAGGATGAGGTCAGCGTTGACGTTGTCGTAGCCGTCGTTGTCGTGAGGGTCGCTTGGAGTGGTCAGGGAGGACCTGGGGGATGAGTTGGGAGAGGGGGTCGGCGGACGGCACGAGACAAAGTGGACCACGGACAGGGCGTCGCCACTGTCCGCGGTCCATGCATGGTGTCCTGAAGGTGAACGGGCGCGGCACAGAGCGGCGGCTCTTCGGGTGGCGGAAAAGGCCCGCTTCAGCGGCTGGGTCTCCACCGCAAGGAAATTGCGGCGGGCGTCGCCCAGCGGAGAGCCGCCGGGGGGGGGGCGGCCGGCCGAAGCGGTGCATGTCCAAGGTGCCCGCTGACGGCGACTCGCCCGTGGGACGGCGGTGAATTGGCATCTTCCTGGGACGTCTCAGCCATATTCTTCGCGCGGGCCACTTGGGCCGACCGCGGGGTGAGCGTCGAGACGGCGGAGGACTCCCCAAGAAAGTCGCCCAGTAGCAGAGGTGTACGAGTCTCGAGGCGACCCCAGGTGACGCGGCGACCCCCCTCAGGTGGAGTGATCGCATCATCATGAAGGCCGTCGCTGTTCAGCCCGCTGCCGCCCCCGCGCGAGCCGCGTATCGTCCTGCATCGGTCCGCGTGGGCCGTGTCGTCGCGCCTCAGGCCGTGCCCCTCCGCGTTCCCGTATCGGCGCCCCGCCCTGTCTTCGGGTCGTCAATCTTTTCTCCTATCTTCGAAGAGAGGGCTCAGAGGCTCGTGGTCGCCGCGGATGGCGAGAGGGGGCGGTCTGGGCCGCGCCAACACGACGCATGATGAGGCCGCTGTCGTTGTCGCCACTCGGCTTGCGGCGCCATCGCGCAAGAAGCGCCGGATGTTCGCTTCCCGACCCTTTTGCTGCACTTTGCCCTTGACCTCGGCGCGACTCAAACCCCGCCCCTTGACCCCCGCATTCGCCTGCCGTGTCGAACGGTCCGAACCCCCGAATTGCCCCCCCCTTTCGCAGGCGCCCGTCTCGGCGAGTCCGGCCGCACCAACCTCCGCCGCGCCGCCGCCGCGCTGCGTCGTCTCGGGTGGGCCTCGTTCTGGATCCAGCTCGTCCTCGTCGCAGTGTCCATCGTCATTTCGGTTTTCTCCGTCGCATTTACCCGTGAGACGAGTCAGAACCTCACGCTGGGTTTCGCCCTGTTTGGCATCGCTTGCGGGATGATTAGCGTGTTCTGGGCGTTTGGGTACACGCGGCTCAGTCGGACGCTGTACCGGCGAGGGGCAGGGAGGGTCTCAGGGGGTCGCGTCACTCTCCGCCAGCGCTTCTCGTGCTGCTTGCCGAACCTCCCCTCTTCTCCTCCCCTCCTCCGCCCCCAGCTTCCTGGCCTCTCTCGAGTCCACGACCGTCGACTCCGGGGACGCCTCCAACGCCCGCGAGCCCACGCGTGAGGACGTGAGCGCGCGGCTCACTGCGGGGTCCTTTCTCAACATTCTGGGTTGCGGCGCTACGCTCATCGGCCTCCAGGCCACCGTCGGTCTCCTCGTGGCCAAGACGTTGACCACGGCCACCGCCAACCCGTTCTTGGCGGCGCAGAGCCAGAGCGGGGTGGGGCCAGTACTCGCCCTCGATGTATTCTTGGTGCAAGCCTGCACCAACACGGTCTTGTCCCACTTTGTCTCCCTGGTCATCACGCTCTGGCTTCTGCGAGTCGTCAACACGGGGACTGGGGTGCCGCCGCCCACGGCGCAGGTGCGGGGGTAGCCGGTGGTGTGCAAGGGGGCTGAAAAGTTGGGGGCGGATAGTTCATTGTACCTCGGGGTGCACCGAGTCCCGACTCTCCCACAGTTGACGAGGCGACTTTCAGCACCCCTCCGCATCCCTACCCTCCCTCCGTGTAAAAAATCGATATCTATCTCTTTGAGCCACGCACAGAGATCTCGAAACACGTGAATCGACCTCGTACTACGGAGAACACCCGCACCGACCGCCTGAACTTGCTGTTGATCCCAGTCTCCGCGTCCCTCGTAATTTGTGCTCGATTCGGCAGAAGATGCGGACTCAATGTACAGATAATGCGCGATCAGTCCACACTTTGTCCGACGATCCCCCCGTATCGTCCTCTGCGGGCTCCGGTCCCATCCCCCTCTCTGCGGTCCCCCGCCCCCCCCCCCCCCCGCCGCGCCCCCCCCCCCCCCCCCCCCCCAAGTCTGCCGCCCCTGCCCGGCGCGGCGGCGCCACCGGGGCCCCCGCTCGCGTCCGCGTCAGTGGTGTGCCCGCCACAGAGGCCCGCCGTGTGGCGCGCGCATGGGCTGGCTGGGCGTGCTCGTTTGGCGCATCTCCCTGGATTGTCCGCAAGTTCAACTTGGGCTTTGCCAGCAACGCGGCCGTCTGCCGCCTCCTGCTGGCGGTGGGCGCGGCGGCGATGAAAGGGGTCGCGGACGTCGCGACGCCGATCCCCCCAGCGAGCACGCCGACAGGACCAGTCGTCCCCCCTGTCCGCGCCGCCGCCCTCGCCCTCGCAAGCGCGTGCCGCGTCGCAGCCGGCGGCCTTCTGCGCCGCGAGGGGCGGCCGCTCGAGCCCGTGACTCTAGGTCGGGTCCTGACGTTGCCGGCCTCCGTCCGGGCCGTGACCGCCCCCGCCCCCACTCTCGGCGACCCCGTCTGCGTCGCAATCGGGACCCCGCAGCCCCGCCTCGCCTGGCGGTCCCTGCCCCCGCCGCCGGGGCGGGGCGCGATCGTCGACCTCGTCGCCGCCCTCGCCGACACGTCCGCCGACGACGCCGCGGCCGACGCGATGCGGGGCGCCCTCGTCGCCGCGACGGTTCGCTGGCTGCTGAGGGAGACGGCGAGACAGAACGGAGCCGGTGCTGTGGGGCGCGCGCGACGCCCGACCCCGCCGACCCAGCCGACGAGCCCACCGACGAACCCTGTTGCGCCCAGTATCACCACGACCGACTCCCTCACTCGGCCGAGCGGAGCAGTTTCGTCGCCGTCGAGGCCGGCCGGGACCCCGACGCGACGGCCGGCCCTGGCGTGACCCCCGGCGGCCCATCGGCCGCCGTGGCGAGCTGGGCGGACGCCGCGCCCCTCCCGGCCGCCGCTGGCCTGCCGTCCGACGACGACGTCGGCGTCGCCGCCGCCGCCCTGGCGCCGGCGGCCCAGCTCGCCGCGCCCGTCGCTCCCGTGGTGACCGGGGGGCGGGGCGATCCCTGCGCCGCCCCTCTCGGCCTCCCACCGTCGATTTCACCCATGCCTCCCTCGACCTCGCCCTCGCCCCCCGGGCCTCCGTCCCCGGTCGCCGCCGCGCCCGCCGATCTGGCCCCCGCGGGGCCTCCGCCTCGGTCGCCGCCTCCCGCGCGGCCCCCGGCCGCTCGCTGGACCCACACACCGCCCCCCCCGCCCACGAAGCCGCGCGTCGAGGCCGTCGGAGGCGCGCCACTGTGTTCCGTCACCCCGCCCCCTTCCGAGGCCGCCGCCGCGCGGGAGGCGCTTCGGGCCCTCGCCGACGACGGAGGCGAGTCCGACGAGTTTGGCGCGGGTCGGGCGGGGCTGTCCGCGCCCTCGTGGCGACCAGCCCCCCTCTCTGCCGGCCACCTCGGCACCGGGTGGAGTCCCACACCCGCCTCCTCGCCCTTGCCTCTGGTGTTCCCGCCCACGCCAACGACGGCGGACGACGCCCCCGGGGGAAGCGGTAAACGACGCCGGGGCCAACTGGGAGGCTGCGACGACGAGGACGGGGCCTTCCTGGACCGGCGCCCGCGGCCCGTCCCGCCGGGCGCGCTAGGAGCGCGCGTCGCCGCGGCGTCGTTGCGCCCCCTGCCGACGCCGCGGCTGCCGCCCGCGACCTTTGGGGGGTTCGAGTGGGTGTGCGGCGGGGAGGCGGGTTGCACGATTGACCGATGGACGGGGTGGTGAAGGGCAAGCGCTGCCCCCTGCCCCTCTTCCTCACCGCTCTTCCTTCCCCCCTCTCTCTCCTCGATGGTTCTTCCGCTTGGGCCCCCGACGGAGGTACCATGCCCCCCCCCGATCGCGCCCGCCTCCCCCATCCACCTCGTCACCCCCCACGGCCGTCCCGTCGTCGTTGAGCCGTTCCACAACCCGGAGCTTAGCGGTGCGGCTGCGCGGATTGGCCCGCGTCTCGTCTTCGTCGGCGACGATCGGGCGCCGCGTAACGATCCGAACGAGGGGGGGGGGCGGGTCCGCGGCGCCCGGAGCGCCGGCGGCCGAGCCCGCCCCGCCCCGCTCCGCGCGTTCGGCGGCGCGCTCGGCCCGCGCCGCCCTGAGCTCGAGCGCCGCCCGGCCCTCGACCGCCGACCCCGTCCCGACCCTCGTCCCTCCCCCCGTCTCGTCAGTACCCCCCGGTCGCCACAGGTCGTCCCCGTCCCCGTCGACCACGCCGCCCGCCACCGAGAGGCGGAGGAACGCCCGCTTGACGAGGCGATCCTCGAGCGAGTGAAACGTGATGACGCCCAGTCGACCTCCCGGCCGGAGCGCCCCCACGGCCGCCGGCAGCGCCGCCTCCAGGGCGCCCAGCTCGTCGTTCACGCACAGACGAATCGCCTGAAAGGCCCGGGTGGCGGGGTGGGGCCTGCCCCCTCTCCCTTTGCCCCCTCTCCCACCCCTGCCCCCGGCGACGACGGGCAGCCCAAGCGCGCGGACCAACCCGTGCGTTGTCGTGATGGGCGCCGTCGCCCGCGCCGCCGCCAGGTTTGACGCGAGTTTCCGCCACCCCCGGTCCTCGCCGAGGTCGCGAAAGGCCGCGGCGAGGGCGTCCTCGGGCCACCCGTTCACCACGTCCATGGCGGTGATTCCGCCCGTGTCGGTCGACGAGTCCATCCGCATGTCCAGCGGTCCGTCTCGACGGAAGGAGAAGCCCCGATCGGGGTCGTCGAGCTGCATCGAGGAGACGCCGACATCCAGCAGCACGGAGTCGACGGGGGTCAGGGGAGGGGGGGGGGGGGGGGGGGAGGCGGAGGGCGCGGGCGCAGCCCTCCCGTGGCCAACCTCGGCGAGCGCGGCGCCCAGACGTCGAAAGTCGGATCGCACGAAGGTGACTGTCGCGTCACGGGAAAGGCGGTCGCAAGCGGCCGGGGCGAGGCGGTCGCCGGCGATGGCAAGGGCGACGGGGTCGCGGTCGACGCCGACGAGCGTCGCGAGCCGACCGGCGCGGCCGAGGACGGCTCGGGCGTGGCCGCCGGCGCCGAGGGTCCCATCGACGTGGACGCGCACGCCGCCGGGGACAGGGTTGTCGTCGATGAGGGTCTTGAGCACGGGCTCGAGAAGCACGGGGAGGTGAGGCTCGGAGGAGGCGGAGGAGGAGGACGCCGCCGACGTCGAGCGGGGCGGCGGCAGCGCCTGCGAGGGAGAGAGGCAGCGGTGAGGTGGCGTCGAGGCCGCAGCGCGGGCCAGGGTCGCGGGTGGCGGTCTTAAGCGGATGTCACTGCAATTTACCTCTTCCATCTTGCCTTAATGTACAGCATGCGCGGGCTCCATGCCACGAAGAATGCCGAGTAGCTAGTAGGAGGCGCGCCAACGACGAGCGACGCGACGGCCGCGGCCGTCCGCCGCCGTCGGGCCAATGGGCCGCCGCTTCGCGCGGCGGCGCAAGCGAGAGGACGCACGACCTACAGCTCGTGAGCCCCTCCCAGGGGACTGCCGGCCGATTGGGGGGAAGGACCTCTCATCCTCCGCTTTCCGGCACCTCGGGTCGACCCGTGGAGCCACCCCCCCTCATTTGGCCCAAGGCCCCCGCGGAAGCCACCCCCCCGACCCACCCCCTTCTGCCCCCCTGCTACCCCCAAGCTCGAGCCCAGGCGGCACGAACAGCACGCTCGCCCAGTCCCCCCCCTCGTCGTCCCCCTCGCCGCGCGCCGCGCGGTCCACCGCCCGCTCCATCCTCCCCACGACGTCCTCGAGCGCCCCCACCTCGATGCGCGGCGGGCGCAGCCGACCCCGAAGCTTCTCCAGGGCCTTCACCTGCCGCGAACGCCGCTGCGCCGCCCGGTCCAGCTTGAGCTCGAATCGCCGGAGCGTCCGCGACGACACGCCCGCCCCGGCGGCGTCGTCGTCGTCGTCGTCGTCGTCGTCGTCGCGCCGGGCCGACGCCGACGTCGACCCCGGGGGCGCCGACGGGCCCTCCACCGCCCCCCCCGGCCCCGCCGCCGCCTTGGCCCGCGCCCTCGCCACGTCGGCCCGCAGGCGATCCACCTCCGCGTCCAGCTCGCCCAGCCGCGCCTCTCCCGCCGCCAGTCGGCCCGCCAGCCGGGCGTCCCCCGCGCTCCCGACCGCGGCGTCGAGGTCGGCCCGGCTGAGAAACAGCGGGTAGAAGCGCGATCCGCCCTGGGTCACCGACAGACCCTCGGCCTGGAACACGGGGCATCCCTGGAACCCGACGACGGGAGCGAGGGCCTCGTCGCCGTCGTCGTCGTCGTCGTCGTCGCGGCGGCCGCGGTCGTTCCCGCCGCCGGACGCCGACGCCGCCGCCTTGGACCGCGCCTCGGCCCGTCGGGCCGCCTCCTCGGCCCGCTGCTGTCTCAGCAGGGCCACGGCGTGCCGGACCTCCGTCGGCGCGGGGACCAACCGGAACCCCACTCCCCTCAGCTCTCGCGTCGAGGGGGCCCGCAGAAAGTCGTAGACGCGGTCGAGCCCGACCCGGACCACGCGGCTCCTGGCGGCGAGGGCGGGGGCCGACTCGGCGACGCGGGCGACGACGGCCTCGGCGCCCGACTGGTCGAGGAAAAAGAGGCCCTGCGAGAAGGGGGACGCGGGGAGGGGCCGGGGTCGGGGTCGGGATCGGCGCGACGAGGCCCCCCGCGTCCGCCCTCCCCTTTCCCTCCCCCGCGTCCCCACGCCCCCCCTCCTCCTCGCCAGCTGCCTCGGCTGCCGTGGCTTCCCCCCTGCGGCTCCCACGTCGTCCGCTCCCCCCGAGTCGTCGCTGACGAGGACGAACTCCGACGCGTCGTTGACGACGGTGAAGAGAGGAACAGCCTGAAGACGGGACCGGACGAGGTCACGGGGGACGGCGGCGGCGGCGGCGGCGCCCGACGTCGTGGGAGGAGCGGTCGCAGCCGGGGCCTCGGCGGCCTCGGCGGCGGCGGAGCCGGAGGACTCGGCGGCGGCGGCGGCGGGGGCCTCGGCGGCGGCGGCGGCCTCGGCGAGGGTGGGACGGCCGGGACGGGAGAGGGCGCCCTCCACCCCGGCGTCGTCCGTCGCGGAGGGGGAGACCTGGCGACGTTTCGACTTCCGGGGCGCGCGGGGGTTACCCCCAGCATCGGCGAGGTCGGCCAGCGAAGGGGCCGAGGGATGACAGCCCCCGGGGGGGGGGCGGGTCCAGGGGAGGCGGGGTGGGCCGGCAGCAGCGTCCGACACGCGACCAAGGGGCGCTGGCGCAAGGCCGTTGAGGCCGTTCGACGTACGGGTGCGAGGGAGCTCGAACCGTGCCACTTGGAGAGGGGGAAACGCCGACTTCCGCACAACATCGATGCGCTCCTTCAGGTGGATGGCAGTAGCGATGGCGCGACGCGCCGCGGGGTGTTCCTTCAGCCCATTGACGAACGCCAACGAGACGGCCGACGGAAACCAGTTCTGGGCCGCCAGTGGGCCAGGCGGCGGAGCCTGATTGGCATCCATCGCGGGCATGGTTCGTCAACTCGCCTCTCAAATCTCGGGAGGGCGCGGCTTTATCTGCTGGGCGGCTCGACCGTGACTCAACTACCCCAGCCGCTTTCGCCAGCGCTCGGCGCGGTGCCCGAACGGCCGCTCCGCCACCCTCGCGAGCCTGTCGACTGCGGTGCCGAATCCCGTGGTGGGGATTCCGCGCCAGATGGGTACGAGACGGCGCCGAGCTTCCCCCCGCCCCCGCCTGGGCCTCGCCTCGGTCGTCGACCCCCTCGTAGCATTCCTCACTGCGCTGATTGTCCTTGTCGTTCCTTTCTCCGCCCCGCTCGACCCCCCCGGCCCGACCGTAGCCCTCGCCACCGTCCTCGGCCTGTCGGCGTGGGCGGCGGGGGCGGCGAGCTACCCACCGGGGGGTGGAGTGTCGCCGAAGGGCAAGGGGGCTGCTGCCGCTGCTGCTGGATTGAACGCAGCCCCCCTCGGCGCTGTCGATTGGAGTCGCTTCGGCCGGGCCCTGCTGGTTGATGGACCCGCCAGCGAAAGAGAGGGCGCAGCACTGGGCGCGGTGCACGGGGCGCTGCTGGGATGCATCGTCGGCGAGTCCATGCGGTGGATCGGCGGCGGGCGGCGATGCGGTCCATGCGGAGGCGGCAGCGGAGGCGGCGGCGGCGGCGGGCGCGGACGGTCGTGCCACCGACCGCCCCTCCCACGCACCCCCCTCATCCCCCCCAGGAGCGGCGCTGATGGCCCTTGACGCGCGAAAGGAATGGCAACGGTACCCCCTCCCGCCCGCGGCGGGGACGGCAGCGGGGACCGCCGTCGGTGCCGTGGCGGGGTGGACGGGCGTGGCCGCGGGGTGGACGGGCGTGGCCGCGGGGCGCGGCACGGGGCGTGACCGAGGGGCTGCGAGGCGTGGGGAACAACGAGGACGACGACAACAACGAACACGATAAGGGGCCGCGAGGGACGGGGAACCGCACCCCCGGTCCGAAAGCGTCTCCGCTGTACCCTCGCCGCCCCAGACCCCGACGTCAGCCCCCCCCCGGCCGCCACTCCCCCGGCCGCCACTCCCCCGGCCGCCACTCCCCCGAGGCCGCTCCTTCGGCCCCCACCCCCCCCCCGAAACCGCGACCGCCCGCCGC
>Ga0181573_10005249_pt1 | contig 10775 bp, 7 predicted proteins | sample 101ome_25_FD_148643 | JGI IMG/M metagenome (GOLD analysis project Ga0181573, IMG submission 148643) | Coastal salt marsh microbial communities from the Groves Creek Marsh, Skidaway Island, Georgia - 101409BT metaG (spades assembly) | ecosystem: Environmental > Aquatic > Marine > Intertidal zone...
CGGGCACAACGATCGGGGAGTTGGCGCCGGTTGCGGTCACTGTAACAGCGGTAGGGCCGTCACTGACGATTTCGTAGGCTGTCGAGCGATAATTCTGCAGGCTGCAAATCATCCGGTTGGTTTGTTCTTCGCTAAAAGTAAACATGGCATCGTCGATGCTGTAGTTCATGAAGTTTTCGATTGCCGACGGTGAACCGCAGTCCGACGAGGGTGCACTGTCGAAATCGGGATTTTGTTGCGCTGGCGTATCGGCGATTAAATCCCCATGGGTATAGTCATTGGGCAGGTCACAGTAGCCATTAGGGTAGAAGGTGTGCTCAAGGCCCAAGTAATGGCCAACTTCGTGCACCAGTGTTCGGCCCTGATTGTAGTTTCCATAGCCGTTATCACGCCCGCCTATCGTGCTGTGGAGCATAACGATTCCGTCAGATACGCCGCCCGCTGAACCTGCTGGGAGTGTCGCGTAACCCAGTGCCGCAAAATCGGGCCCCAATGATGCGCCAGCATCATTTGTGTACACATTCAGGTATTCAGTGGTGTTATAAGCAGGGTTGTTAATTATCGTCGACTTGAACTCCGACGGCGCATTTGCCCCCGCATCGGTAAACCATTCGTTGTCTTCCCAGTATTTGATTTCCACCAAGTCAAACCGAATGCTTGTGCTAACTCCTTGTCCGCCGCTAATTATCGAGCCGTTTTTGACATAGTCACCAGTGAAGCCGGCGAAGTCCTCGTTCAGAACAGCCATCTGGTTTTCTATCTGTTGCGGGGTGAGCAGGCCGGTGTTATCAGATTTGTGGATGACATGGAAGACTACCGGGACCACATAATCTGAACCTACAAGTGCATTGTAGCTGCTATTGATAGTCGTCCCTGCAAAGGAACAATCGCTCGTGCTGCGCGGCTGTGCCCTCGCGCTTATTGGCGGAGTACCACACCGGCCCCCAGACGCTCTAAAGGCTTCAGATTCATGCAGCGCTCGCAGCGCATCGGTTTCCGCTTTCGAGGGACTGCTGGCTAGAGCAGCAAACTCTGCCTCCGTCGGCACATCACCGGTCAAACGCACTTCGCTGGCTACCTGCCGTGTCGCTGACTGGGGCGCGCAGGTCGCAACATAGCTATCGGCCACGGGACCGCTTGCAGCGGGGGAGAACGAGACAGTGGCAGAACCCGTAGTAGAAGCGGTCTGTTCGGTCTCGACAGAGATAAGGGTGGGGGCGTTGGGTGTTGTCGCTGTAGTCCAAGTCACTAGGTCGACCCAAGCGGCATCAGCATTGCTGCTGTAGATATAGTCTTTGACAAAAGCCCATCTCAGTGGATAGTTACCTTCACCCGTTATTTCATAGGTTACCTGAGTCCAACCTACCACGCCGGAAATGGCCGGGACCTCCTCTACCTCTAGCCCATCAACGAAAAACCTGAGGAAGTCGTAATCAGACTCACTGGACACTTTCCAGTAGAAACTGATAGTTCCCGGGCCCGCAACGGTCGTTTCAATGTAGGTGCTTTGGTTATCCTCAATGTCGCCCGATTGAGCGGCGTCATTGTTATCACCTACCGGATGAAATTCCGCTGTTTGACCCTCCCAGTCCGCACTACCCCCGGTTATCCAGGTTAATGAAGGTGCGTCTAGCGCCTCCCCAAGCGTTGGCGGAATGGTCTCGAAACTTGCTTCAACCGTACAAGGGGCGGTCACCCCCTCGGTAGTGTAGGTAGTGTTGACCAGTGTGCCGCCACAGGTGCCCCCCACAGGCGTGATTGTTTGATACCCGGCGTCAGGGGTGATGGTGAAGGAGTAGCTACTGCCTTGTTCCACGGTGACGGCGGTGCTGGGCTCGATCGAGCCGTTGGCGCCTGCAGACGGCGTGACCGTGTACTCTGGGAGCGCGATGTTGAAGAGGCTCTGTGAGACATCGATCATTTTCCAGGATCCGCGGCCTAGGGTGCCCGCTACCAACACGTTATCAGTGGGGTCGTAGTCCAGATCCCAGACGGGCACGATCGGCAGATCGGTGCCCAGCTTGGCCCATGAGGAGTAGTTGGTATCGAGGGCTGCGTAGACACCGTTAATGCCTCCGACCAACAGTGCACCTCGATCACCGGCGCGAACAAAATCCAAGACGCGGAGATCGGTGGTCGTAAATCCATCGGGCAGATTGCCGGTAATATCAATCCAGTTAGCCCCGGCATCAGTGGACATAAAGACTTGATTACGGTCGATAACAAACAGCCGGTTCCAGTCCTCAGGATCGGCAGTGACGCCTCGCAGAGAGGTATCGGCTGGCGTTAGGTACTCGGTGAAGGAGCCGCCGGCACTGGTTCTGATGATGACTTTCTTATCGGCATTTGGGTCAGCTTCTGTCCAGGCCAGTGCGGCGAAAATAAAGTCGGGGTTGTCAACGTCATTTCGACGGCCACCGTAAACCATGACGTTGCCGCCATAAAACGACGAGATGGTTCCTGACGTCCGCTTGCTAATACTGGCGCCTTGGTCCGCGGATTCGTAAATCCCGTTGCTTGCCCCAAAGATCAAGCGATTGGTTTCGATTACGTTGATTTCCACCGGATTAAGAAAATTGGGGGTCATCGGCTCGGCACCGCCGAGCACGGTGAGAGATGGAAAGCCGTCGGCTACAGGCTGGTTGGCGCTGTTGTAGACCTGGCGCCTGAATCCGCCCAGATTTTGAAAACTACTGTACCTGACCGATTGATTAGGATTGCTAGGATCGATACCGATCGCGATGTCTCCGCCATCAGCAGTCAAAATGGATACCCACTCCTTTGAGCCCGTGCCGCTTTGCTGGGTGCTGCCGGTATCCTGGTTGCCGCTCATGATGATGTTGGATATGGGGTCGTAGGCCACATCATGCTGTTCGGTGGTTTGAAGCGTACCAATGATAGAAACCCAGTCGCCGGTATTGTCACCGGGGGACGTCCTTCGATAGATACCCCCATCGTCTGTCTCAATCAGGTTGCCGTTGGCGTCGAAGGTCATTTCGCGCGAGTCCGCATGGGGTGAACTGCCGCTCGCTGTGCCACCCCCAGTCATGCCGCCAGCGCCCTGCGTATGGGTTAAGTGTTCCCACTGAGGGGATGGCACAGCACCGGTTGCCGCAATCCCTGCATTGCCTCTGAAGAGACGGCCGCTATAATCGTAAGCGCCAATTGAGTTTGGGAATCCACCTAAGTCTTGATATCCAGCTGGTTGTCGGTCCCCACCGATATAGACAACCTGGTCATTGGAAGGATCCACGGCGATCGAGAAATGCACGGCACCCTGACCTCCGGGTTCACCGTTGTTGGGTTTAAAGCGCGGGTTGGTGCCGACGCTACCGCCGGCCTCGTTTACCAAGACCGTATCCATCTTCGTGAAACTACCCGCATTACCCGTGGCCGAGTAAAAAATGCCCCCATTTCGTAGCTGGCCCGAGTTGATAATGGCGACAAATACTGAGCCACCGTTGCCCACCGCTATCTCAACGTTGCTCGTCCCGCTCTCCCCGCCGCTGATGATTAAAGCGTCCATTTCGGCGGTGCTCACCTTTGACCAGGTAGCGCCCGTGTCAGTGGATCGGTAGATACCGTTAGTGCCACCGAGGTAGCTGGCAAAATTCATGACGGTATAGATAACCGTCGGAGCGTTTCGGTTCGAAGCGATATCGTAGCTTAAACCGCCGGGCAGTCCGGTGCCACCAGAGCCATTCCCTACGGACACCGGGGTAAAGGAGCTGCCGCCATTAGTACTTCTAAACAAACCCATATCGGCAAGGTTGTTTGAGTCTGAGAGGTTAACCGCCGCAAGGATGGTGTCCCCTCGCACGACAAGACCTGAGATATTCTTGCCGTTGAGGCTGCCGCCTCCGTTCACCACAGACCAGTTGCTGCCGGCATCAGTTGTTCTTAAGAGACCTGTTCTAAGCCCCCCCGCGCTAGAATAGCTGCTGAAATTGCCAATCCCTGCCCAAACCGTATTGTGGGTGGTATCGGTTGAATCAAAAGCCAAGGCACCAATTGAATTGGAAGGCATATCATCAGTTAGTGGTGTCCAGGTCGGACTTGCTGCGGTTGCATTGGTGGTCTTCCACACTCCGCCATTGGTGCCCCCTACGTAAAGAATATCGGCGTTGGTAGGGTGGGCAATGACAGCATGCGCCGCACCAGTCACCTCATTTCTGTTGAAACCGGTTGCTGAGTCGACCGGCCCAACGTTCTCGATCTGACCATTGATAGAGGGGCCAGGCCCTTGATTTGACCACGTGCCACTGATGGTATTCAGGGTGTTTCGAGGGTCGCGAACATTTGCCCACGGCGGCGTCTCAACGTCAGCCTCCTCGCCAAATTCGAGAAGATTAGCCCTAGTATCTTTTTCTTCCTCAGAGGGGGCGTCGGGTTGTCCCAGCGCCACTATCGCAATAACAAAAACTGCAATGACCGCAAACATGTCTCACATCTCCCCGCGCCGGTGGCATGTTAAACCATTGGTTCGCTGTGTGTTTGGGGCTGGTACGAGAGTTGCCGTTACCAACCCTTTTTTATCTGTCCTGCCCATCATGGCGCAAAGCTCCGCTGTACGACAGTGACAACAGTTTCCGTGTTGGCCTCAACGCTGGCCTGTGCCGGCTGCATGATGACTGGCGCTCCAGGCTGAGCGAGTCTGGTTGCTGTGTCGTCGATAGGTCCAATCCAGTAGAACCCGGGTTCGAGGTTTACCTTGATCGTGCCATCACTGTCAGTCTTAACGACTATTGCACGAGTTAAATCCGGTTGATTCTCCACCATCGGCGCTACTTTCAATTGCGTCTTCAACGGGGCTCTTCGGGCTTGCGCGCCGGATAAACCGCCAGCCACTTCGTTTAAGCTGGTTATGACGAGGGTTCCGTAACTCGGGATCCCAGCATTCCCTTCGGTCTGAGTCTGGCCTGTTTCCATGCCGGTGGAAAACCCAGCCGCCCCGACGGTCAAGGCAAAAGCAAGGAAGTGGCGTAACAATGATATCTGGTTTTTCATCACTGATTAGACTCACTGCCGAGGAGTATTGGAAAGCCCGCATTCAGCACCTCGTGGGTGTAAGCCGCTTTCATTTCCGGTGACAGTAGCTCGTCAACCCGTTGATGATCCGAGGGCTCGTCAGAGCTTTGAGCCAGCGCAGGAGTAGGGCAGATGAGGGCCAGAACAAGCAGGATTTTGGGCGTGGGATGTAACATGGGTGAGGCCTCAGTTGGTATAAACCTGCGACTACCATACCACTGCAAATCCCGTTTTTTAACGATTTACTAGGTAGCTCACGGGTGCGCGACACCTTGTGTCGTAGGTCTCAGGCGCCTTCCCGCCAGATCGCCTGATCCTCAAGATTCATCGCCGTCAGCTCGCCCCCCCACACACACCCGGTATCGAGGCCAATAAACTGCTCGCTTCCGGTTTGCCCTGCGAGGGATGCCCAGTGGCCAAAAATAACGCGCTCGTTGGCCTGTAGCTGACTTGGGTGGCTGAACCAGGGCGCCACGAGCTGGCCATTGAGCTTCTTTTTGTCGGGCTTTGGGCCCTTGCTCTTGAAGTCGAGCCCGCCGGTTGGCGTGCAGTAGCGCATGCGGGTGAAGTAGTTGGTGATGACCCGCAGTCGCGCCAATCCTTTGATGTGTGTGGTCCACTGCCAAGGCTCATTGCCGTACATGGCCTCCAGAAATCGATCGCATTGAGGCCCTTGCAGCGCGCTTTCCACTTCGTTCGCCAGCTCTTGGGCCCGCGGGGCTGACCAGCAGGGAGGTATCCCCGCGTGCACGAGAATATCGTTGCCCTCGCGATGAAGGAGTGGTTGATGCCGCAGCCAATCAATGAGCTCATCGGCATCCGGGGCCGCCAGAATGTCTTCCAGGTTATCTGAACGCCCGAGTTTCGCTTTACCTCGATGAATCGCGATCAGGTGTAGATCGTGGTTGCCTAGGACCACCGTCACGCTCTTTCGATTTTTATAAAACCAGCGCAAGGTATCGAGGTTGTGTGGGCCGCGATTGACAAGATCTCCGACAGACCACAGCCGATCGATTTTTTTATCAAACCCCACCTGTTTCAGCAGGCGCTTGAGGGGTTTAAAGCATCCCTGAATGTCACCGACGGCGTAGGTTGTCACGGACTACTCATCCCCCGTCTGCTGGTTAGCTCGCAGTTCAGCCAGCGCAATAAATTGCGCTATCTCAAGAAGCTCGGCGCGATCACCTGGCTCGATACCCAGCGAGCGCAATTCCTCGTCATCAAAAACGCCTTTGACATTATTTCTGAGGGTTTTGCGCCGCTGTGAAAAGGCGAGCTGCACCACCCCCGAGACGGCCTTCACGTCGTGCTCGGGATAGGGGGAGACTCGGTGGGGGACCAGCCGCACGATAGCGGACTGGACTTTAGGCGGTGGGTAAAACGCCTCGGGGGGCACATCAAACAGGTGTGTTACCTCGCACCGTAGCTGAGCCATGATACCGAGCCGGCCCCAGTCCTTGGTGCCGGGTGAGGCAGCGAGTCGCTCCACCACTTCCTTCTGCAGCATGAAGTGCATGTCGGTGATGATATCCGCCTGATCAAGCAGCTTGAATATCAGCGGCGTGGAGATGTTGTAGGGCAGGTTGCCGACAATACGTAACTTCTCGCCGTTCTGTGCAAAAGACCCATAGTCGACGTTGAGTGCGTCGGCACTGTGCAATGTAAAGCGCTTGTGGATGCTGAAGGCCGCTAGCAAGGTCGTAGTTAAATCCCGGTCGAGCTCGATGGCGTCAAACTGGCAGCCGCTTGTCACGAGTGCTTGAGTGAGCGCCCCCTGTCCGGGGCCAATCTCCACCAAATGGTCTTCGGCAGTGGGATTGATCGCGCGAGCGATTCCCTGAATGACCGCATCATCCTGCAGGAAGTTTTGTCCGAAGCGTTTTCGGGGTTGATGCCCCGATTTGTGAGAGCCCATAACAGCCTTCGCCGCGCCCATTTGTTCAGGATTTGATAGCATCGCACGATTGGCCGCTCGAGTAATCAGTCAGGGCGGCAACTAATAGGCGTGACATCTTGACGGTAAAACAGTACATCAGCCTCATGGACACCATGGCGCGGCTGTCTCTGAAGGCGGAGGCTCAGCGCTATTACCTTGGATATTTGTGGTGGGTGCTCGAACCTCTGCTCTGGGTTGGTGTTTTCTACGTGGTTTTCTATGAGTTGCTGGGTACGAGAACGCCAGACTTCCTGATGTTTCTTGCGGTGGGCAAGCTCATGTTCATCTGGTTTTCCAAAACCGTGAATTACGCGGGGACTAGCCTCGTCAGTAATGAAGGCTTGATTGGACGCATGGACTTACCCAAGAGCCTGTTTCCACTCACCGTCATCCTCGAATGTGTGTATCGCCAGATAGTCGTCTTCCTGCTGCTTTTTGTCCTGATACTCGCGGATGGGGTCACACCTAGCGGGCTGTGGTTGTGGCTGTTACCCCTGGCTCTTGTACAGTTGGCGTTGATCATTTTTGCGGGCTGTGTGGCCTCGGTGCTTGTGGCCTTCCAGCGGGATTTTGCCTTGCTGATCAATCTCGGCATGGTGTTCATGATGTTTGTCTCTGGGGTTTTTTGGGACATCAACGATATTGTCAACGAGAGCGCGGCACAGGCATTACTGACGTGGAATCCCATTGCTTTTTTGCTGCATAGCTACCGACAGGTCTTGCTTTGGGGTCAAGCCCCGGATGTCGTTCACTTGCTCGTACTGGGCCTTCTGGCGTTCGCCGCAATGGCTGCTACCCTTTACTTGATGAGTCGCTACGGGCCGCATCTGGCGCGGCGGGTGGTTAGCGCATGAGCGTCATTATTCGATTGACCGAGGTAACCATGTCCTTCGGCCTGAGCGGTGCCGGCGGTGGCGACCATCGCGTGCTGAACAACCTGGATCTGGAAATTCAGCAGGGTGAGCGCATCGGTTTGGTGGGGCGCAACGGTGCAGGCAAATCGACCCTGTTGCGGATTATCGGTGGCATCTATCCCCCCGCAGGGGGCACGGTCTGGCGGGATCCGAAAAAGACGGTCGCGCTGCTGTCCCTCGGGTTGGGTTTCAAAGGCGATTTGTCCGGGCGGGACAATGCCCTACTGGCAGCCATGCTTCAGGGGATGTCGCGGCGAGAGGCCCGGAAGCGCCTGGATGCTATTGGCGAATTTACCGAGCTTGGGGAGTTCTATGAGCAACCCGTGAAGACCTACTCTTCGGGGATGCGATCCCGGCTCGGCTTCGCCACGGGCTTGCTTCTCGATACCGATATTTTATTGCTCGACGAGATTTTGGCGGTGGGAGACCATTTGTTTCGTCAAAAAGCGCGGCAGGCACTGAAGGAACTTCTGTCGCCGGATAAGACCGTGATTTTAGTTCACCATATGGAGCAAGCCATCAAAGAGACCTGTCATCGTGCTGTTTGGCTTGAACAGGGGCAGGTGCGGGACGATGGCAGCGTGGCTGAGGTGTTGGCAGCGTATGCGGCTGATGCCTGAAGATGTTTAAAGCAGGCTAAATCAGACACTTGTCGAGATTGCCGCCTTTCTCCAAATAGTCTTTGAAGACCAGGGGCATGCGACCTCGACCGGTCCAGCGGTGGGTTTCCCCTTTGATATTGAGTTCATACTTGGGCGCCACTTTGGTGCCTTTCTTTGGGCCGGTTTTCTTGGTACCGGGCTTTCGCTTCCTCACCCCGGCCTTGGTCTTGAGGCCAGCCCCTTTGAGGTCGCTGGGAGACAGACCCAGATCATTCATTAAGGCGCTCACTTTCGTTATTGCGGCCTTGTGACGGGCAGCGGCTTTGCTTTGCTCACGCTTTCTGATGACGTTGGCGACGTTTTGAAGGTTTTTGATCGCTGTCTCGAGCTGATCAAGGGGAACATTCTTGGCCATTTTGTTCGCCGCTGCTTTGGATTTCGCAATGGCGCTGAGGGGACTGGAAGTGGGGGGCATAAAGAGGCATTTTTTTAAGATATTTGACACTTAAAATGTTATCGAAAATGTATGGACATTTGCAAGATCGCTTACCCAAATGGGGTGGTAGGTAAGCTCAACCTTGGTGATAGCACCAGTCAATATGTCGGCGGGTTAGGGATAGCGCGCCGCATTAAAGAAACCTTAAGCGGTTGATTCTAAAACAATAAATATTCAGCGCTGGGGTGGTTCGGCGGCCTGCGTGGGCACTATCCCGTGTGCTGTCATAAAAAAAAGACATCACTAAATGAGAACATGCTCTTACAAAATCTGTCGGCGCAGGGCTAAAGGCCTGAAGACGTCGTGGGAACTTTGCCGGATTGGCAAGATCAGGGTGTTATTGCCTCATTCCGAGGCGGCAGCCCAAATCGAGGGCCACGCTTCCAGTGCCTTCGCAAAGGAAGAAATCGCCCCCTGCACCCGTTCCATCACCCCGGCCTCGTCGGCAACGGGATAGGCCAGCACCGCGGCCAGACTTGGCTCCGCGGTCATTACTTGTCGCACCTCCTGAGCGCCCCGCTCGAGATAGCGAATCCAGTTTTGGGAGTTGAGGCTGGCCGCACGACCAAGTTGGTGCTGATAGGCCTCCAGCTGTGCAGCATGCCATTGGGCGAGGCCCAGCTGCCCCTGGTGGAGGATGTCCTGAGGGGTCTGTGCCGCGAAGCTGGCCAGTGATTCGGCAAGCCGCGTTAGCCTGCGCTCAGGGCTGAGTTTCTCAAACAGATTGATTTGCTCGCCGATCCAGCGCGTCATCAAACCGACACCGCCTTCGGCGGGGATGGGGGTTTTCAATCCTCGCGTGGCGCGTTGGTCGATCGGGTGGTGGGGCACGGCCCACTCATGATTGAGCACCAGCGACTCGGGGTGCAGTGCGGTCACCATGCAGGCGAATAAATTGTCTTCGCCGCGAAGGGCGGGCAGAAACGGCGGGAGCAGTTGGCTCGCATCGTACCCCGATACCTGCGACATGATGCCGTGCTTGGTGAAGGTGGGCGCTGTGTAACCGAGCCAGGTTGCCCGGGCTTCCATGGTTTGCGTGACGCCGCCTTCCACATCAAGTAGCCGATCGATGGACTCGGTATCCAGCTCGACAATCCAGTGACCATCTCCGGTGCCCGGGTCGCCCCAGGTGCTGCACTGGGTTTGAATGATGCGGGACTGAGGCGTGAGTGAGCGTACAAAGGTACCATTGGCACCTCCGAGAGATTGCTGGGTTACGCCGCCATGAATCAGGGAGCCAAGTGCCTGAGGCAAAGTCGCGCCAAGTTGGCGGGTCATCAACGCGATGGGGCTGTCTCGCAGCAGGCGCTTCTGCTCGGCCATCGCATCGAGAGAGGGGTAGAACACGGCTTCACGGCCAGTGATGCTACCGAACTGCACTTTATCGGTGGGGAGCGGGTTCCGCACGGCTTCACACAGCACATCGTCATCGAAGATCACGACGCGCTTTCCCACCCCCAGTAAAAGGGCGAGGCTACGGGCGAGACCGTAGGTGGGCAGACTCCCCCATTGCGCGCGGTCCAGCAGAAACCGAATACTTGCCTCCTGCCCGGGCAGGCTGGTAATCAGCCGGTCTATAAATACCTCACGCTCATCGAGGCCGAAATACCGGACCTGGAAATTACCCGCGCCGTTGTGGGCATCGATAAGACTTCGGTTGCGAGCGGCTTTTTCGTGATCCCTCGAATCATCGATAACGGTGAAGCCCTCTGGAATATTAAGCCCCGAGCCCGACGCCATGCTGGCGAGAAGCCGCTCCACCGCCTCGGGGCGATCGCAGGTAATGGTGAAGACCTCAA